>Ga0073932_1004526_pt1 | contig 16332 bp, 20 predicted proteins | sample DewCreD2012metaG_FD_76967 | JGI IMG/M metagenome (GOLD analysis project Ga0073932, IMG submission 76967) | Hot spring sediment bacterial and archeal communities from British Columbia, Canada, to study Microbial Dark Matter (Phase II) - Dewar... ... | reverse complement strand
TTTCTCTATGGAAATATGGACCAGGCAGACTGCAACGACGTAGGACACCACATGAAAACCCCAGAACTTGCCGGAGAGCGCATCGAAAACGTACCCCCACAGCAGTGCCCAGATCAGTCCGGCAGCCAGCGACCACTCCGTCGCGACTCCCAGCATCAACGGCAACATAAGATCCACGCGGATGGCCGGGTAGGGGAGCCGCGAAATCCAGACGGCCTGAACCACGAAAATGGAGATGGTGTAAAGCACGACACGAATGAAGATTCCCCAACCGGGGTCGGTCCTGACCGCGCGAACGCTCATGTTTTATCCCCGGCCCCTTGGGGGGCCACCCGCCCCACGCTTCGGGCCGGCACCTAATTCCCTGTGACACCCTCAGGAATGACGTTTCCCTTCTTGATGATCAGCAACTCCTCGAGGGCGCTCAGCCTCACCAGGGGCTTCACCTCGATCTTCTGGAAAAGGTCCACGGGATCCTTAAAGATCCCCTGAACGACGCCCAGTCGAAGTCCCTTGGGAAACAGTCCGTCCTTTCCCGAGGTGATGATCAGATCCCCCACCTGAACGTCAAGATTGCCCCGGACGTACTTGAGCAGGCAACCGTTGGCGTCCTTGCCGCCCAGGATGCCTCGAACCCTGTTTCGCTGCACGATGGCGTCGACGGCACTGCCCGGGTCTGTGATCATGAGGACCCTCGCATACCGATCGGAAACATCGAGGATCCGGCCAATCACGCCTTCGTCGTTCACCACGGGCATGTCGGGGCCGATCCCATCCCGAAACCCCTTGTCTACGATAAGGGTCTGAAACCATCCCGTCATGTCGTGCACCACCACCTGGGCGGCAACGGCCTCACCCGGGATGGTCGACCGAAAATCGAGAAGCCGCCTCAAGCGCAGATTCTCGATGTAGGCTTCCTGATACTCGATCAGATTCTTCTCGAGGCCGGCCACCCGCTGCCGCAGCCCCTCATTCTCCTCGCGAACCTTGCGCAGCCAGAGGTACTCGCTCACCGCATCCTCGATAAGGCCCGAAAGGTTCCCGAACGACTTGAGAACAGGCCCCACCGTCTCGATAACAAAGCGCTGCAGCAGGTCCATTCGCTCGGGAGGTCTGAAATTGAGGGAGGAGACATAGAAGAACGCAGCGAGGAAGAGAACTATGAAAAACGCGCCCCTCAGACGACGCAGCCAACCTATCATGCTCTTCGAACCTCTTGACTCCGATCAATGCCGCAAAGAGGCTCCCTAACTCAAAACCGGCTTGAGGATGTCGAAGTCTTCCAATGCCTTGCCGGACCCCAGGACGACCGTGGAAAGAGGGTCTTCGGTCAACGTGATGGGCAGCCCCGTCTCGAGTCGAAGCAGATGATCCAGGTTTTTGAGCAGGGCTCCTCCGCCCGTGAGCACAATCCCTCGATCGACGATGTCGGCCGCCAGCTCGGGAGGGGTCTGCTCCAGTGCGATCTTGACCGTTTCCACAATGGCGTCCACCTGCTCCTGGATCGATGAGCGGATCTCGTCGGAATTGACCTGAACGGTTTTGGGAATGCCGCTCACGAGGTCGCGTCCCTTGATGTCCATGGTCTGCACCTCCCCCAGCGGATAGGCATTGCCCAGGGTTGTCTTGATGAGCTCGGCGGTCCGTTCTCCGATCAGCAGGCTGTACTGCCTGCGAATGTGCTGCAGAATGGCGAGATCCATCTTGTCTCCGCCCACTCGAACCGACCGGCTGTAGACAATACCGGCCAGGGATATGACGGCCACTTCCGTCGTGCCTCCGCCGATATCCACGACCATGTTGCACACGGGCTCCGTGATGGGCAGGCCGGCTCCAATGGCCGCGGCCATGGGCTCCTCGATCAAATAGACCTCTCGAGCTCCGGCCGATTCGGCAGACTCCCTCACCGCCCGCCGCTCCACCTGAGTCACCCCCGATGGAATACAGACGATGATTCGAGGTCTCACCAGCCGGTGCCGATTGTGCACTTTGCGGATGAAATGGCGCAGCATGGCCTCTGCTGCCGTAAAATCGGCGATGACGCCGTCTTTCAGCGGGCGGATGGCCATGATGTTGCCAGGAGTTTTTCCCAACATCATCTTGGCGTCGGTCCCCACCGCCCACACCGTCGCCTCGCCCTTCTCATCCTTTCGCACGGCCACGATGGAAGGCTCGCACAGGACGATCCCCTTGCCTCGCACATAGACCAGAGTGTTGGCCGTGCCAAGATCAATAGCAAGGTCGTTGGAAAACCAGCCAAGAATTCGATCTAGAAACATTCCCTGCGCATCTCCTTCTGCTCGGTTGTCAAGAAGGCACTTCATAGCACGGCCACCGACCATCTTCAATGACTAACACAAGGACAGCCACAAACCAAATCGTTAGTCAAGGGCAGGTCAAGAAGATGCAAAACGCAATGGGAGCGAGCCCAAGGAATCCGGCTGCGACGGGGATCGGCGGCCACCCGCCAACTTTGGCTTGACAGAGAATTTCCAATTCGCTTATGTGAGAGTTTGCCTCTACTGAGAAGCTGGACGGCAGCGACTGCTCACCCGCTGCGAGCCTCGGGCCCGCAACTTTACGAAGAGAATAGAATGTGAGGACGGGACATGAAAAGGACATTTCAACCGAGCAACCTCAAGCGAAAGCGGACACACGGATTCCTGGAGCGCATGTCAACCCGCGCCGGACGCGAGGTCATCAGGCGTCGCCGTGCCAAGGGTCGAAAGCGCCTCTCGGTTTAAAGCCCAGCGGCGCTGAAGTGCGGGACGTCACCGAGGATCATGGGCCGGGCAACCGCTCCGGGGACTGCCGACTGCGGCGCTCCGAGAGGCTCCGCCAATCCGAGGAATATGACCGGGTGAAGCGGGAAGGGCGGCGGCTGCGAACCTCTCACTTCGGTGTCACCATCGCCATCAATCATCTCGACCACCATCGACTGGGTCTGGTCGTTCAGAAGAGATACTGGTCCGCCGTGGGTAGAAACCGCATCAAGCGATGCATCAGGGAATTTTTCCGCCTGAACAAGCATCGTATCCCGCTTCCGGGCAAGGACCTGGTGGTGATGGCGCGGCCGGGTGCACAGGAGCTCAATCCGGCGCAAATCGCCGAGGAACTGTTGCCCGCTCTCTTGAAACAGAAAGGCCGATCTTGATGCTGCGCTCCTTGATGATCGCATTGATCCAGGGCTACAGAATTCTGTTGTCTCCTTTTCTGGGCCCTTGCTGCCGTTTCGTCCCCTCTTGCTCCCAGTATGCCCTGGAGGCCATTGAGCACCACGGACCCCTCAGGGGGGTGTACCTGGCGTTGCGACGAATTCTGCGCTGTCACCCCTTTCATCCCGGAGGCTACGATCCTGTGGTCAAGCCGTCGGAATCACACTGATCAATCACCGCATGGAGTGCGACTGAATGGAAAAGAGGGCTCTTCTGGCTTTCGGCCTGGCCTTGCTCGTCCTTATCTTCTGGGATTATTACTTTGGCCTCTATCATGTTCCCGAACAACAGAAACCCCAGGAGCAGGCCGCACCCACCTCACCTCCGGCCACTGAGACGACTGAGCCTTCCGTTCCCAGTCTCCCCGTGGAGCCGCAGGCCATGAAGGCGGCATCCGAGGAGCGCATTGCGCACCTGGAGAAGCAGTTCGAGAAGTGGACCGTTGACACCCCGCTGTCCCGGGCACAGATTCTGGCGCCCGGAGCTCGCTTCAGCACCATTTCCCTCAAGAAGTTTCGAGAGCAGGTGGCCCCCGATTCGCCCCCCATGGAAATGATTTCTTCCCGGGCCAGCCTTTTTTTGCCGGCTGCCGTGGAACTCTACAAGTCGGACCTCGGGCTTTCCACCCGGTCTTTCACGAGCAGTTCCCCGACCTCGGTCACGCTCAACCCGGGCGACCCGCCCCAGACCCTCGTTTTCAAAACGGAGGTGCCGGACCGCGTCGAGCTGAGCAAAGCCTACACCTTCAGTGCCGACAGCTATGTGAAAGACCTGGAGATCCGCCTACGCAACATCGGTGCCGAGCGGATTTCGGACCAGTTCGTCGTGAGTTTCTATTTCCAGCCGTACAGCGGGCTGGACGAGAGCTCCTACAATCCCTCCCACGTGGCCGCCTATCAGAAGGGGGAACTCACCCACCATTCCTTCAGCGACCTCAATAAGAAATACCTTGGCCTCAAATCCCCACTGGACTGGGTCGGCTACGAGAACAATTATTTCACGCAGGCCGTCATTCCCCTGGAGCTGGGCGGCTACGACATCATTGCACAGGTCGTGGATCCCGAGAAGCAACTGGTGAGGATCGCTTACCTGAGCGAGGCGTTTCAGCTGGACCCCAACCAGGAAACCACCCTCAAGATGCGGCTTTATATGGGGCCAAAGGAGCTGGAGCAGCTTGCCAAGGCCGGCCACAACCTCGCCAAGGCCGTTGATTACGGGTGGTTCACGTTCATCGCCAAACCCCTGCACTATGTGCTGAACTTCTTCTTCCGGTATCTGCACAATTATGGACTGGCCATCATTCTCCTCACGGTGATCATCAAGATCATCTTCTGGCCCCTCACGCAGAAAAGCTTTCAGTCCATGCAGGCCATGAAGAAGCTTCAGCCCAAGATCGCTCAGCTGAGGGAGAAGTACGGAAACGACAAGGAGAAGCTCAACCAGGAGCTCATGCAGCTCTATCGGACCTATAAGGTCAACCCCTTGGGGGGATGCCTCCCGATGATTCTCCAGATTCCCGTGTTCTTTGCCCTTTATCGCATGCTGAACGGAGCCGTTGAACTGCGGCACATGCCCTTCATGCTCTGGATCGACGACCTCACGGCCCCCGACCGGCTCGACATCGGGTTCAACATTCCCTACCTCGGAGGTCTGCCCGTCCTGACAATCCTCATGGGGGTGACGATGTTCATTCAGCAGAAGATGACCCCGTCGACCGGCGATCCCCGGCAGGAGCAGATCATGCTCCTCATGCCGGTGGTTTTCACGGTCATGTTTGTGAATTTTCCGTCCGGCCTTGTGCTATACTGGTTTGTGAACAATGTGCTGTCCATTGCTCAGCAGTATCTCATCAATCGAAGTGCATAGACCTTAGCTCCTCTATGACAAGCGACGCGACCCTGCCCGAAACGGGAGATTCCGGAGGAGACATGCCCACCATCGAAATCGAAGAGAAATCCCTCGAAGAAGCCATCGCGGCCGCCTGCGAGAAGCTCAAGCTGCCCCGGGAGAGCCTCGAGATTGAAATCCTCTCGAAGGGCTCCTCGGGTATTTTTGGAATCGTTGGCGCCAGGAAGGCCAAGATTCGGGTCACCGCCAAGGTGGCCCCCGTCGAGGCCGCCGCTGGCAGCGCCAAGACCGTGCTGACCGAAATCCTCAGGCATATCGACTTGCCGACGGTTGTCGAATCCGAAGTTCGAGACGATCACGTCTACCTGAACATCATCAGCAACGGGTCCGGCCTGCTCATCGGGAAGCGCGGCAAGACACTCAACTCCCTCCAGTATCTCGTCAACCGAATCGTGCAGCGCGATGTATCCGAATCGGTTTCCGTTGTCGTGGACACCGAAAACTATCGTAGCAAGCGCGAATCCAGTCTAGTCGAACTGGCCCAGGAGCTTGGAGACAAGGTTAAAAAATCCCATCGGCCCGTAACCACCGGCCCCATGAACGCTCAGGACCGCCGCATCATCCACCTCACGCTGAAGGAAGACCACGACGTGCGGACCAAGAGCAAGGGGGAGGGAAACCTGCGGCGCGTCGTGATCTACCCCGTAAAGCGGGGAAAACGCTCCGCCAGGGAGACTGAAGCCAACCCCGATGGCGAGAAGGAATAGCTCGATTCGCCCCATCGATGGACCTTATCTCATCTCATGACGACACGATCTGCGCCGTGGCCACTCCCATCGGGGAGGGAGGCATCGGCATCGTCCGGATCAGCGGCCCAGGCTCGCTCGAAATCCTGACGGTTTTCAGGCCGCTTCCCAGCCCCCAGTTCCTTCAATCCCATCGGCTTTATCACGGCTGGATCACGGACCCTTCCACCGGGGAGCGCGTGGACGAAGTGCTTGCCTGCTGGATGGGCGCACCTCGGACCTACACCCGGCAAGACGTGGTCGAGATCAACTCCCACGGCGGATTCGGAGTCCTGGATCGCCTGCTTCGGCTGGTGCTCTCTTGCGGAGCCAGGCTGGCCGAGCCGGGAGAGTTCACCCGGCGGGCCTTCTTGAACGGCCGCATCGACCTCACCCAGGCCGAGGCGGTGATCGAGCTCATCCGGTCGAGATCCGAGGAAGGTCTCCGCCTGGCCGGAAGGCAGCTTGGCGGAGGCGTCCGCGGCCTCGTCGAATCCTGGAGGGGGAAGCTTCTCTCCTGTCAGGCGCGGATCGAGGCTCACATCGATTTTTCCGAAGACCTGGATGAATCGGAATCCGCGGAAGCTTGGGAGATTATCGAAGATCTCCGAGCGGAGGTCCTTCGGCCCATGGCTGAGCTCCGGGATCGATATGACGAGGGCCGGGTGCTCCGGGAGGGGCTCACCCTCGTTCTCGCCGGCAAGCCCAATGTCGGGAAATCATCGCTACTCAACGCCCTCGTGGGGAGAGAGCGGTCCATTGTGACCCCTCACCCGGGAACCACGCGCGATGTCATCGAGGACTCGTTTCTGCTCGGTGGCGTGGCGGTCCGTCTGCTGGACACAGCCGGTCTTCGGCCTCGGGGGGATGCCATCGAAGCCCTCGGAATGGCTAAAACCCGCGAGTCCGTTGCCGAAGCCGACGCCGTCCTCTGGATGCTGGACCAGAGCCTGCCCCTGGATGAAGCAGATGATGCAGTCCATGAATCCGTTGCCAGGTGCAGGCTCTTGCTGGTTCTAAACAAGGCCGACCTCCCCCGACGCTTCACGTTGGATGACGTGAGGCGCCGCTACCCGTTGGGACCCGCTGTGCCCTCCCTGAGCCTCTCGGTGCTGCGCCGGTCCGATATCGACCTTTTTCGCTCCCGCCTCAAGACCATCTTTCTCGATCGCCCCCTTGGCTCGTCGGCCTCGGGAGGAGTGATTCCCAACCTGCGCCAGAAGGAATGCCTGGACCAGGCTGTGGGGCACCTCGCCAAGGCCCTCGCCCTTCTCGACGCCGGCGGTTTTGGAGAGCTCGTCAGCCTTGAGCTGGCCCATGCCCGTCAGGCCCTTGAGCGCATCCTCGGGATCGAGCATGATGACGCATTGCTCGATCGGGTTTTCGGGGAATTCTGTGTCGGAAAGTGATTGCCGGGGTCCGGACTGGAGGGCGGCCGGCTCAGGACCAACGGCTCAAGATCCTGGGCTGGAGCCTCATGGGGGCGCCGCACCGGGAAGGGGTGGGGTTCAGCTCTTCAAATCCCCCGATCTTTTTGGCAGAGGACCGGGATGGAACGGCTTCCCTGCATTTCCGACCTTGGATTTTCATGACTGGAAACAAACGCATGGCACGGAAGACAATTAGGCGAGCACAGAAGGAGCTGATCCAGGCCGAATTCCTGGATCAGATTGCGACCAGGAGCCGGGAGGCGGGGATTGAGGTCTCGGTCCGCCAGTGCGAACTCCTCCATGAGCATATCGCCTTGATGCTGGAATGGAACCGCACCATCAACCTGACCAGGATCACCGAGCCGGATGAAATCCTCACTCGCCATATTCTCGATTCCATGATTCCCGCCCGATGGCTTCCACGGCATGGCAGAATGCTGGATGTGGGAAGCGGCGCCGGTTTTCCTGGAGTGGTCCTGAAGATTCTATTCCCGAACGTCCATATGACCCTGGTGGAATCCCATCGAAGGAAAATCAGCTTTCTCAAGGTGCTCCAGGCTCGCCTGGGACTTTCTGGCCTGGAGGTCCAGCCCTCGCGATGGGAGGAGATTGCACTGGATGTGAGCCAGGGATTGACTCCGCGCTGGGACGTCATCACCATGCGGGCCGTGCGACTCGAGGTCCAGCACCTTCATCACCTGGCCGGGCGGTTTCTGAACGATGGGGGATGGTTTGCCTTCTGGGCGGGTTCCCACGGACCGGCCGTGGCGAGAGGGCTGGAAGGGGAATCGCGCAGGTCCGGCCTTGTTTTGGAGGGCTGTCTGCCATACAGCATTCCCGCGCTGGACCGGACCCGCTACCTCCTGCTCTGGAAGCGTGAAGGCGCCGCTCCGCCGGATTGACGGCGGCCATCGCAGCCCCATGAGCCTCGACATCAAAAGCGTTGGCGAAAGGTGGTTGGAGCGGGTCTACCTCAGCTCCTCGCGCTTGACCTTCAGGGAGGTCTCCTCCTCAAGATCCTGGAGCCGCTGACTGATCCGAACAGGATGGAATCGGGGATTGCGAAGGTCCTTGCATTCCGCGGGCAGTCGGCGCAGGTCGTCTTCAAAACGGGTGCGAATGATGTCGAGGGTCTCCTCGGGTCTCAGCCGCTCTCCCCGGGTCACCACTTCCTCGAGAAGTCCCTCGCAGCCCGGCCTTTCCTCTTCAGCCAGGCAGAGCCAATCCTCGCTCATCGTCCCACTTGCATCATAAGCCCGAAAAATCTGCTTTCGCCCCACCCAGGTACGCTTGCCGCTGCTGAGCTTGAGCACGGGCCGGTTCCCGTATTCAACGAGCTTGTAGGCGATGTCGAAGTAGGGGGCGTCCGCCGAAACTCCCATGTGAGTCCCCACCGCAAAGGCATCGATGGCCGATCCCGCTTCCCTCAATTCCTGGATCTTGAACTCGTCCAGACTCCCGCTGGCGAGGATCCGCACATGATCCAGACCCGCGTCGTTCAGGATCCGTCTCACCTCCCGGCTCAGGGCGGCGAGATCACCGCTGTCCAGCCTGACCCCCTTCAGGCTCCGGCCCTGGGCCGCAAGCTCCTGCGCCACCTGGACCGCCTTCCGGGCGCCGTTCAGAGTGTCGTAGGTGTCGATGAGCAAAACGGTACTTTCCGGGAATGCCTTCGCGAACGCCCTGAAGGCATCCATTTCACGTTCGAAGCTCGTGATGTAGGAGTGGGCCATGGTGCCGAAAATGGGGATCCCGTAGATCTTTCCCGCCAGCACGTTGCTCGTTCCGGCAAAACCTGCCAGATAGCTGGCCCGGGCCGCCTTGAGCCCCGCGTCCACTCCATGGGTGCGCCTGAGGGAGAAATCGATCAGGTCGAGACCCCGGGCGGCGTGGACACAGCGAGCGGCCTTGCTGGCGATGAGAGTCTCGAGCTGCAGCACATTGATGACAAGGGTTTCGATGACCTGGGACTCGATGATGGGCGCCGTCACCTCGAGGAGGGGCTCGTCGGCAAAGAAGATCCTCCCTTCGGGGAGGGCGCGGATAGAACCGGTAAATCTCAATTCCCGGAGACAATCGAGGAAGCCGGGCGAGAACTTGCCCGTGGAGGCGAGAAACCGGAGGGAGTCTTCCTGGAAGCGGAAGCCGGTCACGAGGTCGATCAGGTGATCGAGCCCCGCCGCCACGAAGTAGGAACGCCCCGGAGGGTACTTCCGAATGAAGAGACTGAAAGTCGCCTCCGCCGACATCCCCTCGCGGAGGTAGGAGGCGGCCATGGTGAGCTCGTAGAGGTCCGTCACGAGTTCGGGAGCGAACTGACTCCATGGATTCATCGCATTTCTCCGAGTCCCAGACCGAGAGGTTGATCGCCTTGTGGTCCGCGGGAACCCCAGGTCCATATCGATCGCTATAGGACATCACCTTTCACAACCCCGTCCACCACCTGGCGGACGTCAGGCAGGCATCAGCGGCCCCCGGGGTTCTTCCCGGCGCAATCGCATCCGCCGGTCTGCTTTTCGCGCACGATCCTCTCAAGGATGGTCGAGAAGCCGTTCCGCCTGTAATCCATCTCGATTTGCTCCCTCGTATACCCGAAGCAATAGCAGACCAACTCGCCTTCCGTGAAAACCTTTCCGTTCATCTCAAGCCGGGAACCTGTGGTCATGATGAATCAACCTCACCTTGTAGACGCGCTCCATGCGCTGGAGCGCGAAATGTTCGAATTCTGAATCGAAGTCCGCCACGGCGTCAACGGGGATGACCACCCGGTAATCGCGGTCGACGAGCCCTCCCGCCGTGTCCATGACGCAGATGGAGGTGACCACCCCAACGACCCAGACCTCCTCCGGGCTGATGTCGGCCAGCACCTCAGCCAAGTTGGTGCCGAGGAATCCGCTGAACCGCGTCTTGTCGATGACGAAGCTGCCAGGCGGCAGTGGTTGGAGCTCCGGGATGATCTCCGAGCCCCAGGTCCCCTGAACGGCATGTTCTGGAAAGCGATCGAATTCGAGATCGTCTGGGCGGTGAGCATCCCTCAGGAAGATCACCGGGTGGTTTTCGTCCTGGAATTGATGGACCAGGGACTGGATGACCGGTATGATCTCCCGGCTCCGGTCGCCGCAGTAGAGAGCGCCGTTTCGATCGATAAAATCATTAAGCATATCAATAACTAAGAGCACTTTTGGCCCCATATCGACTTCCTTTCCGGATCCCGATCTGCCCGTGAAGGCTCTCGATCCACCGCGAAACGACCATGGGAAGGAAAACTCGCTCGGTCGCCGGACATGATGCCTGTGCAAAAAGCCGTACTAATTGACTGGGCTTCATGTATAATTGTAAACGTTTTGAGGGAACCTGCAACAACGCAGGACGGAAGCTTCAGTTGGTTGGGAACCGCATGGGTCCCGGTCCGCTCAGGCAGGCTAAGGCATGCGACTCGAGCCCATTGAGGTGCGATCCCGCGACGAGTACCGGGGAAGTCAGGAGCCCGTCCGCTTCCTGTGGCGCGGGGATTGGTACACGGTGGCTCGTATCCTGGACCGGTGGTTCGAAGGCCGAATGGATTCGACCCGGCTTCCCATGCGTTACTTCCGGGTGGAAACCTCTGAAGGGAAGCTTTTCATCCTGCGGCATCACGAGGTTTTCACAGCCTGGAGTCTCGTGGTTCCCGAATCAGAAGAGGCACAATGATGGGTCCCATCGGCACGTTCCACGTGGAACATTCGCCTGCGGAAGCTCGGGCCCGGAGAGGAATGCATGTCACGAGTCATCGCCGTCGCGAATCAGAAGGGAGGGGTCGGCAAAACCACCACCGCCGTCAACCTGGCAGCCAGCCTCTCCCACCTTGGCAAGAAAGTGCTTCTCATCGACTGTGATCCCCAGGGAAACGCATCCAGCGGCCTGGGCGTGCGCATCGACACTAAATCCCCCTCCCTTCACACATTTCTCACGGACCCTTCGGCGGACCCTCCCATCCTCCGCCCGCTGGCTCCGAAGCTCGATCTGGCACTCCTGCCCTCCCATTCGGGACTTGCGGCTGCGGAGATCGAACTCTTTTCCCATGACCATGCCGAAACCATCCTGCTCAGGCGCCTTTCGACCCTCAAGGACGGTTATGCCTTCGTCATCCTCGACTGCCCGCCGTCCCTCGGTATGCTGACGGTCAACAGTCTCACGGCGGCCGAAGGCGTGGTCATCCCTCTCCAGTGCGAGTATTACGCCATGGAGGGGCTCACGCTTCTCCTGGACTCCATCCGAAAAATCCGGCTCCGGTTCAACCCCTACCTCTCGGTGGAAGGGATCGTGCTCACCATGTTCGATCGCCGCAACAACCTCTCGCACCAGGTCGCCAACGAAATCCGCAATCATCTCGGCTACCGTGTCTTCGACACCATCATCCCCCGAAACGTCCGGCTCAGCGAGTCGCCCAGTTACGGACTGCCCGTTCTCCTTTACGATGCCGGATGCCCCGGCTCCAAGACTTATCTCCAGCTTGCCCGGGAACTCCTGGCGGGAGGGATCAGCTGACATGACCGAAAAGAAGCGAGGTCTCGGCCGTGGACTCCAGGACCTGCTCGCCTCCAGTGAATGGCTCAAGCGGGAGGATATCCAGCTCTTCAACTGCCCCGTCCACCGTCTGTCTCCCAATCCCTTCCAGCCCCGCCAGGTCGTTCAGGACGCTCACCTGGACGACCTCATCGCGTCGGTGCGCGAAAAGGGCGTCATCCAGCCCATCCTGGCCGCCCGCACCGAGACGCCCGATCAGTATCAGATCATTGCCGGCGAGAGAAGATGGCAGGCGGCGCGCCTTGCCGGAATCAACGAAGTCCCGGTTCTCCTGCGCGACTCTACCCCCTCGGAGGTCCTGGAACTGGCCCTCATCGAGAACATCCAGCGCAAGGACCTCAACTGCATCGAGGAAGCACTGGCTTACCGCAGACTCCAGGAGGAGTTTCACCTGACCCAGGATCAAATCGCCGGCAGGGTCGGCAAGAACCGCGCGACGGTCGCCAACCTCTTGAGACTTTTACAGCTCCCACCCGACATCCAGCACGACGTCCTCAACGGTGCCCTCAGCATGGGTCACGCCCGGCCGCTCCTCGCCGTCGAGAACCCCGAACGCATGCGGCAGGTCCGCGATCTCATCCATCAGAAGCACCTGTCCGTCAGACAAACCGAGCAACTCGCGGCCCGACCTCCGCGGACGCCCGCACCCACCGAAAGACCCAGGCCGCCCCAGTGGCTTCGACTGCAGGAACGCCTCCGGAAGCACTTCAGGGCCGAGGTCCTTCTCAGGCGCCGCGGCAAGCGTGGAACCATCTCCATCCCTTTCGATTCCGACGAAGAGCTGCAGCGATTGCTTGAAACCCTCGGAATCGACGGGTCCAACGAAAAGGAATCCTGATGCGAATGGCAGTCATCGACGGTCAAGGCGGAGGCATTGGAACCACCATCATCAAGAAGCTCAAGGAATCCTACGGAGAGAGAATCGAGGTCTGGGCACTCGGCACCAACGCCATTGCCACCGCGCAAATGATGAAATCGGGAGCGAATCGGGGCGCCACCGGTGAAAACGCCATCAGGCACTGCGCCGGCCAGGTGGCCGTCATCTGCGGCCCCATCTCCATCATGGTCGCCCACGCCATGATGGGGGAGGTCACCCCCTCCATGGTGCAGGCCATCGGAGCCTCTCCGGCGCTGAAACTGCTGATTCCGCTGACCCAGGAACCCGTCGCGGTGGTGGGCACGGTTCGCGAACCCCTGCCCCACCTCGTGGAGAAGCTCCTCCGTGACCACGTCGCTCCCCTCCTTCAAAACGAGGAGTGAGTCCGTGCCCGTCGAATCACTCCGGGAAGACACTCCCCACCTGGTCCTGGGAGGAGCACGCAGCGGAAAGAGTCGCTTCGCCGAATCCCTGGTACGGACCTATTCAGGCCCGTTCATCTATGTGGCCACGGCTGAAATCCTGGATGACGAAATGCGCCAGCGTGTCGAGCAGCATCGCAGGCGCCGGGGAGATGACTGGGAGACCATCGAATGCCCACTGGATCTCGTGACCCTCCTGGGCGATCTCCGCACCCAGCGTAAACCGGTGCTCGTGGACTGTCTCACCCTCTGGATGAGCAACCTGCTCCACCGCGGCGGCACCATTCCCCCGGAGTCCATCATCCAGGATCTGAACGACGAACTGCGGAGAACGACCTACCCGTTGGTCCTGGTGAGCAACGAGGTCGGATGCGGAATCGTGCCGGACAATGCCCTGGCCCGGCGATTCAGGGACCTGGCCGGATTCGCCAACCAGGGTATCGCGCAGGCTTCGCGACGTGTCACCTTCGTTGCGGCCGGCCTTCCGCTGCGGCTGAAATGACTTGCCTTTCGCTTGCACGGGGATCGCAGCGTTGGACATCCCCACCCTGGATTCACCAACCGGGGGACACCCCGAAACCCTTCGAAAACATGGAAACGCGTAACGCTCGATGATCAAATCCATCGCCCTGGCCTTCAGTTTTCTCACCATTTTCCCCGTCTCCGGGGAGCGGGCCCGCGAGGCCACGCCACGTGAACTGGCAGCGAGCTTTTCCGCCTTTCCCCTCGTGGGCGCGGCCCTGGGCCTCCTCATGACCGCCTCCGCCTTTCTCCTCTCCACCTTCGTCCCCCTTCCGGTTCTCGCCGTTCTTCTCACCCTTTGCATGGCTGTGCTCACCCGGTTCCTCCACCTGGACGGCCTCGCCGATCTCGCCGACGGACTCTGGGGCGGCTACACCATCGAACGTCGACTCGAAATCATGAAGGACAGTCGCACCGGTTCCTTCGGCGCTGCCGCCCTCTCCCTGATTCTCCTCCTCAAGTCAGCTTCCTTTTTCCTCCTTCTGACGCACCAGGCCTGGCACGTCGTTTTCGTGAGCCCGATCTTTTCGCGCTTCGCCATGGTTCTGGCCGCCCACCGAACCCCCTACGCCAGGAGGGAGGGAGGGCTCGCAGAGTCATTCCTCACCCACATGACCTTGCACGATCTGCTGAAGGCCGCATCCATTTCCGCGATCCTCTCAATCCCCAGCTCAATCGTGCACGCCCCACTCCTCATGCTCATGGCGGTCGCCGCCGCATGGACCGTAAAGGCAGTCGCCCTCCGCATGCTCGGAGGCATCACGGGAGACGTCCTCGGCGCCGTCAATGAAATCACCGAAGCAGCGATCCTGGCCGCAGGAGCGATCCTGGCCCACAACCTGTCATGAAGGAGGTCCTGGAGATGATTTCCCGCGAACCCCATGCACCCCGAACCCCCGGTCATGGAAGCCCTCCCCCGGATGCGCGGTCACAGCTCTCTCCCCGTTCATCCGTCCAGCAAATCCTGCAGATCCTCCGGCACCACCCCGAATCCCACGTATCCGGCGCATCCCTGGCATCCAGACTCGGCATCTCGAGAACGAGCGTTTGGAAGCACATCCAGGCCTTGAGATCCAAGGGCTACCATATCGACACCCACCCGAGACGGGGTTATCGGCTGACAGCAGCGCCCAACCTGCTCCTCCCGGAAGAGTTGCTCCCACGCCTCCACACCCAAAGCCTGGGGCGTGTTTACCACCACCTGGCCCAAACCACATCGACCAATGACCAGGCCATGACCCTGGCACTCCAGGGGGCTCCCCACGGGACCCTGGTGGTGGCGGAAACGCAGACCCATGGACGCGGGAGACTCCAGAGAGCATGGACTTCCTGCCCGCACCACGGCATCTACCTGTCACTCATCCTGCGAGGACCCTTTTCCTTCGAGCGCGCACCCCAGGTCACCATGGTGTCCGCGCTCACCCTGACGAGACTCATCCGCAAAACGTGGGGTCTGGAAGCCTGGACCAAATGGCCCAACGACATCCTGATTCGAGGACGGAAGGTAGCGGGAATACTGACCGAGGCCAAATCAGACCAGGACCAGGTCCATTTCCTGGTCATGGGGGTCGGCATCAACGTCAACCACTTGGCCGAGGATCTTGGGGGGCCGTTCAGATACCCGGCCACCTCCCTCGCGATGGAACTGGGACACCGCCTGAGCCGAGCGGAATTCCTGGCGGCCTACCTGGACAGCTTTGAAGCAGACTTCCAACGATGGTCGAACGAAGCTTTTGATTCTTTTTCGGAAGAGTGGGAATCGACGTCCTGGGTCCTGAATAGGACCATTACGCTGAGGGGAGCCCACGCCGTCCTCTCCGGAAGGGTCGTGGGGTTCTCGTCTGAAGGAGCACTTCGGCTCCTTCAGCAAGACGGCACGGAAATCCTCGTCTGGGCTGGGGACGTGGTGCACGTGGAAGGCATCACCTGAAACCCGTCAATCCCTTTGGGGCGCCATCGCATGAACAAGGCCACTGCATCAAGCTCCACGAGCCTTCTCGCTGGCCTCTTCCTTTCTTTTGCACTCGATGCAGAGCGTTGTCACCGGCCTGGCCTTCAGACGATCGATGCCGATGTCGTCTCCACACATTTCGCACACACCAAAATTGCCGTCCTCAATCCGCTCCAGAGCTTCCCGGATCTTCACAATCAGCTTCCGCTCCCGATCCCGGATGCGCAGCATGAAGTTCCGGTCCGATTCGAGGGTCGCGCGGTCGGTGGGGTCTGGAAAAGTCTCCTCGGTATCCGTCATTCCAGCAACCGTTCTTTCCGCCTCGTCGATGAGCTCGTCCAAGCGCTTCAGTAGAATTTCCTTGAAGTACTCCTGCGTATTCGAATCCATAAGCAGATCCCCCTCGTAGCTCGTTGGTTAACCGAAGTCGGTTAACACACCTGAGCTTCCGAGTAAAGTGAAATACAGAGGTCAGCTCCGCGCGAATGTTCCGCTCTTCCCTCCGATCTTCGAGTTGAGCTGTATGTCACTGATCCGCACCTCCCGGTCAACCGCCTTGCACATGTCATAGATGGTCAGGGCCGCGACGCTCACCGCGGTCAGTGCTTCCATCTCCACTCCCGTGCGGTCGCGAGTCTTGACCCTTGAGACGACCCGGATGGTCGACGACGCCAAATCGGGGTGAAAGTCGATCTGCACTCCCGTCACCTGAAGCG
>Ga0073932_1004525_pt1 | contig 16339 bp, 10 predicted proteins | sample DewCreD2012metaG_FD_76967 | JGI IMG/M metagenome (GOLD analysis project Ga0073932, IMG submission 76967) | Hot spring sediment bacterial and archeal communities from British Columbia, Canada, to study Microbial Dark Matter (Phase II) - Dewar... ... | reverse complement strand
CGCTGCCTGCGGCAGGAACCGGACGCGCCTGGTGTCCTTGTTCGGCGGTTGCTGATTGTGCGGAATCGGGAAGTAGAACGTCTCCTTCCAGAATGGGAAGACGGAGCTGATGCGAAGCGGCGGCTCACCGTCCTGCATCGCCGTCAGAAACGCATCCAACCCAGTCTTGCCGTCTCTGCCGTGGAGGAGCAAATAACTGTGGCACAGGGCTGAGAAGAGCGTGTCGGAGTGGATGAACACATCCGACCACTCGCGCATGCCTTCGCGGTCGCCGACGTGGAACGGCCCGCGCGGCTTCAGGATGCAGGCCGCATACTCGTGCTTCATGTGAGCTTGGCTTTGAGCGTATCGAATCCCTGCACCAGCGCCGTCGGCGTCTTCATCTCGCCGTTGATTCGGCGGCATTCGCTGAGTGCGACTTTGCCATCCTGGTAGTCAGTTGCCCGGTTCCACCAGACGCTGATGTCTTCGAACTTCACTTTGCCGTAGCCACGCGACCCCATCCCGCCGAGATAGTCGTCTTCCAGTAACTCCATCGCCACGAACAGACACCTCAGCAGGCCCTTGTCGTTTTCCTCATAGACATTGAACACGAACTCAGCCGGGCGGAAGACCGCTCCCGCCGGCACGCGCTCGACCTGGCGCAGACTCCTTTTGAGAGCCGTGCCGCTCACGCGGTCGATAGCAGTCTCAAACTTGACTTCAGTGAACTCCATGTCCATGTTAGCCCGCATCTCCTCGGTGATGCTGGACTCGTCCAGAAAGACGTCGCGCGCCACCAGACGTGTCAGAGTAGGTACGCCTTCGAAACTCTTCAGCGTCCCGTAGGTTCGGCAGACGTCGCACTTGGCATATTCATCTTTCTTTCCGCACGTATGCATGCCCCGGTCGCTGACAGAAGCTTCCAGCACCCGTTCTGTCAGTGAACGCAGTTTGCCCTTGAGCGACGAGCCGGGCAGATAAGGTCGTCCCTGCGGGTCGGTAATCACATTCAGGTCTACACCACCTATCTTCAACCCGCCTTGACTGCCGCCCACGCGTGTGCCGGAAACCAGCCGTATTCGCCCGCTTACAATCACCTTTCCAAGAAGGAATGCCATCCGTTCCTCACTTCCCGCCGTAGTAGCGATGGTAACCAACGATCGCTTCGACAAGGTCCCTGAGATACCTGAAGCTAGCGGCATCGGTCATCTCAATGGCGGTATCGACGATGTCATGCAGGTCCCTGACCTTGCCTCCGTGTCGACCGGCTGCGTAGGCCAGCTTTGGTCTGAGCATCTGCAGCCGGTTTTCATCGAACGTTCGCATCCGCTGAATGTCGTCCAGCACGCTGCGAATCTGAGAGACCGAGAGCTTCTCGCGATCATTCCCCGACGCCAGGTATTCGCCGGTTTTACGGGCGAACTCGATGAGGTCTGAGCTACTGCCCGCAAGCGCTCGCTTCATGCTTTGGCGCTGCTGTTCGTTCATTCTCCCCGACAGCGGGCTACGTTGGGGCCTGTTCTGCATCTTTCCTCCTTGTCTCGAACTCTGCCCAGCGGACGATGAGGTCGAGGTGTGGATGCAGGAACATCTCGCCCTGCCGCACACCGTCCTCGACCTTCTGGATGCCCTGGGCAAGTCGGTCATGTCTCTCTTTCATGCGCTTGAGGGCATAAAGCAGACGCCAGATTGGAACCATCGGGGTCTTGCCCTCGCCCGCTTCCTTAGTTGCCTGCGCGGCCTGCTGCCGGGCTGAGTTCAGGATACTCAGGATGGCGCGGGGTAAACCTTGGTTCAGCAGGCCGACCAGCTCGGCCTTGACTTCCTCCACAAACGGCAGCTCGTGCCACTCTAGTGTCTTACCAAGGAAAGTCAGCCGGCTACGACCTTCGCGCTTGGACGTGCCCTCAGCTTCACCGGCAAGGTCAGCCGCCTCATAGACCGGGAACTTCACTGAGGGAGCGACGAAGATGCCAGCGGATACGTCAAGCCGCTCCGACGTGAACTCTCTGAACTCGTCCCGGATGCGCTTGGCAAATTTCGGCAACACCGACCATGCTCCGATGACAAACAGGTCGTCACCGCCTGAGTAGGCAAGATAGACCTTGTCCCTGAACTCTGTCAGCTCGGACAGCGCCTGCACCCGCGCCGTGAAGAAGTAGTGGAGCAGGTAGCTCAGCACCGAGAGCCGCGAGATGGAGCGGTCGGGCTTCAGTGCTTCTTTGAACGTCTCGCCGAGGTTGTCCACGTCCATGCGCAACACGCCCCAGCGTCTGATGCCATCGGCCTGCCCGGCTATGTCCTCAAGCTCGGCAGTCGCGCCGTCCTGCTGCGGGACGTGCTTCGCAACGAAGCGGAAGCCGTTGAGGCCCTGTTGCACGAAGTCTGTGCAATTGAGCAGCCATGCACTGCCTTCATGTCCCGGTCTGCGCTCAAACCTGTATTCGCGGCCGACGTTGGCCAAGACATCAAATAAGGTTCGTGGATGTTCAACTCGTCCGTCGGCACGGGATTCGACCAATACGGTCGCCTCTTTGAGGCTTGAACCGAGGTCGGCGAAGCTCGCGCACATGGAGCAGAGCGGATTGCCGTCAGGGCCCTTCGCGACGGTCTCGTCGCCACAGACCAAACAGGCCGATTTTTCGCCACCGGAGCCGGAAGGGCCGAGAACTACCCCGACGTCATCCGGCTGTGCCAGAAGCCTGCTGAACCGGCGTTTCTTCTCGCGGGCCAAACGGGCGTGCAGGTTGTCCCATGCCTTGCCGAAGTTTTCCCGGCCGAGGTCCCGCGGTTTGAGTTCTTGCGACGCGAACGCGACGCCCAGCCGGCCGCCGTGTGCAGCGAGGAGGGTCTTGTCCACGCGGCGGCCAATGTCAGCAAGATGCGACTCTATGTCCGGTGTCGCCGGGATAAGGGCGTAGAAGTGGCCGCCACCGCAGTATAGCAGGTTGGCGCGGGTCAGCCCGAACTCGTCGAGCACCAGTCCGGCTACGGCTTCGGGCAGCAGTTGCAGATAGAACGAGCGTCCACGCAGGCCCTTGAGCGCGCCCTTGGCCCGCAGGTTGTAGATGAAGTCCTGAATGCCCGAGACGTCGCCGCCAACCAGGTGAGCCACAGCACGGCCTGAGCTATCTGGACTCTCGAATGCGGCCAGCTGTTCGCTAAGGGCAGCAGCGTCTAATCCATCATGATAGAGGCAGGAGGCAATCGCGGCAGTGGACTTGAGGTGGTGATAGAGCGAGATGTCGGTCTCACTTCGCCATACTGCTGAGGGCACAAACATCGTGTACTTCTCAAGCACGGCCAGCATCTGGTCGACAAGCAGTCCGAAGTCGTCACGGCGCATTGCCTTGCACTCGACTACAAAGGAATCCCAAAGCTGCTGGTATCTGACTTGACCGGCCGTGATGTCGGGGCTGGGTTCAAGCCTGCCGTCTTCGCGCAGTACACCCAGCGGGTAGCAGGACAAAGCGTGCGAGTTGCCAAGCCGGGAGAAGATGGTTATGAGCGCGTCACTTGCAGGCTCGCCAGTCTCGCCTTCGGGCAGTGGTCGCCGTTCTCCGGAGGACATCCAGTCGGCCAGCACTAACGTTAGCGCAAGGCGCGGGTCGTGCGCGGAGTTGGCTGCGGGCACGTGGTGGTAGCCGACTGCGTCTGAGACTTGTTTCCATTCATTGCCAAGGTATTCGCTTGCGAACCACGAGCTCAGTTCCGGATGACTGCGGCCGGGGTGTCTGCCAGTGCGCTGCGCGAACTTGCCGATGTCGTGGAGTAGTGCGGCCAAGACTACCGTCTGGAAGTCGCGGTCGCCGTCAGAGTTCATCTCACCTCCATCTCGTACTTCCCCATCCCGAAGGCCGTCCCTTTACCGACGTGCAGGATTTCGCCGGCACGCAGGAACGGCAGAAAAGGACCGAGTTCGCCTTCATATCGCACCCAGCCGGTCATGCCCTCGCGTTCGACGACGCGCTGCTGTCGACTCGAGTAGTGATGCCAGTCAGCGCCGGCCATAACCGCGTCCGCCAGCTTGACGTTCCCAGCCTTGGCAATCAGCCGCTGTTGGTCGACTTGGAGCGGCTGGTCGTGGAAACAGCTTAGCAGCCGAAGACGACGGAGGAGCGAATTGATTAGAACATGAAACTGGGGACGCCGGCTCATCCGACCGTGATGTATGATCCGGGTCGGTGTGAGAAAGTGAACGGTGAGTTGCGAACAGCCGCTGACTGCGTCCGTCTCGAAAGCTAGTTCGTGCGTCTGAAGTGGAGCGAGGAGCGACGCGGATTCCGGGTCGTAGAAACGCATTCCGTTCTGACTCACATCCAACAGCCGAAATCTCGCTCGGCCTGTGCCAAGTCCCTGCTCGGCCATTTGCTCGAATGCGAGAATGAAATATGGCACATGGTCAATCGCCCGGCCGACCAGAGTCAGACCGAACAGTAGCGTCTCGCCGGAGTCAAGCCGGGTTCGCTCGTCCTCCGGGGGCTCGATGACGAAGGGATGTGGGACGGTCTCGGCTTTGGGCATCAGGGTCAATTCCTGAGGCCGCGGAGTGTTGAAGACATACGTCCAGACGCACTGCCGGCGCAAGAGACACCCCGCACAATCGCGCTCTAGGAACGGACACGCCACACGGCGAAACGCGAGCCCGAATCCACCTCGCACGACCGACCCTTTGTAGCGCGGCAGGCGAGCCGGTTCATGCGCCTCGAGGTCAACAGTCAGACGCGCGATTCTGATGGTCTCTCCCTGTCAAGGCATGATAGACAGCAGTGCCCTGTTGTCAAATACTCCGGAACGGCTACGGCCGGCTGCAGTTTGGACTGACTACAGGTCCCGACGGCGGGTGCGCCAGCGCCGGACAATCCGGTCAACGTCCATGTCCGGGTCGCCCTCTGACCAGTACTTGGCGAATTCGACATCGCCGCTGTGCGGTCTGGGGTCGGGAAGGTCAATCATCACCCGCGTCGGCATCGCCATCGAGTCGCCGAGGATGAGCGCCTCGCCGGTTCTCAAGGCCGGCAGCATGTTCATCAGTCCGGACAGCGAATCCGGCACCAGCCGACGGACGTAATTCTGGTCATCCGGGTTGGTCAGCCGCATCGCGATGAACGTATTGCACTGCGAGAGCACGGTTTCGGACAGCTCTTTGGGTCGCTGGCTGACGACGACACAACCGATGCCGTACTTACGACCTTCTTTTGTCACCCGCTCGACTGCGGTCCGGGCAGCGGTGTAGCGCCCCTCAGCCCGGGCCGGCACGTAGTTGTGCGCCTCCTCGAGCACCAGTAGAATCGGAAACCGTTCGCGCTCCGGATTCCAGAGATTGAACTCGAACACGACCCTCGCGACGACTGCCACGACTACACCGATTGCTTCCGAGGGGACGCCACTCAGGTCAATCACAGTCATCCGGCGGCCGGTTTCGATTAACAGATAGTCTTTGAGGAGCTGCGGCAGTGCGTGACTGGACGTGAAGCAGCTCGGCCGGAAGACGAAGTTGAATCGCGGGTCGGAGAGCTTGCTCTCGAACCGGATCAGGAACCGGTCGAAGACCCCGTAAAGCGGTCCCTGCTGCAGGACGCCGTTCGAGTCGTAGACCATCTGGATGTTCCAATCCCGAATCTGAGACAGCATGTCGTCGAGGTCGAAGTAGACTGGCGAATCGGCGGTGACGACCGCCCCCAGGCCGAGCTTGTCTTTGGTGTCACCGGCGTGACGTGCCCGGACCAGCGCATCGCGCAGGACGGTCACCTGGTTCTGGGCCGTCGGTTCATTGAAGTCTACTGTCAGGTCTACGAACTCGTCGAAGTTGAGCATCCAGTAGGGCAGCTCGAGCTTGTCTGCGTCGACCAGATTGACATGGTCGGGAAACGCGGTGGCGTATTCGCCGTGCAGGTCGAGGACAACGATGTGAGTATTGGGATACTTCTCAATAGCCCGCTGGAGCATGCTCACCACAGTACACGACTTGCCGCAACCCGTGGTGCCGAGCACCGCAACATGCTGGCCGAAGAACCTGTCGACCTGCACATAGGCCCGCTGGTCTTCGGCATGAGCCGGTCGGCCGAACGAAAAATCGTAGCCGATGTATTCGGAGAAAACCTGCCGCAGTTCTTCCGAGCCGAGCATTCTGACGGTCTGGCCGACGTTGGGATAGACTGCAACCCCGCGCCGGAACTTGCCTTTCGCATCCTGCGTGCCGAGCAGAATGCAGTCCGCAACCTTCTTGCCGGTTCCGTTCATTATTCGTATGCTGGAGACGATCCCGATGACATCGTGGTCACGAAACGGAATCTTGACGTGCGAACCAGGCTGGCCGGGATAGTAGTCGTCAACCAGCGGGCTTGTGGTGTCGACGGTCAGCTCGACCAGCGCCCTTTCGCCGTTGACTTCAATGACGTAGCCGATGTCCGAATTACTTGTCTTGGTCATGGATTGTCGTCCCCCTGGATAGAGCCGTAGAATGAAATCATGGGCCGACCACGCCCTGGTTGGCCCCGGTGTAACCGGCCCGGGAAAACCGCGCTCACGGTCATCATATTATGCTCGATTTCCCGCCGAATACAAGCCCGGCTATCAACCCGGCAACGGACTTGACTCTATCCCGACAGCGCCTATCCTGCTTACAATGTCACTCATCAGCCGACGCCTGCTTGCAGGTCTGCTCTTCGTCAGTGCTGCGTTTGCATCCCGACCGTGGACTGAAGAGGAATTCCGCCGGTTCGAGCTGCGCCCGGAGCCACGCTGGCTTCCCCGACCCGAGTCGCTCATCCCCGGTCCCAGACGTTTCAACTACCTCGAGCGCGTCAAGCTGGACTGCGATTTCGTGGCCCGGTATCAGGTCGCCGACTCGAACTCGCCCAACTTCGGTGGCATCATCGAGGCCGAACACATGCCGGCTGTCATTGAAACCGACAATACTCAAGAAGCTATCTGGATATGGTCGCGCTGGTTCGAGCTGACCGGACGCGACGACTACCGTGAGAACATTCGCCGGGCTTGGGTCTATGTTCTGCGTCATCCGGCGTGGCGCGAGCACTCAGCCCCGGAATACATCTGGTATTCGGTCTGGAACTGCGGCCTCGGGTTCATGGCCGAGTCGAAGTACCGTGCTGCCTACGGCGATTCCACGTTCCGTAGTTACGCTGACTCCTGCCGGCGTTTCTTTCTTGCCAATCCGCTCGCAAATCTGACCACTCTCGACTTCATGGTTACCGCCCAGTCCTCGGGAATGGCCTACGACTACGCCGTGGAAATGAACGACGCGGTTCTGCGCGACTCGGCACTTGCCCGGGGTAACCGGGTCAGACGCGAGATTGAATCCGCGCCGCGCAGTCGGTTGACTCGGCAGAACTGGGCAATGTGCGGCGGAACCATGTTCTGGGGCGTCGCCCACACGTTCTGCCTTGCCGACACCGCGGCCGGGCGTTACTGGCTTGAAACCTACGTCGACTCCCTGCCCGGATTCTACCCCTCAGGCAGCTGGAACTGCTCGCACAACATCTGGCTCGCCAATGCCTACCGCTCTGCCGCTGAGTTGACCGGCAGTCGGACGTGTCGGCTCATGCACCAGTATCTGACCGACACCCTGTTGATGAGAGACACCGACCGGGACGGCGGCATACCAGCGACCTGGACTGACCCTAACACCCAGGACCAGACCTGGGTCTCCACTTACCTCGACTTCATGGGCATGGACGCCCTTGTGTCGCCTTTGTTTGACACCGACGTCTCCGCCCTCGAGTTTGTCTCGCCCCACCCGCAGGGAATCTACGTGGTCGGCGAGACAATTCCTGTCCTGGTTCCGCTCGCCAATGCGGGCCGGCTTGACGCCGCCGACGTTCTATTCTCCGTCGAGGGATCGGGTCACCGGGATTCGGTGGCACTACCCCTGCTCAACTTTCTCGCCATCGACACGCTGGCCTTCGCGCCGTTCGTCCCGACTGCCCCCGGCCTATGCAGCCTTGACGCCGTTACCGCCACAACCGGCGACGCTAATCCTCTGAACGACACAAGCCATATCGTCTTCCGAGTTCGCGACCTCTACGAGGTCGCCGGTCGTCTCGCCGACACGAACACGCAACAGGGTATCCGCGCCCGGATCAAGGTCTTCCTGGCCGGTGCACAATCGCCCTGGGATTCGCTTGACACCGACTCGTCCGGCATTTTCTCGTTCCGCGTTATCGATACGACCGTGCGAATCACGGTTGAACCGGAAGTGCCGTACTTCCGCCGCACCTGGCAGATAACCATTCAGAGAGACACAACCCTGCTCCTGCTCACGCCAACAGCCGAACTGATGCTCGTGAACAACGACAGCGCGGGCGCGTTCTCCGGATACTACACGTCCACGCTCGACTCGCTCGGCAGAACCTGGTGCCTGTGGAAGCGCTGGGCTGACGGTCAGGTCCCCTGGCATCTGTTTGACCGATTGCGGACACCAACTCTGGTCTGGTTCACCGGTAACCGCCGCGTCGGCACAGTCCCGCCCGCCGACCGAGAGAGCCTTATGCAGCGCGCTCCCGTCAACCTGCTGCTGACCGGCCAGAACGTCGCTGAGGACCTCGACTCGACCCGGTTCCTCGCCGACCTCTGTGGCGTACAATTCGACTCCTCCGGCTGGGCCGGATTTTTCGCATTCGGCAACCGTCAGGATTCTCTCGGTATGCTGATTCCCGGTTTCTCAACTGCAGGCGGTGACGGTGCCAACAACCAGACGTCGCGCGATATTCTCAAGCCTCTGCGCAATGGCGCGAGCATCCTCGCGGTCTACGACTCGGTATCGCACCGGGGCGCGGCAATCCGCCGGCTCGACGTAAACACCGGAACAAAAGTCATAACGCTCGGATTCGGCTTCGAGTCGGTGAACCGGCCCGGCTCCCGGCCGGGCTTTTTCACCCGGGTGCAGCTAATGGAACTCATGCTCGCGTGGTTTGGACTCGCAACCGGTATCGAAGAACAACTGCCGCAGCTGCTGACTCGCAGTTCCGCCTTCGCTTGGCCGAACCCGTTCACCGACCGCCTGAGTATCGCACTCGGTACCGGCCACCCCACACCAAGCCAGCGGCAACTGGCAATCTCCGTGGCCGATGTCTCTGGCCGGATAGTCCGCAATCAGCATGTCGGCAGCTACTGTTCCACGATTTCCGGCCTCGGACCGCTGCCTCCCGGCGTCTACTACGTCCGCATCTCCGGCCGCGGCGGTGTTCTCCGCGTGGTCAAGGCCCGTTGACGACAACAAGAGACTGCGGGGCCTCCGCTGGGAAGCCCCGCAAAGCTCTGAGGTCCTGTGCCGCTAATCCAGCTTGAGCACCTTTGTTTCGATAGCCGAATCAGGCGTCCTCACCGTAAGGAAATAAACACCCCGGGCCAGCCTTTCCGGCCGCCACAGGAATCGGCCATCCCCTTGCGGAACATCCGCCGTCACACGCTCAACGACACGCCCGGCTGCATCACGCACGTCGAGCTCCAGCCGGCCAGCACTACGCGCAGTGTAGGCCACGTAGGCACACCGGCGGAAAGGATTTGGAGTGACCGCCAGCCGCCGGGCCCTGTTCAGCGTCGGCTGATCGGCCAAGCCGACGTTGTGATTGAACCAGCTCTGAGCGCTGTCCGCGTTCGCCCGGATTGCATTCTCGTCTACCCCGCCGACGAAGGCGACTGCAAGCCGCTGTGACGCACCCGCTTCCAGATCAAATGGCCCGATCGAGGCTAGGACCGACCAGTCGTAGGGGCGGTTGGAGTTGCGCTGCACGATTGTCCCGTTAAGCATTCGGAACTTCTGTGCGTCGCGCACGCAGCTGTCGGTAGGATAGACCCAGCGAGCGTGGTCGACAGACAGCAGATTGCGAAACGACTGCGGATGAAGCACGACCATGCCTACAGTCGGATTCGCCGTGCTGGACTGGCGCATGTAAATCATCCGCCGCGCAGTATCCGCAGTGGAGGTATTCTGCGTAGGCGTCGTTCCGATGTCGAAGTCTGACCAGACGCCGGCGTACAGGCCGTTTACCGCCGAAGCACCTTCGTTGGCGATTGTCCAATTAAGCACGACAAAGTCGTCGTATCCCGAGCCTGCACTCATATAGCTATTCTGGTAGACCTTGATGCTCTTGGGCGAAGGGTGACCGCGGTCATCGAAACTCGCCCTGAACTGCTCGTCACCCGCCTGCGGCGGGACAACCGGCATCAGGGAGTCTACCGGCTTCAGGTCATCGTTCACCGGGCCGTTCGCCGGTCTGCCGAAGAATCGGTCGGCGACGTACATGGTGTCGTTCCCGACAAGGAAGCTCGAATAGAACAGCGCACTGCCGGCGGTCTTCGGGTAGCAGAACCCGGAGCCGGCGTCGGCTGGCGGGTTGTCGTATCCGATCGCACCGAAGCAGCTGACGGTGAGCTTGCAGTACCCGGTGTCATGGTCCACCAGCGCCTGACCGGTAGCTATGGCAGTAATCTGGGAAAGGGTGTCGTTCGCAGGAACCATGTCTCCCGCAAGCGCGGTGAACATCGTAACCCGATAGTTGTTTCCCGAAGGACCACTCGTCCAGTTCGGGAACGTCACCTCGGCACGGCTACCGGGCTGCAGCGGACCGGCAAGAGTTGCGGTCTGGCTGTACACCCGGGTCGCACCCGAGTCAATCCAGCATGTTATCGGAATGTTTGACTCTGCGTTCGCACCGTAGTTCGTCACTCGTGCCTTCGGCTGATACGTGCCCGGATTGATGCTTGCGCCGGGAGAGAGAATCGCCGAGACCCCGACGTCATGCGCCGGACTTGGGAGCCGGGCGATTACTGCCCGGATATTCCAGTTGTAGTTCAGTGTCAAGTCTGCCAGCTGCTGCCAACGCCCACCGCCGGTAGAGATGAATCCGCCCCGGTTGCGCAGCATCGGCCCCGCGTCACACCCGAGCGGAAACCGACCTGCTGTATGGGTAACGCGTACGGAAGGCCAGAAGTCAGTTCCGGCTCGGACTATCACTGGTCGAGTCAGGTCGACACGATACCAGCGATTGGTGTCTGTCACCGTGTAGGCAGTCGAGTCAATCACCGGTCCGGGAGTCGTGTCGTTACCCTCGCTCAGAATGAACACCTTGTCGTTAGAAGAGAGCCCGCGCTGGAAATAGAGGATTGCCTTGACAGTACACGCGGTCGTCGGCGTAAACCTTACCGCGCCCTCAAACGTTCCGCCGCTGGTTAAGCCGATGCCGTTTGCATTCGCGCCGTCCCAGTGCAGAGTCTCGTCCGCATCGCATACCGGCTCGAGGATACACTCATGCGGCGAAAGCTGAAACCCGGGGCCGAGACTCAGCAGCCCGGGCCGGTCGCTGTTACGGCCACTGCTGACTGGTACATATGCCACCGCCAGTCTGAGCAGCAGTGCGAACCCGACGATCACACTACACTTGCTCATCTGCACCTCCTAGGATATGAGCTACTGCAGTGTAGCTTGGCCACGGGTCGCTGTCAATGGGATAACCCCCGTCCTCACATCAGCAGCGACTTGACTGGAGACGGTCGCGGTCTAGAATTGCCGGCGTGAATACCGACGCGACTCATCTGCTGGGCTGCATCCAGTGCGGACGTTGCTCGGGCGGCTGTCCGGTCTCGGTCAAGTCAGAACTCAACGTCCGCAAGCTGGTCTACAACTGCCTTGACGCCTCCACCACGCCTCTCAGACCAGATGAATACGGAATCTGGGAGTGCACTACCTGCGCTACGTGCAATCTCCGCTGCCCCAAAAACGTCCGGCCAGCCGACCTTGTTGTTCAATTGCGTTGTCAGCAGATCGAGTCGGGCCGCGTGAGCACCAACATCCAGCAAGCGCTTGAAAGCACCTACCTGCAGGGAAACCCTTGGACGCGCGCCCGGGAGAGGCGAATGGACTGGGCCACCGGTCTCGATATCCCCAAGTTGGCCCCGAATGAACGCACCGACGTCCTTCTCTTCGTCTGCTGCACGTCAGCCTACGACGCGAGATGTCAGCAGGTCGCTCGGTCGCTCGTTACTTTGCTACGGAAGTCCGGAATCGAGTTCGCGATCATCGGCGAACAGGAGTCTTGTTGTTGTTCTGAGCAGAAGTGGATGGGCGAGCAAGGGATGTTTGAGGAAATCGCCCACGCCAACTTTGAACTCTTCCGCGAACGACGTATGGAGCGTATCGTAACAATCTCACCCCACTGCTACAATGCCTTTGTCAACGACTACCCCGCTCTGAACGTTCCTATCCTCCATTACACCCAGCTACTCACCGAGCTGCTCAGCCGCGGCCGACTCGCTGGTCTGAAACCTCTTCAGGAGACAGTAACCTACCACGACCCTTGCTACCTGGGCAAGCGTAACTCCATCTACGAGCCACCTCGCGAGCTGCTCCGGGCACTCGCCGGAGACCGATTTGTCGAGCTCGACCGGTCACGCGAGACATCACTGTGCTGCGAGGGTGGCGGAGGCAGGATGTGGTTTGAGTCCGACACGAAAGGAAGACTGGCGGAGACGCGAATACAGGACGCCATCGACAAGTCGGCTGCCATAATCGCCAGTGCGTGTCCTTTCTGCCTGCTCACGCTCGAAGATGCGACAAAAACCACCAACTCAGAGGAACGAATACGGGTTCGCGACATAGCTGAGCTGCTCGCCGAAGCAATCTGATCGAAACGCGGATGAAACGTGCCATCATCTCCGTAACGATAGCTGCCGTCGCAGTCTTGACTGCCGGATTCGCTGCTTATGCCCACCTCCGCTCCGGTCTGCCATCAGCTGGGGCCATAGAGAACTACCGGGCACCAGCCTCGACCCGTGTTCTCGATTGCCGCGGCCGTCTGATCGCCGAGTTCTTCCAGGAAAGACGTCGCCCCGTCGCACTGGAGAGCATACCGTCAGCTCTGCGTGAGGCCATCGTCGCTGTCGAAGACAAGCGTTTCTACTCACACTGGGGAATAGACATCATCCGCGTCTGTGGCTCGATACTCGCCAACATAACTCGTCCGGGCCGTCTTCAGGGCGCCTCGACTATCACACAGCAGCTTGCCAGGTCAATGTTCCTCACTTACGAACGCAAACTGACGAGAAAAATGCGAGAGATGGTTCTGGCCGTCGAGCTTGAGCGCCATTACTCCAAATCGGAGATACTCGAGATGTATCTGAACCAAGTGTGGTTCGGTGGCTCGGTCTACGGCGTTGCAGCAGCCGCAGAACGATACTTTGGCAAACCGGTCTCGCGTCTTGACCCTGTCGAGTGTGCGACCCTCGGCGCCATGCTCGCGAACCCGCCTGTCTATTCACCGTATCGCCATCCCGACCGCCTGCTTAACCGGCGCAACTACTTTCTGCGTAAACTTCGCGACGCTGGACGTCTGAACCAAGAGCAATACTCGGCGGCCATTGCCCGACCACTTGACGTGCAGCCGGCACGCGGACAGAGAAACGAGGCACCGTACTTTGTCGAGGACGTGAGGCGCTACCTGATGGACAAGTATGGCTCCGAGTTCGTCTACAAGTCCGGCGCAACCGTCCGCACGACACTCGACCTCGACATGCAGGCCGCTGCAAACCAAGCTCTCCTCGACTGGCTCGACCAGATCGAAAGAGACTACGGTCTGCGACCGAAGAAAGCGACTTACGACTCGGTCAGCGCAGTCGATACAACCGCCCGCCCGCCGGAATACCTGCAGGGTGCGCTCGTCTGTCTCGACATCCCAACCGGCGAAGTCCGAGCGATGATTGGTGGACGAGACTTCGGCCAGAGTGAGTACAACCGGGCCAGCCAGTCCCGACGACAGGCAGGGTCCGCGTTCAAACCTTTCCTGTATGTCGCAGCCATCGATAACGGCATGACGCCGGCCGATATCGAAACCGACTCCACGGTCATAATCTCACTACCGGGTCAACCCATCTACGTTCCCCAGAACTACGACGGCAAGATGCTCGGCCCGATGACACTGCGTCGCGCGCTCGCGCTGTCACGTAATCTTGTCGCTGTTCGTCTTGTTCAGAAGCTCGGGCCCGAGCTGATGGCCCGCTATGCACACCAACTCGGCATAACCTCGCGTCTGCCCGCCGTCTACTCACTTGCTCTCGGCGCTGCCGAGGTAACACTGTTGGAACTCACTGCTGCGTTCAACACGTTCGCGAATGCCGGCGTGCGAGTGCAACCACTGCTGGTAAAGAGCGTCGAAGACGCCAATGGCGTCACACTCGAGCAGAACCATGCCTTCCAGCAGCCCGTCCTCAGTCCAACAACTGCGTTCGTCATTACCAACATGCTCCAGAGTGTTGTCAACGAAGGAACCGCTACTTCAATACGCGCCCGCGGTTTCATTGGCAGCGCCGCCGGCAAGACCGGAACCACCGACGATTATGCCGACGCGTGGTTCGTCGGCTACACGCCGGCGCTTTGCTGCGGAGTCTGGGTCGGTTTCGACCGGCGTCGCACGATCTTTCGCGGCGCAACTGGAGGAGGCGTCGCCGCACCGGCGTGGGCCGAGTTCATGAAGCAGGTAGATACCACAACCGTCGGGTTCACGGTACCCGAGGATGTTGTCACCCGACCTGTCTGTGAACTGACCGGATTGCTCGCAACCCCGGCCTGCCCCCGTGTGCGTTACGAGGTATTCACCAAAGGCACCGAACCTGCGCGCAGCTGCCCGGTCCACCAGTAGTCCCAACCGCACCACGCTGCTCAGGTTGTACCGGATCCTGTCCCGGCACTTCGGACCGCAACGCTGGTGGCCGGCCCGAACTCCCCTCGAAGTGATCGTTGGAGCCGTGCTGGTTCAAAACACATCTTGGACAGGTGTCGAACACGCAGTCGCAAATCTGAGCCGTCTCCGATTGCTTCAACTCGACCGGCTCGTTCAGGTTCAGGCTTCTCGACTGGCCGGCATCATCCGACCAGCCGGCTGTTCCCGGGTCAAGGCTCGCCGTCTGCTGACACTGCTGCACTGGCTCAAGACACGCGGCGGCCTCGACCAACTGCGTCACTCGCCGACATCCGAACTCCGGGCCGAACTGCTCGCAATCAACGGTGTCGGTCCGGAAACGGCTGACTCGATACTGCTCTACGCTCTACACCGCCCGGTCTTTGTCGTCGGGGCATACACCCGCCGGATACTCACACGATACGGTTTGATGCGCGGCGATGAAGATTACGAGAAAGTCAGAGTCGCGGTTGAGAAAGCGCTCCCCCATCGGTCCGGTCTGTATGGCGAATTCCATGCACTGCTGGTCCGGTTGGGAAAGACACACTGCCGTCCCGTTCCCAAGTGTGACGGATGTCCGCTTGAGTGAAGTTGACTTGGATGCCCTCCTCTCTAACATTCACCAATGTTCCTGCTCCTGCTGGCTCTAGTGGCCCAGCCGGGATACGACACCGCAACCAAACCCGACACCGCCACCAGCGAGGTAATCTACTACGGCGGACGCCGTGTTACCTTTCTTGCGCGAAGCGAAGAAGTCATTCTCCTCGACTCCGCCTGGGTTCGCTATCGGGACATGACGGTCCACTGCGATTCAATCCACTACGACATTCGCTCAAGAACCCTGAGTGCCTTTGGCGATGTTGACTTCCGCACCTCCACCGAGCAGATTGCAGGTAAACTGCTGCGCTACAATGTCGACACTCGCCGGGGAATGATGCGCGCCGCCCGCACACAGGTCGAAAACGGTTTCTTTACCGCCCAGGAAGTCTGGCTTGTTCGAGAAAAGGTCATCAACGCCCGCTACGGCAGCTTCACAACCTGCGACCTCCCTCACCCCCACTACTCCTTCTTCGGCCCCAGAGTGAAGCTGCTGATGGACGACATCGTAGTCACTCAGCCAGTGATTCTTCGTTTCGGGAACACACCGGTGCTGGCCGCACCGTTCTGGTTCGTCCCGGCCGCCGCCAAGCGCAAATCCGGTCTGATGGCGTTCAAAACCGGTTACTCGAACGACATGGGCTACTACGCCCAGAACATCTCCTACTACTGGGTCATCAATGACTACTCCGACTTCACCGGCGTACTCGACCTGATGACACGCCGCGGTATTCAGCTGCGAGGTGAGGGAGTCTACATAGTCCTGCCTTTCGCCCGCGGCTCTCTGCAAGGAGCCTACATCAGCGAGAACTGGAGGGAAAACGGCGGAAGAGTCCGCTACAGCCTCAACACCGCCCACTCCGCACAGCTGACTCCAGTCACAGAACTGAACATCAATGCCGAGCTCCTCTCTGACACCGGCTACGTTCCGGAATATGGCGAAGACCGCCTCGACTGGCTCAAACAGGAGGTGTCCTCCTATGCCTCACTGAGCCACAGGTTCAGAGACATCGGCAGGGCGACGGCCCGCATCGAGCAGCACAAGTTCTTCGTCCGCCACTACGAGT
>Ga0073932_1004515_pt1 | contig 16390 bp, 14 predicted proteins | sample DewCreD2012metaG_FD_76967 | JGI IMG/M metagenome (GOLD analysis project Ga0073932, IMG submission 76967) | Hot spring sediment bacterial and archeal communities from British Columbia, Canada, to study Microbial Dark Matter (Phase II) - Dewar... ... | reverse complement strand
GGTCGCTGCGCAATCCTGGGCAACCTCGACGCGGTCGGCGTGCTCCAGGATGGCAGCGAGGACGACCTGCGTCGCGAGATCGCCCGCCAGATCGCCGCCGGCCGGCGCAACGCCAACCGCTTCATCATGAGCCTCGGCTCGCCGGTCACGCCGGCCACGCCAGTCGAGCGGGTGCGGCGCTACTGTGACGCCGTTCATGCCCTGTGACGCAACCACAAGGCAGATAGGGGGTACGGGAAAAAGCGTGAACCTGGTGAACCTTACCCCCTCCGCACGCGTAAGATGAATGTGAAGTGACCCTAAGCGCGTTGTGCGAACCCTGTACACAGGCGCTGCTAGAGCTTGGTCAGGCCCCTTGCATCCTCCCAAGGGGCCTGACCTTTTTGGTTAGGCCTACACCGTGTGCACCACAATCGTGTTGATGCACCCGGGTTTGCCGAGCGGTCGGCCCGACATCACCACGATCTTCTGGCCCTTCTTCGCCCACTTCAGCGCGCGGATCCGCTGGGCCGCCAGCCCCAGTACCTCGCGGGTATGACGCGGGGTCTCGGCCTGCTCCGCCTGCACGCCGTAGAACAGGCAGGCCAGCTGCATCGTCTTGACGCTCGGCGTCAGCGCGAGGACTGGCACCTCCAGGCGCATCTTGGCGAGCAGCTGCGCCGTCCGCCCCGTCACCGTGAATACCGCGACCGCCTTGATTTCGTCGGTGTGGATCATCTGATGCACGGCCTTGATCATCGCGCTGTCGGTGCCGGTCAGCTGTAGTTCACTGCGTTGCAGGCAGTCACCGCGGCCGTCGCCCACGTAGCGCTCCGCGCGCTGGCAGACGGCGTTCATCATCGTCACCGCCTGCACCGGGTACTTGCCCACCGCGGTCTCGCCCGAGAGCATCACCGCGTCGGCGCCGTCGAATACGGCGTTGGCCACGTCGGACACCTCCGCGCGCGTCGGCGTGGGGTGCTCGATCATGCTCTCGAGCATCTGCGTGGCGACAATGCAGTGCTTGCCCGCCCGCTGGCAGAGCCGAACGAGTTGCTTCTGCACAATCGGAACTTCGGGCAGGTCCATCTCCACGCCTAGGTCGCCGCGCGCCACCAGGACGGCATCGGTTGCCTCGATGATAGAGTCAATATTCTTGAGCGCCTGCGGCTTCTCGATCTTGGCGACGATCCGCGCCTCGCTGCCGGCGGCGGTCAGAATGTCGCGCAACTGCTCGACGTCCCGGCTGCGCTGCACGAACGACAGCGCCACGTAGTCGATGTCCTGCCGGGCGATCCAATCCGCGTCGCCCCGGTCCTTCTCGGTCAGCGCCGGCAGTGACAGGTCCGTGTCGGGCAGGTTCACGCCCTTGGAACTCTTCAGCTCGCCGCCCGTGATCACTCGACAGATGATCTCCCTGGGCGCCTTCGTACGCACCACCTCCAGATGGATCCGCCCATCGTTGAAGCTCAGACGATCGCCCTTTTTCACTTCGTCGATCAGTTCCGGCAACGTCGTGCTGATGCGCTTGGCGGTTCCTTCCATCGGTTCCCGTTGGATAATCAGTTCGGCACCGTCTTCCAGCACGGCCGTGCCGTCGGCGATGCGGCCGACCCGGATCTTCGGCCCGCACAAATCCGCCAGCACCGCCAGCGGCCGGCCGAGCTGCCGGCTGGCAGCCCGCACGTTCGCCAGCGACTGCGCGTGCTGTTCGATCGTGCCGTGCGAGAAGTTCAGGCGGAACACGTCCACCCCGGCCTGTGCCAGGGCCGCCACCTGCGGCGGGTCCCAGCTGGCCGGTCCGAGCGTCGCAACGATCTTGGTCTTGATCAACATGGCTGCTCCCGGCGAAGGCATAACCGTACGGGTATCCCTGCATACTCGTTTGTGCCCCAACGGTCAACCGGACCCGCACGGTTCGGCCGAAGATCACACGTTCTTCGGGCAACCACGTCGACCGCAGCGGACAGGCATCCACGGTGCTGTCATGCCGCCCGGCAGCGCCTCTTGTCAGGCGAGGCCTTCTGGATATGCTTATCGCGATCGACCGAAATGACGCGGGCTGGCTGTCCTGGACGATGACCCGGCCCGGCCTGCCCCCGAGGATCCGGGCCGATGCCGGCGTCCCGGCCTTTTCCGCCGCATCCGGCGCGGGTTCAGGGGTAGAGGCACCAACTTCGGCCGTACGATCCATGGGTCCCGGACAATGGCTTGGCAGACTGTAACCCGGACTGAATCGCCTGCAGCGGCATCCGCCCAGCGACGGCGCCGGCTGCCCGTATCCGTCGGCGCAGCCTCGCTGCGCCGAGACGGTTGGCGCATCCTGCCGGACGGGCTGCAACTGCACCCGCTTACCATTTCTGCTCTCATCGTGCTGGCGGTGGTCCTGTACTACGTCCGCGCCTGGGGGGACGTTCTCGGGTACCTCAACGCGCTGGGTGGACCCGAACCGGTCAGCGATTACACCGCGTTCTACTACCCGGCCGGCCGGGAAGTCCTCGAGCGGTGGCGACCCGCCGAGGGCTATCTCTACTCGATGTTTTCGGCCTTCTGCCTGGCACCCGTTTCCTACTTCTCGCTGTACACCGCGATATGGATCTGGTCTGTAGTGCAGGTCGTGTTTCTGGGGTTGCTTCTGGCCCTGCCGGCGCGGGAGTTCCTGCGCGCAAACAGGAGGGCGTTCTACCTCTACCTGCTGATCTTCCTATGCTCCTACCCGGCGTTGGACTGCCTGAAGTGGGGCCAGGCGAGCACGATGCTGCTGGCCTGCATCCTGGGATGTTTCTACCTGTATCGCAGCGGGTACATCCGCCTGGCGGCGGCGGTGCTTGCCTTCGCCGTGTCCATCAAGTTCTACCCAGTACTGTTCCTGGCGTACTTCCTGATCCGGCGGGACTATCGCTTCGTCGTCATTTGCTTCATGTTTACCGCCCTGTTCGCGGTGGCCATTCCCATCTGGCTGAGCAGCACGGGCGCCTGGATCGGCTACCACCACGACGTCTACGGCTACCTCAATACGATGCGTTACAACTTCCGGAATATGGCCAACGCGCATTACGTCCCGTACCGGGTGTTCCACTTGTACGGGGGAACCATCCACGACATGTCGCAGGTCGAGTTCCTGCGCAGGCTCAGCCTGGGCGTCGCCGCCATCAATTTGCTTATCATCAACCGGCTGTGCCGGCTGCCCGCCCAGCAGGGGATGCCCTGGGCTTTTGTCCTGCTGTTCTGCAGCATGCCGTTTGTGATTGAGTCGTGCTGGCCGCATTACCTGGCGTATCTGCCGTTCTGCCAGACCTTCCTGGCCCTCAGCTTTGGTGACGGCAGACCCTCGGCCGGCGACCTCGCCAAGGGGCTGTTGCTGCTTGCGCCGTCGATCCTGCTGTCGAGTCTGTTCATGCTCAACTGGCTCGGCGATTGGCAACCCGTGGCGCGTTACTGCCTGCTGTTGGTGGCCAACGCCCAGGTGATGATCTTGACGTGGCTACAGATGCCGTCGATCCGCGGCACGCATCTTGCGCCGGCTCCGGGCAGGAACGAGCCGGCCGCCGCGATCGCCGCGCATGCATAGCACGTCGCGCGAGCGTGCCTGCGTGGTTAATGCCATGGGTCGCCGCGAGTTGGCTCTGCCCGGCAAAACGGGCACACCGGGGCGTGCCGGCGGCCGGGTGGATCGTTGACGCTCCTGTGCGGGAGATCTATCCTCTGCTCGAGCGTCCGGCTGCCAGCGGCCGCGCGAGGATCGCGAATGTCGACAGGCCCCGACACTACGCAGCGCCATGGAACCTGCCGCCGCTTTCTGCACTCGGGCGCCGGCATGCTCGTGGTCAGCCTGGCGCTGCTGGTCCTGGTTTTCGCCTATTATGCCGCAACCTACAAGACCGTGTCCCGCTTCGTCCGCATCTGGGACGGCGAAAGGATACTGTACTGCGACTTTACGCGCCACTACTACGCGACCGGTCGGGAGATCCTGGCCAGGGGCCTGCCGGCTGAGGGCTTTTACTACTCTGCCTTCTTCGCCTTGTGCCTGGTGCCGATCAGCCGGCTCGCATTGCCCCAGGCCACGCACGTCTGGACCGGTCTTCAGCTGGCGGCCAGTGCGCTGCTGGTCGTGCTGCCGGGACTGCACCTCGGCCGGCAAGGGCGGCGCGATTACTACCTGTATCTGGTGTTGGCGCTGCTCAGCGCGCCGATGGTGCACAACTTCCGCTGGGGCCAGGTGAGCGCGGCGCTGACGGTGTGCATCCTGGGGGCACTGCTGCTTTACCTGCGCGGCTGGAAGACATCGGCCGGGGCGCTGCTGGCACTGGCGACGTCCATAAAGTTCTATCCTGGACTGCTGGCCGTGTATTTCCTTGTGAAGCGCGAGTTCCGGCTGCTGGCGGCGTTCGTTGTGCTGACCGCAGCGCTGCTGGTGGCCGTGCCGATAGCGACCTTGGGCGGCCACGGTTTCGTGCGATTCCAGCGCGCCGTGGTCGAGGCATTGCAGGAGGCACGGCCGGATATCGAGATCAACGTCAACTCGCAGTATTTTCCTGCCGTGATGCTCCGGTACCGGAATATGGCCCACGCCCTGCGCACGCCCGCGCCGAAGGACGGCAAGTACCGACCCACCATGCGGGAGGAGCGTCGTTACAGGGATCTGATTGCACGGCACGAGACGGTCATTGCCCGCCGCGATTGGGACCTCGGTCCCCTGCGCATAGCCGGCCTGGGCATCTTCGCCGTCAACCTGGTGCTTGCGCATGCCCTGGTGCGGGCCAAGTGCGAGGATTGCGACCTGGCGGCATTCGCCCTGCTGCTGCTTTCGTTGCCGTTTGTCGTCGAGACGATGTGGCCGCACTACTTTGTGTACCTGCCGTTTTGCCAGGTGGTGTGCTACCGCCTGTTGCGCGACGACTCATCCTGCCGCGCGCGTCGGCGCATCAGCATGGCGTTATTCTGCCTGTCCGCGCTGCTGGCCAGCACGGTGTTGTTCAACCTGCTGGGCAACTGGATCGCCTACAGCTGGTCGGGCTGCCTGTTCTGGTCGAACACGTTGTTGCTGCTGGGGCTGCATCTGCAAGGGATCCCCCGGATCCTGGCAGCGAGACGCCGGCAACGCGGGGCGGGCAACGTGCCGCAACCGGCTGATTCCATCGGACAGGCGGCGCCGCAGCGGGCGGGCGATTGAGGGGAAGGGCAGGTCGCCCGGCGCGGGGGAAAAACGGCCCGCGGCGTACCCGGGGGCGGGGAGGGACCCGGAAGGTGCGATTATAACAGGCGGATCTATCGGCACTTATGAAGGTTCCCCCGGGTTGACCTGGACCGCCGCGCAAGATCGAGGCCAGCGCAGAACGGTCGAGGCGGGGGTTGGCGGGCGGGGCAGATCCGGTGCCGGGGCCGGAGGCACAACAAGGAGTATTACATTATAATATAGCACAACCGTCGTTCTACAACCGCTCATCCGGCGCGGTCCGGCGGGTGATGCGGATCGCCTTGTTCTGCTTGAAGCGGCCCAGGCGGCCGGCGAACTTGGTTTTGCCTTCGACGAGGATCTTCAGTTCCTCGGCGGCCGGCTTTTCCGTCATCAGCAGGTCGCCGGGCTGGAGGCTCATCAGGTCGCGGAGGGCGATGGTCGTCTCGGCCAGGTAGGCCCGCATTTCGACCGTGGCGGCAGCGACATTGTGTTGCAGCTTGTCGAGTTGCTCGCCGCTGACGCCCTTGCGTTTGTAGCTGAGCCAGCTCTGGGCGGCGAGTTTGCCCATGACGGGCTCGACGACGTTGAAGGGGATGCACAGGCTCATCGTACCGGCCCGCGGGCCCATCTTGAGTTCGAAGCCGATGACGACCACGACCTCATTCGGCGCGACGATCTGCACGAGGTGGGGGTTGGACTCGGTCTCGGGCACCTCGAAGTCCACGTCGACGAGGTTGCTCCAGGCCTCGGTCAGGCTCTGAAGCGCGCGGTCGGTGATCTTGCCGACCAGGCGCCACTCGATGCTGGTCAGCGGGCGCTGGGGGATGAACAGGTCGTTGTTGCTGCCGCCGAGCAGCCGGTCGATCACCGGGTAGATAATCAGGGGGCTGATCTCCAGGCACATCTGGCCTTCGAGGGGCTGGGCCGAAAGGAGGTTGAAGCAGGTGGGGTTGGGCAGCGAGTGGATGAACTCGCTGTAGGTCAGCTGTTCGACGGTCGCGACGCGGACCTCGATGATGGTCCGCAGGAAGGCGGAGAGGGCCGCGCCGAAGTTGCGGGCGAAGCCTTCGTGGATGGCCTCGAGCGCGCGGATCTGGTCCTTGCTGACCCGCTCGGGGCGCTTGAAGTCGTACAGGCGGACGTCCTTGACGGCCCCTTTGCGCGCGCCGGATGGACCGATCACTTCGGCCGTCTGCTGGTCAATCTGACCGGAGTCGACCGCAGCCAACAGGGCATCCACTTCGGCTTGATCGAGCACTTCCGCCATCCGCTGGTCTCCTTGGGCAGCACCTCCCGGGACCTGGCGCGTACGACATGCGCAACAGGCTGTCCACTTCGGAGTTATCGGAATGCCCGCGCAGGAAGCTTTAAAGCTCCTAACAAGACAGGCGTGCAGGTCACGATTGAGGCACGGAGAGACGCGGGAAAGCAGAGACAGGAGACCTTTCTGGCGAGCCACAGTTCATTCTGTTAGAGGCTCTCAGATCACCCGCCCCCAATCCACGTCAATGCGCACCGCGTTGCGTGGTCCGATCAGCAGCCGGGCTCGTCTGCCGATGGGGAATGCGGCGGCGGGCCAGAAGTGGCCGAAGTTGCAGCCAGCGACGATCGGCACGTTGGGACCCACATGCTCGCGGAGCAGTTGTGCGACCGCGAGGCTCATGTTCTGACCCTCGGTGTGGAAGCCGCCTGCCAGCACTCCCGCGAGGCCTTCCAGCATGCCAGCCAGGCGCATCTGGGCGAACTTGCGGTCGATGCTGCCGATGCTCTCGTTCACGTCCTCGATGGCCAGCCACCGTCGGCGGGCTTGGGCTGCTGGCTGGAATTTCGTACCGGCCAAGGAGGAGATGAGAGTGAGGTTGCCGCCAGTGAGTTGGATGACACGGTTCTTCAGAGCGTGCCCTGTAATGAGCCGGCCGTGAAGGGCCGGCTTGGGGCTTCGTCCGGCCAGGATGGCTCGGATGCTTGCCCATACCTGCCGCCACCGTTGCTGCTTCTGCTGTTGGGACAATGGCTTATGGGGGTCCGCGGAAAGCATGTACAGAGGCACGCCGTGGTGAACGCAGATCGCCGAGGGATACTGCGCGGCCAGCAAAGACAGGCAGGTCCACTCGCTGTAGCCGAAGAGGTAGACGGGATTCCGTCTGCCAGCGAGGGTACCGAAGTCGATCCGGTCGAGGATTCTCAGCAGCCACGCCCCACCCCGAAGGGGGACAATCGCCCGCACCCGTTCATTCGCCAAGGCTGCTTGCAGGTCAGCTGCGCGGGCGGCATCGTCGCTCCGGCCGGCACAGTGCGGTTGATACGGGGCCCATATCAACTCGGGCCGGCCGGTCAGCTGCCAGTGCGGCCCGATGGCCTTTTGGACGGCCCGTTTCAGATCGTCCCAGGTGTGCAGGCCAAAGGCGTCGAGGTCCTCGCCAGCTGGGGAGGCCGGCGAGCAGATATGGAGGATGGGGGTGTCCGAATTTGTGCTACGTTTCATGATTGGGGAGGATACCGGTCCGTGCCGGTGAGGGCCAGAGGGCGCGGTCGCTGACGGCGGTCCGTGGTGCGTTGTCCGTGGTCCGTTGGAGCGGCCGCAGCCACGGTTACCTGGTGGTACGGAAGCACGAGGTCAGAAGTCAGAGGTGGAGCCGTGGACCGGCAAGCGTGCTACATGGCGGTTGCCTGCCAGTTGGGTTCGTCGAGTTTCAGGAGGTTCTGCGCGTTCTGCCAGAGGATGCGTTTTTTGACGTTGGGGTCGAGGTCGGAGTCGATGATCAGGGATGAGGGCGTGCCCTCCCAGCCGTAGAGCACTTTGGCGGGGCCGGCGAACTCCACCGCGCGTTTGACGAGGTCGAGCGGGGCGACCTTGGGCAGCATCCGCCGGCAGAAGAAGTGCAGGTAGGCGGTGTCGAGGTAGACGTTAGGGTTCTTCTCGGCGATGACCACGGCCTCGTTGTGGTACTGGCCGCCCATGTGGGCGATGATGATCTTGAGGTCACCGAAGGTCTCGGCCACCTCGTCGACGGGCAGGGGGCTGGCGAAGTCGGCCCAGTGGTTTTTGAAGGCGACGACGCCGGTGTGGAAGAGGACGGGGATGCCGAGTTTCTGGGCGCGCTGGTAGACCGGCCAGATGCGGCGCTCGTTCATGCGGAAGCGCTGGGTGAGCGGCTGGAACTTGATACCCTTGTGGCCGCGGGCCACCGCCGCCTCCAACAAGTCCGGCGCGGCGTCGAGCCTGTCGAAGTCGATCCAGTAGAACGGTATGAACATGCCGGGCCACTTGCGCGACCATTCCAGGACGGAGTCGTTGCCGCCGGGTCCGGGCAGCAGCACGGTCTGCCGGATGTTCTGCTGCTGCATGATCTCGTGCACGCCCGGATACGGATGCTGGTGAATGTCGATAATCCATGCCATGAGACACCTCCTGGAATGTCGTACGGTCTTCGAACGAGCCCGAAGCGTCAGCGAAGGTATCGGTCGTTGCGAGGTCCGCGAATACTCTGCTCGCCAGGCTCATTGTACCTGTCTTGCAGCCAATCGCACGCTACGGCTTCGGGCTCGTTCGTTCCGGGTGTGGATGTGCTACTTGTCCGCGGGGAACAGCAGACGCGCGGCTCCCACAGCGACATCGATAAGCTGCTCCGCGGACCCGTCTCGCAGGAAGCAGCACGTGTCCTCGTAGCCACCGGTGCCGTACTGGCTGGCCGGGCTGACGTAGTTGGCGTACGCGCCGCACAGTTCGGTGACGGTTGCCGCTTCGGCCAGTCGTTCCTGCTCGATTCGCGTGCGCAGGGCGGCACCGGTTTCGGCGAAGATCTCGCCGGGCAGGCCGACGAGCAGGTGGCCGTTGAACCGCAGCGCCTTGACCTCGATGGGCCAGATGAGCGACTGGCGCGCGTGCGGCGGGATGATCGTCGGCCGGTCGTGTTCGTGGAAGTGGACCCACCGCAGGACCTGTCGCCGGCGGATCAGGCGCAGGCGATCGCGGGGATCGCCGGCCGCCTCGATCTGCGCGTCGACCCGGGCGCGTTCAGCGGCGAGCGCATCGGCCGGCCAGGCATACTCGGGGCGGAGGGAGAGGTTGGCCCGTTCCGTGGCCGCGGCGCACTGTACCAGTTGTTTGTAACGAAGACTGCCCACGAGGTTCGCGGCCTCGCCGGCGAGCCGGCGGCCGAACTTTTCGGCCTCGGCGATTCCGTAGTCCTGGTGGAGCGGCCGGACGTCGCCGCACGGGCCCTGCGCGAAGAACACGGTTCCGCCGAAGTCGCTCTCGAACCGTTCGCGCAGCGTGCCGATGAAGTCGGGGTGGAGCGCATTGCCGATCTTCGTGGCGCTGGCCATGGCCGGATGGGCGGGGAAGCGGATCCAGGCGGCCAGGGGGCGGGTGTTATCCTGGCGGCGGAGGCTCAGCAGTTCCAGGCGGGTGTCGGCGGGCGACTGGCAGTAGGCCGTGGCGTCAGGGCTGATCCCGATCGTCGGGTCGATGCCATGGGTGCGCAGGTGCGCGCGGACCTGGCCCGACACTTCGAGGCGGTCGCCGTCGACCTTGCAGTCGTCGTTGAACATGACACAGAAGGTGTCGAGGTCGCCGATCGCGAAGCGCCGGTTGATCGTCCAGCCGGGTCCGAGGTCTGCGGCTGCGTGGGCCATTTCCACAGGCGTGTAATCGGCCCGCGCCTTAAGGATCGCTTCGGCGAGCCGGTCGGCGATGGGCCATTCGGCGACGCCGTCACTGCTGCTGGCGGCGTGGATGTGGTTGCACCAGACGGCGATGTTGGCCGGCGGCACGTCGGTGAAGCGCGTAAGCACCGCCTTGAAGCGATCGAGCCACGGCTCGTAGAGTTCGAGGAGGTCGAGCACGACGAGCAGGAGTTCGTGCGTCGCGTCGGCGAGCATGAGCACGCGGCCGGTGAGTCGTCCGGGCCGGGCGGGCGCGCCGCGGTGTCGGCCGCCGCGGGTCTCGAGGCTGACGAGGTCGGTGATATCCACCTGGGCGACGGCGCCGAGAACCGGGCCGGACAGGCGAAGCGTAAGAGTCGGACGCATGGTTTTCCTCGGGACGGCGCGTCGTACGGCCGCGCCGGACGTCTTCTACTACGTTTCTATTGTAACGCGCGGCACAAGAGAATGCCATCAGGATGCGCTTACGGAGCATGGACGTCGCTCAGGCGTAGCGTGGCTTCGCTCGGTCAGGGCAGGTGTTTCGGGCCGGGTGGGAGCAGGCCTGAGGGCAGGCCGGCAGTGCGACCCGGGGCACGACATTTGCCGGAACCATCCTTTAGAGTTTCGGCCAGTCGCGGGGACCGACGCTCACGAAGTAGCCGCCGCCGGCGATAGGGTACTGGCGGAGGTAGTGGCGCAGGTCGTCGACGGTCAATGACTGGACCTCGGCCAATCGCTCGTCGAGGGTGCGGGCGCGGTCGTGGTTGTCGATGTCCTGAAGCATCTGCATCAGGCGGTTGTAGGCTGCCTCGCCGTCGGCGGCCAGGCTCGTGGCGCGGCGGTTCTTGAAGCGTTGGAGTTCCTCGGGCCCGGGGCCCTCGGCCTGGAGTTTCATCGCCTCGGTGCGGATGGCGTCGGTGAGCGTCTCGATCTTGTCGGGCTCGCCGAAGCCGAACTGCAACTGGAAGCCGCAGTCGGCGTAGGTCACGCCCCAGACACCGGAGCGCGGGGAGATGCCCTTCTGGGTGATGTTCCAGAAGAACCGCGAGTTCTCGCCGCCGAGGATCGAGGCGATCGCCTCGATTCGCTCCTCGTTGGGGCCGGCCGGGCCGCACGGCACGGCGAAGGCCACGCACTGCTGCTTGAACCGCTCGAGGACCTGGACGGCCCGGCCCGTGTGCAACGTCACGGGGGCCGTGCGCGGCGGGACCGTGCCGACGTTGGTCCAGTCGGCGGTCACCTGCTCGGCGGTGCGGAAGATGGCGTCGGGGTCCACGTTGCCGGCGACGATCAGCACCATGTTGGACGGGCTGTACTGGCGGGCGTGATAGTCGGCCATGTCCTGCCGGCGAAGCTTCTCGATTGTTTCCCTGTAACCGAGGACCGGCCAGGCGAGCGAGTGGCCCTCGAACACCTTTTCGTGCAGCAGGTCGTACATGTGCCGGTCGAGATCGTCGTCGCTCATGGCGATCTCCTCGAGGACCACCTTTTTTTCCGTGTCGAACTCCTCCTGCGGGAGGGTCGGGCGGATCATGTCGGCGAGCAGTTCGATCTGTCGATCGACGTCCTGGCTGCGCACCCAGCCGAAATAGACGGTGTTCTCCTTGGAGGTGAAGGCGTTGTAGTACGCCCCGAGTCTGTCGAAATCGACGGTGATCTGGCTCCAATGGCGCTTGCGTGTGCCCTTGAAGCACATGTGTTCGAGGAAGTGGCTTACGCCGGCCCATTCGCGCGGCTCGTCGCGGCTGCCGGCGCGGGCCATGAAACCGGCGGCTGCGCTGCTGATGTCGCGCATGGGCTCGATGACGACGCGCAGGCCGTTGTCCAGCCGCTGGTCTATGATCTGTCCCACGGGGCTTGTAATGGCCATTCGGTCATGCCTCCACTGCCGTGACTCGAAGCTGGGACGAGGCCAGGCATCGGCCGATCCACACGGCACCTAACTATAGGCTCGTACGATCGCTCTGGGGCGGGGCGATCACGGAAAACGGGGCGGCCCGGCGCGGAGCGCCGGTCATGTGTTTGCCCAAAGGCCGCCGGCGGTCTCGGCGGCAGCGGCCGGGAGCCGTGCATCAGACCCGCAGGAGCGAGGTTCGGTCGTCCCTGCCGGGACTGAGCAACGCCAACAACGACAGCAATAGAAACTATGGGGGCCGGGAGTCTGCGCCTTGGAAGGCGGGGCTCAAGTCTTTCAGCCGCTGCGCGGCGAACGACAACGACAGCTGCCAGCAGCCGTTGCCCGTCAGCAGCAACAGCCGCGGCCACAACGCACCCGCAAACACGTTCGCCGGACGGCACCCGGTTGTACTCCAAGTCTGTATCCAAGACAAGCCTAATACGCGCGGGCGTACCAGACGGTGGCCTCGGAGGGTCTGCCGCAGTTGATGCACGCGGGCATGTGTCTGGGGGGGTTGAACGGCTTGTTGCGCGCGGTGGCCTTGGTGGCCTTTTTGACTTCCTCCTCGCATGCGCTGCTGCCGCACCAGCCGCCCAGCACGAAGCCGAACTGCTTGTCCAGAATGTCCGTGAGCTCCGCAAGGTTTTTGGCCTCGAACGAGTGCTCTTGCCGGAATTGCAGCGCCTGGTTGAACATGTTCTGCTGGATCTGGTCCAGGAGGCGGCAGATCGTGTCGGTCAGGTTGTCCTGGCCGGCGGTGATCTTCTCACCGGTGTCGCGCCGCACGATGACGACCACGTTGTTGTCGATGTCGCGCGGGCCGATTTCCAGGCGGAGCGGCACGCCGCGCATTTCGTACTCGTTGTACTTCCAGCCGGGGCTGTATTCGTCGCGGGCATCGGCCTTGACGCGGATGCCGGCGGCCTTGATCTTCTGGAACAGCGGGTTGAACGCCGCCATCACCTTCTCGCGGAGCTTGGCTGGGCCGACCGGGATCATCACCAGTTGCACCGGCGCCATCTTCGGCGGCAGGCGCAGGCCCTTATCGTCGCCGTGGGCCATGACCATGCAGCCGATCAGGCGGGTGCTAGCGCCCCAGCTGGTGGTATGGACGAACTTGAGGCTCTGATCCTGCCCGAGGTACTGGATGTTGAAGGCCTCGGCGAACCGTGTGCCCATGTAGTGGCTGGTGCCGGCCTGGACGGCCTTGCCGTCCTTCATCATGGCTTCGATGGAGTAGGTATCGATGGCGCCGGCGAACTTTTCGCTAGGGGTTTTCTGACCTTCCCAGACGGGGATGGCCATATCGTTCTGCACGAAATCGACGTAGACGTTGAGCATGCGGATGGTCTCTTGGCGGGCCTCCTTTTCATCGGCGTGGGCGGTGTGCCCTTCCTGCCAGAGGAACTCGCTGGTGCGCAGGAACGGCAGGGTGCGTTTTTCCCAACGGAACACGTTGGCCCACTGGTTGACGAGGACGGGCAGGTCGCGGTAGGACTGGATCCACTTCTGGAAGGCCCAGCCGATGATCGTCTCGCTGGTGGGCCGCAGGGCGAGTCGCTCCTCGAGCTTCTCGCCGGCGGCCTCGGTGACCCAAGGCAGCTCGGGCGCGAAGCCCTCGACGTGCTCCTTTTCCTTCATGATAAAGGACTCGGGGATCAGCATGGGGAAGTAGGCGTTCTCGTGGCCGGTCTCCTTGAAGCGCCGGTCGAGGCCGCGCTGGACCGCCTCCCACAGCGCGTAGCCGGCGGGCTTGAAGATCATGCAGCCACGGACGGGGGCGTAGTCCATCAGGTCGGCGTTTTTGATGACGTCGATGTACCAGGCGGAGAAGTCCTGGGCCTGCGGGGTGATGCGTTTTTCTTCGGCCATGCTTTGTGTACCCTTATGCTTACAGATTGCTTACATATGAGCCGTAGGTTGAGGCATGCTAGGCGGTTCGGCGGGTTTGGGCAACGGGTCGAGTCGCAGTTCAGGGGGGTTCGCCGTCCCTTGCGGCCAGCAAGCACGTGCTTGGGTTGGCACCAACTCGTATCATTTTAAGTGGAGGTGCAGCATGGGCTTGTTGATCGAGCAGGACGAGGACGGCGTTTTCGTGGCGGAATGTCTGAGCCTGCCCGGTTGCATCAGCCAGGGGGCAACGCGAGACGAGGCCATAGCCGATACTAGAATATGGATATGACAACGATAACCTGCAAGATCCCTGAGCAACTCGACGCCATGTTGGAAGCCATGGCGCGCCAGCGGCGAGTACCCAAGTCGACGATCGTTCGCGAGGCCCTCGAACAACAGCTCAAATACGAGCGTAACGTTGCCTCGCCTACGGCCTACGACCTGGCAAAAGTCGTGTGTGGAACCCTGAGCGGGCCCTCGGATCTGGCTACAAACCCCAAGCATATGAAAGGCTTCGGTGCCTGACGGACGCGTCATCATCGATACTGGGCCGCTGGTTGCGTTTCTGGACAAGCGGGAGGCTCATCACGCTTGGGTGGTCGAGCAGTTCCGCTCGCTGGCACCGCCGCTGCTGACCTGGGAGACGGTGCTTGCGGAAACCTTCCACCTGGTCTCGCGCTTGCGCGATGGGAGTCGCCGCTTCTTCGAGTTGCTAAGCACCGGAGTCCTGAGTATCGAGTTCGATTTGATGATTGAGCGGATCGCTTAGGGCAAACTCATCGCCAAGTACTCCGACCTTCCCATGTCGCTTGCGGATGCCTGTCTGGTACGGCTATCTGAACTCAACGACGATTCATCGGTATTGACCCTTGATCATCATTTCCGCATATACCGCAAGCATGGACGCCAGATCATTCCAGCCATCATGCCGCCGCCGGCCCCGTGGATTTCCTGCGTCTGCCAGCCACGGCTCAGCCAGTCTGATCCGGGCCATTACAGCCTCTCGGGCGTTGTTGCATGTCCTCGCCCGCTCCAGTAACATCTACGATTCGTATACCCGTGAAAGCGTTCACAAAGAACCCGAACCCGCGCGGTGCTTCAAAAAGGAGCGGTCAGATGCCATTGGTAAACACAAAGGGGATGTTCAAGGTCGCTTACGAGCAGGGCTTTGCCGTTGGGGCGTTCAACGTCAACAATATGGAGCTGATCCAGGGTATCATGGAAGGCGTGGCCGAGGAAAAGGCGCCGGTGATTCTCCAGATCTCCAAGGGCGCCCGGCAGTACGCCAATCCGAAGTGGCTGACGGCCTTGATTCAGACCGCGGCTGCCCAGTACCCCGAGATTCCGATTTGCATGCACCTCGACCACGGCGACACGGTCGAGCTGGCCAAGCAGTGCGTGGACGAGGGCTACGGCTCGGTCATGATCGACAAGAGCCACGACCCATTCGAGGTCAACGTGGCGGAGACGAAGAAGGTCGTCGAGTACGCCCACAAGCGGAACCCGCTGTGCTCGGTGGAGGCCGAACTGGGCCGGCTGGGCGGCATTGAAGAGCACGTGGTCGGCGTGGCGGCTGAGCAGCTCGACAAGTTTCTGACGGACCCGAAGGAAGTGCAGGCGTTCGTGCAGGCGACGGGCGTGGACAGCCTGGCGGTGGCGATCGGCACGAGCCACGGCGCGTACAAGTTCAAGAGCGAGCCGAAGCTGGCGTTCGACCGGCTCGAGAAGATCCGCCAGCTGCTGCCGGGCTTTCCGCTGGTGCTGCACGGGGCGAGCACGGTCATCGAGTCGTACGTCGAGAAGATCAACAAGTATGGCGGCCAGATAGTCAAGGCGATGGGCGTGCCCGAGGAGGCGTTGAAGAAGGCCAGCACCATGGGCGTGTGCAAGGTCAACATCGACACGGACCTGCGCCTGGCGATGACGGCGGAGATCCGCGAGGTCTTTGCCAAGGACGCCAAGGAGTTCGATCCGCGCAAGTATCTGGGCCCGGCTCGCAAGGCGATCAAGGAGGTCGTCAAGCGCAAGATTCACGTACTCGGCTGTGCCGGCAAGGCCGAGGCGTGCCTGAAGGCGTCGCAGTCCTGACAGGGGTCTGCCCCACGCAGCGTTTGCTGCGATTCACATAGAGGTTTGCGAAAGAGGCCCGGCCAAGGGCCTCTTTCGTTTTTCCCGGCCCGGCATTGAATAATTCCTGAACAGCGACGCTCCATATAATCAGGCGCGCTGCCTGGAGGCCGTGCCGGGTGCTGCTGAAGGAGACCGTTCATGTTCAGGCCGTTTGTCGCCGGATTGATGTTGTCCCGACAGAGCCTGCTGGCCTGTTCAGCGGGAATGGCATTGCTGATCGCCTCCGGGATTGCCCCGCGACCCGCCCAGGGCGACGTACGCGTGGATGTCCGCATTGACACGAATGGATCGAGGCTCAAGGGCAAGCTGGTCGACGTATACCTCACCGAGTACGAGATTCGCATGCCGGCTGTGATCGAGGAGGGTTGGAAGACCTTCCGCATCACCAACGGCGGGCGTGTGCCGCACAGTTTGCACCTGGCCAGCCACAAGAAGGTTTGGGCATTGGGCATCGCGATCGCGCCGGGGCACACCGCGCTGGTCAGCCTGAAGCTCAAGGAAGGCCGTTACCGCGTCTGGGACCCGGTCGAGGACTACGCCGCGCAGGGCATGCAGGCGGTCATCACCGTGGTGGATGATTAGCTGTGCCGTCCTCTCGCGCAAAGGCAGACAACAGCGAGAGGCATTGCAGACAGGACCGGCAGTATCCGCAGCGGCGGTAT
>Ga0073932_1004514_pt1 | contig 16391 bp, 10 predicted proteins | sample DewCreD2012metaG_FD_76967 | JGI IMG/M metagenome (GOLD analysis project Ga0073932, IMG submission 76967) | Hot spring sediment bacterial and archeal communities from British Columbia, Canada, to study Microbial Dark Matter (Phase II) - Dewar... ... | reverse complement strand
GCTGCCGGTGGCGAGCCTTGGCGCGCATCACTATTTCCGCCAAGCGCGCCGGTTCGTCGCCAGTGTGCGGTGCATGGGGGTGCTCTTGCGTGCGCCGTTGGCCGCCCGGCGGCTGCTGGCGCTGCGCGATGCGTTGATCGCTGAAATCGAAGCCGCCCGGTGGCAGGTGCCCGCCGAGGCGCTCACCTTGGAACAACCTGCTTGATTATGAAACCGGTGCTGCTGCGCATCATGCCGTGGCGCCTTCCCGGCGCCTCCTACCGCGTGCCCATGCTTCGCCAGGACAATGTGCCCGCCCGGGGCGGCGCGCTACTGGTCAGCAACCACCTTTCCTTCGTGAACCTGCCGCTCACCCTGGCCCGCCCCCCCACATGCCCGGCCCGCGAAGCGGCTGGCAGGCCCGCGTTTTTGGCCTCTGGCGTGCCTTCTGGCCGCCGCCGGCCAAGCCACCGCAGCGGTGCAGACCAACACCGCGCCGCCGCGCACGACCGTCGCGGTTATGCGTTGGCTGGCCGCCGAACCGCCGCCGATGGCGACGGAGGACCGGCATTGGCTGCGAACCTTTACTAGGCTGGTGGCTGACGAACTCCTCGAGGTCGCCGCGGTCCGAGTGGTCCCGGAACAGGCCGTCGCGCGCGAGTTGCACAGGCAGAAGCTTGATGAACACCTGTTCGAGCAACCCGACCGAACCAACGCGGGTGTCGGCCTCCGGATGCTCGGAACAAACTTGCAGGTGTCCTGGCTGATCTCGGGTACCCTCGCGCGCACAGGAGCGGTCTGGACAGCCCATGCCAGGGTGGTGGACGCCAGGTCGGGGAAGTTCCTACAGGACTTTGCCGCTGCTTCCTCCAACTGGTTCGAGTTGCGCAACCAGGTTGTCCGGCACGTGCTGCGATGCCTGGACATCGTCCCCTCCCCGGCGGAAGAGAAGCGCTTGGGCAAAGCCTGCACCGCCTCTCCGCAGGCCCTCGATTTGTTCAGCCGGGCCGCCGATGCGGATGACGAGGCTCGGACGGTCGAGCTTTGCCGGAAGGCCCTTGCCGAGGACCCGCAGTTCACCGAGGCGCGCGGGCTTCTGGCGGCGGCTCTCTACAACCTCGGGCGGGACGAGGAGGCCCTGCGGGTAGCGAGGGAGACCCTCAGCCAGCACCCCGGCAACTTCACGGCCGCGCGGATGCGTCTCCTCTGCGCCGGCGTCTTGCTCGGGCGAGGGCAGACCCGCGAGGGGCAGGAGGAAGTGGCCGAGGGCTTGCGCCTCCGCCCCGATTCCGCCGAACTCCTGGTGCTCCTGTCCGCTTTGCATGAACGGGGCGGCGACCGCGACGCTGCAATGGACTGCCTGCGCAAGGCGTCCGAGTGCGATCCGCGCAACCCGCGTCTTTACGCCCTGCTGGGGCGGATGCAGGCCATGCAAGGCGACCTCACCAACGCACTGGCCACGTTGCAACTCGCGCAGCAACTGGTTGTGGACGACGCGGCGCCGGGGGATGTGGAGACCCGCACGGCTTTGGCCGAGGCCTACCTGGCGACCCGCAGTGTGTCGGAAGCCCTGCGGCAGTATCGCGTCGCTCTGAGCCTGGGACGCGACTCGGGCGCGCCCGAATCCAGGCTCAAATGGATCGAAGAAACGATTCAGGAACTGGAACGACGCTCGCAACCGGTGTCGGTCGTGGCAACGCAACCCAGGCCGTATTCACCTGCCGAGTTGCAGGCCGCGCTGCGCGAACGCCTGAGCGCGGACGAATTGGCCCTGGCCGACAATCCTCTTGCCAGCACGCCGGAGATGGCCGGCTGGGCGCGTGAACTGGTGGCCGGCACTCAGGGCGACCTGGCCCGAGCGCGGAAACTTTTTGAGGCATTGGCCACCCGGCCCAAGGCGGCTGGAGGTGGCGCCGCCACGGCCCAAGAGGTGTTCGCCGCTTGGAAAGACTTGAGCCGGTCCTTCCAGTGTCAGGAGTACGCCAAACTCTTTGTGGCCCTGGCCCGGAGTGTGGGCTTGTCGGCGTTCTACGTTCACGTGGATCGCGATTACAGCGGCCGGGTGGTGGACCACGATTGCGCAGTGGTGTTCGCCGACGGCAAGGCGTGGCTGGCCGACCCGGCTTATGCGTGGTTTGGCGTGCCGCACCGCGAGTTCCGGGTGCTTGACGACCTGCAGACCATCGCCCACCACGCCTTTCAGCCGCACGATAGAACAGTGGAGCCAGCCCGTTGCCGCGCCGGCTGCAAGCTGGACCCGGACTTCGTCTGGGGCCGGATGCAGCTCGTGGCCGCCTTGATCCGATCGGGGGATTTGGCCGAGGCCCGCAAGGAACTGGACCAGGCCCGCGGAAAAGCCCCGGATGACTGGCGTGGCGCGCAGATGGAAGGCTGGTTGGCCTTCAAGCAAGACCAGTATGAGCGGGCGATCGAGTGGCTGCGCCAGGCGGCCAAGGCAAACCCCGACGTTGCCAACACACGCCTGCTGCTGGGCGTGGCGTTGTTCCGGACCGGACAGCACGCCCAGGCTCGCGAAGAACTCCTGGCCGGGCTGCGACGAACAGTACGGCCGGGCAGCGACAATGAAGTGATCGCCCGGCAAACGCTGGCGGTCATCGAAGAAGCACAAGGCCTCAGTACCAATGTCCTCGCCACGTCTCGATCTCCCGTGGACGCCAGCGCGTATCACAACCTCGCGGTCTCGATGCTCTCCCGCGCCAAGCCCGATTACAGCGAGGCGGCAAAGTGGTTTCGCAAGGCGGCGGAGCTGGGCGAAGGGCGCTCGCAGCTCGCGCTGGGGATGCTTTGCTGGACCGGACGCGGTGTGCCAACAGATCCGGCGCAGGCGGTGCACTGGTGGCGCAAGGCGGCGGACGCGGGTAACCCTGCCGCGATGAGACTTCTGGGCATGGCCTACAATCGTGGCGTCGGCGTGGAGAGAAGTCTCGAGGAGGCCTTGCGATGGATCCGGCGCGCCGCGGACGCTGGAGATGCCGAAGCTCAGGCCGCCCTTGGCAGAATCTGCTATGAGGGCAAGGTCGTCCCGCAGAACCGGGTCGAGGCGCTCTGCTGGCTGACGTTGGCGGTCGAAGCGGAGGCCAAGGCTGCCAAGGACAAGGCCGTCGAGTTTGGCGAAAGCGAGCGGTTTTCCGTTCTCCGCCAGGCCCGGCAGTTGCTGAGAGAGGTCGAACTGTTCGCCAGTCCGGAGGAGAAAGCTCAGGCCAGGGCCAGGGTGGAAAAGTTCAAGGCCGGCCGCGCCGCCCAAGGCGAGTCGCCGTAACCGGGCCTTCCGGGCGGCGGCTGCCCCGAAAGCGACATCCCCGCCCCAGGTGACCTCCAAGTGCCGTCACGAGGCCAAGGACTTTGGCCGGCAAGCGGCGCGCGAGTGCCAGCCGCTTGGAGCTGTCCGCGGACTGAACCCGGAACCAGCAAGCAGGTCGCCGCACGGCAACGGGAACTCCGGTGCGGACTTGGGGACGACGCGTGCGGGCTAACCCGTCAGCGAGTTTGAAACCGGGCAATCTGCCAGCACCCTGAGCTTTTCCCCCAACTGTTGCGGGTCGCGACAGACCCAAAACTCCCATCGCCCAAGCTTGCCCCAGTGGTTGACCGCAGCCACCCACCGGCGGGCGGCCTGGTGCTTGGCCCGGTCTTGTTCGTCCTCCTCGCCCTTGATTTCGAGAATCAAGGTCGTGCCATCGGCCAGCCGCACCAGGAAATCCGGCGTGTAGGCGTGGGTGATGCCCTGAAACTCGTAGGGAATGGTGAATTCGAGATGGTCGTTGCGCGCGTAAGCGACGACCGCGGCCGACTGTTCGAGCCGGAATACCGCCGCCTGCTCCCACGAACCGGTGTCCGTAACCACGAGGTTGATGTGGCTCTTGGCCGTGCCGACGCACGGGCGCACGGTCTTGAAATCCACCTGGGCGGTTGAGCCGATGGGCCGGTAGCGGTTGAGCACCGGCAATAGTGGCGGTTCGCCGCGCAGGTCGTCCGGCTCGATGGCGTCAATCAGTCGCTCCACGGTGCGGCGCACGTACTTCTCCAGCCCCAGTTCGCACGGGTGACAGCCGCGGAAATCCACCCGCGTCCCGACGTATTCGTTGACCAACCGCAGCACCTGCGGGAACAACTGGTGACGAGCCTGCAATTGCAACTTGGCCGGTTTGCCGCTGCTTTCGGTCAATCCCACCACAACTTGTCGGGCAATTTCAAAGCGGATCGTTTGCGGGTGGGTGCTGGCGTAGTATTCAGCCCGGTTGTGCTCCTCGAACTGGAAGCTGCCGGACAAGCTGGGATGCCCGAGTTGATAGCCGACTTGCGGCTTCACAAATGCCGCCGTGGGCGTGTGGTCCGGTTCGATGGCCAGCGGTTCAATCGCTGCCACATCCGCCCGAATCAGGTTGTGCCGCAGATCGAACACATAGCCTTCCACGACCGGAAACCGAATCTCGAACTGCTTCCGTTCCTCCAGTGCGCGAACATGGTTCTTGGGCTTGTCTTCCGGCGCTTTGGCCTTGGTGGGCCGGCCACGGAAGGGGATCACGGAAAACGGCACGCCGTAAATGTCCACGTATTCTTCCGTCAACAAACCCGTCGCCGGATCCGGCGTGTAATCCATGCGCCGCAAGCCGCGTCCGACGACCTGTTCGCACAACAACTGGCTGCTGAAAGCGCGCAAGCCAAGAATGTGCGTGACGTTGTTGGCGTCCCAACCCTCGTTGAGCATTTGCACCGACACGACGCACCGGATTTTCTCGCCCGGCTTGCCCGGCTTGCCCACCGTGGCCACCACCTCGCGCAGTTGTTCTGCCGCCTCGCTGCGGCTCACGTTCGGATCGGCGCTTTCGGCTTCCGCCAACAGCTTCACATCAATGCGCAACGTCGGGGAAAAACCCGGCCGATTCGATAGTAAGTCGGGGAATACCGCACCCGTGCCATAGGTGATCTTCTTCTTGGTTTTTTTCGTCCGCTTCGCTCCAGCCTCCTCGCCGTTCTCCGCCTCCGCATCGTCTTCCGCCTCCGGGGGCAGCTCGGCCGTTTCCTCGCCGGAAATCTTCCGGTAAAACAACTCCGCGATGTCGGTGTTGTCGCAGACGATGATCATGACCGGCGGCGTGTTTTCTTTGTCCGGCGTGGCCTGTTGCTGGTAATCAAACCGTTCTTTCCACTGGCTGGCCAACGTCAACAGGGCATCTTGGGCTTCGCGCCAGACCACTTCCGGCTTGGGTTTGCCGCCGGGAAGCTTTTCGCCCGGCTTGAGGTTTTCAACAATGTGTTTCCACAAAGCAAAATACTTCGGCTCAGGCCGGCCGGTATTGTCGCTGACCGGCAAACGCGGAATCTTCACAATGCCGGACTCGATCGCGTCCACCAGCCCGAAGTCGCTCACCAACCACGGATGCGGCGCGCCTTCGATGTAGCCGCTGCCGGCCAGGTAAAACGGCGTGGCCGACAGGTCCACGCAGAACCGGATGCCACAGGCCTGATTGATCCTGTCCAAACCTGAAATCCAGACTGTAGCCTCCTCGCGTTCCTCGCGTTCCACGCCTGACAGTCTCTCCGCTTCCTCCAGCGACGCGGGCCGGTAGCAATGATGCGCCTCGTCGTTGAGCACCATAATCGGCGCGCGCTCGAACAGATCACCCAGCACGCGACGCGCAAACGCTTCGGGACTTTCCGCGCCCTTATTGACCACGGCGTAACTCTTGCCGCCCTCGGCGTGCTCGGATTCCGGCGCAAATAAGTGCCAGTTTGTAACCAGCACCTTGCCCTTGGCCAATTCAGGCCGAAGCGGCGCCGGTACCAGGTCGAACGCCTCGTAGTAATTGTCCGGATTCTCCGGCCGCAGCACTTGCAGCCGCTCCTTGATGGTCAGGTTGGGACAAACGACCAACACAGCGTTGGGGAAACGCGTGTCGCCCGGCACGCGTCCGCGATTGCAGAACGCCCAGGCCACCAGCATCGCCATGACGACCGTCTTGCCGCTGCCGGTGGCCATCTTGCAACCGTAACGCCGCAACGGCGGCAGCCCCGGCTCGTTTGGCAGGTCGGCCAGGCTGGGGAAAATTCCTAGCTTGGTCTCGATGCTGAACGAGGGTTTCTGCCCGGCGCACAACGCCTGAAAATCCTCTACGCTCAGCTCCGGTTTCCAGCGCGGTTTGCGGCCCGAACCGAGAATCTCGTTCAGGTAAATGATCGTCTCGACCGCCTCGCGTTGGCAGAAAAACAGCCGGCGGGGCCGGTCGGTTCGCGCCCAGTACCGGAGCAGTTGTTTGGTCACGGGCGTAGCGCCCTCGTAGTCCAGTTCGCGCCAGCGTTTGACGTCTGCTCTGAGCCGGTTCACCAAAGGCAAGTCGTCCCGTTCCTCCTCAGCAAACCCTTTGAGCATCAGCGTGGCATCACCGGTGCGACGTGTCTTGAACCAGTAGCCAGCCGGCCGCCGACCGGGAAACTCCGATGCCTCGCCCGTGGCGGTGTCATAAACCCAGTGGGCTGTCGGCTCCTCATAAGGCGAGCACAGGATCGGTTTGTTGACCGGCTGGATGGGAAGGTCCTGCTGAGCTGTGGTAGGCATGGCCTCGTTCACTCCGGTTCGAACCCTGGTTCTTCGTACGCTCGAATGCGGCCTTTTTCCACAATCCACAGCCGCCGGGCCAATCCGCCCAACGACCTGCCGGCCTGGGCCTCCGCCCCGGCCAACCCGGCAACCAGCGTGCGGACGAGCGCGTCCAGGTCCGCAGCCGACGGTTTCTCCGGCAGGCGCAACACCGCCACGCCGGCATACCGGCTGGGACGAAAGCGAAGCGGATTGGCAAAGTCCAGGTCCAAGGTCACCAGAGCACGCCCTTCGGCTGCGCAGTGCCGGATCAATCCCTCATCTGTCGCGCTCGTCAGCGCCTGGCCCGCCACCGTGGCGACGTCGTGGCCGGCCGCCTGTAGGATGGCGCGGCCCCGCTCGCCCAGATTCTCGTCCAGCTTCAGCTTCATGCCCCGGTGGATTCCAGCGGCACGGCCACGTAACGTTCCCGCGCCATTTCCGATCCGTAGGCAATGCACGCCAAGATGTCCTCCTCGGTCAACCCCGGATAGTTTTCCAGAATCTCCGCGTGCGTGCTGCCGCTGGCCAGCATGTCCAGGATCAGCGACACCCAGATGCGGTGGCCCCGGATGCACGGTTTGCCGCCGCAGCGGGCCGGGTCAATCCAGATGCGTTCCAACAATTGTTCGCGCGTCATAGCCTTGCCCAAATCCTACCCGTTGAGGCCCTGCGCTGCTATTCAATACCGCGCCTTCCCGTCCAGCCGGTGCACCCGCAGCACTTCGTTGCCGCGCGGGTCTATGACCTTGACGGCCACGCGCCGATGCGGGCCGGGGGCGAACGGCAGCGACACCGTCCCGCCCAACGCCGCAAACGCCGCCTCGTCCACCACGCCTTTCAACGCCCGCGCCAGCTTGTCCCACGCGCTTTTGTCTGGGAAAAACGCCTGCGTGATGCAGAACGTCCGCCCGTCGTAATCGCTGTCCAAAAACCAGGCCGCCACCTTGTCCGCGTTGGTCGGCAACAACACGTTGTTGACCGGGTCGTAAATGTCCACCCCCCTCCATCTCGACCCGATACATCCCGTCCCGATCCGGGCCGATCAACTTCGTGCGCGGCGTGCCGAACACGGTGAAAATCTGCGAGCCGGGCGTGGTCTTGAGCAAATCGCCCATGTTCACGTCCGGGCGGATGTGCGCCAGGTGACAACGCACCTTCGGGTTCGGGTCTTCCTGAATGGCCGCCTGCGCCGCCGCATCGAAACTGAACCCGGCAAACACCAGATCGTCATACCCGCGCCGATGCGCCTGCCGCAGCGCGTTCTCGACCTGATACGCCGTCACCGGCCCAAACTGCGGCCCGAACGACACCGCCACGCGCCGTTCTTTGCCGTTCTCGGCCGTCCACTCCCCCTCGGCGTGCAGAAACTCCGCGCCGCTGAGCGCTTCCAGCCGACTGAACTTCGCCACCTTGTTGTTCGGGAATCGCACCCCGTCGGCCTTCAGCAACCGCAACATCTTGTCCAGATACGCCTCCGCATTGACCGGCTCGGAGGCTAATTCCGCCTCGTCCCCCCGGGGACTGCCTTCCGCCTCCTTACGTCGGCGGCTACTTTCCGCCTCGTCACCCCGGCGGCCATCTTCCCCCGACTCACGTCGGGGGCTGCCAAACGTCTCCAACTCCTCTGCCGGCGCGCCGCCTATGGGCGTTTCCTCGCCGAGACTTTCTTCGGCAGGCATCACCGCTTCCATCGTGAACGGGCCGCTGACGCGCACGATGCCGCGCACGATTTCCGGCTTATCCACCAGCTCTTCCTGCTCGGCGTTGGCAGCGATGCAGGCGTTGACCTCGTCCATCTTCGCCCGCCAGGCAGCCCGATACGCCCGCAACGCCTCCTGCAATGGCGCCGGCCAGTCCGGGTCGGTATCGAACGGCACTTCCCACTCGTACCAGCCCGCAAAATCATTCGGCACGGTCGTGTAGGCGTCTTTGGCGCGGTTCTGGGGCGGCAACAACCACCGCCGGCGATCCGCGTCGGTCACGGCCTTTTTTCCTTCGCGTTTTTCCTTTTCGAGCAATTTGGCGCGCAACCGCTGACGCAGCTCGGGCGTCACCAGCCGCAGCGCGTCGTTGAGTGCCTTGAGCTTTTCCTCCAGCACGGGCTGATGCTTGGCGAAAATGGCGTCCAACGCCACGTTCTGGGCAATGCTCCGGAGCGTGATGTGCGGCACGGTCTTGCAGACAAACCCGCCTGCCACGCCCCGCGCCTCGTCCTTGAGTTTGTAGTAATCGAATCGCGCGGTGAGCAACCGTTGCCGGGCCAGCGCCAACGCCACGCGGCTGGTATCAATCGTGATCCAGCGCCGACCCCACTGCTCGGCCACATACGCCGTCGTCCCGCTCCCACAGCTCGGATCGAGCACCAAATCGCCCGGATCGGTTGTCATCAGCAGGCAACGCTCGATCACTTTGCGGCTTGTTTGAACCACGTACATCAGATCGGTCGCGCCATGCGTATCGTCCCAAAGATTATGTAAAGGCTGCACGGGAAAGTCGTCATGGTAGGCAATGAAACATGGCAGTTGGCCGGGAGCGATTAGCCGCTCTGCTTTTGTGACCCGGTCAATTCCGATTCGATTTGTTCGCCAACTCTTGGCTCCGCATTTAAATACTCGCCCCTCAAAAACAAAATCGAACATACAGGTCGGCGTGTACCCAGATGAGGCGAGGGCGCTCGCGAAAAACGGCTTGTAGTCTTCGAGCAGACTTGGGTCGGTGCGCTCCTCGGGAGTCATTTTGCGGCGAAGTCCGTTGGCTAGTTCGAGCCATGTATAGCCCGTTGCAGCGCCGATAGGCTTAGACTCGAAAAGCTCGTGGTACTTTGCGGACTTCGCGTTCCGGCAGTACCACAAGAGAAAATCGCAGATGCCTGCTAGACCCGAGGATCCCAACGGTAATGTTTTCTTAAAGGCAACAATCGCAAAGCAATTCTCCACCCCAAACACCTCATCCATGACGGCGCGCACCCGGTGCAGGTTCTCGTCACCGATTTGGACGAATATGCTGCCTGTATCCGCAAGGAGTTCGCGGCAGAGGATGAGCCGGTCGCGCAGGTAAGCCAGGTAACTGTGCACGCCCAGCGTCCAGGTGTCGCGGTAGGCTTTGACCATTTCCGGCTCGCGCGTCAGGTCGGTTTCCTTGTCCTTCACGTCGCGCCGGCCGATTTCGGGCTGGAAATTGGAGGCGAACTTGATGCCGTAGGGCGGGTCGAGGTAGATCATCTGGACCTTGCCGGCCAGGCCCTCGCGCCGGGCCAGGCTGGCCATCACCTGCAACGAATCGCCCAGAATCATCCGGTTGGCCCAGTCCACGTCGTGTTCGTAGAACTGGACGGCCTGCTGGTAGGACAGTCGCGGGTCGGCAAACAGGTCGCGCTGCGCGTCCTGGCGGGCGGCGACTTTGAGGATGGCCTGGGCCGAGATGCGTTCGTGGATGTGGAGGGCGACCGGCTCGACCTCGAACCCTTTCTTCTCGCGTTTGCCGGCCCATTCCAGCCACGGCTCATGATTGCGCAGCGCGGCGGCCAACGCGGCGCGTTCGGACGCGGTGAGCTTTTCGCCGCGTTCCAGCTTGGCAATGACCTTCTCGACGGCGGCGTCCGAATCGAACCGCAAGAGGGGCGGCCGGTGCGGATCATAGGCGAACTGGAGCTTGGGCGCTTCCTTGATTTCGCCCTGGGCGGCCAGCCCTGCGGGCGGAATATGTTTGCGTTTGGCTTTGTGCCGGTAATCCGTGACGGGTGGATGGTTGTGTTTGTTTTTAGGCTTGGCCATGGCGGTTTCGGGGTGATTGATACCATAACGCAATGCGCGCGTCAGCAATCTTCTGGCTGCCGCGGTTATTTTCGGTGGAAGGCGGCGCTGGAAAGTGGAGAGTGGCGCGGAGAAGCCGGAAACCAGACTTTACATTTAGCCGTCTATATGTAAAGTGTGGTTGCCATGATTGAACGACCATCTTGGCAAGAACGCGTGGTGTCGGCCTGGCAATCCGCTCCCGTCGTCTGGTTGTGCGGGCCGCGACGGGTGGGCAAAACCGTGCTGGCGCAAAGCCTGCCGGAAACCGAGTTCTGGAACTGTGATTTGCCCAGCGTGGTCGAGCGCCTGCGCGATGTGGAAAGTTTCTATCGGTCCGTGAAACGGCCGCGGGTGGTCCTGGATGAGGTTCATCAGTTGCCCGATCCGAGCCGGGTGTTGAAGGTGGCGGCCGACGAGTTCCGCAACCTGAAAGTGCTCGCGACGGGTTCTTCGACCTTGGCGGCCACAAGGAAGTTCCGCGACAGTTTGGCCGGACGGAAGCGGGTGGTGGAGTTGACGCCGGTGCTCTACGAAGAGTTGGCGGCGTTCGGCGTGCGCGATCTGCAGGAACGACTGTTGCGCGGCGGGTTGCCCCCGGCGCTGCTGGCGGAGCAGACGGAGCCGGAGTTTTATCGGGAATGGTTGGATTCGTATTTTGCGCGGGATGTTCAGGAATTGTTTCACCTGGAAAAACGCGGGGCGTTTCTGCTGTTGCTGGAGTTGTTGTTGCGGCAGAGCGGCGGATTGCTGGACATTTCGCGGTTGGCTCGTGAATGCGGAGTCAGCCGTCCAACCGTGATGAACTGGCTGGAGGTTTATCAGACAACGCATGTGGTGCGGGTGGTGCGACCGTTTGCCGGGGCACGCCGACGCGAGCTGTTGGCGCAGCCGAAGGTGTATGGGTTTGACACAGGGTTTGTGTGTCAGGCGCGCGGCTGGGATCGGCTGCGGGCAGAGGATTGCGGGTTGTTGTGGGAGCATCTGGTGTTGGAGTCATTGGTCGCGGCGGGAATCGCGCGGCTGCATTTTTGGCGCGATAAACAGCAGCGGGAAGTGGATTTTGTCGTGCCCCGCGGACGTGACCATGTGGATGCTATCGAGTGCAAGTGGCAGGCGTCGGCTTGGGAGATGCGCGGGCTGGCTGCTTTTCGCGCATCGTATCCGAAGGGCAACAATTACGTGGTTTGCCCCTTGCACGGGCCGCCCTACGAACGCACCGAGCAGGGCCACCGACTCACATTTTTGTCGCCCAGCGAGCTGCCGCAACGATTGGCCGGGAGCTTGTAGCACTCAGTGGCGGCGCAGGGCGAGGTGTTCCCGTTCCCGGACGATGACAAAACCGAGCGCCTGCAGCGCGCGCAGGACGCGCGCCCCGGGGGCATCCGCCGGCAACTTGGGCATGGCTGAAATGGCGGCTTCCGCCACAAAGGCCTCCAGGACCGGTTCGTCGGTCTCCAGCGCGTCCGGGCCGAAGGTGTCTAGACGGAACTTGAGGGCCGGTCGAGCGTCGTGCAGGACCTACTCGTAGGTGGCGCCGTCCCGACCACGATGACCTTGATGCCTGCCGGGTCGGCCATGGAGCCACTCCCGCGCGTCTGCAACCGCTTGAGCGTCCACGAAGGGCATCCAACCAGAAGCGAAGGCACTGTCCCCCGGCGGCCGCAGACCGGCCGGGCGCGAACTACCGCAATGCCTCGATGGCCCGGGCCACCTGTTCCTTCACCCGCAAGACGGCGTCCGGGTCGGGCAGGATGCGCGTGGACCAGCGCCCGCCGGCGTTGGGAATGGTCACCAGCTCCTGCGCCGCGGCCAGTGTCTGCGTCGGGTAGGTCTTCTGGGAGAATTTCGGCGCGTCACGGTATTCCAGCAGGCCGCGGTCAGCCAGCCCATCGGACAAATCCGCCGCGAACACCGACTCGTCGAAGTTGCTTTTGCGAATGTCCGCGTGCGGGACAACGACTTTATGCCAGGGTTTGAGGGTTTGAGTTTGGAGGTTGACGCGGGGTCAGCCCCAACAATTTACGGGCGCGGGCGCGCACGCGCCTGGCTGTCGCCACGGCACTCTTGGCGTCCGCAAAGCTGGGCGGGGGCTCCGCCCCCGGATAACGGGAGACGGTGGCGTAATCCGTGAGCCGGTCCTGCTCACCTTCGCTCAATCCCAGATCCAGCCCCGCGGGCAGCAATTTCCGCAGCGCGCCCAGATCATGAGTCTTGGGGAACGCGCGGTGCCTCCAGACCAGCAGCGCCTTGAGATATTTCTCGACGCATTGCTGCGCATGAAACGCCACGCTGGCGGCGGGACAGTTTTCCGCCGGGTGGAGCAACCGGCTGGCTACCTCCCAATCCTCTTCGGCCTTGGCCACCCATTCTTGAACCACGAGCCGGCTGTCCTGCTCAGCGGGCATAAAGCTCCCTGCCTTCATGCACGGCCGGATACTCGATCGTGCCGACCACGTCCTTGCGCCAGGCGAACTCCTCGGGCCGCGTTACGATGATGTCCTTCGGCAGGTCAATGTCGTGAACCGCACGCCGAATCGCCAGCCGCTGCCGGCGCTTGGACCCTTGGACGGGCATCACCACCAGCAAATCCACGTCGCTGTCGGCCGTAGCCATGCCGTGCGCGTGCGAGCCGAACAGGATGATTCGCTCCGGATGGAACCGGCGCACAATCCGCCGCACCATCCGGTCAATCGCCTGCTGGACTCCATCGCGTTTTCGTTTCATGGATTCATCACGGAATTGACCGCAGAATACGTCGAAGGACGCAGAACGTCAGCTTTTTTGCGGTTTCCACCTGCTCGGTGTGGTCTGCACGCTATTCGAGCCTAAACTGCTGTGCCTCACCATACGATTTCCGCCTATACTACAATCCTTGCGAGGCCTGTCTCTCCTTGTCGCTGTTGGGCAACACCCCGCTGATGGCCCGGGCCACCTGTTCCTTCACCCGCAAGACGGCGTCCGGGTCCGGCAGAATGCGCGTGGACCAGCGCCCGCCGGCGTTGGGAATGGTCACCAGCTCCTGCGCCGCGGCCAGTGTCTGCTCGGCGGCGGCGGTGTCGCGGCCGGCTCGCTTGGCGGCGGCAATGTGCTCGCGCAGGAGGCGGAGGAACTCGTAGTCCTCGCAACCTTCCCGGGCTTGTTCCAGCCGCACGGAGCTGACCGGACCGGGATGGCCGATGGGCGCGCCGGGATAGGCCAGGTAGCCGTCGCCGTTGGGGTAACGCACGTAGTAAAATTTGCCCGGCTGCTCGCTCTGGTGGATGTAGCGGTGCCAGCCGAACTCGTACGGGTTGTAGGTCAGCCAATCAATGCCCCAGAATTCGTAGGCCTCCGCGTCGTATTTGAAGCAGTAGTGCGGCAGCAGGCGCTCGACGGCGCAATAGGGCGTGTCGGTGCACATCTGGCCGTCGGTGGTCCACCAGACGCGCGCGCCGCCGTCGCGGATTTTGCGCAGCGTCTCGACCGGCACAATGCCGTAGTGGCCCACGCCCCACACGTCCAGGTAGCCGTCCCACTCCGGCTGGTGATGCCACGTGCTGCAATAAATGGGGATCGCGGGGTCCACTTCGTGGATCATCCGACACAGCGCCTTCATCTGCTCGCGGATCGGCTGTTGCGAATCGAACGGTTCGTCCGAGATGTAGAGCACGAACTTGCGCTCCCAACCCCTGGCCTTGAGGTGCTCCCAGAAGGCCTTCAGGCAGGCCTGGTAAGCGCGCTTGAACTCGGGTCGCAACTGGCTGCGGTCCGCGCCCTCGAACGGCGGTTTGCCCTCGTAGGGCTGCTGGCCGAACTTGGCGCCGGGCGGGTGGCCCCAGCCAAAGCAGTAAAACAGCCACGGCGTGTAAGCGTGCGGCAGCTTTAGCTCGTCGAAGTAGAACTCGGCGGCGCCGTCAAACGCGGCGAAGTCCGCCACCACCTTACCGTCCTCGAACCGCAGGCTCGGCGCCGGGTGAATCGTGTCCGGGCACACGCGCCGCTGGGCCATGAACCGCCAGAAATCGCGCCGGGCTTCTTCGGGCGTCTTGCCCGGCACGGCCCACAGCGGCCCGCTTTGGCGGCAATCGTAGATGGCTTTGAGGTGCATCTCGTCGGGCAGCGTGAAATCCCACACCCGGAGCGTGAACGGCACTTCGGCCAGCGTCTCAGCGGCGGCGCTGAACTGCACCCGGCCCGCGTAATCGCCCGGCGCAGCGTCCTTCGGCACATAGACCGTCACCCAGACAGGCTGGGTGACATGGGCCGCCAGGTCGAACTTGTCGCGCGGCAGCAGTGGATCCGGCCACCAACCCGGCCAACCGTCCGAAGCCCCGCGGGTCTGGGGCACCTTGCGATGCCAGGCGGGCGTGGTGGAGCTGTAGTAACTGGTCTGGTGGTCAATCGGCACGTAGCCCACCACGGCGATGCTGATGTTGGTCAGGCGCTGGCCGCGGGTATTGGCCGGTGGCTCGACCGTCACCGTCACGCCCGGCACCGCGCTCGGGCTGCGCAGGGCCACTTGCAACGGCTCGTAGTCGTGCCGCGCCGCGGTGATGCGGGCCGGCAGCGGCCGCGGGTCGGGCGGCACGTCGTCCTGAAAGACCTTCACCACTGCGTTGACTGGCCAGGCGACAGGCCGGGTCAGCCTGGTGGCGGCGCGCGCCTCGACGCCGCCGGACCGGGCGAGCGCGACCGGCACCAGCGCCACGCCGTCGTGCCAAGCCGTGCCGTGGGCGTGCATCGTCAGGTGCAGTTGGAACGTGGCGATGTCCTCCGGCATGGTGAACAGCCCGTGCAGCAGGGTCCAATCGGTCGTGCCCTGCAAGGCCGGACCGACGCCGGTCATTTGCTGCTCCTGGCAGAGGTCGCCGCGCGCGTTGCGGAAATGCGCGTGGAGCTGCAGGCTGCCCGCCAGGTCCTGACACTTCAGCCACGCGGCGAACAGATAGGTTTGGCGCGGCTGCACCGGCACGTCTTGGCGCCAGCCGGTCCACTGCGGCGACAGGTTGGTCGGGTAGCTCAACCTGGCGCAACGCCGGTCAAACAGTCCCGGCTCGGCCAAGCCCATGTCCACTCCTGGCGGGTGTTCGGTCGGCGAGCCACCGGTCCAGTGCTCGGGCAAACGGTCGCCCGACTCGAAGCTGGGATTCTTCACCAAGTTGTCCGGGCGCTTCAACAGCCGGGCGAAGTCGGCGCGCACCGTCGTTGAAGTCGTCTGCTCCGCATGGCCGCCGGGTAACGCCGGGTTGGCCGCGAATGTGTGTGGGGCCGTTGGGCCGGACGCTGGCCCGCCATCGCCAGCGCGGAAATAGACGTGAAAGGTGTGGCGCGCGCGCGGCTCGAGGGTCGCCTCGAACACCACCAGATCGCCCAACCGATAGGATTCCACCTGCCGACCGCCGGCCAGCACGCGCACGGCCTGCGGATCCACGCGCCCATGCAAGCGCGCCAGCGGGCCGGAAAGATCGGCGGCAACCAACCGGCCGGGAGCGGCCCGGCCCTCCAGATGCAACAGCGTGACCGGCATGCGAAAGTCCCAACCGACATCCTCCGGGCCGACAGGCCAGGGCGCGTCCGCCCCCAGCTCGCGCACGCCTTCCAACTGTTCCGGCGGCAACGGGCGCGCCGTCACGCTGGCGGCCGAGGCATCCAGGCATTCGAGCGACACGTCGTCGAACCAGGCCGTGCCGGTGCCGCGTAACACCGTGCCCAGGTCGGCCACGTTGGCCTCGGCAGGCGCGGTGAACTCAGCCCGCACTTCCTTCCAGTCGTAAGTGCCGCCGCCTCCGTCCAGCATCGGATTGAGCAGCATGGAATTGGTGGCGTTACCCACGTGGATGTACCAGCCGGCCCAGCCCCGCACGTTGGCGGCTTTGACCCAGGCCCGCATCCGGTAGCGCGCCCCGCCCGAAATCCGGATGCCCCATTGCCGCGTGGAAATCCAGGTCGGCTCGGCGCCGTCGGCCACGACGGTCTTCAGGCATCGCTTGCCCGAATGTGGGATTTCAGCGACCCAACCAGCGCGGTGCTGGGCGTCG
>Ga0073932_1004505_pt1 | contig 16412 bp, 16 predicted proteins | sample DewCreD2012metaG_FD_76967 | JGI IMG/M metagenome (GOLD analysis project Ga0073932, IMG submission 76967) | Hot spring sediment bacterial and archeal communities from British Columbia, Canada, to study Microbial Dark Matter (Phase II) - Dewar... ... | reverse complement strand
TCCAATAGGTTCCGCGACCGGCGCCGCCACGTTCGAGATAGCCGAGGCGCTGCTCCATCTCAGTTAAAATGTCTCGAACCTGAACTTCCGACCTCTGACAGGTGCGGGCGGTGGTGGCGGTGTCAATCTCAGGGTGATGCAAGAGATATTGGAGAACCAGAAGATAATCCACGGTGAGAATGAGGCCGGCCCGATTTTCTTCTGCCACAAAGAGTCGAAAGTCGCGTGAGAAATCTCGGCGCCGAAAGGTTACGGTGACCGATTCCCCAATCTCTTGAATTATAGGAGGTTCCTTGCCTTCAATAAGGAGTGCTTCGAACATTCTGCTGATGCCGAGATTGCTCCGGTTAACTAAGCGCAGTTTAGCCAAGGCATCCACCAAAAGGGGATTTCGGGCTGCCGGCTGGCGATGGAGGATATTTTCTGGCGTGATGCCCGCGATGAAGCCGCCGGGATTGCTAATTTCCAGGCGTTGTGGGAATTGCTTGACCAGGATAGGACCGGCGAGACGAAAGTCGGCGTGACAGAGGGCGTTTAGAAGAGCTTCGCGCAAAGCGATTTCCGGATAAGTGCGATACTCGAAATGGAACATGCCATGCTCTAAGGTGGTGATAGGGTTGTCGGCATTAATCCGGTCCAGCAACCTGAAAAGGGCAATCGGCAAGGCATCCCGGCCATCAGCCCGGTCGGTATAACGCGTGTCGGTTTGCATGCGCAGATGAGTCCAGACATACCCGGAGATGTGTTGTTGGATCGCTGCTTCGGAGCCTGCCAGCAACACTCCAGCCCGGGTGAGTTTCCCGGCTCGAATGACACCGATTTGAGAAAGGAGATCGTCATCGCCCAAGCGTAGAAGCTCCTCCGGCGCTCTTTCTTTGAGGGCGGCATCGCGCAGACGTTCCATGGCGGCGGGCGAGATCAGGTTTTGGGGAGCATCGTCTACTACCTCAGCGGTATAGTCGGTTTCCCCGGTCTCCACCATAATGCGACGCCGTAGCGTGCCGGTCAGAGGCTGGCAATCCTTGCCGATACGGACTTTCCCCCTACCGGCGGTGTCTGTATAAGGAGGGATACCAGGGTAGACCTGCATGACCAGCAGCCGAGCCGGGCCCTCCGGGACTAACAGCTCTTCAAAAACTGGGGTCAGCTTTGGGTCCGTGGAGTCGTAGACAGTCTTTTTGAGTCGATTAACATCCACTTCAGGGGGGACACCCAGAATGGCTTGGGAACGCCCCACAGTCTTATCGTTCACTCCAAAAACAACTGTCCCGCCTCCGCCATTGGCCATGCATATTGCCATTTCAACGACCGTAGCCACGGCATCCTTCATGCTGTGGGGATTCCATTCCTTGAAGTCCAGATCCTGATCTTCAAGATCGTCTGCTGGTAAGCTGTTCAGCTCGTCAAGCAATTGGCGTATTTCGTCGACAGTGCGCATGGTTATTCCAAAACGATCCTGACTTTGCCTGGCTCCTTGCCTTTGGTGAGTTCATCCAAATACTCCTCGAACCGTTTTCTCATCTCCGCCGGGGTAGCGGGAGAGCCACCTCTGAGCAGTGCGGCCCGGAGATCGGTGGTCTTGACCGACACCTTGAGAAGCCCGGAGAGGACTTCCTGCAAGGCCTGGATGAAGTCCTGGTCCAGTTTATCAGGCAATGATCTCCTCTTAATGAAGTCATCCACCAGCTTTCGGGGTTCAGGCTTGAGAAGGTCCAAGTTGCTTTTAGTGGTGGGGTCCTCCAGATTGGCGAGCAGTGTCTGGGTCCAGTTGTCTATCAACTTGTCCAATTCAGCATCCAGACTGTTGAGTACCGTGCCAGCCGGGGCCGTTGGTGCTTCTGCAGCTGGTTTGTAGCTGCAGTGGGGGCAAACAGGCGAGGCGCCAAGTTCTGGCTCAGTAAGGGCAAAGCAGCTTTTCAGGCCTGCCAGACGGTTCTGAAAATCGGTCAGGTGCTGGCGAGGCATAAGGTCGATGGTGGAAAGCTTCTGCAAAATCCTCAAACGCTCATCCACCATGAGCTGAGCCTTGAATTTGTCTTCGTTTACGCCCAGACGAGCCTTGGTATGTAAGCTAAGATAAAACTGTAAATAGGCCTTCTTAAGATCGATAAGCCGACGTTGGGTCTGTTGCCGGAAATTTGCTACGCTTCGCTTGGCAGAGTCGCTGATTTGGCCGAGAACCTCATCTCGCACTCTCTTCACTTGATCGATCCATTCATGCCCGATGGGCAAGACCGCCTCAGCCGTTGAGAGATAGGAAGCCGTGGCTCCGAGGTCGGTCACCAGTTCTTGCAAGGACTCGATCTCTTCCAAAGCCTGAAGCCTGGCGCGATGGCCACTCACTTCTTGGGAATCGTAACGGAAGTTCTTAAGTTTACCGGGCGAGGTGTAAGCCTGAAGCGACTCCAAAAAGGTTTTGGTCTCATCCATCTGGGAACGTAACCCCTGAATCTCTTCTGCGGTCAGCAAATTTCGACCCCAGAAAAAAACCCCGGTTAGTAGGTTCTGCTGGGCAAGCACAAGCCTTTCCACCACCGCTACTATGGCCTTTTGGAGCTCCTGAACCGGCTCTTCCTTCCCTTGGGTGACCAACTGGGCCAGGCCAGGCGTCAGCCCGAGCAACTCGAACAAAGCCTTGAGTGCCGGCAGGTTCCAGTCCTTGGGCCGTTCGATGTGTTTGAACTGAGTCAGTTCATCGATTCCTGTTCCAGCCAGTTGAGTAAGACTAGTGGCATCAAACTTTTTTCCCGGAATAGCCAGCACTATTTCGCCGGAGTAAACCAGCGCGGCCAGGACGACCACCGCCCATTCAGGCTCAAGTCGCATGGTCTGCGGGGCAAGGTATTCCACTCCGAGGACTTCTTGAATCAACTCGGAGCGGTTGACCACCTGGCCGTGTCCCTTCTTGTTCACGAAGTCAAGAATGTGTTTGGCGTACTTCGACCGGTACGGATCAAGCCGGTCTCCGTCAAGGAGTTCAAGGGCATCTAACACTGCGGTTGCCTGCTTTGTCCGGTTCTGCCCGGCGAGGGCCCGCAGGGCGTCCTGGGCTGCTTGGGCTCTGTTGGCTCCGGTAATGAGCACCGAAAAGAAAGGGTACTCGGGAGCTTGGTCCTGGAAATGGGCCCCAAGGCAGATGCCGGCGATGGTGTTCACCAAATCGCGGAAATTGATGCGTTCGTAGGAGGCAATGCCAGACAACTCTCGGATCGACTTCCCCTTGGCCCACTCGGTTAGGGACTTGGTCCTCCCCTGATAGGTAACCTCAAAAGCCGTGGTCATATTTTTCTGTAGCCATAACACTAGATCCCGCAGGAAGCTCGAGGCCTTGGACTCGTAAGTGGACTTGGCATGCCCAGAGGCAGTGGAAGATAGGTCGAGGGCCGCAGCATAGTTCCGCAGAGCGCTGCGGAAGGCTTCATCAGTATTCGTCAGGCGTAGGAAAAGCTCATCAGGCTTTTTTTCATCCTTGAAGTGAGGCGCGTCGAAGGGCTGGATAAAGTAAAGGTAGAAGTCGCGCGGTGGCACTGCGGTGGACCTTTCATTTGGCGCCCCGAAAAACAGGTAGCCTTGGCGCGCTGCCTTCCGTTCCAACCATTCGAGTTCGTGCTGCCAGATCTTATAGCCGGTGACATAGGTCTGGTCGATGCACTCCATTACCCGCTTCAGGGCCTCGTAATAGTAGCGGTCGAGCTGCGAGTCGTCGAGGGTCTCAGCACGCTTTTCAATGAGTGCATCAAAGTCATCGGTCTTTTTCAGGTCGAGATAATATTGGCGGTTGTCCGGGTTGGACGAAATGAACTGGCCGCTGACCGTTTTATGTATTTCTCGAAGAACAACCTCCACCTGGGAAAGCAGATCATCTGCCGGGTTGCCGCCCAAGTCCTCGATGCCAGGCTGATACAGGCACAGCCCGTCACGCAGCTCCTCGGGCGTCGCACCCAAAGTGGCGTAGATGTCGCCGGTGGTTAACCGGTGGACAGATAGGGCATGGATTAGTTGAAGCGCCATAGGTTTGTACGCCGGTCTGGTAAAAGTCTGCTCGATGCGCGATTCCAGCACTTGGCTGCAATCGATCACCGCCCTGATGTCCGGAATAGCACGGAAGGATGGGTTTTCACACAAGTTCGCCCAGTAGCTGTCGTAGGCAATCAGTCCGGGGCGGTCATCCGGGACATCTTTATCAAGCAGTTTCTTCATGGCAAGAGAAAGAGTTTTAAGGACTTCGCGTTTTTCGGCAACTCTTATCTGCTCGAAAACATCAATGTAGTCTGGGTGAACAGGGAAGAGGCGGACAAATTCGTCCATACGCTCGTTCATACGTCCATAGAATTTGGCAAAGGGAGTGAGGTGGTCACGGATTTTAGTCTGCTGCTCACCGGTCTTTTTCAGTAGACGCTCGGCCACCACGAACTTGACATCCCTTTTAGCGATGAGAATCTGCTCAAAGCGGTCCTTCACCCGACGGATGCTGTCGGCCACAAAGGCAAAACGGGGACTATCAAAAATGGCTTCCTGGACACCGGCGATAAAACGGAAACGTAAATCTTTGCATACCTCACCGATTACTCTGAGGAAATTTAAATCCAGAATAAGTTCTTGGTCCCTACGACTGTTGAGATAGTCAAGAAGCTCATCCACAACAAATAAAAGGCCATGGTCTGGAAACTGCTCATGAAATGCTGTCATCATCTCTTCAAACAGGGTCTTGTGGCTGAGCGTTTGATCGTGCGGGGGAAATTGAAATTCCACTCCCCAATCACGGAAAACTTCCTCAAGATGCCCACAAATAAAATCCCGGAGGGACATCTTTATTCCTTCCAATTCCGTGCGCACCACCTTAAAGTAGCCACCGATTTTACCTGCCGCAGCGGCCACATTTCGGTCATTCAGATAGGAGGACAGCTCCCCGTTTTCAGCTAAAGCGGAAATCACCGACATGAGGTGGGATTTCCCGGTTCCATAATTCCCAACGACCAGAAGTCCTTTATTGTCCATGGGCTGGTCAAACTGAAGTTGTGGGATGACAAGGCTTATCAGCTTCTCGGCCATCTCTTCTGAGATGACATAGGTCTCAACAAGTTTTCGGGCGGCAGCCGCTTCATCGGCGTCCCGCAACTGAACCACGGACTCAATAGGCTCGAATTGGATCAGGTCTCTATATTTCATCTACATCCCCATACAATCTTCTGTTTGTCATCATACCGTTACTCTTGGCTTACCACCAGGAAATCTCGGACCAAATATCGCCTGTATTCCGGGTGATCCGGCGTCGCGTAGGTCATGTGTTCATTATCGTAGGAACCGCTCCAGGCGACAACCACCGTCTTATGCCGAGAGAGAGTTTGCAGAAGCCGGAGTGGATCTTGTCTGAGTGATACTTCGAAAAGGATTTCGATGTTATCAATTATGCTCACATCGCTTCCAGTAGTATTCACAATCTCAGAAAGCAACCGGGGAAGTTGCAGCACCCGCTGACGTTCGGTTAGGTCAAGCATGCGGCGGGAAAGCTCTAGATTAATATTGATCATAGGTGAACCGATGCTCTTGCTCACTTTACGTAATGCCTTGGTTTTTCCCGCTCCAGCCGGCGCCACTAATATCAGAAGGCGGTAATAAAGCTGGGCAACTTGGCTTAGCTTTTCTATAACCAAGCTTGCAAGGGACTTTTTCATTACCGATCTTTCCCTTTACTCGAGCGATAAACGTTCAAACCCACCTTCTCCTCCCGGTTAGGGGCGGAGATGTTGCCTTCGGTGGAGGTGATGATGATGCTCTTCTTCGATGATGACGGGCCGAAGTCCTTGGTTAGGTCCACCCTGATGATGAGGATGTTCCCCTCCAAAGTCATCTCCACATTTTCATGCCATGATCCTCGTCTCTCCCGGTTGCGCCTTTCGACAAGAGGCTATGGCCATTAGTCTGAGAAGGTGCTTAAGTTAAATCTATTATTGCCAAATGTACCTCATAGTCAACATATCTCAAAATTTGATTGGCCCACCGGCACTTGGAGGGATATTTCCACGTGCCTGGCCCAGACCCTGCACACGTCCTAGCGGGTGTTTCTGTGAGCTTGAGGGCGGCGGCTCAGGGGGGTGAAGGGTTTGGCGCAAAAAGGAAATTTTGGGCAAGATTTTTCGGGCGAATTGGCCTTCATCGACTTCATTTGCGGCGGCTATTCAAGGGCGGGGTGGACCAGGGACTGCCCTTGGCGGACCGAGTGCCCTGAGCAATTTTCTAATATTTAATAATAGTTGTCCATCATAAAAGGTTGGATATTCCGTTTACCCCGTATCCAGCGTGTTACTCAAAGCCTTTCGGCCCTTCAATAATAAACAAGTGGCTGAAATATGTAGAATAATTTTCCCCGGCGTTCGCCGTGGGCGGATGGTGGAAGGTGAAAAAACATGTACCTCGCGGGGTTGGGGCCAAAATTATTTGTCCAGATGATGAGCCATCGTTGAATTTTCCATGTAATATCTGACAATTAAGTCTTCCAGGGCTTCTTGCGCAGAACAACCGGTCTGGGCGCAGGCATGGCGAAACAGCCGCAGGTGACCGGGGGACAGGACCTCGAGGCGGAAGAGTGCTGCCAGCTCAAAAAGATCCAAGTCATAAAGCCTGATGAGGGCCAGGAGCTTGTGGAGCTGGAGGACCGTGCGGCCCTGCTCAAAGTCGCACAGGGCGGAGCGGCTGATGCCCGTGAGCTCCTGCACCCGGGCCAGGGTCAGGCCCCGCTGCTGGCGGTAAGCCCGCAACCTTTTCAGGTCCAGGGTGCGATGGGCCGGCGGGCGCCGGCGCCGGGGTGGTCGTCTGGTGCTCATGGGTCTTTCCTCCCTTGAGGCGCTCCGGGTTTGACCGAGGCGCAATCAAACCTTTTGGGGGCCGGACTGGCCTGAGCCAAAAGCGTGGGGTCACAGGATCAGAGCCAGGCGAAACACGTCCTGGCCGAACTCGGGGCTCTGCTCCACCGCCTCCTGGACGGCCGGGTCCGCGGTGACCAAAAGGCCCTCATGGAAACTGACGCCCCCCGGCAGCCGCAAGTGGGGGTAGCGCTGGCAGATATAGGCCCGGACCTCGGCGGGCCTGGAGCCAGACCCAGACGCCGCCCGGCGCCTTTCTTGTTTGTAGCGCCGATCGTAAGCCCGCCGCCGCTCAGGATCCTTATACGGCAACCTCCTTCCCTCCCCGCTGACAAATCAGGCTCATGCTTGGGCTACATTTCGGACCTTCACCCTATGTTTGACTTGTTTGACTTGTCAAACCGTTCATTTCCGCCAGAATTTTCTGTTTAATGGAGGCCAGCCGCTCCTGTTCCAACTGCTCCACAGCTACCTGTTCCCGGAAAAGATCCATGTCGAAATGACTTTCTATGGCTTCGACAGCCAGTTGCCGGAGGACCTGAGGGTGCAGGGCGTCCAATTCCACCGCCAAATCGCCAAACCGCTCCACATAATGCCGATAACGCCGGTCCGTAATTTTTACCGCCTGGGGATCATGGGGCAATTCGTAGCTCATTATCTGTTCGGGGGTCAGGGCAACGCGTTGGTATTCCACTCCCCACAGGTCCATGTCATCCTCCAGGGTTTGTTTAATGGCCTCCAGCATCTGCCAGCCGGAAGGATCCATATCGCCAAAGTAGAGAATCACCGGCTTCTGTCCCCGTTTCATGGCGGCCTGGGCCCGACGACGAAAACCGTCCAGGAATGTGATGCTCTGTTAGCCTCGGCAGGTCACGGCCCGGATGCAATAGGGGTAAGCCACTTTTTCAAACACCTGGGACAGCGCATCCTTCTCGGTCCAGATTTCTACATAGCATTTCTGATCTTGGACATAGCAACGTTCATATCCTTCCAGAAAGCCCTCTACATGGGCCTCCATGAACTCAATATGGTCGTCCCATCCCCGTTTGGCGCTTACCCGGCGCACCCGGTCTTCCAAGACCTCCCACGGGAGCCATTCATCCAGGCGCATGTGTTTAATGAGGTTGGATAAGTCGCTGTATTTTGACCGGGTATTTTCGAGGTAGGCGGCGACCACTAGGCGGTAATAGATTTGCCGGAGAGTCAGGGGCCAGTAGTCTTTCAACTCCATGACCACCTCGATGACCCGATTCCCCTGTTGGATGCGGTGATCCGTCCAGGCCCATTTCCGCCTCTTAATCTTGATCAATTCCATTGTTACCCTCCTGTTACATCAATATTATCATTTTTCTTAATTGAATTACCCTTGCCATCATAGCTTCCCCAGACTCTTTGCTTCCCAAATCACGGCGCGGTAATCTTGGATACCCACCTTAAGCCAAGTGCCAAGCTTAACCCCCGCCTGCCACATCTCGCCTATGTCCTTGCCGTCAATGGGGGGCCAGCGCTGGGCTTGGGGGAAGTTTTGGGTCCACCAACGCCAAGCCTCCCGGGCGCCGGCGGCATCGCCGTCCAGGGCGATGAGGATCAACCGGCTTTGACGCAAAGCCGCCGCAGCCGCCTGATCCGGACGGGCCTGGGCATTCCCCAGGGCCACCACCCCGGCCAGGCCGCCCGCCTCCTGATATAAAAGCATGCCGTCCAGTTCGCTTTCCACCACCACCATGACCTGGCGATCACGGCCCCAGACCATGGCCCGGGTGTCGGAACCTTTCAGCAGATAGTAACGGGGGTCGCCGTCAGCGCGAGGACGTCGGAGGCGAATCCTGAGCACGTGTTCAGCCTGACAATATGGAATGATGAGGCCTCGGGGAATCCAGAGCTTTTTGGGAATGCCGGTGTCCTTAAGGACCGGCTCCAGCCCCCAGTACTCAGGCCTGTCCCAGGTGTCCTGTGGGTGAAGCCCCAGACGGTTTGCCTTGATGCTGTCCGCCGATAACCCTCGTTTTTTCTGCAGCCAGTCCAGAAGTTTCTTCCCCTGACCGTGGGGCTGGAAAAGCCGCCGCTCCCCTTCCTCCACCAACTGCCTGGCCCTGGCCTGCCAGAGGTCCCCCGGTGGGGTGGTCCTTCGGGGCTCCCATGGGGGCCGCGGCTTCGGACGCCAGAAGGGTGAGGGTGGCACCACCCTGCCCGCCGCATCGCAGGCCTCACGGAAACTGAGACCCCGCACCTCCCGGAGATACTGGATGATGTCCCCCGACTTGCCGCACTGCCGACACCACCAGCGTCCCCCTTCTCCCTGCTCTGGCCACACCCGAAAGCGGTCTTTCCCGTCCCGGCAAAAGGGACAGGGGCCGGCGAATTCACCGCCTCGGGTGGAGGCCACCCTTTTCATTTCATAGCCATCAGAGGCCAACAAGCTTAAAAGGTCCATACCAATCCATCCAGGAAGGAACGGGAGGGTCAGGGAGGGACCCAAGCAGGTTTAAGTGCCCACTATTAGTGCATTTGGGAGGGACGGGAGGGACTTTGCAGAAAAAAAGTATCTGGAAAATTAGAATATATATTTTGAAGAATATTATAAAAGTCCTTCCCATTCCTCCCATGCCTCCCAGATGTCCGACTACATCTTCAAGCCAATTCCTTCGTAGATAATAATGCCCGACTTTTTCCAGCTAAACCTGGCCCTTAGCTTCTGCCCGAAGCTCTTGCCATTCAAAGGTTTTAGGCCGTTTCTATTGCACCAGTCTCTATAAGCTTCGTAGAGTTCACCAGCCTTGACCTGGGCATGAGGCGCCAAGATGCAGCAATCATCAAAAAAATCCTGGAGAGTATCCTCACTCTGCCGGTATTCCCGGGTGGCCGCCACGACCATGGGTGGCGGTTGCAACCCCACTTTCTGACATTCCAGGCAACCCTGAACTAGCCAGCTCAGGATGCCGGGAGCTTCCTTTTTCAATTTCTCGGAAATCTCCTTATCACGGGGCCGTTGATGGGGAGCCATGGGTTGGTCCACAAAGGACATGGTAAAAGGCACGAGAAAAACCCGTTCCCAAACGGCGTCGTCATCGGCAGCGAGGCGGGGTCGATGGTTGGTGAGCAAAAAGAGGGTGTGGGTGGGAATGAAACTCACCATCCTCTTCCCATGAGGATCACGGCCGATCAAGGTGTCGCCGCCCACCAACCACTTCGTTTTGGCGGTGTCTAACTTGCGGCCCTCCTCGATCTCACTGGCCCACACCAGGCGTTTACCGCGCAGGGCCATGATGTCAGGGGAGGGCGCGGCGCTTGATCGGGGGTGGAATTGCTTGAGCAAAAGCTCCGAAGGGACCGCTCCAGATAAGGGCCCCAGGACATGGTGCAGGCTCTCCAACAGCGTGCTTTTGCCATTTCGCCCTCCGCCCCATAAAATAGGAAAGATGTGTTCCACCACCTCTCCTGAGAGGCTATAGCCTAGCAGCCGCTTGAGGAAGGAAATCAGCTCCTCGTCTCCATCAAAAATATCAGCAAGAAAGCTTTGCCATCGCGGGGCTGGCTCGTGAAGCCCCCGCCATTCGGTGGGACAGATGGTTTTGAGATAGTCTTCCGGCCGGCCTCCCCTGAAGCTCCCATCCCGAAGATCGATGACGCCGTTGGGGCAGGCCAAAAGATACGGGTGCCGGTCCCATTCCCCGCCGCTGATCCCCAAAGAGGCAGGACCAGCGGCAGCGAACTGGAGGATGTCCCGGCGCCAGTCCCTTCTCTGGAGCTTGCTGATCTTCTTTAGAAAGACCTGCCGCCTCTGCTCCGCCTCCTTGGCGAGGGCTTCGTTTCCCCCCTTAAAGGCCTTGACCGCCTGCCAACCCGCTTTTTGGGATTGGTGTTCGTAAACGCCCACCACTTGGTCGAGCTCTACGAGGATGGCGTTGACCTTGTCCTCGACCCAGAAATGGTCCGCCCACCGGTACCAACTACCGCTGGCGTGGTCAAAGCAGTAGCGGTCTTTGAGGAGTTTGACCAGGAGCCGCGCATCACCCCGTTGACCGTCCATGGCACACCGGAACACAAAGTCATCTGAAGGGGCGGCGTGCTCTCGGCGCTCTTGAACGAGCTTCTTACAGACTTTTTCACGAATCCCGGCTTCTTCCGGCGCCATCTTCGTTCCCTTCCCCTCAGGCTTCCCACTCACCAGCCTTTAACCGTTTGCGACTCGGGGGAGTCAGATGTTTGAGGGGATATCTGGGAGCTTTGGAATTTCTTTGGGGCCGCCAGACTTTCCCTTCCCTCCGCCGGGGGCCGTTGGTCTATCCATTGGAGGACTTCACTTAAAACCCAACCCACCGAGCGGCTTGATAATTGGCGCCGTCTGGGAAAATCGCCGGCTTTTTCTCGACGCCATAAGGTAGTGCGGCTCAGGCCCACGAGTTTGAGGAGTTCAGGCTCGCGAATAATTTTGTCCATGGGCTTTCTTTCCTTTCCGGTCTCTAAGCCATACCGAAACAAGTTGAAGATGCGCAAATCTTCCTGGCTTTTTCTGGAAAAAGATAAAGCCCAATTTGATATTTTGGAAGGGATTGCAGTAAGGTGTAATGGGTTCGCTTAGGACTTACTGGAAGAATATATTGGTGAGTTTCAAAGGAAAGTTAAGAAAAAATTATTAGTTGTTACCTTATCCTATAAAATCTCCAAAGTATATTTTCTTGTCCCTATAAAAAGCACTTTTTAGCACCTCGTAATGCCTCCTTTCCTCATTTAACCATTTCCTTTCATTACCTGTATCTGTAGTTTCAATTGTCTTCGCCTTGGCAATACGCCACAATATTTCTCTCTCATCTTCCTCAGGAGTTCGACGCTCCTGTTCGACCATCTGCCAGACTGTCATCTTATGAAAGGTATGCCTGGCGCTTGTATTTTTAGGTTCAGAACCATGAACTAATTCTTGGTGAGACCCCGAAATATGGGGACGTCTCTTTTTTTGGTCAACAATAGCCATGACACTCGCTGCAATTTCCCGCCGGGGTTTGCTCAGGTCGATCTCCACCAGGAGAAATCTCCCAAATATTTTGTAAGGCGGCAGGTTGATCATGGAGCCGGGGGTGATCTGCGTGGCCCAAATCCGGTCGTCCTGGCACCTTATAACCCTGGCCGCCCCATATTCCACCGGCTCCGGGAGTTCGTCTCCATCCGGGTCCCACACCGCCACCAGATTATAGTGGCGGGATAATTCCTGGGCTTCTTCCGGCCACTTGGTCAGAAAGCCTTCCCGAAGGTCAGGGTCGAAGAGGGCATCGCAATCGTGGGAGTCAAGCTCGGGAAATTCCCTCTGCAAATACCTCTGGAGGGCTTTATCGAAGTCCCGTTGATAGACCTCCGGAAACTCCATCAGGATCTTCCTTCTCTCCTCCAGCCGCTGCCGCCTTTCCTCCTCAAGTTGCGTGTGGGTTTTGGCCATGCCCTCCCCCTTCAGGTGCCCCGGATCAACGGGATGACTTTACCTTCCTCTTCGGCTCCCTGGATAATGTGGTGAAGTCTATGGCCCCAGGCCTCCAGGGCCTGGCGCTTTTCATTGTCATAAGAATGCCGGTCATAGACCGCGGTGACGCCCCGCTCCACATGGTTCAGGATTTTGGAAACCACCAACCGGGAGATGCCCATGCCGGTCATGTGGCTGGCTGCAGTGCGCCGTAAGTCATGAGGGACAAAATGTTCCATCTCTAAGGTCTTGAGCGCTAAACGCAAGGCATGATCTACTGCTGTTGGAGTGATATGTCGGGGCCCCCGAGGTGACGGAAAAACCCAGGGGGAATCTCCAGCTATGGCCTTGGCAGTCTGCAACAGATTAAGAGCCATTGCGGACAACGGCACCCGGTGGGGCAGGCCGTTCTTGGCCTTCTCTGCTGGGATAGTCCACCATCCTTCATCCATGTCAAAATCTGTCCATGCTGAAGATATGACTTCACCCTTGCGTTGGGCAGTAACCAATTGCAGCTTTAGGGCTAGCCTTATCCCCTCAGTAATTCGAGTCCTCTCCAACCCAAGCCAAAAGGCTTTGATTTCTTCTGCGGTCAGCACCCGATTCCGGCGGTTCTCCGGAGATGGAGCTTGCACTGCGGTACATGGCGAGGTGGACAAAATATCACGGCTAACGGCAAAATTAAACATTTTCCGGATGACCGCTAATGTTCTATTCGCCATGACACCGCCTCGTTCCGCAACCTCATCCAATAGTCTGATTACATCTCGACGAGTTATGTCCTTAGCCTTTCTTTGTCCCCAACGAGGGAGCACATCTTTTTCGATAATGCGTTTGTCCACCATCCATGAACGCTTTCTTGGTTTTGCCCATTTCTCCAAATATTCCGCACTCAGCTCAGCTACGGTGGGAGCCCTGCGATCCTCTTGGCGTTCGGCCACGGCTTTAGCGCCCGGGTCTATCCCCTTGGTGACCATCTCACGGGCTTCGGCATAAGACGATGGGCCTCAGCAAGCGACATCGCTGGATATGTGCCCAGGGAAAGCCTCCGCTTATTTACCTCTCCTCGCATTCGATAAAGGTAGATAAAGGTCTTACGTCCGGTGGGAGAAACTCTAATCCCAAACCCATGGTCCTCAAATACCTCGTAGCGTTTGTCGCTTGGCTTCAAGTTTTTGATTTGGCGATCTGTAAATTTCATGTTTGGCCCCTCTTCTCTGGGTACCATTTTGGGTACCATTTTTGTGGTGGCAAGGCAAGAAATGCCCTGAGACCATCTGAAGCAAAAATAAACTTAATATTTATTTATGTCAAGTAGTTATATATATTTGAGGAAAATGTCAAGAAACAGGCTGAAACCTTGTAAAAGGCTTTATGGCGAGACTCTTAATCACTAGGTTCGGGGTTCGAGACCCTGACGGCCCACCAGAGAAATCAAGGGGTTAGGTCCTGCGGCCTGACCCCCTTTTTATTCGGGGTGAATTCAACGAGAATCAACAGGCGGATTTTATGGTGGCTTCGAAGTTTACCGGCCTGACTGGCTGGTAATCTCGTCACCCAAAGATCTTCCGGTGTTAGGTTTCATAAATAACTTGAAAAAGTCTTTTTATGGTGGGCTTCTTCAACGAAAGGAGAAGCCTTGCCCTTTGGGAGACCAATGCCAGCCGTTGCTTTAGATGCCCGGATGCGAGAGCCGTTGCACACCATGACCTGTTCCCGGTCTCTGTCCCAGGGCTTGGCCCGGCGGGCCAAAATCATCTTGCTGGCTGCTGATGGACCCAATAACAGCACCATTGCCGCGCAACGGGGTTTGTCCCGGCCCACCGTGGGGAAATGGCCTCGGCGCTTCCTGAGCCAGGGTCTTGTCGACTTGTATGAAGAGCCCAGACCCGGAGCGCCCCGGGCCCTAAGCGATGAAAAGGTGGCCGCCCTGCTGCGCCAAACCCTCACGTCCACACCCAGGACCGGCAGCCCCTGCCAATTCCAAACTTTTTATGTGGGGCGCCACCGCAAAGTCCAGCTTCGAAAAAATCCAAAGATTTTGTAGGGGAAGAGGGTTTTTCAACAGCCTGTTTTACCGGTTAGCCCGGATATAGACAGACCCTTGCGCTGAAGGAGGACGGCGGTGGTTCATCTTTTAACCATTATCTCCCCTGGCCATGGTTTATATAAAAAACCGTCCTTCCTTATAGAAATGAGGCCAATCCATGAGTGACTTTGTGGGCCGTTACACCGCAGCAAGGTCTGGGAAACCGAAGCTCACATCTTAACCCCCTCTTTTTATGAGGTGCGCAGCAAGGTGGAAAATGGCGGGGTGCGCCTTTTAAGTCGCTGCTTTGCTACCGGTGGCGCCTGACCCGGGGGCCGGGAACCCCTTGGGAAACTTTCCTCCAGGATGAATCCCGCCTCTTCGGCTCGGCCGGGGAGGAGGGTAGGAATCCTTGACCCGATGAGAGGGGATGGCGCCTGGAAAACCAAAGGGGCTCCGGGTACCGGAGCCCCTCGGGTGAGGAGTTCTTGCCTGATGAGAGGGAGGTGCGACTTCTGGGGCGAAAATATTGACGGTTACCCCAGCAATTCCCGGGCCTCGGCCATGAGCCGGCCGATGGCCAGACCCTGGGGGCAGACCGCCTCGGCCGGCGCATAATCCACCTCGGCCAGCCGTTGCCGCAGGTCCCCGGGGAGGCCGTGCAGGATTTCCCGGGCCCACCCCGGCTCGCCGTATTCCCGGTGGTACATGAGGCCGCGCATGATGTCGGCCACCGGCACCAGCCCCCCCACCGCCCCCTGGCAGATGCTGGCGCAGCCGGCGCAATAGTCGCCGCAGGTTTCCTGGGCGTAGTGTCGCAGGGCCTCAACCTCGTCGCCGGCCAGCCTGGTGCGGTCCAGGGCCGCGGCCACGTTGGCCTTGAGGATGGTGATATTGGGCATCTGGGAGCAGATGCTGGCGATCTGCGGGTTTTCCCACACCGCCTTGAGCTTGGCCTGTTTGTCGGTGAACCCCTTCTCCAGGAACCGCCCCCCGAGCTTCAGTTCGGCCTCGCTTCCGGTTTTCACCGGCCCGCCCCCCTGGGTCTTCATGGCGATGAGGCCGATGCCCGCCTGGGCGCAGGCGTTCACCGCGGCCTGCATCTTGGGGGTGGCCATGAGGCGGTAATTGTAGGTGAACATCACGGCATCGATGTAGTCCAGCTTGGCCGCCGCGGCCAGGCAGTTTTCCATGTTGGTGTGGGTGCTGAAGCCGAAAAGCTTGATTTTACCGGCCTTTTTCATCTCCGCGCCCCAGTCCCGGAGGGCCGGGGTGACGTCACTGATGTCGGAGATGGCGTGGACAAAGAACAGGTCCACGTAATCGGTTTTGAGCCGCTTCAGACATTGGTCCAGGCGGGCGGTGTAATTGCCCCCCTTGGGCTGGAGTTTGGTGACCAGAAAGATGTCCTTGCGGGCGCCGGGATTCCGGGTGAAAAAGCGCCCCAGGCCCTCTTCGCTCAGGCCTTCGCCGTAGGATTCGGCGGTGTCCCAGTGGGTGACGCCGTATTTCAGGGCCTGGGTGAGGAGGAGTTGGTTGTTGATGGTGTCGAACATGCAGCCGAGGGAGAGGATGGAGACCTCGGCTCCGGTTTTCCCCAGTTTGCGTTTGGGCATGGCCGGGGCCGGGGTGGAGGGTGGTTCGGCCGCGGCCAGGGACGGCGCCGCCCCGGCGCCCACCGCCAGACCGGCGAGCCCCACGGTCTTGACGAAATCCCGGCGGGTCAGGCCAAAATTTTTGCTGTTGTCGCTCATCTGAGCCACCTCCTTGATGGCATTGCCAGGTTTATCCCGAATGTCCTGGAACTTTCGCCGCAGCCTTCAGGTTGTCCCGGGGTTTTCGGTTTTCAGTTGTCAGTTTTCGGTTTTCGGTTTTCGGTGAATGTGAGTCGCAGGCCCGGATAGCAAAGCCCTTTCGCCTGTGGGGGTCCCTGGGGCACAGGTGAGGACACCTGTACCACCTGAATTTTAAACCTTTTGACTGCTGACTGTTCCGAAAAGTTGGTGGTGGGGGAGGGGGCCAGGGGTCATAGACCCCTGCCCCCTCCCCCACACCCCCTCCCCCAACC
>Ga0073932_1004503_pt1 | contig 16414 bp, 15 predicted proteins | sample DewCreD2012metaG_FD_76967 | JGI IMG/M metagenome (GOLD analysis project Ga0073932, IMG submission 76967) | Hot spring sediment bacterial and archeal communities from British Columbia, Canada, to study Microbial Dark Matter (Phase II) - Dewar... ... | reverse complement strand
CCACCGACCCCGTTGCCCGGTGGTCAAGAAAGGCTGAAATCGCCGTCAGTTTGAGTTGATAAGGTGCGTGACCTCCCTCGGCTTTTCACCGAGGGCAGTGGAGTTAGTCAAAACTCCAATTCAGTAGAGCATGTCTTTCAACCCCCTTGTGCGTCCATAATTAAGTTGCCTTGAAACTTCTCAGCATCCTCGGCTTACCAGCGGCATGAAGATGCTAAAAGGACCGGCAGGCGGCAGCGGCGTGGCTGAGCTGGAAGGCGGCGTCAGGCAGACGACCGGCGTGCCGGAGCGCAGGTACGAGCCGCGCCCCGTGCCCCACAGCACGCGCGCGCCGGCTGTGTCGGGCAGATCGTAAGCAACCACGCCCATGTGCGCCGTGCCGATCACCATCTCCCGATCGGCGTCGCCATCAATGTTGGCCAGCGTCGGCGCAGCCAGCGCCCCGTCCCAGCCGGCGCTGCTGCGCGGCAGGCTCACGGCATGCAGCTGTGCGCCGGTCGAGCTGGCGATGATGAGCTGTCCGGCGGCGTGGCTGCCCTTTTGCGTCCAGGTTGCGAAGATCGCCTCCGCCTGACCGTCGTTGTCCAGGTCGGCCACGGCGGGCGAGGCGTACCAGCCGGTCTGGCACCAGCTGCTGAAGCAGCCGCCGCGCTGCCGCTTGAGGACCGGGGCGGACACGGCGGCCGCTCGCCGGGGTCCGGGGCCTGGGCCAGGGCCGGCGAGCGCCGCCATGATCAGGAACGGGAGCAGGCGAAGCCCGGGGGTCTTTATCCGCGCAGCGCCACGATCAACAGGACCGCGCCGGCCACAGCCAGGACCACCATCAGGCCGATGAGCATGAGCAGCGTGGACGACGCCATCTGGACGGCCTGGGTGGGGCTGGTGGCGCGCAGCACGTCGCCGGTGGTCTCCGGCGGCGTGTCGGCCCGCGTCAACGGCCCGTCCGCCGACGGGGCGACGGGCGGCGCGACGCGTTCCGTATCCTCCGGCCCGGCCTCCAGCCGCATGAACGGCTGCGGGTCCGGCACGGCGTTCAGGGCGCGTTTCATCTCGCCCGTGTCCGGCGGCGCCGCCGGGATCCGCTGGCGCTCGGCCGCGCGGCGCATGGTGGGCAGACCGCACTCCCGGCAGAACTTGTCGGCCGGGTCCAGGCGCTGGCCGCAATTGGCGCAGGCGAGGGGTTTCGTTTCATCCGTCACGGGCTTGCTCCTGATCCGGGAACGATTACGCTGACCGGGCCTGTCCCAAACTCATGGACACGGATGGCGCTGATTTCACGGAGACCTCTCAACAACTCGAGCCAGCCGCGCTCATCCGTGTCCCGGACCCGTCAACGCTTCTCCTGCTTCTTCGCCAGCGCCGCCCGCTGGATGGCGCGCTCGCCATACTTCTCGCGCAGCGCGTCGATGGTGCGCGCCAGCCGCGCCTTGCGCTCCTGGTCGCCCTCGCCGAAGATATCCAGCTGGCGCGCGGCCTCCATCAGCCCGGCGGCGCCCACGCCGACCAGGCGCACCCGGCGGCCCGGCGACCACACCGTCTGAAAGAGCGCCCAGGCGGCGGCGAACAACTCGTCGTCCAGGTCGGTGGGCCGGGCCAGCGTGGTCTGGCGTGTGAGCGTCTCGAACGGCGGCCAGCGCACCTTGATCTTCACCGTGCGCGCCGACAGGCCGTCGCGGCGCAGGTGCGCGCCGACCTCCTCCGCCAGCTCCAGGAACTTGCGCCGCAGGGCCTCGCCGTCGCTCACGTCGCGCGCGAAGGTCGTTTCGCTGGAGATCGACTTGGCCTCGTAGCCGGTCGCCACCGGGCGGTCGTCGAGGCCGCGCGCGTGCCGCGCCAGCGCCGCGCCGTGCGCACCGAAGCGCCGCGCCAGGTCGTCCGCCGGCCAGGCGGCCACGTCGCCGATCGTGCGCAAGCCCAGCTCGGCGAGCCGGGCCCGCGTCTTCGGCCCGGCGCCGAAGAGCAGCGTGAGCGGCAGCGGCGCCAGGAAGGCGGCCTCCTCGCCGGGCGGCACCACCACCAGGCCGTCCGGCTTGCCGACGTTGGTGGCGATCTTGGCGACCAACTTGTTGCCGGCCACGCCCAGCGTGCAGGGCAGACCGGTCTCGTCCTTGATCCGTCGCTTCAGGCGCGCCGCCACCTCCGCGCCCGGCCGCGGGTCGCCGGTGAGGTCCAGAAACGCCTCGTCGATGGAGACCGGCTCGATGACGGGCGTGACGTCGGCCAGGAGCGCCATCACCTTGCGGGAGTAATCGGCATAGACCTTGTGCCGGGCGGGCAGCAGCCGGAGGTGCGGGCACAGGCGCAGCGCCTGGGCCGTAGGCATGGCCGAGTGCACGCCGAACTGGCGCGCCGCGTAAGAGGCCGTGGAGATCACGCCGCGCGCGTCGGCCCGGCCGCCGACCGCGAAGGCGACTCCGGCCAGTCCGGGGTCGAGCACCTCCTCGACCGAGCAGAAGAAGGCGTCCAGGTCCAGGTGCAGGATAGTGCGCGGCACAGGCGTCGGCCCGGCCTGATCGGCGCGGGCCAACCCAGTGATACCGGAGTTTTGGGAAACCCGCAAGCCGGCCGCGCCGCGCCCATATATGTTATCTTATAACCAGGCTTTACCTGTGAGCATGATCGAATGGTGGAGGTCCACATGAGCATGTTGGCCGAACAAAAGTGCACCGCCTGCCGCAAGGACTCGCCCCAGGTGACCGAGGCCGAACTGGCCGAGCTGCGCCCGCAGATCCCCGAATGGACGCTCCTGGAACGGGACGGCATCCGGCGGCTCGAACGCGTCTTCAAGTTTGCCAACTTTGCGGAGGCCCTGGCTTTCACCAACCAGGTGGGGGCCCTGGCCGAGGCGGAGGGCCACCATCCGGCGATCCTGACCGAATGGGGCCGTGTGACGGTCCAATGGTGGACGCACAAAATCCGGGGCCTGCATCGCAACGACCTGATCATGGCCGCCAGGACGGATGCCCTGCTCGGTCCGGCCGGCGGCGAATCCCGGTAAGTGTCCGCGCCTCAGACGCCGGCGGCCACACCTTCCGAAAGAGCGCCAGGCGCAGCTCGCCGCGGCCCCGGGTCAGGTCGGAGCGAGTTATAGGCCTTTATAATCCCCCTCGTGCCCATCACCCGTGTGCTTCGCCTGGACCCGGCCCATCCGGCGGCCGACGCCCTCGCCCTGGCCGCCGCCCGCCTGCGAGCAGGCGGTCTAGTCGCCTTCCCCACGGAGACCGTCTATGGCCTGGGCGCCGACGCCCTGAACGCCGAGGCCGTCGAGCGCATCTTTCGCGCCAAGGGCCGGCCCGCGTCCGATCCGCTCATCGTGCACGTGCCCGGCCTGGCCGCCCTGCCGCGCGTGGCCGCCGCCGCCCCCCCTCTGGCGCGGACGCTGGCCGAGGCCTTCTGGCCCGGCCCGCTCACCCTGGTCCTGCCGCGCGGACCGCAGGTGCCGGATGCGGTCACAGCCGGGGGGCCGACAGTGGCGGTGCGCGCGCCGGCTCACCCCGTCGCCCAGGCGCTGCTGGAGGCGAGCGGCCTCCCCATTGCCGCGCCGAGCGCCAATCGCTTCGCGCGCCCCAGCCCGACAACGGCTCAGCACGTCCTGGATGATCTGGCGGATCGGGTGGACATCGTGCTGGACGGCGGGCCGGTGACCATTGGGCTGGAATCGACCATCCTGGACGTCACCCGGACGCCGCCCGTGATCCTGCGGCCGGGCGGGCTGCCGCTGGAGGCCATCCGGCGATTCGCGCCGGACTGTGTGGTGCAGGCGCGTTTTCTGGAAACCGAATCCGAAACGGCGCCGGCGCCGGGGCAGTTCCTCAAGCATTACGCGCCGCGCGCCGCGCTGCGGATTTTCGACGGGCCGCGCCCGGCCGTCCTGGCCGCGATGCAGGCCGCCGCGCGCGAGCTGGAGTCGCTCGGACAATCGGTGGGGGTGCTCGCCCCGGACGAGGAGGCCGCCGGGTTCGAAGCGCTGGCGGCGGCCGTCGAGCGGCTGGGACCGGCGGCCGAACTGGGGACGGTCGGCCAGCGCCTGTTCGCGGCTCTGCGCGCGCTGGACGCCCGCGGCGTGGACGTGATCCTGGCGCGGCTCCCGGAGCAGGCCGGGCTGGGGCTGGCTATCCGGGACCGGCTCTACCGCGCCGCCGAGGGCCGGGTCACCCTCATCAATCCGTCCTGATATCGCGCGCCCAATCTCGCTCGCGCCGATACCACTCCACCAGGCGGGCCACGCCCTCTTCATAAGTGACGGTCGGCTCCCAGTCCAGCAGGCGGCCGGCGCGGCCGACGTCCGCCCAGGTCGCAGGCACGTCCGCCGGGTGAGCCGGTTGAAAGTCGATCCGGGCCGTCTTGCCGAGCAGGCGCTCCACCAGCCGCAACATGTCGATGAGCCGGGCGGGCCGATCCGAGCCGAGGTTGATGACCTCATATCCCAGCGGGCGCAGGGCCGCCACCGTGCCGCGGGCGATATCGTCCACGTAGGTGAAGTCACGCGACTGCTGACCGTCGCCGTAGATCGTGACCGGCCGCCCCTCATCCACCCACTGGACGAAACGGAACAGGCTCATGTCCGGGCGGCCGGCCGGGCCGTAGACCGTGAAATAGCGCAGCACGGTCACGTCGAGCTGGTGCAGGTGATGATAGGCGTGGCACAGGGCCTCGGCCGCCTTCTTGGAGGCCGCATACGGCGACAGCGGCCGGTCCGTGTCGGCGTCTTCGCGGTAGGGCAGCGGGTTGTGGCTGCCGTACAGGCTGGAGGTGGAGGCCAGGACGAACTTGCGGACGCCGGAGCGGCGGCACAGCTCCAGCAGGTTGAGCGCCCCGGTCGCGTTCGTCTCCAGGTAGACCCACGGGTCCTGCACCGAATAACGCACGCCGGCGCGCGCGGCCAGGTTGAGGACGGCGTCGAACGGGCCGGCGGCCGACCACACCCCCTCCAGCGCCGCCCGGTCGCGGATATCGGCGTGATGAAACCTGAAGCCCGGCTGCGCCTGCAGCCGTTGCAGACGCCAGCGCTTCAGGCGCACATCGTAGGCGTCGTTGAGGTTGTCCAGCCCCACCACCGTGTGGCCATCGGCCAGCAGCAGTTCGGCGACCCGGGCGGCGATGAAGCCGGCGGCGCCGGTGAGCAGGTAGCGACTCATCCCTTTCTCCTTGCCGTGATGCCGCTGAGTATACTTGAGTTCAACCCTACAGCCGTGAGCCGGCCGAACGGATTCCCGGGTGAGCCGCGGTGGGCGGGCCGGAGAGTTGCCCGGCCACGCTATAATCCATCCGTATGACCGAAGCCGCCCCCGGCCGCCTCCTGTTGCTCGCCTCCTCCCGCACGTACCGCAACCGGGCCTTCCTCTCCGCCGCGAAAAAACTCGGGCTGGAGGTGGTGCTGGGCCTGGATGTGCCTCCGCCGCTGCTCAAACCGGCGCCGGGCCGGCTGGCGCTCGATTACCGCGACCTGGGCGCGGCGACGGCGGCCGTCCTCGAGTATGCGCGGGCGCACCCGGTGCGCGCCATCCTGGGCGTGGACGACTCCGGCACGGTGGTGGCCGCGCGCGCCAGCGCCGCGCTGGGCCTGCCCCACAACGCCCCGGAGGCCGCCGAGGCCGCACAGGACAAAGCCCGCATGCGCGCGCGCTTCGCGGCGGCCGGCGTCCCCTCGCCGCGCTTCCAGGCGTTCACGGTCCACGACGACCCCGAAGACATCGCCGAGACCATCGCGGCGAGCGGCATCGGCTTCCCGTGCGTACTCAAACCGACCCGGCTCTCGGCCAGCAAGGGCGTGATGCGGGCCGACAACGCCTTTGAGTTCGTGGAACGCTTCGAGCGGCTGCGCCGGATCCTGTCCCGGACCGGCTGTGACGACCTGGTGGTGGAGGCCTTCATCCCCGGCCGCGAGGCGGCGCTGGAAGGGTTGCTGAGCGACGGCGCGCTGACCGTGCTGGCGCTGTTCGACAAGCCCGACCCGCTCGACGGGCCGTTCTTTGAGGAGACGATCTACGTGACGCCGTCGCGGTTGCCGGCCGGGACCCAGGCGGCCATCGCCGCGGCGACACGCCAGGCCTGCGCGGCGCTGGGCCTGCGCGAGGGGCCGGTGCACGCGGAGCTGCGCGTGAACGAAACCGGGCCGGTCCTGGTGGAGGTCGCCGCCCGCTCCATCGGCGGCCTGTGCTCGCAGGCGCTGCGCTTCACGCACCGGGCCGACGTATCGCTGGAGGAGCTGATCCTGCGCCAGGCGCTGGGGCTGCCGGTGGAGGCCGCCCACCGCGAGAGGCGCGCGGGCGGCGTGATGATGATCCCAACCCCGGGCGCGGGCCTGCTACGCGGCGTCGCCGGCGTGGAGGCGGCGCAGGCCGTGCCGGGCGTCGAGCGGGTGGAGATCACGACCCCGCTGGACTATCCGCTCGTCCCGCTGCCGGAGGGCGACAGCTACCTGGGCTTCATCTTCGCCCGCGCCGAGACGCCGGGCGAGGTGGAGGCCGCCCTGCGCCAGGCCCATGCCTGCCTCAAATTCGAGATCGTCCCGGAAATAAGGCTGGAACCGAAATCCGTGCAATCTGTGGCAAATGCATTTTCAGGAGCGACCAATGGCGAAATTTGAAGTGATCCACCACCAGCTCGAGGGAGGCAACTCGCCCGGCATCGCCCAGAAGCTGCACTACCTGCGTCAGTCCGGCGTGACGCTCAAGCAGGTGAAAATCACGCTCGAGGACGACGAGATCACCACTGAGCAGGGCGCCCTGCACTACATGCACGGCCGCATCGAAGCCCGCGCCAAAGCGCCGTCGGTGGGCGGCCTGCTCAAAAGCCAGCTCACCGGCGAGACTATCATCCGGCCCACCTACAAGGGCCGCGGCGTGGTCTATCTTGAGCCGACCTTCAGCCACATCGTCCTGTACGCGCTGGAGAACGGCGCCATCGTCGTGGACAAGGGCATCTACTACGCCAGTTCGTCCGGGGTCAAGGTCGACATCGAGATCATCAAGTCCATCTCCGGCGCGGTGCTGGGCGGCGAGGGCCTGTTCCAGACCAAACTGACCGGAACCGGCACCGTGGCCCTGGTGAGCCCGGTCCCGGAGAAGGAACTCCACAAAATCACGCTCAACAACGAGAAGCTCTCGGTGGACGGCAGCTTTGCCATCCTGCGCTCCGGCAACCTGAACTTCCGCGTCGAGCGCTCCACCAAGGGCCTGTTTGGCAGCGCCATGTCCGGCGAGGGCCTCCTGCAGACCTTTGAGGGGACCGGGGCCGTCTGGCTGGCGCCATTCAAGTCGGTCTACGACAGCTTGGAGCACGGTTTCGTGCCCACTGTGGCTGCTGGCAAGCACCCCGGGTGAATAGCCGGCTCTATTGAATATTTAAGGCAAAGTTGAGTATAATTTACTTGATTGAGAAAGACGGCACAATCGGGCGCAGCCGAGGCGGCCTGGCATGAGCACCGAAGAGTTGTACTGGGATTCGTCTTACGCCATCGCCCGTCGGTTGAATGCCCTCCACCCCGGCGCCGATCTGGAGAGCGTCACTTTGAACATGCTTTATAATTGGGTGGTCGCCCTGCCAGAGTTCAAAGACGAACCCCAGCTCGTCAACGACGAGTTACTCCAGGCCATCTACCAAGAGTGGTACGAGGAAAGGAACCCTTTATGAGCGCGATCCAGAAGGAACTGGCGCACCCGGATATTCAGGTCCCGGCGGAAGCCCAATCCAACGTGTTCGTCACCACGCTGGACAAGATCTACAACTGGAGCCGCCGCAACTCGCTCTGGCCCATGATGTTCGGCCTGGCCTGCTGCGCCATTGAGATGATCGCCACCGCCGCCTCCCGCTACGACCTGAGCCGCTTCGGCATGGAGGTCATGCGGCCGTCGGCGCGCCAGGCGGACATGCTTATCGTCTCCGGCACCGTCACCAAGAAGATGGTGCCGCAGATCGTGCGGCTGTACAACCAGATGCCGGAGCCCAAGTACGTGATCGCCATGGGCGCGTGCGCCAGCGGCGGCGGCCCGTTCAAAGAAGGCTACAACGTCGTCTCCGGCATCGACAAGTTCATCCCCGTGGACGTGTACATCCCGGGCTGCCCGCCCACCCCGCAGGCGCTGCTCAACGGCCTGATCACGCTCCAGAAGAAGATCGACGGCCAGTCGATCATGAGCGTGCCGTGGTATCCGTTCGGCGGCAACAAGGGCCCGTCCGAGCCGATCCCGGTGCCGATCCTGGGCCCGGACCTGATCGACCCGCGCCACGCGCCGCTGCTGCGTCAGCGCGCCGCCCAGGCCGCCGCGGCCCAGCTGAACGCCGCCCAGGCCGCGCCCGCTGAGCCGACCACCGCGTAAAGGCGGGGTGTGACCCGCCCGATAAGGACTCACCATGACCGTCGCTCCCGCCCCCACCGCCACCGCGATCAAGCTCGATCAAGAATTCCCGGGCGATGTGACGCCCGACGCCCGCAAGGGCTACAGCGGCTACATCGTCAAGCCGGACAGACTGGTTGAGGTCGCCACCGCCCTGCGCGACAGGCACGGTTACGATTATTGCTCGTCGGCCACCGCCGTGGATTACCTCGAGCAGGGCCAGTGCGAGATGGTCTACCATCTCTACAACACCAAGACCGGCGGGCCGGCCGTAGTGCTGAAAGCGCAGACCCCGCGCGAGAACGCCGTCCTGCCATCGCTCACCCCGGTCTGGCCGGGCGCCAACTTCCAGGAGCGCGAGGCCTGGGACCTGTACGGGATCAAGTTCACGGGCCACCCGGACCTCAAGCGCATCCTGATGTGGGAGGGCTTTAACGGCCATCCGATGCGCAAGGATTGGAAAGAAGCCTATTTCGAGAGCGACGGCAAGCCCTTCGACTCGCGCTGGCCGGGCGGCCAGGTGCACCGCGCCGAGGAGACCACCCCCTTCGGGCACAACGTCGTCTACCCGGAGGGTTTCACGCTGGAGGGCTGGCACGAGCAGGCGGACCAGGCCGTGTACGGCAGCCTGCCGACCGGCGGGACGGGCGTCAGCGCCGAGGGCATGCGCACCGACCTGGTGACGGTCAACCTCGGCCCGCAGCACCCGTCCACGCACGGCGTCTTCCGCATCGTGGCCACCCTGGACGGCGAGACCATCGTCAAGCTCGAGCCGGTGATGGGCTATCTGCACCGCAACCACGAGAAAATCGGCGAGCGCAACACCTTCCTGCAGAACATCCCGTTCACCGACCGACTGGACTACATCACCTCGATGTCCAACAACCACGGCTACGTGCTGGCCGTGGAGAAGCTGATGGGCATTAAGCCCCCGGAGCGCGCCGAGTACCTGCGCGTGATGATGGTGGAGCTGACCCGCATCATCAACCACACCTGGGGCATCGGCTTCCTGCTCAACGACCTGGGCGCCTTCTTCACGCCGGCGTTGTACATGATCAAGGAGCGCGAGCTGATCCTGGACATCTTCGAGGCGACGGCCGGCTCGCGCATGATGTGCAACTACATGCGCTTCGGCGGCGTCGCCCGCGACATCACCGACGACGCCTTTGCGGCCGTGAAGGAGATCGTCTACGAACGCCTGCCGCGCGCCCTGGACGAGATCGACGCCTACCTGACCCACAGCGAGATCGTCCGCTCGCGCTCCATCGGCGTGGGCGTGCTCTCGGCCGAGGACGCCATCGCCTACAGCGTGGGCGGCCCGGTGCTGCGCGGCTCCGGCGTGCCCTACGACGTGCGCAAGGCCGAGCCCTACAGCCTCTATGACCGCTTCGATTTCAACGTGGCGGTGCGCTACCACGGCGACATCTACGACCGTTACCTGGTGCGCCTGGACGAGGCGCGCGAGAGCCTGAAGATCCTGCGCCAGGTGATTGAGCAGATGCCGGGCGGCGAGATCCAGGCCGGCAAGCCGCAGTACCAGGCGCGCGTCCCGGCCGGCGAAGCCTATGGCCGCGTGGAAAACCCCAAGGGCGAGCTGGGCTACTACGTGATCTCGAACGGCAAGCCGAACCCGTATCGCTACCACGTGCGCGCCCCCTCTTTCATCAACCTGACGCCTTTCGGCAAGATGTGCGAGGGCCACAAGATCGCCGACGTGGTCGGCATCCTGGGCAGCATCGATATCGTGCTGGGCGAGGTCGACCGGTAACGTGGTCGAGACGACCTGATGGTCGTCTCGACGGAGGACACATCATGTTTGGATCTGGAGTCATTCGCGGCCTGGGCGTCGTCTTCAAACATTTCGTCGACACCTACCTGGACGACCTGCGCTGGTTGGGGCGCCGCTACTACAACCCGGAGGCGCTCAAAGTGCGCCAGGGCCCCAAGGCCCAGGGCGCCTTCACGGTTATGTACCCGGAGGAGAAGCTCACCATCCCGGAGGAGTTCCGCTACCTCCCCTTCCTGGTGTATGAGGAAAAAGGCCAGGAGAAGGAATACCGCTGCACGTCGTGCGGCATCTGCGCCAAGGTCTGCCCGCCGCAGTGCATCTGGATCGAGCGCTCGAACGACCCCAAGACCGGCCGCCCGATCCCCGATCCCAAGAACTTCTACATCGACATCGACATCTGCATGAACTGCGGCCTGTGCGCCGAGTTCTGCCCGTTCGACGCGATCAAAATGGACCACGACTACGAGATCGCGTCCTACGACCGCACGACGGCCCACATCTTCGACAAGGAGAAACTGGGGAAGCCGGTGAGCTACTACGCCAGCATCCGGCCGCGCAATTACGCGCGCGAGGAGAAGGCCCGGGCCGAGGAAGAGGCCAAGAAGGCGGCCAAGGCGGCCGCGAAGCCGGCGCCCGCCGCCAAAGCAGCCCCCGCCGCAGAAAAGTAGGGGCGGACGGCCGTCCCGCCCACATCCGCAGGCGCACCCCCCGTCCGCCCCCCTCTGCGGAGGCGCACGGCGTGCGCCCACATTCGCAGGGGCGGACGGTTGTCCGCCCTGTTGTTTCGAGGCACCGATCTATGTTCGCCCGTCCCCCCCAGCAACAGATCCCCATGCCGGCCAAAGCCGTGGTCGCCATCGCCTCCGGCAAGGGCGGCGTGGGCAAGAGCACCATCGCCGTCAACGTGGCCGTGGCGCTGGCCCAGGCCGGCCACCGGGTCGGCCTGCTGGACGCCGACATCTACGGCCCCAACACGCCCATGATGCTGGGCGCGACCGATTACCAGCCGGCGGCCGTGAACGGCAAGCTCCCGCCGGCGCGCGCGCACGGCATCGAGTTCTTCTCGATGGGCTTCATCGTCAAGCCGGAACAGGCCATCATCTGGCGCGGCCCGATGCTGGATAAGGCCATCCGCCAGTTCCTCACCGATGTGGCCTGGGGCCAGCTGGACTATTTGCTGATCGACATGCCGCCCGGCACCGGCGACGCCCAGCTGACGGTCTCCCAGGCCTTCGCGCTCACCGGCGCCGTCATCGTCACCCTGCCCCAGGCCGTGTCTCAGGCCGACGCCCGGCGCGGACTGGAGGGCTTCCGCCAGATGGAGGTCCCGATCCTGGGCGTGATCGAGAACATGAGCTATCTGCTCCTGCCGGACGGCGGGAAGATGGACGTGTTCGGCCAGGGCGGCGGCCGGACGTTTGCGGAGGCGGCCGGCGCGCCCTTCCTGGGCGAGGTCCCCATGGACCCACAGGTGCGCGTCGGCAGTGACGCCGGCGTGCCCATCGTCGTCAGCCACCCCGAGTCGCCGGTGGCCCGCGCCCTGCGCGAGATCGCCCAGGCCATCGCGGCCCAGGCCGGCGCGGCGGCGGCTCAGAACGTGTTTATCCCCATCACGGAGATTTGATCCGTTGTGATAGGGGCGGGTCGTAGGGGCGGGTCGTAGTAGAGGCGGGTCTGAGACCCGCCCCTACTGAGACCCGCCCCTACTTTTTTGTTTTGTATATTTGTTCCACCAACGCCACCGCCCCCCATAACGGCGACTCCTGGCCCAGCCCGGCCCGCACGATCTCGCGTTCGGTCCGCGCGCGCATTTCGGGCAGGACAAAGGCGGCCGCCGTCGCCCGCAACGCCCGCCAGTACACGCCGCCCGCGCCGGACACCCCGCCGCCGATGACGACGCGCGCCGGGTTCATCAGCGTGATGGCGTAGCCCAAGCCGGTCCCCAGCGCGCGCGCCGCCGCCTCCATCACCTCCACCGCTGACGAATCGCCGGCTTCGGCCGCGGCGTCCACCTCGGCCGCCGTCCAGGTCCGCCCGGACGCGCGCTCATTCATAGCCCGGGCGATGTTCGCGCCGGACCCGATGGCCTCCACGCAGCCGCGCTTGCCGCACACGCACTCCGGCCCGGCCGGATCAATCGCCAGGTGCCCGATCTCGCCAGCCAGGCTGTCCGCGCCCCGGTACACGCGGCCGCCCAGCACCCAGCCGCCGCCGATGCCGGTGCTGACTGTGACGTAGAGCAGACTGTCACAGCCCCGGCCCGCGCCGAAGCGCCATTCGCCGAGCGCAGCGGCGTTGGCGTCGTTGTCCATGACCACTGGCGCGCCGTAGCGCGCGCGCACGATCTCCACCAGCGGCGTGGCCTCCCAGCCCGGGACGTGATGAGAGAGGATCACGCGCCCGGCCTCCCAATCCACCGGGCCGCCAAAGCTCACGCCGACGCCGATCAGGTCGCCGGGGTGCTGCGCCAGGAGCCCATCGGCCAGAGACCACATGATGGCCTGATCCCGCGCGCCATCGCTGCCCGGCGGCGCCGGGGCGCGCGCCTGCGCCAGCCAGCTACGCCCCGATCGAGGCAAACCATCGGCCTCGATCAGGGCCGCGGCATGCTTGGTGCCGCCGAAGTCCAACGCCAGATAGAGTGTTCTCGCCATAGGATTGCGCCCGCCGGGCACCGTTGCTTAGAGCAGTTTCCAACATCGTTGACGGACTCAGGGCGAACGACCTTAAAAGGCGTTCTCGCAGGCGGTTCGCACCCGACCGACGCCCGAATGATACAATTTTCTGCACGCGCCTATGCACCTATGCATCGTCTCGCCCTTCCCGCCGGCTATCTCAGGGGTTGGGCAATACGGCTGGCACGTGACGGCCGGCTTGGCGGAGACCGGCCGCTTCCGGGCTCTCACGGTCCTGGCCGACCACGCGCCCGGGGCCAGCGCCGGCGAGGCCCGCCTGCCCGCGCCGGTCACCGTGCGGCGCGCCTGGCGGCGCGACGATCCTGGCGCCGCCGTCGCCGTCCTGCAGGCGCTCCTGGCTCACCGCCCGGACGCCGTCTGGTTCAACGCCGGGATGACGATGTTCGGCCGCTCGCGCCTGGTCAATTTCCTCGGCCTGCTCACGCCCTGCCTGGCGCGCCGCGCCGGCCTGCCTGTGATGGTCACTCTGCACGAAGTGTTCGAGACGGCGCGGCTCAGGCGCCTCGGCCTGCACAATGGCCCCATCACGCACTGGGGCGCGCACCTCGCCACCCGTCTCCTGCTCGACGCCGACGCCGTCGGCGTCACGCTGCGCCGCTACGCCGCCCTGCTGCGCGAGCGCTACGGCGCCAGCAACATTCATTATCTGCCGCATGGCGCTTTCACCGACGTTGCTCTGCTGCCCCGCCCGGCCGGCGCGCCGCCGCACGACATCCTGTTCTTCACCAGCCACGCGCCGCACCGGGGCCTGTCGGTGCTGGTCGAGGCGTTCGGGGCCGTCCGCGCCCGCTTCCCGGACGCGACCCTGACCATCGCCGGCGGCGACCACCCGCGTTTCCCGGGTTACTCACGGCAGGCGCGCAGGGAGTTCGCCGAACAGCCCGGCCTGCGCTGGCTGGGTCCGCAGACCGAGGCGGGTCTGCGACGCGTCATGGCCCAGGCCAGCCTGGTGGCTGTGCCCTATCTGGCGACCACGGGCGCCTCGTCCGTCCTCAACCGCGCCGCCGCGCTCGGCCGCCCGGTCATCGCCAGCGACCTGCCCGACATCCGCGCCACCGCGCAGGAGGCCGGCCTGGAGGTGGCCTGGACGCCGCCCGGCGACGCCCCCGCCCTGGCGCGCGCCCTGATGGATCTGCTGGGCGACCCGGCCCGCCAGGCGGCCCTGGCCCGGCGCAACGTCGACGCCATGCGGGCCATCCCCCTGGAGCGCACCAGCGCGCGTTACGCCGATCTGATCGAGGCGGTGGCGGCCCGCACCGCGACGGCATGGTCGCCGTCCAATTGAGGCGCTGGCTGGAGCGCGCGGCCTTCGGGCGCTGGCGGCCGGGCCTGGCCCTGATCTTCAACCTGCCGTTCATGCTGGCCGGCGTCCATCGCTCGGCCTTCGATACCTACGTCCACCTCTTCTTCGCCGACCACTACCGGGCGGACTGGTGGAGCCTGTGGGAGCCGCGCTGGTATCTGGGGTTTTCGGTCGCTTCGTATCCGCCGCTTGTCCATCAACTCATCGCCCTGCTGTCCTGGCCGCTCAGCGCCGCCATCGCCGCCTTCGCGCCAGGGCCTGAGCCATATCCCGGCGCGCATCGCCTGCTGGGGCTGGAGGCCGGCTACGTCGCCTTGCTATTGGCCGTCCTGGGCCTCTTCCCCTCCGCCGTACACGCCTTCGCGCGCGTCTTCGTCGGGCCGCGCGCCGCCGGCCTGGCCGCGCTCCTGGCCGTCGGCCTGCCCGCCCTCCATCTGACCGGCTGGGCCTTTGGGCAGTTGCCGACCCTGGCCGCCACCGCCGCCGTGCTCGGGGCGCTGGCTCGCGGCGCATGTTACCTGCGCGAGGGCCGCCCCGTGGCGCTGGCGCAGGCCGGCGCGCTGGCGGCTGTGGCCGGCGCGACGCATCATGCCGTCTTCCTGTTCGTGCCGTTCGGGGCGCTGGCCATCCTCAGCCATGAACTGCGTCGGGTTGGCCGGGCGGGCCGGGCGCGGTTCGCGCTCCGCGCCCTTACCTGGGCCGCGTGGTCGGCCCTGGCCGTCGCCGCCGTGCTGTGGCCGTTCTTAGAATGGAGCCGCGGCCAGAGCCTGCAAGTCCCCATCGATCACCCCAGCCGTTACAATTTCCTGCTCCGGCCGGAGGCGACCCTGCTCTTCTTCTGGCCGGTCCACGGCCCGCTGCTGCTGCTCATCCCGCTCCTGCCGGGCCTGCTGCGCCGGGCCCCACGCCTGTGGCCGCTGGCGCTGGCCTGGGCGGCGCTGTTCGCCCTCAGCCTGGGCGGCACCACGCCGTTGCCGCGCTGGCTGTTCGGGGACGCCTGGGCCTGGCTCACCTACGACCGTTTCGGGTTGTGGGCGACGGCGGCGCTCCTGCCGCCGGCCGGCGCGCTGCTGCTTCTGGCGGGCCGGCGTTCCCAGCGGACCGTGATCGGTTTTGTCGCCGCCGTCGCCATCACGGGCGCCCTGGCCGGGTGGGCGTCGGTCATCGCCCGCGCCCAGCCGCCGCCAGTGGACCTGGCCCCCATCGTGCGCTTCCTCGATGAGCCCGCACAGCGGCCCTATCGTTACCTGACTCTGGGCTTCGGCGACCAGCTCGCCCGGTTGTCTGCGCTGACGGGCAACGGCTCGCCGGATGGCGCGTATCATACCGCGCGCGGCCTGCCCGAACTGCGCGCCAGCGGGCTCGGCGCGCTGGACGGCGCGGTCTGGAACCCGCAGGGCGTTCAGGCGCTGAGGCCGTTCCTGCAGAACCCGGAACGCTACGGGCTGCGCTGGATTTTCTCCAATCACCCGGCTTATCCGCCGGTGCTCCGGGCGGCAGGCTGGCAATTCCGCTTCTTCGTGGGCGACGTGATGGCCTGGGAACGCGCCGACGTTAAGCCGCTCCCGATCACGCCGCCGATCCAGGACCGTTTCGCGGCGGCCTGGTGGGGGACGGCGCCGCTGGCCGCGCTGGCGCTGGCGGCAGCGACGATGGCCTGGCCGACGCGCCGCGCCCTGACGCGCGCGCGCATCGCCGCGGCGCTGGCGCGACTGCGGCGCGGATTGTGGCTTGTCACTATTGCCCTGCTCTCGCTCTGGTGGGTCCACGTCTTGCGCGGCGGCGCGGGCGATCTGCCGCAAATCTACTTCGTTTACCAGAGCGTGCTCGTCTACGCCGCCGACCTGGCCGCCGCGCTGACCCTCGGCGTCTGGCTTGGCGAGTGCGGTCTGACACCGAGGCCGATCCGCTCCGGGCCGCGCGCCGTGGCGCTGGCGGGCGCGGGCTGGCTGGCCGCCGTTGCGCTCTCAGCCCTGGCCTCATCGGATCGCGGCCTGACCCTGGCCTTCACACTGCACCTGGTCTTGCTGGCCGGCTGGTACGTGATGCTCGTGGACGATCCGCCCGACGCGAGGACGACCGCCCTGACCTTCGCGGCCGTCGTCGCGGCGCAAAGCCTCGTGGCCGTGGCGCAGGCCGTGACGCAGAGCACGAGTTGGCTGGCCGGCCTGAACCTGCCCTGGCCGGGCGCGCTGACGGCCGAGACGCGCGGCGCCAGCGTGGTCGCCGATGCCGGCGGCGCGCGCTGGCTGCGCGCTTACGGGACCCTGCCGCATCCGAATGTGCT
>Ga0073932_1004491_pt1 | contig 16457 bp, 10 predicted proteins | sample DewCreD2012metaG_FD_76967 | JGI IMG/M metagenome (GOLD analysis project Ga0073932, IMG submission 76967) | Hot spring sediment bacterial and archeal communities from British Columbia, Canada, to study Microbial Dark Matter (Phase II) - Dewar... ... | reverse complement strand
GGTTATCGGGACCTGTGGGCCCTCAAGGCGATCCTGGATGGATTGCAGCCAGCCACCCGGCAGGCGGTGGCGTAGAATGATCATGAGCCGCCTCAGCTTTCAACTGAGCTCGGGACACCGTCCGGCCACGCGCGGGAGCGCATTCTCCAGCCGGTTCGTCATTCTTCCTGACGCGGAATGATCAGGAGCACTTCCACGGCGACCGGCTGGCCATCCCGGGTAGCCGGACGGAACTGCCATCGCTGAAGAACCCTCAGGATGTAGTCCCTTTCGGCGACGACGGCGTCGCCGACCTGTTCGAGCTTTTCGAACTCGCCCTTCTCGTTGACCACCCCGCGCACCAGGAAATACTCGTCTGCGGATTCGATCTTGACTTCGGGGCGGAACATCAGATAGGCATATGGCGCCTCCAGCCGGGCTGCGGCGCTGCCGCCGCCCGAGCCGCCGCGAGCAGACAAGGGCAAACAATACTGGAGAATCCAGTCCCGGCTCACCCCGATGCGAAGGTAAACGGTGTAAACGATCCGCCCGCTTAGAATGCCAGTCAGCTCCGGAAAGGCTTCGGCGGGAGTAGATCCCATCACGAAGAAACCATAACGCCCGTCCTTCGCGCGCGAGACCTGCGCAACGCGGATGCCAGGCATGGGGGGATCTGGGGTACGCGCCATCTCGAGGAGGCTCACACCCGGGCCCGCAGGCCCTGCGGTAGGGGAAGAGGTCCCCGCGCCAGCGGTCCCGGTGGAGTTCCTAGGCGCAGCTTCGCCTGACCCGCTTGCCGTGCCTGTTCCCGTCTTCGCGCCGCTCCCTCCCGTACCATTTGTTGTTGCAGTGTTCCCGCCCCCACCGGAGGAGCCGGGAGGACCGCCCAGCGGGGCTCCGGGGCCGGCCACAGTCCCCTTCTCGATCAGTTCGGGGATGCGGACGTAGGTGTCGCGGGACAGCCCCGTCGAGCCGAGCGCCAGGATTTGCGCGGGGTCGCCCATCTGCCAGCCGATATCAGAGCTTGCGGGCTTGCTGCTCTGGACCGGAGGCTGAAACACTCGAACAGGCGTCGTGCGGGAGGGTGGCTTCGGAAGGGCGGGGGCTGCGACTGAGGGGAGACCGGTCATGTTAATATCCGCCACCTGTGGTTCAATGTTTGGCTTGGCCAAGCTCGGAAGCGCATCCAGAACTGCCGGAGACGTGGGAGGTTTGGCGCTTCCGGGCAAAACGAAGGGCTTGGGTGCGGCTTTTTCGGGAGCCCTCCAAGCCGCAATCGCAGGTAAGGGCGCCGCCAGCGCTACCGCCTTGGGCAGGGTGGGTTGGATGAGAATGGATTTCACCTTGGGTGGCTCAGGAAGGGGCGGGAGCTCGACGGTCTTGGAGAGTCTGGCGAAAGCCTTCGGGCCCGGCGGTGCTTTTGACGCCGGGCTGGCGCTCGCTGCACGCTGGACGGCAGGCCGAGGCGGCGGTTGCGGCGAATAGTAGAGTTTTTCGGACAATCTCAGCGGGACGATCTGGAATGTCTGTAGTTCCGCGTTGCCCGCGTAACCGCTCAGGAGCCGCAAGTACCCCTCGGCCGCTGGCGCCAGGGTAATGGCTAATACGTGTAACGCCAGCGAAATCAACATGGAGGGCCAGCGGCTGGGAAGTCGAACATCGTAGTTGAAAAACAGTTCCCGGTCCCCCGGGGCGAGAACGCGTCCTTGGGCGAGCAAACCCATCCTCCGTTGCTTTTGCAACTGGAAGACCAGGTTCGTCTTCAACCAGTTGGGGGGCGCCAGTGTGTACAGGCTGGTGCAGACCTTCGGCTTCCTGTAACCGGCGGTAGACACTGGGCATTTCGGTAGAGACCGTATCTTTCGTCCTATCAGCGAATTCACTGCGCGCTCGGCCCCGCCGGGAATGGACTCCGGATTGCGATTACCAGCACGCATTTCCCGCTTCTGGCGATCGTGTGGTGCCTGGAAGAGGGGCCATTGGAGAAGGAGGTTCGATGAGTCGAAGGCTCGTGACAATTCTCTTGATTGCGTTAGTCGTTGCCACTGGAGCCAGCTATCTCGTTTACCAGATGGTGAAATCCAGGATGGCGGGCAACACGGCGCAAGCGGTCAGTTACGTCCTGGTAGCAAAGAGGGACCTCCCCGTCGGCACCCTGTTGTCGAAAGACGACATCGCCAAGGCGCCATGGATGGGGACGTTGCCCAAGGGAGCCCTCATGAAGGAAGAAGACGCGATCGGACGGGGTGTGGTCACCAACCTTTATACGGGTGAGCCAATCCTGGACAGTCGGCTGGCGAAGCCAGGCGCAGGCGGGGGGTTAGCGGCAATTATCCCGCCGGGCATGCGAGCCGCCGCCGTCCGGGTCAATGAAGTTGTGGGCGTTGCCGGCTTCGTGCTTCCCGGGATGCGTGTCGACGTGCTGATCACGGGTAACCCACCCGGTGGACAGGGCACGCAAGGGCCTCAGTCCAAGACCATACTCCAGAATGTTGAAGTTCTATCGGCAGGGCAGAACCTGACCAAGGACGAAAAGGGGACCCCGGTGCAGGTGCCGGTCGTGAACCTCCTCGTGACACCTGAACAGGCGGAGATCTTGAGTCTGGCGACAAACGAGAGCAAGATCCAACTGGTGCTCCGGAATCCGCTGGATCAAGAGACGGCTGAAACGAAGGGGAAATCCCTGTCCAGCCTCTTCATGGGGGAACAGGAACAAAAGAAAGGAGAGTTGAGGGCAAGCACGCCGGCGCCCCGAAGGTTGGTGGCCGCCGCCAAGCCCGTGCCTCCTCCCGTGAAGGTCTCACCGCCGCTTCCCCCGCCGGAACGGATCATTGATGTGATCAATGGACCGAGGAAGGAACAAGTGAAGTTTGCGAATCCCGAGGAACAACAAGCCGTTAAGCCACAGGAGGTAAGACCGTGACAGCTCGCCATTGCGCCAAATTGTTCGTGTGCTGCCGGATTTTGATCGTACTTGTTGTTGCGGTATGTGCATTCGGCCAGGACCAACCGGTTCCACCCGTGGAGCAGGTGGGAGCCGGCACCGAAGAGCTGCCTCACGAGTTGTTTGTGACTGTAGGCAAATCGGTGATCGTGTCCAGCGTGCCTCCGATTGAGCGCATCGCCGTGGGATATGGAGACGTCGCCGAGGCTATGGCCGTGGGGCCGCGAGAAGTCCTCGTGCACGGCAAGGCGCCTGGTTCAACCAGCCTCATCGTGTGGCAAGAGGGCGGGGGCAAGCTGTTCTTTAATGTGACCGTGCGGCCGAACCCCACTGCCCTGAACTTCAAGCTGGAAGGGGTCCGCAGAGAACTTCGCCAGGAGTTGCCGGGCCAGAAGATCACAGTCAGCGTAGAGAACGACACCGTTTTCTTGCGCGGCACCGTGAAGGATCTCACCAGCGCGGAGAGGGCTGTGGCCATAGCCAGTACGCTGGGCAAGGTGGTGAACCTCCTATACGTTAACGTCCCAGAAACGGAGAGTCAGATCCTTCTCAAGGTGCGCTTCGCCAGCGTCGATCGGTCGGCCGGCACCGAACTCGGCCTGAATCTGATTTCGACGGGCGCCGCCAACACTATTGGGACAGTTTCGACTCAGCAGTTCAATCCCCCGAGGGTCAGCCGGGATGGCGAGATCACGCTCACGGATGCCCTGAATATATTCATGCTGAGGCCCGACATCGACTTGGCTGCAACCATAAAGGCGCTGCAACGCAAGTCGCTATTAGAAGTACTGGCTGAACCCAACGTGCTTGCCATCAACGGGCGGCAGGCCAGCTTTTTGGCCGGCGGTGAGTACCCGTATCCGATCCTGCAAGGCGGTGGAGCTGGTCTGGGTACGGTAACCATCCAGTTTAGGGAGTTTGGTGTGCGGATCAACTTCTTACCGAACCTCACACCGCGCGGCACCATACGTCTCGAGGTTGCGCCGGAAGTGAGTGCCCTGGATTTCGCGAGCGGCTTGGTCTTCCAGGGCTTCACGATTCCTGCCCTGACTGTCCGTCGCGTGCATACCGAGGTGGAACTTGCTCCCGGACAGAGCTTTGCCATCGGAGGCCTGCTGGACCGCCGCCTGACGGAGACGATTCAAAAGATTCCGGTGCTGGCAGACGTGCCCCTTCTGGGGAAACTATTCCAATCGAAGTCGCTCCGAAATGAGAATACCGAACTCCTCGTAATTGTGACCCCTGAGGTGGTTCGCCCGATTCCAGCCGGGCAACCGCTTCCACAGGTTGAGTACCCGAAACCGTTGCCGAGCGCTGATGCCACCCCGCCGCAGACGCCCGGACTCAGCATCACCGGTACGCAGGCTGAGGCTCCACCTCAGGTCGCCATCCCCGTTGAGGACCTGATTCGCAGTCTGCAACAGGCCGAGAGCACCCTTCAAGGTGGTGAAGCCGCACGGGGGCTGCGCGATTCATCCTGGCGGCCGCAGACGCAGCTGCCCCCCCTGGAGGCGCCTGGTGCCGGAGCGGCTGTGAAACCGGTGTCGCCGGGGGCCGCCGTGAAACCGGCTCAAAATCCCTAAGAAGACGGCTGTACGGGTACAACCTCTTGAGAAATGCAGCATAGGTTTGCCTCGGGGATGTAGAATGTCTGCTGTCCTCCACATATTCCAGCGAGGCGCGGCCCTCCCTCTACCTGGAAGTTGGGCTGAGTGCCTTCTGCTCCTCGACCGATCTACTCTGCACTGGTACCGGGGCAGTTGTACTAGTACATAACCCCTCAGACGGGCTGCCACCGTCGGGCCCTCCCCTTGGCCCATTGCTAGGCCTCCAGCCAACTCGGGTCCAAATCCTCTTTCCGTCTAACAGGTTGCGCGCTTAGGGCCTGTCGCGGAAACCGAGGCGACGACTCAGACCAACCTCATAAAGTACTGGTATTTTAGTCCAGCCGCCTGCGCATAAAGACCAGTAAATTCAAAACGTTGCTCGAATTTGAGACTCGTACTAGAACTGCCTACGTTTCTATTGACTCTAGCGGAATTGCGGCTGTATACTGCTATCACTGACGCGATATGATTAGGGTAATATGCTATTCGGAGGACCCCAAGCTCCAGCCGGTCCTGGGAGCAGCCTTGGGGGGCGAATATGAGTTCGTGGTCGAGTCGGACAGGAATCTGGTGTACAAAGCGGTGATGGAACGCCGGTTCGACGTTCTGATCCTCGACTTCGATTCCAACTATGGTTCGCTCCAGAATGGTCTGGAGTTGTTTGATTCCGTGGTGGACTCGGGCTTGGCCGTCGTTGTGATGACCGACGACACACACCGGTCGGCGACTCTCGGCCTTATCCAGCGCGGCGCTTACGATTACTTTCGGAAGCCGCCCTCCTTGGTGGAACTGCGTGTGGTGCTGCGGCGCGCCCACGAACGCGTTGAATTACGCAGAGAGCTCGAGAACACCAAGCGAAGGCTCCAAGAAATCGTAACATGCGATGGCATGATCGGATCGAGCCAGGCCGCACAAGCCGTCTACGGGCTTGTGCGGCGCGTCGCCAACCTGAACGCCCCGGTTCTCATTCGAGGCGAGACGGGCACGGGCAAAGAGCTCATTGCACGCGCCATTCACAATCTCAGTAACCGCTCGAAAGAACCTTTCGTCGCTGTTCCGTGTGGAGCAATCCCCGAAAGCCTGATCGAAGCTGAACTCTTCGGACATGAGAAGGGAGCTTTTACCGGCACAGTCGGCAACCGTATCGGCTATTTGGAGCAGGCTGGTGCAGGAACGCTGCTGCTGGACGAGATTGGCGAACTTAATTTGCACACCCAGGTCAAACTCCTGCGGGTACTCCAACAGCGCGAGTTCTCCCGCCTGGGAAGTTGCAAACTGATACCGCTCCGGGCAAGGATATGTGCGGCAACGCATCGCAACCTGGAGCAGATGGTCGAAGCCGGTACATTTCGCATGGATCTGTTATTCCGGCTGAATGTAATGACCATCGAGGCCCCTCCGCTCCGGGAAAGAGTGGAGGATATCCCTGCTCTAGCTTATCACTTCCTGCGGCAGTCTTCGCGTGTTTTCGATAAACAGGTTACGGACATTTCACCTACGGCCATGAAATTACTCCAGATCTATCATTGGCCTGGCAATGTCCGCGAACTCGAGAATGTGATTCAGTCCGCGATCATCGTTGCGAAGAATGCGATCATCGGGCCAGAGGACCTGCCCCGCGCCATACGAGGAAATGTCGAACCAGCCCCCGAGACCAGCCAGGAGGTTATCTCGTTCGAAGATCATCTGCTTGATTACAAGACGGAACTTGCGAGGCGCATGGTGGCTATCTGCAATGGCAACAAGACACTTGCTGCGCGCAGACTTGGAATTTCGAGAGCATACCTGCACCGCCTGCTGCGTCATCGTCCATTGCAAGTCGGCGCGGCCTAATGTAGTCCGTCACAAATAGCCACTATTAATGGTTGGGGTGTGCCTTTAAGGGAGAAACACCTCATGCGAGTCGCCCGGACTGTAACCCTCACCGAAAATCAGCGGCGCACCTTGGAACGGTAGGCTCGGGCCCGGTCGCTGCCGGCACGCCAAGTGGAGCGGGCCCGCATCGTGCTGCTGGCCGCCGCGTGCGGGCCGGACCCCGGCGATTTCCGCCGACACGGTGGCGCGCGTGATTCAGATGACCACCCAGCAGAAGCCGGCCAACGCCACGCACTGGTCCACGCGGAAACTGGCGGCGGCGGTGGGCATCAGCGAAGCCAGCGTGCGGCGCCTCTGGCGTGCCCACGGCCTGAAGCCGCACCGTCTGGAGAGCTTCAAGCTGAGCCAGGACCCGCAGTTCGCCGAGAAGTTGGAAGCCATCGTCGGGCTGTACCTGAATCCGCCGGAACTTGCTCTGGTGCTGTGCTGCGATGAAAAGAGCCAGATTCAGGCGCTGCCCTTGATATTGGATAACCACGCCACGCACAAACACCCCAAAGTGCAGCGCTGGCTGCAACGGCGCCCACGATTCCACATGCACTTTACGCCGACCAGCGGCTCGTGGCTAAACATGGTGGAGCGCTTCTTCCGGGAAGTTGAGAAAGTCAAACGTGCCCGCAAATCAATCGATAACGTTCGCTCCATGTGACGCAGTACACTAGCGTGCCCGCCAGCGTTTGCACCGCACCACAGCCCTGCGTCAGGCGCCCTGTATCTCCCCAACTCTCCCCGACGGCCTACTTACAGCAACGGTCGCAGCCCTTCCTGCTCCACGGCCCAGTCCCCCTTGGGGAAACCGGGCGCCGCCTCCGGCGGACCGCCTCGCCAACCCGCCGCCATCATAGCGACCGCAATCAGCAGGCCTCCGTTCCCCGGCAAATACAGCGGCAAGTTCGGCCGCTGGTAGTTGTGCCCATTCGCGAGCCAGCGATTCTTCGGCGACTCCAAAAACAACGCGTCCACCGCCGCCGTTCTCTCCCCCAACCTCGCCGCCGTCATGGCGATCACCGGGTAATCCCAGCCCCAGGTGCTCGGCCAGTCCCACACTTCGCGGACCCTGCGCAGCGTGTTCCGCATAATCCGCTGATCCACTCTTTCCCCAGGCAAAACTCCCAGCGCCATTAGCATCGAGGGATGATCGCGGTTCCGCTCCGTGTAAGTCTGAGGGCAATTCTCGTGTGCCAGGTAAACCCCGTCCCGGACCGGCAGCGGCGAAAGCCTGCTGCGCACCTCATCCCATTTCGGCTCGCGCCGCATCCCCAGCCGCTCCCTCCAGCTCTGCGCAATCCCCAGGGTGTGATGCCAGTACTCCAGCTCGTACGCCGGGTTCCACGTCTCGCGCGGTGGATGGTTCTCCTGCGCCGGGATCAACGGCGGCCCAAGCACGTACCGCCCCCGGACCGGGTCCAGATGCGCGTAAGAGGCCATGAACTCCGCCGACTCCATCACAAGCTCGCGGTACCGCTCCAAAACCGCCCGTCTGGGGTGCGCTTGATAGATGGACTCGGCCATCACAATTGGGTGCGGCTGCTGCCAGACGAGCAGTGGCCCGATCGTCGATGGACTGTCGTTCCCCGCCGGGTCGCTCATCTTGGGCCAGCGGGCTCCGGCGTAGCCCTGCTCCCTGGCCCGCTGCCTCGCGGAAGGCAAGATCGACGCATACCACCCCAGGCTGCGCTCCAGCAGCTCCGCCCGCCCCCACATCGGAAAGTGCGCCGCATGCCACCAGTGCATCTCCAGATGGAACTTCCCGTACCAACTGTTGCAGGTGAGCCCGGTCTCCTGCGGCGGCATTGAACCGCAGCACTGAATCGCGGTCAAATACTGCGACAAGATCACCCGGCGTTCCAACTCCCGCGCGCGCCCATCCCGGCTTCCCGAAAGATCCACCGCCGCGCCCGTGCTCCAAAAGCGCTCCCAGTGACGGCGGCTCGCCTCGATGACCCGAGCCGCGGGATCCGCAGGCCCCGCCTCGCTGCGCGGGGTGAAGACGCACGCCAGCTCCAGCGTGGAGGAGCCGGGCGCTGCTTGCAGCAGAAAGTTGTGCGGCCCTACCCGCCGCACTGTAATGCCGCTCCGCCACCCAAGCTGAACCCAATACCGGTCGCTGTCCAGCTCCCGCAGCAAGCGCAGCCTGCCCGGCGATTCTTGCACCACCGACGTCCTGTGCCGGTCCTGCGAGCGCCAGTCCGCGGCATTCATCTGCGGGGAGCCGTACGGAAACTCCAGCGCCACCGCCAGGCGCCCGTCTTCCAGCAGCGGCGAGCGGATCGTGAAAGCCAGCTCGTCCCTCGCCGGGTGGCAGCATGTCACCACCTCCACCGCCTGGCCGTCCACTTCGAAACGACTGGTCAGCAGCCCGCTCCACAGATCCAGCGTTTGGCGAATAGAATGTAAGTCCGCGGGCGTGGCTGCACTGCCATCCCTCTTCCGGATCCTCAACCCGATCCGCCCCAGATGCAGCCGGTGCGGATTCTCCCGCAGCCAGTTGAACAGCTCCGCCTGCCCCGCCGAACTCGTCGCGTAGCCCACCTGCCTCCCGTAGGTGTCGAACATCTCCAGCCGCAGATCGTTGCGCGACAGCCCCTTCAGCGGCGGAAAACTGTGCCAGCCCCACTGCGATTGCGTGCACAGAGGAATGCCGCTCTCGTAGGGCTCCGGGAAGGTCTGAAGACCGGTAACGTCGGCAGTGAACGCGAACTCGCCGTTGCCCACCGTCAGCGGCCCCAGAGGGTCCATGCCCGTGACGGTGGGACTGTGCCGCTCAACAAGCACGCGGCGGTTGATCCGTTCCGCCCCGCAAAGGCTCACCGCCGCCGAACCTAGAAACTGTCTTCTCGATATCCTCAATCCGTGCCAGTATACTCAACCCGTCGCCCCTGGAGCCGCCCCCCAGGAGGCGAGGACTGAGAACTGCCTCCCGCCGAAATGATAGGCTCAATTTGAGCAAGTCTCGGAACGTGGAGTTCTCGTCTCAGGAGGAAGGACATGGTTCGTAAGAAGTTCATCCGGATTTCGGCCGCTATTTTGACGGCCTGGATTTGCGCCGTGGCGGCCTTCGCCGCTCCCAAAGTGGAGAAGGTCGAGCCGCCCAACTGGTGGACGCCCCACACTTGGAACACGGTTCAGTTGCTCCTGACGGGTGCGGAGCTCCAAAATGCCAAAATCAGCACAGTGTCGCGCGGCTTCCGGATCGACGTGCGCGGCGGCTCCCCCGACGGGCGCTACTTGTTCGTGTACCTTACGATCGCCGGCAACACTCAACCAGGCACGCACCGCTTCCGGGTTCAAGGCGCATCCGGCGAGGCTCAGTTTGACTTCCGCCTCGACCGGCCCCTCGATCCCCGCGGCCGCTATCAGGGCTTCGGCCCCGATGACGTCATCTACTTGATCATGCCCGACCGCTTCGCCAACGGCGACCCCTCCAACGACAGCCCACCCGAGTTCAACCGCCCCGCCGACCGCTCCAACTCCCGCGCCTACCACGGCGGCGACCTGCGCGGCATCCGGGACCGCTTGCCCTATCTTAAAGACCTCGGCGTCACCGGCATCTGGATGACGCCCGTCTACAAGAACTCCAACCCCGCCGCTTCGCCCTACCACGGCTACCACACCGTCGACTTCTACGCCCTCGAGCCCCGTTTCGGCACGATGCAGGAGTTCAAGGAACTGGTCGACGCCGCCCACGCCCTCGGCATCAAGGTCGTTCAGGACCAGGTCGCCAACCACTGCGGGCCGCAGCATCCCTTGGTCGCCAACCCGCCCACCAAGACCTGGTTCAACTACATCGACCGCACGCCCCGCCCGCGCAATAACTTCGACATCCCCGCGCTCGCCGATCCCTACGCCCGCCCCAAACGGCGCGACCTGCCATTGCGCGGCTGGTTTGCCGGCAACCTCCCAGACTTCAATCAAGACGACCCGCTCGTCACCGATTACCTGATCCAGAACGCCCTCTGGTGGATCGGCATGACCGGCATCGACGGCATCCGCCAGGACACCTACCCTTACGCCGACCGCCCCTTTTGGGAGAAATGGCAGACCGCCATCGACCGCCAGTTCCCTTCCTTCACCGTCGTCGGCGAGATTACAGCTCCAACCCCAGCCGTTCTCTCGTTTTTTGAGGGCGGCATCCGCCGCGCGGGAGTGGACACGCGCCTGCCCTCGATGCTGGACTTCCCGCTCGCAAGCGCCGTGCGCGCGGTCTTCGCCCAAGGCCAGCCGATGAGCCGCCTGGCAGAAATCCTGGCGCAGGATTCGCTGTATCAGCATCCCGAAAAGCTCGTCCTATTCCCGGGCAACCACGATCAGCCGCGCTTTCTGACCATCGCAAAAGGCGATCTTTCTAAGCATCTGCTCGCCCACGCCTTCGTGCTCACCACGCGGCGCGCCGTCCACCTCTACTACGGCGACGAGGTCGCCATGCAAGGCGCCAACGACCCCGACAACCGCCGCGACTTCCCCGGCGGCTGGCCCGGCGATCCGGTCAACGCCTTCTTGCCCGAGGGCCGCACCGGCGACGCCGCAACCGCCTTCGAACTGGTTCGCTCTCTGCTCCACTTCCGGCAGCAACACCCCGCCCTGCGCCAGGGCGGCTTGACTCAGCTTCTGGTCTCGCAGGACCAATACGCTTACCTGCGCTCCAGCCCCGAAGAACATGTCCTGGTCGTGCTCAACCGCGCCGGCGCCGACAAGCCCATTGAAATCGAAGTGGACGATCTTCCGCTCTCCGACGGGCTGCGCTTTCAACCGTTCCGCGGCGGACGTCCCGCCGTGACCGTCTCGGGCGGAAAGATTGTCATCCCGCAGCCCCAGCCAATCGAGATCTATTGGGCGCAGCGATCCCGCTGACCGGAGGTCTGGTGCGGATCCCTTGGTATGTGGCTCTGCCGGTTCTGGCCCTGGCCGTTTACGGCGGCTTGCTTCTTCTTGCCAGGAGCGTCACCTACCACCCCTGGAAATACCCGCGCGGCAACTGGGAGGCCCAAGCTTGGCTGGGCGCCGTGGACGTCCGGCCTCGCACCGATGACGGCCTTACCCTGCACGCCTGGTGGGTTCCTTCTACGGCCGGCCGGCTTGCGACACTCTTTCTTCATGGCAACGGCGGCAATCTCACCCACCGCCTCGGCCACATCGAGGCCATTCGCGAAGCCGGCTCCTCAGTATTGATGCTGGATTACCGCGGCTATGGGCGAAGCGAAGGGTGGCCCACCGAAGCCGGTTTGTACCGCGACGCGGACGCGGCCTACCGGCATCTGCAAGAACTGGGCTACCCGCCGGACCGCATCGTGCTGCATGGCGAGTCGCTCGGCACAGCGGTCGCTGTGGAGCTGGCATCGCGAAGGCCGTGCGCCGGAATGATTCTGGAGGCGCCGTTCCCGTCCGCAGTGGATGTCGCCTGGCGCGTGCTTCCGCTGTTGGGGCCGCTGGTGGCCCGCGGCTTCGACTCCAAACGGCGCATCGCCGCCTTTCAACGGCCGCTGCTGGTCATCCACGGCACGCGCGACGAGGTGATCCCCCTCGAATTCGGCCGGCGGGTTTACGAAGCCGCGCCCGGCCCCAAGTGGTTCTGGGCAGTGGAGGGCGCAGGCCATAACGACCTGTTGGAAGCGGCCGGAGCAAGCTACCGCGCGCGCCTCCAGGAGTTCTACCGCCGCCTCCAGTCCTGAGGAGCTGATGCTACCTTGGTTGTTATGGAACTCAAGGGCAAGAGAATCGCCATCTTGGCGGACAACATCTATCAAGAGCTTGAAGTCTGGTACCCGCTTTACCGCTTCCGCGAAGCGGGCGCCGAGGTCGTCGTCGTAGGGGCCAAGGCCGGCGAGACTTACACCAGCAAGTTCGGCTACCCGGTGAAGGCAGACTTGACCTACGAAGAAGCCAAGGCCTCCGAGTTCGACGGCGTGGTCATTCCGGGAGGCTACGCCCCGGACATCATCCGCCGCTATCCGGCCGCCTGCCAGTTTGTGCGCGAAATGGACGCGCAAGGTAAGCTGATCGCCTCCATCTGCCACGGCGGCTGGGTGTTGTGTTCGGCGGGGATTCTCAAGGGCCGCCGCGCCACCAGCTTCTTCGCCATCAAGGATGACGTCGTGAACGCCGGGGCCATCTGGGAGGACGCCGAAGTCGTCGTCGACCGCAACCTGGTCACCTCGCGCAAGCCCGACGATTTGCCGGCCTTCTGCCGGGCCTCGATCGCTGTGCTGGCGGGCGGCTGACCGGAAGTCCAATCCCGGCCGGGCTTGGCGCCCCGCTATGGAAAAAGGCCGCGGGGACCGCTCAGGGGTGCGGCCCCCACGGCGACCAACCGTCGCGTTGAAGCGCGCGGTGTGGTGGGACTTTGTGTCTCAGAACTTGTATTTCAGCCCGAACTGAAGCTGGCGCATCGGGATGGCCGTACTCCGGATGCGTCCGAATCCAACTTCGGGCTGGCTGACATTCCGGCCCCAGGAAGCGCCGTAGTTGCCCCAGACCGGATGGTTCAAGAAGTTGAAGGCCTCAAACCGGAACTGCAAGCTGTGCCCTTCCATCACGCGGAAATCCTTCAAGGTGGAGAAGTCCCACATGAACTGGCTTGGGCCGAGCAAACGGTTGCGCGAGATATTGCCGAAGGTGCCGCCGGGCACGTAAGCAAACGCCGTCGGATCGAGCCACCGGTCGGTGGTCCGCTCCTTCTTGGGCAGATAAGGCGATTTGCCGGTGGAGTTGGCGCGCGGATCGCCGAAGGAACCGGTGCCGGGAGCGTCCCAACCGGCAGCCGTGTTGATCGGCCGCCCGTTCTGAACGGTCGTGATGGTTCCGATCTGCCAGCCGCCCACAAGCTGATCCACGAGCGCGCCCTGGTTCAGGAAGCGCTGGCCGCGGCCGAACGGCAGCGGAACCAGCGTGGAGAGCACAAGGCGGTGCGGCGTGTTGTAGGCCGAGTAGCCGTACTCGCACTTCAGGCAGCGGTTGTCCTGCGGGGTGATGTCGGCGGCCGTGCCCCGGATCGCGCTGCTGCTGTCCAGCGCCTTGGACCAGGTATAGGCCGCGTTGATAGAGACGCCGGCCGGCGACCGGTAGGTGTACTTGACGCCCAGGCCGTTGTAGTTGCCGGTGTAGCCGTTGACTACAATCTGTTGGAAGCCAAAGGCCGGCGCCGGGCGCCGCAACAGGATGTTGGTCGTGCCGGGAATCGGGGCGTTCCGGTTCTGCAATCCCTGCACTTTGCGGTGGAGGGCCCCGTTATAGCCCACCTCTAACGAGGAGTTCTGGGTCAGAGTCCGCTGGATGTTGAACAGATACATCATTGAGTAGGGGGTCGCCACCTCGGGCACCACGCCCCACAGGTAAGCGGAAGCGACGCGGACCGGAAGCTGCGAAGGATCCAGGAAGTTGTACCAGCTGGTGTTAGGCAGCTCGGGAGACGAGTTTGCCACGCGGTCCAGGCGGCCGCCCATGCCCCGGTTCATGTCAAAGCGCGAGTTGCCGCTCTCGGCCGAGTAAAAGATGCCAAAGCCGGTGCGGAACGACCAGCGGTCATTGGGGCTGTAGGCAATTCCGAGACGGGGTGCGAAGTTGTTCAGGTCGTTGTAAATGAGACGCTTGCCTAACAGTTTGGAATCTCGGGCGTATCGGATGGGCACCGCATCGCCCATGCCCAGGATGCGCAGGTCGGTAATGTACCGGAATTGCCGTCCCTCGTAGAAATCGCCGTCGCCCGCCCGCACCGCCAAGGGTTGCGCGTCCGGATTCGGATCGTTCGGGATGTTCGAGAAAAGCTTCTGGATCGAGTTGACGCTCAACTCCAGGCGGTCCTTGTAGGGCTGGAAGAACTCCCAACGCAGGCCCACATTGATCGTCAACCTGGGCCTGATCCGGTAGACGTCATCGATATAGAACGCGAGGTTGTTGGCGCGGAATTCCGCAGCCGCCAGCGCCAGCGCCGCCTCCGCCCGAGAGAGTGTGCCCAGGAAGAAGTCGCCGAAGCCGTCCCCCGTAAAGCGGGCGTCGTGGCCGAAGCGGCCGCGCGGAAACTCGTTGCCGATCTGGTCGTAGATGTCGTAGCGGTATTCTCCGCCGAATTTGATGCTGTGCTTTCCGGCCACCCAGGAGAAATTGTTGACGATCTGCACGATCCGGTCGTCGATGACAAAGGGTCCGTTGACCTCATTGCCGAATCCGCTGTAAGGCGATTGAATCGTGATCGTGGGGATGCCCCAACTGGAAGGCGGATCGGTCGGCATGGGCAGGCCGAGTTCCTTCACGACGTTCCGCTTGCCGCCCAGCTCGTTGCCGAGCTCGTTGTACATGTCGGTGATGCCGAACCGGAACTCGTTCACCTTGGTGGGCGACAAGGTCCGGGTGTTGGAGGCCATGTATTGCTGCGCGTCGGTGACCAAGGTCCGGCCCGAAAGCGGCAGACCGCCGAACAGGGTGTCCTCGTCGTTCCAGCTCACCCGGCCGAACCACTGCGAGGACCGGCTTTCATTGAAGTCGATCCGGATCGTGCTCATGTTCTTGTCGGTGGTGTTGCGGTACTGCCGCTGATAGTTGCGGTCGACTTTGGGAGTCGCCACATTGGGCAGAGGATAGAACTCCAGCAGCTTTTCGGCGGTCTTGTCGAGCCGCGCGACGGGAATCTTCTTGTCGGGGAACGGGGCGTAATTGTTCAGAGGATCGCGCAGCGTCGTCACGTGAGGCACTTGGGAGAAATCGCCGCCGCGTTGCTCCTTCGTCGCCGTGCTCCAGTAGCCGGTATAGGCGATCCGCTCCTTGAAGCCTTCGAAATTCCCCATCGCAAACAACCGGTCTCGAATGATGCGGCCGCTGGCTGTGAAACCATACTGGTTCCAGCGGAAAGGCGGGTTGGTCGGCTTCACCACCCCGGGATCGTAGAAAAAGTAGGGATCGGCATCAATGGCGCTGTTGCGGTGGAACCAGTACGCGGTCCCGTGATATTCGTTGGTCCCCGGCTTCGTCGAAACGTTGATCTGGGTGGCCCCTCGCCCGAACTCCGCTGAATAGATCCCGCTTTGCACCTTAAACTCCTGGAGCGCGTCCACCGATGGCATGACCACGTATAGATTGAAATTGACGTCCGTATTGGCGATCCCGTCCAGCGTGTAGTTGTTCCACACGCCGCGCATTCCGGAGACGGAGATGTTCTGAGCTCCCCGGGTTCCGCCCTGCCGGCCGGCCACTTGCCCCGGCGTGCCAAACCCGTAGGTCACATTCGGATTGAGCGCCACCAACTGCAAGTAGTTGCGACCGTTAAGAGGAAGCTCAACGATCCGCCGCTCCTCGACCACCGAACCTACGGTCGCGTTGTCGGTGGTCAACAGCGCCGTGGTCGCCCGCACCTCGATGGTTTCGGTGGTCTGCCCGACCTGGAGCGCGAAGTCGACCCGCGCGGTTTGCTGCACTTGGAGATCCAGCTTGGCCGCCGCCGTGCGAAAACCACTGGCCTCGATCCGCACCACGTACGGGCCTGGAATCAGCGACGGGAAGGCATAAATCCCTTCCGAATTGGTGACTGTTTCACGCGATATGTTCGTGTCGGTGTTGGTTGCCGTAACCTTGGCGCCCGGCACAATCGCGCCGGTGGGATCGGTGGCGACTCCGGTGATCGTGCCAAACGTTTGTCCCACCAAGGACTGACTGATCAACAGCAGCAGCACGGCTGCCGTCCATAGACACAACCTCCCCATCTTCCCTCCTGAAGGGCTATCGCGGGCCGCGTCGGCGGCCTCAGACATATCCGCGCTGCTGTTCTAAGGATTCGCTCTGTTGCTGTGCGGCTGTGCCCGCCGCGTTCCCGTCACCCCGCTTCGTCCCTCGTCTGACCGAAATACATTCCCAGGAGCCGCACCCTGCGGCTCCTAACCCTCCTACAAATCGTTAATGATTATGTAGCCTCCCTGGGTGGCTGTCAAGAGAAAAATGAATGTCGGTGATGTCAAGCGGCTTGTGTAAAAATCCGGAGGGTGCGGTTGCGCCATTCCAAATTGAACCGGTGAAAGATCGAATAGATGATCCGGTCCACGCTGTCCACGTTCACAAAACAAACCATC
>Ga0073932_1004489_pt1 | contig 16467 bp, 12 predicted proteins | sample DewCreD2012metaG_FD_76967 | JGI IMG/M metagenome (GOLD analysis project Ga0073932, IMG submission 76967) | Hot spring sediment bacterial and archeal communities from British Columbia, Canada, to study Microbial Dark Matter (Phase II) - Dewar... ... | reverse complement strand
CGTGGTGTGCATGCCGCGGCCGCTGTATGCGCTGATTTCGCCGACGCGGATCTCCTCTTCGAGTTCCGGGGCCAGAGCGGCCAGCAGGGACGACTTGCCGACACCGGAGTGGCCGCTCAGGACCGTGCGACCGGCGGCCAGCAAGGAACGGAGTTCGGTCAACCCGTCGCCTCGTGTGGCGCTGACGACCAGCACCTGCACGCCGATTCCGCGGTAGACGTCCAGCAATTCCGCATCGTCGGCCTTGACGCCCAGATCGCATTTGTTGAGGACCAGCGTTGCGGGAAGCTGGCAGGCGGCGGCGCAGACCAGGACGCGGTCTGCGAAGCCGGGCCGGAAGGGCGGCTCGTCGGCCGAGGCCACGATGGCGATCCGTTCGACGTTGGCGGCCAGGGTCTGGATGGAGCGGCCGGAAGGGTGCATGCGGCGGAATTCCGAGCGGCGCGGTTCGACGCGGGCCACGACCGCCTCGTACGCCTCGTCGCCGTGCGTGGGCGGGATCAGGACTTCGACGGCGTCTCCGACGGCGGCCAGGCTGGCCAGTCCCAGATCGTAGTTCTTCATCAGGCCGCGCGGAATGGTGCGCAGGAGGGTGGGCAGCGGTGTCCAGCCGTCGGGCAGGTCCGGAGGGCGGTGCAGGCGGACCAGGCAGCAGCCCTTCTGCAATTCGACCACGGTGCCGGAGGCCTTGAGTCCTTCCAGGTGGGTCCCTTTGGTGGCGGCCTCGGCCAACTCCTCCAGTCGCACGCCCTGCGTCTTCATGCGTTGCGAGACGGGCAGGTCTTCCAACTCGTCGTCGTCGCGCGCGATCCAGTCCCGTTCGCGGCGCTGTTCGTCGACCCGCTTTCGGCCGGTGCCAATGGGTCGTGGCGCTCCATCGCCGCGCCGGTGATGCATGCCGTGTCCGCGGCCGATGTCGCGGTTCTTCTTGGGCGCCTGCGGGCGCCGTCCTCGATCGCTCATGCACCCATTGTCCTCCAGGTCTTCTAAAAGACAACTTGGACGCCAGCGTTGACCGTGGTATTGCAATTTGGTTTGTAGGATGCGACGGATACGCTGAAGGATGCGGTGTAGTGGTAGTGGTTGACGGTTCGGAGCGTTGGGGGGCGAAACATGGGGACGAATGGCGTTGGGGCGCTGGCGCTTTTCCTGGCGGCGTCGGCCGCCGTCTGCGGCGGCGATGCGAAGGATGCGTTGAACGACCCGACTCGGGTCGATGCGGACTTCGCCGTGCAGGGCGAATACCTGGGCGACGTGGCCCTTGCGGAAGGCAAGGCGAAGACCGGCGTGCAGGTCATCGCGCGCGGCGACGCCAGGTTCCACGCCGTCTTCTATCCCGGCGGACTGCCCGGCGACGGGTGGGCGAAGGGACAGCCCAAGATCGAAGCCGACGGGACTACCGTCGAGGGGGTCACCACCTTCGCGACGCCCACGTTCGTCGCGAAGATCAGGGATCAGGTCATGAAGCTTGCCGATCCCGCGGGCCAGGCGCTGGGCGAACTGAAACGCATCCTGCGCGAGAGCCCCACGCTGGGTCTCAAGCCGCCCGAAGGCGCGGTGGTGCTCTTCGACGGCACGAGCACCGACCAGTTCGAGAACGGCCGGATGTCCGACGAGAAGCTCCTGAAGGAAGGCACGACCAGCAAGCTGAAGTTTCAGGACGCGACGTTCCACATCGAGTTCCGGTTGCCGTACATGCCCAAGGCGTCGGGCCAGGGCCGCGGCAACAGCGGCTGCTATTTCCAGGCGCGTTACGAGGTGCAGATCCTCGATTCGTTCGGTCTCGAAGGCCGGGACAACGAAGCCGGCGGCATCTACAGCGTCGGCGCACCGCTGGTCAACATGTGCTATCCGCCGCTTTCGTGGCAGACCTACGACGTCGAGTTCACCGCGGCGCGCTGGGAGAACGGCCGGAAGGTCAAGAACGCGCGCCTGACGGTCAGGCATAACGGCGTCGTGGTGCAGAACGACATCGAGGCCGACCACGCGACGACGGCTTCGCCGTGGAAGGAGGGTCCCGAACCCGGTCCGCTCTACCTGCAGGACCACGGCAACCCGGTCCGTTTCCGGAACATCTGGGTGCTCCCGAAGAAGTGAAGGGGCTGGCGGGGGCAGGGTTCCGGAAAGGCCGCCTCTTCTCCTTTTCTTTTCCCGCCCTCCGGCGTAGCGTTTTCTCCGCGAACGATGCCCCCGTTTCCGGATGGCTTGGAGCGTCACCCATGTCCGATGCCCGTTTTCCGATCAGTGCGCACGACCGGCAACACCTTCGCGAACTGGCCCGCAAGGTTGCCGAAATCGCCGCCAGCCCGCTTAATCAGGAACGCCGGAGACTCTGGTACGCGCATGACCGCGGCGAACGCGTCCGGCCGCTGGTCGTCACCGAGACCGACGGCGGTCTGAAGATGATCGTGCCCGATTTCCGGTTGCGCTGCGAGGCGCGGTGGCTGCAGGACATCGAACACCGGCTGCTCGATGCCATCCTGCATTTCGAACTGCTCAAGGACGACCGTGTCGTCGAGCCGTACGTGAGCTGCAACTGGGACGTGGATGCCGGCGGCTACGGCGTGGAGACGAAGTTCCAGCGCGGCAACGACCTGCACGGGGGGCAGACCGGCTACGCGTGGGAAGCGCCCATCAAGGACCTGGAGGCCGAGTTCGACCGGCTCAAGCCGCGGACGTTCCGGGTCGATCGCGAAACGACCTTGGCCCGGCACGCGGCATTGGAGGAGATCTTCGACGGCCTGTTGACGGTCCGTCGCCGGGGCGGTTATTGGTGGACGATGGGCCTGACGATGACCGCCGTGTACCTGGTGGGACTCGAGGAGTTTCTGGTGTATCTCTGCGAGGCGCCCGAGGCGGTCCACCGGCTGATGGCCTTCCTTCGCGACGACGCTCTGGCCTATGCGGGCTGGCTGGAAAGCGAGGGGCTCTTGAACCTCAACAACGAGAACGACTACATCGGCAGCGGTTCGTTCGGGTACTGCACCGACCTGCCTCGGCAGGACTGGAGGCCCGGCATGCCCGTGCGCCTGCAGGATCAATGGGTCCTGATCGAGAGCCAGGAGACCTCGTCGATCGGGCCGCGGCAGTACGGCGAGTTCGTCTTCCCGTATCACCGGGCGATGGCCGAGCGTTTCCGCAAGGTCTATTCCGGGTGCTGCGAACCGGTGGACAACCGCTGGGAGTACCTGGTGAAGCTGGCGAATCTCCAGCGCATCTCGATCTCGCCGTGGGCGAATCAGGAGGTGATGGCCGAGCGGCTTGCGCACGGTCGTTACGTCTATTCGCGCAAGCCCAGCCCCGCGACGATCAGCACGGACAGCTACGACGAGGAGGCGATCCGCAAGGACCTGCGGACGACGGTCGAATTGGCGAGGAAGCACGATTTGATTGTCGAGATCAGCATGAAGGACGTGCACACGCTCAACGGCCAGCCGCACCGTCTGCCGCGCTGGGTGGAGCTGGCGCGCGAGGAGATCGCGCGGGTCAGTTGAACTCCATGTTGTAGCCGCCGGGCGTGCCCCAGAAGTACTTGATGAAGAGCCAGAAGAGCGTGGCCAGCGCTTCGCCGACGATCAGGCCGATGAAGAAGGGCCTCCACGAGACGAACTGGCGCTGGCCGCCGAAGCGCACCAGCAGCAGTTTGCAGAGCCAGCCGAGGAAGTACGAGAACCAGAGCTGCGTCAGCGGCCACATGCCCATCCACATCACGTAACCGATCGGGTGCGGGAACCAGAAGACGCGGCTGCGGATCGCCAGGATGCCCAGCAGCACCGCGGCGCCGACGGCCATCCAGGCCATGCGGATCCAGTCCGTCCGCGCCACATCGGGCACCTCGGCCCTGGGGATCGTTTCGCCGCGCGCGGCATGCTCCTCGACGCGCTTCTCGTAGACCTGAATGCGTTCGACCGTGCCGGCCCAGACCTGGCCCTGGCTGCGGGGATGATCGTCGTACGGCCAGCCGAATTGTCGCGCTCCACCCGGACTCGTGTAGGCGGTCCAGTAGAAGGTCGCGAAGCCGACGCTGAAGATGACCAGCAGGCCGAGCGCCAGGCCCAGCAGCAGCGGCTTCTGCTTCAATCCCGTGCGGTGGCCGAGATGCAGCGCGCCGAGGATGTTGATGAACGGGCAGCTCCGGTACCAGTCGAAGACGAAGGCGCGGCTCCAGGTGCTCAGCAGGATGAAGTTCTTCGGCCCCAGCGCGACGGGCGTGAACGCCGCGGTCATCAGTTCCGCGGGGCTGGCGGACATCTGCAGGAAGAAGACGCCGGATTCCGAGACCAGCCGCGTGATGCCCGTGGCGCTGGCCAGCAGGATCGCGACCGCGACCACGGCCCAATACCAGGTCACGCCCATCCAGACCAGCCAGCCGATGACGCCCAGGAGACAGACGAGCAGCAGGGTCCAGATGACCCGCGGCGAAAGCTCGTCGGCGTTTTCGCGCTGCGCCAGACCCAGCGCCTGGCGCAGCGATTCCCACAACGTCCTGCGCGCCATGTAGAATCCGGCCGCCACCAGCGCAAAACAGGCGCCCGTACCCTGGCCCGTGCAGACGCTGTACGCCCCGTCGGTGCGGTTCAGTTCCCATGCCGACCAGCCCAGCGCGAAGTAGCCGATCGCGATCAGCGCGACGATCTTCGAAACGACCGCGTAGAAGAACCACAGGCTGAACGAGGCTTCCAGCGACACCAGGTACATGATGCCGATGATGGATGGGTAGATGTTGAAACGGAAGGGGACCATGTAACGGAACGGCGGCTCGGTCAGGTAGGTCCAGTCGATATGGACGATCTTCAGCGGGATGGGCGGAATGTTGGGGAAGTAGTCCTGCAAGGCGTTATAGCCGTGCAGGAGGAAGGTGACCGCGATGCCCCACCAGGCCAGCCGGTTCAGGAAGAAGGGCTTTTCGCCGCGGCTGAAGAGTCCTCCCATCATGATCTCGGGCACCTGGACGAGCGGAAACGGCAGCCGCTCCTGCTGGCTCCACTGCCGGTGCAGCAGCGCGCCGAGCGCGAAGAAGATCCCCAGGATCATCGTCAACGAGAGGCACCAGAGCGCATAGGGGCCGATCAGATGATCCCACGGGATCGAGTGCCCGGGCGGCAGTCCCGTGTAGAACCATTCGATGGGACGCGGATCCGGCGAATGCGGATCGACCGGATCCCGGGGAAACAGGGCGGACGGCAGGTACGGATGGATCAGCTGGTCCCAGTTGTTCTCGGGCCGTGCGAAGTAGATGGGGCCGTGCTGCGCCGCGGTCAGGTACCCGATGAAACCCAGCGAGGGGAGCGGGTTCACCAGCATCGTGGCGCAGAAGATCAGGGCCAGGTCCTGGCGCGTGAGCGCCAAGCCCTGCGCGTAACGCCCCAGCGTCATGTTGAAGCCGACGATGAAGAACATCATCAGCAGGATCGACGAGGCCGGCAGCAGGTTCAGCGAGAGGCGGGTGGAGAGCAGCAGATTGTCCACGACGGGCACGACGATGCCCAGCGCCGCGCAACTCAGGACGCAGAGCACCCATCCGCGGAAGGTCGGCGCGCGGCTGCCGGTGTCTTCCATCTGCTGGAGGCGCGAGCGGGCGGTGACGTCGAAGCGCGGGCCGTGATGCCGATCCTGGTTTTCCATCCGCGGTCGCTCCGACGAAAGGGCGACGGGAGGCCGCCCCAGCCCGCTCGAGTGAAAACGATGGCGCACTCTTACGGGCAAACAACGGGCATTTCAAGCGGCGACGGCGAGAGGACTGGGCGCCAGGAGAGGGGCGGGGACCGGCGCGCAGGGCGAACCCCGCCTGGGTGGGTGCCCGTTCCGTTTCCATGGACCTCGCCCGTCGCGCTCCGTAGAATGCCTGCGTTTCCGAACCGGGAGGACCACGGTGAGCGAACTGACCGAACGGACCCATCGGGAAATCCGGCAGCTGATCCAGCGCAGCTACGGACGCGGGCAGCGGTTGCCCTCCGAGCGGCGTCTCGCCGGGTTGCTGGGCGTTTCGCAGACGGTGGTGCACCAAGCCGTTCGAAAGCTGCTCGCGGACGGCATGATTGAATCCGTTCCGCGGCGCGGCTGTTTCGTCGCGCACGGCGGGACGGTGCGGGGAATGCGCCATCAGTACGGACTCTACATTCACGAGAATGTCGTCGATCTGCTGGGCAACGACAGCTTCCTGGTGCGCGTCATCGTCGCGCTCAGACAGCGGCTGCGGACACAGCAATGCGCGCTGCTGGCGATCGGCCCCGAACGTGCCGTGGCCGGTCGCGTTTCGATCGATTTCGAGTCCTGTCCCGAGGAGATTCCGTGGAACCGGATCGACGGGCTTTTTGTCCTGCTCAGCGTCGAAGACCATGCGACGCTGCGCCATCCGGCGCTGCGCAAAGGCCCCGTGCTGGTGCTCGACCAGGACGCGACCGCCGAAGGCCTGGATTCGGTCGTGTTCGATGACGAGCGGGCCGGCGAATGGGCCGCACGACATCTCCTGGAACTCTCGCACCGCCGTTTCGGTCTGGTCGAAGAGAAGGTGACGCCGCATCGCGCCTGCGATGCGGCGTGGTTGCGCCGGCGGGTCGGTTTCGAGAAGGCCGTGCTGCGCCAGGGCGGCACGATCGATCCGGATTGGCGCCTCCCGTGGTCGATCTTCAGCCGCAACGAACCGACCAGCGGCGCGCCGTGGCAGAAACGGTTGCGTGCCCTGTTGGACCGCAAGCCGCACGAACGGCCCACCGCGATTTTCTGCCCTGAAGCCAGCCTGATGGCCACGCTGGATCGGTTCCTGGCGGCCGTCAACGCCCCCGTGCCGAAGTCGTTTTCACTGATCGGTGTGGGCAGTGAAGGGTTCGACGATCGCGAAGCGTTTTCGCGCCGGCCGACGTTGCTGTCCGTCAGCCCGGAAGAACTGGGTCAACGCGCCGTCGAAACGATGCCTGAAATCCTGAGCCTAGGCCCTCTTGGCGACCGCCGTCCTGCCCGTGCTTGGCTGGTCCCGCCGCGGTTCCAAGAAGGCGAGACCACCGCCGAGTGCGAGCGTTGAGCGGGCGAATGGCAGGGTTGACTTGTTTATGTATCACTGTGATATAACACTAACTGTTTGTTTTAAAATAGTTGCGATTATTGCATTGACATGCGCACGACGTGCATTACTTTCGTTTGGGCGGCCGACCGAAAGATGTGCGCTTCGGCTGGAAAGTTGTGAGGCCGCGCCGAAGTGGGTAATCCTTGCCTGCGATGTGGAATGGGTTACGTTTACGTTTCCTTTACGGAGACCAAGGGCGTTGATCAACAGTCCTGTACTCCCCGGTGGGGGTGGCGCGGAAGGTTGCATGCCGGCCAATGCCGACTTGGTGGCGTTGTGCCGGTCGGTGGAAGCGGGGGATGCGGCGGCAGCAAAGCGCCTGACGGAATGGGCTTTCCGGCAGGACCGGGAGATCCGGGAGCTGCGTCGGCGGCTGCGCAAGCAGGACCACGATTTTTCCACGCTCTTCGAGATTGTCAGCCAGACCAGCGCGCGTTCGCTGGATCTGCTGGCCATGCAGACGTATCTGCTGCGCACGATCTCCGGTCAGTTCGGCACCCCCAAGCTTTTGATTGCGCGGCGGCTTCGCGACGAGGATCGGGAGTTGGGGGTGGCCGCCGCGCAGGGTTTGCGCGACGTTCGCCTGCGCGTGCCGCTGGAGTCGCCCTTGTGTGCGGAAGCGCTGAAGCGCCGCGCGCCGATCTTTCTGGACGACTGGCCGGTCGAGACGCGAGGAGCTGGCGAGTACATGGCCTTGCGCGAGCTGGATCTCGAACTGGCGGTGCCGATGATCCAGGAGGTGGAAGCGCCCGCGACGGTACTGGAAGGGTTCCTGATGCTGGGTCCCCGTCTGGCCCATCGTGAATACGGCGAATCGGATCTGGAGTTTCTCAATGTGCTGGGCAAGATGCTGGCGATCTGTCTGCGAAACGAGGCGTTGTACCGGCGGTCGATCGTGGATGATCTGACGGGGGTTTCGTCTCGCGGGCATTTCGACGCGCGACTCTCCCAAGAATTGAATCGTGTTCGGACATACGGGCACGGGCACTTGGGGCTGGTGATGTTGGACATCGACCAGTTCAAGCGTTTCAACGATCGCCATGGCCATCAGACCGGGGATCGCGTGCTGCAGGAGCTGGCGCGCGTGATGGTGCGGCAGGTGCGCAACGTGGACTTGGTGGCACGGTATGGCGGCGAGGAGTTTGCGATCATCGTCCTGGAGGTGGACCGGCGGCGACTGATGGACGTGGCGCAGCGCATCCGCAGGGCGATCGAGGCGATGCGCGTGCAGTCGACGTCCGGCGAGGAGCTGCGGATTACGGCGAGTTTCGGAGTGGCTTGTTTTCCGGACGATGCCGACGACAAGTTCGGCCTGATTGAGAAGGCCGACCAGGCGCTGTACGCGGCCAAGGATCTGGGGCGCAACAAGGTGGTCATGGCCAGACCGCGTTCGCGAGTTCGCAAAGTTGATGGGCGAAACGCGCAGGCGCTCCGCCGTCGTCAGGCGGATACCCAGGATTCCTGAGACTGGGATTTGCCTGCACGATGAGCAGGCGGTAGATAGGTGCAGGGGCCGAGGGGCAAACGCCAGGCGGAAGCGTCAAATCTGCGCTTGCGAATGGGGGCGTTTCGCTAAACCATGTTAGCCTCTTGCCTTGAGTCTTGCGCGCGTCGTGCAGGGCTCGGCGGGATGGGGCGACGCTGAGGAGCGGGATTCCGAAGTGGCGATCAAGAGGCGCACACCTCGTCCGGGCCAACGTGCGGGCAGCACGGGCGTCAGGTCCCGTTCCAAGTCGGGACCGGTGCCGGTGAAGTCCGAGGAACCGGTGGATCCTGCGGAGGCGATGGAGAAGGAGCTGGTCGAGGAAGCGGACGAGCAGGCGCTCGAGATGGAGGACGTGCCGGGCGGGCGGCAGGATGGCGGCAAGCGACGCACGACCAGCCTGAAGAACCGCGCCGGGGGACGTCGGAGCACGGGTGCCGGCCTGGACGGAGGCACGTCCGGTTCGCGTTCGGCGCCGCCGCCGTCTTCGCGCATCCGCGGCTGGCCGTTGGCGCTCAAGTATGTCGTGCTGATCTCGATGCTGATTATCCTGGTCTCGGTGCTCTTCGGTCTGGTGGTCGCCTCGATTTTCCGCACGAAGCTGGAGTCCGAAATCAAGAGTTACGGCCGGCTGCAGACGCTGGCGCTGCGCGGGCTGGGCGACAAGATTTACCGCGATTTCGTCGACCCGAATATCGGCGACAGCACCACCAACAAGTATCAGACGCATGAAGAAGGCCGGCGGATGCTGGAACACTTGAACCGGATCGCGGATGCCGATCCGCGCATCAAGTTGCTGGTCATCTTCGCCGCGAACAGCCCGGGGGCCAATCCGAACGGCATGGTCTTGAGCACGGGCAATCCGGATCGCTGGACGCCTCCGCCGCCTGGGCTGCAGCCCGAGGATGACGTGTTGATCTGGCGGGGCAAGTGCCAGGACCAGGGCGTTTTCGAGGAGGCGCTTTTCTTCCGCACGCCCATCGTGGGTTCGGGCGATCGTCTTACTGCGACGGCCAACCTGGTGCTTTCGGTGCGCACGCTGGAGCAGGAAGCGGCCTCGATGCGCAACAAGATCATGATTTTCGGCCTGATTTTCGTCGGCGTGGGCATCGGCATTTCGTTGTTGCTGGCTTCGCTGGTCACGCGGCCCATCGAGGCGTTGGTTCGCGACATGGATATCGTGTCCCGGGGCGACCTGAATCACGCCACCCGTCCGATGACCAACGACGAGATCGGGCTGCTGGCGGCGACCTTCAATCGCATGACGGCCAGTCTGCGGGAGGCGCAGGAGAAGGAGCGCGAGGTCAACCGGCTCAATTCGGAACTCAACCTGGCCAAGGAAATCCACGCCAAGCTGATGCCGGACAAGCTGCCCAATCTGCCCGGCTACGACATCTTCACGGCCTACTACTGCGCCAAGGAGGTGGGCGGCGACTACTACGATTTCTTCGGGGTGGATGTGGAGAAGGGCCTGCTGGGCATGGTGGTGGCGGACGTTTCGGGCAAGGGCATTCCGGGCTCGATGGTCATGGGCACGACGCGCACGATCCTGCGCATGATGGCCGCCGGCAATCCCAGTCCCGCGGACGTGTTGTCCAAGACCAATTACCACATCGCGCGCGACATCAAACGCGGCATGTTCGTGACGATGATGTACGTGATCCTGGGCGTGCGGACGCGCGAGATGGCCATCGCCTCGGCCGGCCACAACCCGATGGTGATCTGGCGGCAGGCGACGCGCACGCACGAACTGGTGCGGCCCAACGGCATTGCGCTGGGCTTCGACAAAGGTCCGATCTTTGACCGGACCGTTCGCGAACAGAAGGTGCAGCTCTACAAGGGCGACCGCGTGGTCCTTTACACGGACGGCGTGGTGGAGTCGATGAACGAGCAGCGCGAGGAGTGGGGCGACGACACCTTCTACAAATTCGTCTGCGACCATGCCGAATTGCCCAGCAAGGATTTTGTGCGACAGTTGGTGCAGGCGTTGGAGAGGCACAAGGGCAACGCCGAGCAGCACGACGACATAACCGTGACCACGTTCCGCATCATGAGTTGAGGCGCCATGGGCCAGGTTACGCAGCGTGAACTGTCGATACCGAACCAGACCACCTGCTTGGCGCAGGTTCGGCGGGCGGTGTTGGAATTCGTCGGGCATGGGCTTTTTCCCAGCGGGGAGGCGCAGTTGGTGGCCCTGGCGATCGACGAGGCGGTGGCCAACGTGATGGAGCACGCCTTCGCCCGGGCGGAGGGCGAGCGCCAGGAGATCACGGTGCAGCTGGAGACGAACGACCAGGTTTTCAAGGCGGTGATCCGGGATTCCGGGGCGCGTTTCGACCCCACCGCCGTTCCGGATGTGGACATCCGGCAGCACGTTCGTCAGGGGCGCAAGGGCGGGTTGGGCATCTACCTGATCCGGCAAATCATGGACGAAGTGAATTACAGCTACGTCCAGGACCGCTACAATGAGTTGCGTCTGGTAAAATACGTGGATAATCGGGCTCGTTCGGCTTCGCGCCAACGGCCTCAGCGTCAGGAAGGAGCTCCGAAGCGATGTCGCTAGAGGACTTCACCATTCAGATCGAGCCCTTGGATCAGAAGAATCTGACCGTGATCCATGTGGCCGGATACCTGGACGCCCACACCTTCGAGGAACTCGAAGAGGCGATCAACGATCTCTTCGGCAAGAAGAAGTATCGCATCATCGTCGACCTGTCGAAGGTCGAGTACATTTCGTCGGCGGGCGCCGGCGTCTTCATCGGCGCGCTCTCCGAGGCCCAGGAACACGACGGCAATATCGTGCTGATGAGCCCGACCAGCAACGTGCGCGAAGTCTTCGATCTGCTCGGCCTCACGCAGATCTTCCAGGTCGTCGACGATCAGAATACGGCGCAGGCCGCATTCCAGTAGGGCACAAGGCGCTTCCGATGAGGTCTCCGAGTTCGCGGCTTTCCGGCCGGACCGCCGTCTATGCCGGATCGTTCGATCCGCCGACTTCGGGACATGTCTGGATGATCCGTTCCGGATCGGACCTCTTCGACCGCTTGGTGGTGGCGGTCGGCACGCATCCCGAAAAACAGGGCGTCTTCACCGTGGAGGAGCGCCTGCGGCTGTTGCGAGCTTCGCTGCGCGGGCTGCGCAACGTCACGGTCGACCGTTTCGAGAACCGTTTCCTGGTCGACTTCGCGCGGAGCGTCGGTGCGCGTTACATCCTGCGCGGCATCCGCAACCCCGCGGACCTGGAATACGAGCGGGCCATGCGCCAGATCAACGCCGACTTGGCCCCGGAGATCGCCACCGTCTTCCTCATGCCGCCGCGGGAGCTGGCCGAAGTTTCCTCGTCCTTCGTCCGCGGATTCGCCGCCTTGGAAGGCTGGCCCAAGGTTGTCCGGCGCTTCCTGCCCGCACCGGTGTACCGCGAGTTCCTGAAGCGCTCGCACGGGCGAACGCCTCGGTAGGATCCGCAGACTTGACGGGATGGATCGGAAGGAGCGCTCATGGCCGCGGTCCACCTCGAACCTCAACGCGAGACGCCGGTCGTCGAGGAAGCCGATGTCGTGGTCTGCGGAGGCGGCCCGGCGGGCGTGACGGCCGCCATCGCCGCAGCTCGCGTCGGGGCGAAGACGCGTCTGCTCGAACTGCACGGCTGCTTGGGCGGCATTTGGACGGCGGGGCTTCTGAGCTGGATCATCGATGCTCGCGGCAAACCGGGATTCATCCAGGAACTTTACCGCGAACTCGAACGGCGCGGCGCGGCGGCCAGTCGGCCGACCCGCGACCCGAAGGACGTCGAAACCTTCCGGGACTTCGCCTGCGATCCCGAGGCGCTCAAAGGCGTGCTGGACGATCTGACCGTCGCGGCCGGCGTCCGTCTTCGCCTTCATACCCGCGTCGTCGCGGCAGCCGTCAAAGACGGACGGCTGGACCTGGCGATCACCGAATCCAGTTCGGGTCGCGAAGCCTGGCGGGCCAAGGTTTTCGTCGATGCGACAGGGAATGGGGACCTGGCCGACCGGGCCGGCTGCACATGGGAGTACGGACGCGAAGACGGCCATGCGCAGCCGATGAGTCTGATCGCGGTCCTGGCGGGCGTGCGGTTTCAGGATCTCCGTCCCTTCGTCGGTGGCGGCTGGACTCCCGATTCGAAGAAGAACCTGCTGGCCGAGATGAAACGGGCGGGCTTCGAACCCAGCTATCACGATCCGGTCATCTTCCGCGTCTACGACGATCTCTTCATCCTGATGTCGAACCACGAGTACCGCGTCTCCGGACTGAATGCGGATGACGTGACGCGCGCCACGATCGACGCGCGCAAGGAAGTCCAGATGCAGGTGGCCCGGCTCCGCGCCCTGGGCAACGATGTCTGGAACGATTTGCGGCTGGTGGCGACCGGCGCTCAGATCGGGATCCGCGAAGGGCGCCGCGTCCGCGGCCTTTACCGGGTGACGGTGGACGATCTGGTCAAGGGTGCCCGTTTCGACGATGCGGTCTGTCGCGTGACCTTCAATATCGACGTGCATTCGCCGAATCCGGACAAGAGCAAGGGCTACGATCACGGCGGCCAGCGAGCGCAACCGTACGACATCCCTTACCGCGCGCTGATTGCCAGAGATGTCAACGGACTGTTGACGGCCGGGCGCTGCATCAGCGGCGATTTTCTGGCCCATTCCAGCTATCGGGTGACCGGCAATGCGGTCGCGTTGGGCGAAGCGGCCGGCGTGGCGGCCGCCGTGGCCGCAAAAACCGACCGTCTGCCGCAGGAAGTCCCGTGGCCGGAAATCGCCGAAGCGCTGAAGAAAATCCGCCGGTAAGTCGTGCCGGTCCTACTCGGCCTTGGCCTCTCCGCCGGAGACGCTGAGGGTGGGCATTTTGTTTCCGGCCAGCTGGATGGTCTTGGCCGTGACCACCGTTTCGTACGGTCCGAAGTCAAGGGTGTAAAGTCCCGCATCGCCCGTGGCCTGCGGCGAAAGCACGGCCACCTTCTTGGGGCCTGCCATCTGCACCTGCACCTGTCCGCCTTCAGCCACCGTGCAGAGGCGCCGCCATTCCCAGTTCACGATTCCGCGCACCTCGCGCCTGCGTACGAAGTAGACCTCCTGCCAGGGTGCGTCCAGCGGCAACTGGTAAAGCATGTACTCGAATTCCGGCGTGCCGCGTTCGAAGTCCGCCCACCAAGCCTTCAGATCGGTCAACTTCCGTTCGACGACCTTGAACGGCAACACGCGGAACTGGACTTCGTTCGACTCGACGCAACCGCTGGGCGTGGTGGAATCGCGGATCCCGCGCAGGATCGCCTTCAGCGTGTACTGCCCCGCTTCCGCCACCTTGTAGAATCGGCCCACCGGAAGAACGAACTCGGGCGAGGTGGCGCCTGGCGCCAGGTAGGCGTTGGGCTGGAGATCCGTCGGCGCCGAGTATTCCACGGGCATGTCGCGAGGCATGACCTTTGGCGTCTGGCCTTCGGCCGGTGCCGCGCCTTCCGCCGGCATCTGGGTGATGACGAACTCGACCAGATCGTGCGGCCCCAGCTCGGGGATCGTGTAGGCGAATCCGTAGCTGTCCTTGTTGATCGGTTCGACCTGGATCTGCTCGGTCGAATCGCTGGCCTTCACCACGGCTTCGACCTTGCTGCTCAGGTCGTTCTTCGCGATCTCCTTCCCGGTCAGTTCCGCGATCTGCTCGGGCGAAAGCGCCTTGGCGCGGCGGACGGATACCTGCTCCATGTCGCGCTTGTCGGCGGGCGTGGTATTCTTCAGGGTCAGCGAGACGACCAGATCCGCGACGGGATCGGTCGCGCCGTGCATGTAGACCTCGCCTTTGGGCAGCGCGATCTCGCACTTGATCATGTCCTTGGCGCCTTCGCCGGCGAAGACGTTCAGGCCGCAAAGGGCGACGCAGAGCACCGACAGGATTGCGGACGGGCGCATGGCAAGCCCTCTCCTTCCTTGCACGGGACCCAAATCTTTGGCAAGCAAACAGATACAGAGTATCCCCAAAGAAGATGCTCTAGTCAAGAGGCTAAAAAACCTCAGCTTTCACCCCTTTGGGCCGTCCAAAGTTGGGGATATAATAGGGGGTGGCGGATTTCGGGCCTGCGACGGCCCGGGTGCTGCCGGTCCGTGGTTTCCCAGGAGGTTTCCCATGCGAATGTTCGCTTGGTCGACAGGCTGCTTCCTTCTGTTGGCGTCGGCGATCCTGGCGGGTGAGGACGTGATCGACAAGATGCCCGGGCTGGATCAGCCCAATGCGCCGCTGGTCGGTCAAGGTCGGAATCTGAGCCGCGACCGAGGCATGGCCTTCTGGGCCCAGCTCGACGCCAACGAAACACGGTTGCTCGACAAGCCGAACGGCAAACGGTGGATGACCGTGGACGAAGCCATCCCTTGGGCCAAGCGTGTCTGGAATGTGAATATCCTGGACGAAACGGACGATCCAGAAGTGGGCAAGGTCCGGTTCGCCACCGGCTTCGGCGCCGTCGAACGCGAGTTTGCTTTGCCGCTGTTCCTGGAGGCGTTGAGCATGGCGATCGAAGGGGCCAAGCCGGATTGCTATGTCGAGCGGGACCTGCCGGGCGGACGCCAATGGAACACGGCCGACTACGCCCGCGGCATCGTCCACATCCGCCGCGCCCGTCCGCTTCAACCCGAATACGATCTTCCGACCCACCCCGACCGGGCTGCCGTGAACCAGCTGGAAGCGTCCATGGAAAACCTGCCGGCGTTGAGCGATCACTATTGCGCTCCATCGGGAACGCGCGGCCAACGCTGCAGCGAATGCCAGGCCAAGGTGGCCGCGACGATCGCCGACGCCGTGGCCAAGGGCGGGGTGGCCGCCGCGAACACGCCGGCCTGTTACCAGAAGATCGCCGAGGTCTGCAAGGAGTGCCCGCACTGCGCCGCCTACTGGGAGTCGCGAGAACGGCCGAATTACCAGCCCATCGTGATCGTGGGCACCGGGGGCCCTGCCGACCGCTCGGCCGAACCGGAGAAGAAATGAACGTGCCGGCCGCCGCCCAACCCGCGGCCTCGAATCGCACGGCCTGCCTTTCGCCCGTTCCTGCCGCATTGGGCGCGCTGGATTGTCGTTTGCAGCGGATCCGCATCTGCGTCGCTTGCTGGCGCCTGCTGTGGGGGCTCGAATATCTCTGCGCGGGAGGCTTGTCTGTCCTGGCGCTCGTCGCCATGACCGACCAGTATGCCCCCATCGATCAGGACCGGCTCTGTACGATCTCCCTGCTAAGTTGGGTCTGCGCCTCCGCCATCGCGACCGGCTTGTGCGGCTGGGTCTGGCGTCGCACGCCGGGGCGCGGGTTGCTGGCCCTGCAGATCGAGGCGCGCGAGCGTGCTTGCGCCGGCCATCTGCTGACGGCGGTGGAGGCGTTGGAGCGTCCTGAGGGAGTTCCGCCGGCGCTGGCCGATCTCTCCGCCGAACAGGCTTGGCGGCTGCTCAGGCAGATGCCGCTGCGCTCCCTCTGCCCGCCGTTGCCCTGGCACGGCGCGCATGGTGCGCTGGCCCTGTCGCTTGCGCTCCTTCTGCTGGGCTTCGGCCTCTTTGGCGTCGGGTACTGGCGCAGCGTGTGGGATGCGGCGTTTCCGGGCGCTTCGGTCGCCGCCGCCGCGGCACGGATGGACCGGGTCTACGTGCGCCCGGGCGACGCCGAGATCGACGAGGGCGGATCGCTGGTCATCGAGGCGTCCTGCGACGGCACGCTGGCCGGCAGCCTGGCCGTCCAAATCCGGGAAACCGCCGGGCGCGCGCTTTCGTCGCGCCCGCTCCAGCGGGACGACTCGGGCGCTTGGCTGGGCCGGATCGAACCGGTGCGCAGGCCGTGCGAATACCGGGTGGTGGCCTTCGGCAGTGCCAGCGCCGCGCGGCGCGGCGCGCTGGCCGCAGCCTCCGAATGGTTCCAGGTCCGACTGCG
>Ga0073932_1004488_pt1 | contig 16472 bp, 11 predicted proteins | sample DewCreD2012metaG_FD_76967 | JGI IMG/M metagenome (GOLD analysis project Ga0073932, IMG submission 76967) | Hot spring sediment bacterial and archeal communities from British Columbia, Canada, to study Microbial Dark Matter (Phase II) - Dewar... ... | reverse complement strand
GTGTCTGGCAACAGCGGTGGGACTTGGTCATCATCGACGAGGCCCACAAGTGTTCCGCCAGGACAGCCTCAGGCGGACAGAATCGAGAATCCAAGGTTGCGACAACGAAACGTTATGATCTGGCGTCGCGTCTCACATCCCAGGCGGACCATGTCCTTCTCCTGACTGCTACACCCCACCATGGGGATGAAGACAAGTTCGCTCATTTCCTTCGGCTCATTGATCCAGACCTATTCCCGGAACCGCACCGCCTCGGGAAACAGGCTACCGCAATTCGTAAAGATCTTTTCCGGCTCGGAAAGGATTCGCCGTGGTCTCTCCGGAGGCTGAAAGAAGATCTTAAGGACGCGAATGGGAAACGGCTCTTCCCGGACCGGCATACCAACACCGTCACTTTCTGCCTGAATAACGACGAGTATACTCTTTACAAGAGCGTTACGGCTTACATCAACGAGTTTATACCGCAGCCGACCGGACAAAGCCGTTCCTCCGCAGCACTGACCCGAACTGTCCTGCAACGAAGGTTGGTCAGCTCCACCTGCGCCATTCACGAGTCGATCAAGCGGCGGTTGAAAAAGCAGGAAGATCTCCTGGAAGAGCTCGAGGGGCTCACTCCGGCCCAGCGCGCCAAACGGCTGGCCGCTTTGCAGGGTCGCCTGCCCGATGCCGAGCAGGACGAAGACGATCTCGACGATGCGGTACGTGATCAATTGGTGGACGAGTACACGGCCGCATTGGAGTTGGAACAGTTGCGTGCCGAAATCTCGGCCCTTAAGGAGCTCGTCGAGCAGGCGCGAAGGGTTCGGGAAAACGCGAATGATTCCAAGTTGGCCGCATTGAAGAAGTGCCTCGGCGAGGCGCAGTTCATGGATTTGAAGGATGGCCGGGGAAAGCTCCTGATCTTCACGGAACACCGAGATACCCTGGGCTACGTGCGCGATCATCTTGAGCGATGGGGTTTTTCCACCTGTGAAATTCACGGCGGCATGAACCCCCATGAACGCAAGCAAGCTCAGGAGGTGTTCAGGACCGGTGCGCAGGTGTGCATAGCGACGGAGGCCGCCGGCGAAGTTTTCGTCAAACGGATCGAGGTCAAGGGCCGGCTGCGGGGGCAGCCGGTGAGGCTCACCACCAACGAGTGGTACAAGGCCCAGCAACTGGCCGAAACCTACTGGCTGTATGTGGTTTGGAACCCCTTGAGCGATTCCCCAGAGCTTGTGCGTATCCATAATCCCGTCGCTAAGCTCGACCACGCCAAACGGGAGATCATCGCGGCCAGGTTCTATGAAATTCCTGCAGAGGCAATCGAACAAGTGAAATCCAGTGGAGGACACAATGGCTTATACAGATCAAGAGCTTGAAGCTCTTCTTGAAAATATTGAATCAGACCTTGCCGAGCGTAAAGAGTCATGGAAAGGGGATGCACCAGAGAAAGGGCGGCAGGCGGTTTGTGCCTTTGCGAACGATTTCCCCGATCATCGTAAGGCCGGGGTTCTTTTTGTGGGGGCCAAAGATGACGGGACACCCTCGGGTTTAAAGATCACGGATGAACTATTGCGCACCCTTTCAGACATCAGGACTGACGGCAACACCTTGCCTCCGCCTTCAATCGTCGTAGAAAAACGCATTCTCAGAGGTGCCGAAATGGCGGTGGTTACCGTCCAGCCATCAGACGCCCCGCCGGTCAGATATAAGGGAAGAATATGGATTCGCACTGGACCTCGCAGGTCTGTGGCCACTGCCCAGGAGGAGCGGATTCTGAACGAAAGGCGTCGGTATCGAGATATTCCGTTCGACGTGCAGCCGCTGCCTTCTTGCGGTCTATCGGCTTTGAGTCGTGTGATGTTCGAACAGGAGTATCTCCCCAATGCAGTAGCCCCGGATATTCTGGCAAACAATGACCGATCCTACGAAGAAAAGCTGGCCTCTTGCCGAATGATCGCCTCCGTGGACGATCCTACACCAACGATTCTGGGCGTGCTGGTTCTGGGCGTGTCGCCGCGAGACTGGATTCCCGGCGCTTATATCCAATTCCTTCGTATCGCCGGGACAGAAATGACCGGTCCGATCCGGGATGAGGCGACTATCGATGGTGCACTCGGGCAGGTTTTACGTCGCATCGAGGAAAAAATCGATGCGCATAACCGCAGTGCAGTCGACATCACGACAACCGATCGAGAACTACGCACCATGCCCTATCCGCGGGTAGCGCTTCAGCAGTTGATTCGCAATGCGGTCATGCATCGCACCTATGAAAACACCAACGCGCCGGTCCGCGTCCACTGGTTCGATGACCGAATCGAAATCATCAATCCGGGCGGACCGTTCGGCTCCGTCACCCGGGAAAACTTCGGCCGCCCCGGCATTACGGATTACCGCAACCCGAATCTTGCAGATGCCATGAAGGTCATGGGGTTTGTCCAGCGATTCGGCATCGGCATCCAGACAGCCAGAGCGGAATTGAAAAAGAGCGGCAACCCGGAACTTGAATTCCAAATCGAACCGATGACCGTGCTGGCAACAGTCAGGAGGAAGCCATGAGTGTCCCTGTCCTTACGTTTTTCAACAACAAGGGCGGTGTAGGGAAAACGTCCCTCGTGTATCATCTGGCTTGGATGTTTTCCGAGCTCGGCCATACGGTTGTCGCCGTTGATCTGGACGCTCAGGCCAATTTGACTGCCGCATTTCTCGATGAAGATGAACTCGAAAGCATATGGGAGGAGGAAGGAAAAGAGCCCTCAACGATTTATCAGGCCATCAAACCACTTACCCAGGTTGGGGATATCATTAAGCCACGTATAGAAAAAATAACGCAAGGATTGTACTTAATCCCCGGAGATGTGGCTTTGGCATCATTTGAAGATCTGTTATCCGAATCTTGGCCGAAGAGTATGGGTGACCCCAATTTGTATCGCTACTTTCGGATTCTGACCGCGTTCTGGCAGGTTGCGCAAATGGCGGCCCAACAAGAAAGCGCCAATATTATTCTTGTGGATGTCTGCCCCAATCTTGGTGCAATCAATCGTTCGGCTCTTATTGGTTCCGATTATGTTGCCATTCCATTGGGGGCTGATCTTTTTTCTCTTCAGGGCTTGAAGAATCTAGGCCCGACACTTCGCTCATGGCGAGAGGGTTGGGAAAAGCGCGTATATAATTGGAAATCACCCCAATTTGAAATTCCTAAAGGACGAATGAAACCATTGGGCTATATCGTTCAGCAGCACAGCGTACGACTCAGCCGTCCGGTCAAGGCCTATGACAAATGGGTCAACCGCATGCCGGCTGTTTATCACGAAGCCGTGCTTCAGGATTCCACTAACGCAGCGACGCCATCGCAGGATGGGGAATGTCTCGCCACGTTGAAACACTATCGCAGCCTGATACCGATGGGACAGGAGGCGCGGAAGCCGATTTTTCATCTCACTTCCGCCGACGGCGCAATCGGCAGCCATGCGCAGGCGGTTCAGGAGGCGTACAACGATTTCAAACACCTTGCTGAAACACTGCTCCAACGGATGCAAGCGGCAACATCAACCCCAGGGGAACCATGACGGTAGACCGCAGATGGATAGAAGATTTTTTGCCGCTTCAGGCGACCGGCGTCCACGAGCGCATTATGGAGCTGCTTACCAGTGTGGGGACGCCGCGCATTCACGGATCGGTGACCCCGCGAAAAATCGCCGAACGGGTGCGGCTCGGCGAATCCTTAGTCGAGGGAGAGCCACCGATCATGGGCATCAAGGCATCCGATGTCCTCGAGTCGTTTTTCCGGGATATTGCGCCGCCCAGGTTGGAATACGCATCTGTACTGCGCAAGGGAATCGCTCGCGGTGTATCGGAAAGCGTCTTCGCCTATGCGAGTGGAGGCAGTCCAGTTCTCGGTCCTGATGGAAGGTACCAGGTAAGTCGCGAAAAGGTGATTCTCGGTCGTTCCATTGCCGATGACGAAGTCGATTTCGATTCCGGCTTCCTCATGATGCCGCAAGCGATCCCGGAAGCCCCAAGTGCCCAACCTGCCGGTGCATCCCCTGTCGATACTGGCGCAGTTCCCCCACCGAGTGTCCACGAGGGCCCGGCCGGAATTGGAGTGGGAACCGGTACTGGACCAGTCACGGCGGGCACGGAGGCCGCCGGTCGGAAGAAGCGGATCACTTTTGCCTTTGAAGCGACCAGAGAACAGGTCTTCAAGGCATTCCCGGCCATCGCGAACCTGGCCGACAAGTCCGACGGAGGCAAGGTGCGAATCCGCATCGAGGGCGCGTCGGCTGCCGGCTACGATCCATCCTGGCTGCGCAATGCGGTGGACGAACCGCTCGACGAAGCTGATATTGAACGGACCACCGATGAATAACGAATGATCGAGGATTTGGTAAAGATTGAGGGTAACCCGAATTCACCCTATCGAAGATGAAAAGAGGGATAAAAGAAAGCAGGCCATGAAAGCAAGACTCAAACCCTTTGTCGGATACGAACAAATCCTATGAAAATACGAGTTGCGCGAGTTGAAACGGGTGCTTTTGGTCAAGCTTGGCCGGACGACCTAGGCGGAGCGCTTTCTTCCGCGGCGTCGGAGACGCCTTGGAGTTCCTGAAAACTTGGACTGACCCGGATGGGCCGAGGTGATCATCTGGAGGGTGGTGGTCTTGCCAGTTCCGGCCCTGGCATTCACCCGGAGGACCCTCCCTGTCGCATCCAGGATGGCCTGTTGTTCTTCCGCGGGTTTCATGACTCGCTTTTTTCCCATTACCTCCGATGAACTCAGAGGCAACCCAATATCTTACTGGCGATCGACATCAGGGTTTGAAGTGGACTTTTTATTGGGGGATCATGAGATAGCGATCGAGGTCAAGGCACCAGAACTCGCCAATGAGTCCCATTTAAAAGGACTTCGCAGGTTCAGAGAGGAATACCGCGTTCGAAGATCCTTGCCGGTGAGCGTCGATTCGAGCTTTTCGAGGCATGCAAAGGGGCGTAGAGCATAAGCTCGTTCATGGCAATCAATAACTCAATACCCGTCCGCATTTTTCAGTGTTTCCCTTTCCTGCGGATGCGGTCCAGCGACCTCATAATGGCCAGTTGCGCTCGATCCAAGGGAGTGATCTTGACGCCCTCGATTTTCATCCTGAACTCGAAATAGAACCGGGCGAGGGACTGGAGGATTAACTTGAACAGGTCGTCCTTTCCCTTGGTCTGCCCACGACAGATGTGGTCATGGCAGCCGATGACGACGGCCTGCACGGGCACGAGCATCTGGATCTTCGAAAGGGTATCCATGTTCAGGGACCCTTCCTTTGATTCGAGCTCCATGGCGGCTGCGCGCACGTCATGCCGATCCCTGGAATATTCCTCGTAACGCATGTCGATCAGCTTTTCCCAATCCTGAAGATACTTGGCCTCTATGCCGAGCTCCTTGAGGTTCTGCAGGTAGGCCTGAGGAATCCTGTTCTTCACCCCGGCCAGATATCCGCGGGACTCATCGCCAACCCGCAGATCCGGCGCCTCGAACACGAGCATGAAGAGCACGAGGTTCGCCACCACGAGCTCATTGAAGATCCTGTCCTGCTCGGTCTGGCTCAACCGATTGAAACCCGCCAGCTTCCGAAACTTCTTGTCTCTAAAAAGGTGGAACGCAGAGCTTGCGGCCGCCTGGGCAAGGGCCCCCGCCGTTGCATCCGCCATCTGCTCGAGCGATTCAAATTCTGGTGTATCCATTTTTCCTCCTGCCCCCTCGCCCATTCGGAACCGGTTTGGCCGGAACTGCTGCGGATCATATCAGATACCGTTTCCCAGGTAAAACAATCCTTTCACTTTCTTCTTTCCTGATTGACGCGACCAACAAAATCCCCTAAGGTCCATGCTGATTTTACCTTTTCGTGAAGGACTGCGTCCTGTACCCTTGAAAAAGCCACCCCTCTTCTACGGCTATATGGTTGCAGCCGGCTGCTTTGCCATCCAGGCGACCGGGATCGGCACCCATGTCGCTTTCGGTATTTTTTTCAAGCCGCTCCTGGCGGATTTCGACTGGCCCAGGGCCTCCTTGGCCGGCGCCCATTCCCTGGCCTTTGTTCTTTCCGGCTTTATCGGCATTTTCGTGGGAAGGCTCAATGACCGGTTCGGGCCTCGCGTGTTAATGACGGTGACCGCGCTCTTCTTCGGCGCAGGGTTGTTTCTCATGTCCACCGTCAACAGCCTGTGGCAAGTCTACCTCTTTTATGGAATCATGGTTGGAATAGGCTTGAGTCCTGTGGACGTCATTGCCCTGAGCACAACGGCGCGTTGGTTTGTGCGGCGAAGGGGCTTGATGTCCGGCCTGGTCAAGGTGGGTACAGGAGCCGGCCAGTTTTTTCTCCCTTTAGCATCCAGTTTTCTCATCCTGACCTATGGTTGGCGAACCTCCTACATCCTCCTGGCCGTTTTTGCAACGCTCATGCTTGCAGGCATGGGTCAAGTGCTGCGGCGAGACCCCTCCCAAATGGGACTTCTCCCTGATGGAGACACACTGATCGGAACCGCACCGTCCGCTTCCGCCGAAAAAGGCGTTTCCCTCAGCGAGGCGCTCAGAACACGCCAGTTCTGGACCATCTGCTTTACCAATCTCACGATTGTCTTTTGTCTCATGCTCATCATGCTTCACATTACCCCTCACGCCATGGACATCGGCATCCCTGCAACCACGGCGGCCGGCGTCCTCTCCGCCATTGCCGGCGCCAGCATCATCGGACGATTGTTTGTCGGTTTTGTGGCGGACCGACTGGGATACAGAACCTGCATGATCTGCTGCTTCTCGGTCCTGATTTCGGCTTTCCTCTGGTTGCAGCTCGCGGATCAGTTGTGGATGCTTTACCTTTTTGCCCTCTTTTACGGGATGGGGCATGGCGGGCATTTCACCCTGATCTCTCCCCTGGTGGCTGAGCACTTCGGCATCCGCTCGCATGGTGTGCTTTTCGGAATCGTCCTGTTTGCAGGCACCTTCGGAGGTGCCCTGGGGCCCATCTTGGCCGGCCACCTTTTCGACATTACGGGAAGTTACAAGATCGCTTTCTGGATTTGCGCCGCGGTAGGGTCCATGGCACTGGGACTCATCCTGTCGCTGAAGCGGAAGATAGAGTTTTGAAAGGTTTCAGGCAATGGTCAAGAATCCTGAAAATGACACAAGGAAAACCGTGACGGGCATCTGCGGGATCTGCCCCGGGGGCTGCGGCGTCCAGATAGAGCTCGTCAACGGCAAGATCGATGCGATAGCGCCCCTCAAGGGCCATCCTGTAGGCGTGGTCTGCGTTCGGGGCCTGCACGCCAAAGAGATTGTCTATTCTGAAGACCGCCTGAAGTATCCCCTGCTGAGAACCGGGGACAGGGGAGCAGGGAAATTCCAGCGTATCGGCTGGGAGGAGGCCTTGGACAGAATCGCCGAGGCGTTTCAGAAGATCAAGAAGCAGTGCGGCGCAGAAGCGGTGATGTCCTATTTCGGCCGGGGGAGCTTTGACAACAATCTGACCGACTTCTTTGGCGCTCGCGGCATGCCTTGTCAGGGGGTTTCAGGATTTCTTTTCCCCTTCGGGTCGCCCAACGGGACAGGGTGTTCTTCGGTTTGTTACGTGTCTTACGGGATTTTTGCTTCTCTGTCGACCATGGGCGCCCAAATGGAATCGACCTTTGCAGATTTCGGGAACACGGACCTCATCGTCCTGTGGGGTTCCAATCCCCCAACCGACTCCCCGCCCAAAAGGGTTAAGGAGATTCTCGATGCGAAAAAGCGAGGGGCCAGGCTGATCGCCATAGATCACATGAGATCGGATATGGCGAAGATGGCCGATCAGTGGATTGGGGTGCGTTCCGGGACGGACGGAGCCCTGGCCTTGAGCATGATCCATGTCATTGTGAACGAGAAGCTCTATGACGAGGCGTTTGTCAGGAACTGGACCCTAGGGTTCGATCAACTCAGTCAATATGTGCAGCAGTTCCCTCCGGAAAAGGTTGAGGCCATCACCCGCGTGCCCAAAGCAACCATCACCGCCCTGGCCCGGGAAATCGCCAAAGCAAAGGGGGCCTCTCTGGCCATGTACACCGGGCTGGAGTACACCAACAGCGGGGTTCAGAACATCCGGGCCGCCCTTAGTTTATGGGCGATCACGGGAAATCTCGATGTCCCCGGAGGGCTTGTGTTCAGACCCCGCAGCCCTGCCCGTTTTCCGCGCGTCAGCCTGGACCCGCCTCAAGGTGTCAAACCCATCGGCGCGGACAAGTATCCTCTATTCTGTGATGTGCTGAAGGCGGCACAGTTCATGGAGGCGCCCAGAGCCATCCTGAACGGGGATCCCTACCCTGTCAGGGCACTGTTGGTTCTTGGCGCATCGATTCTAACCAGCTTGCCCAACCCGGACCTCTGGAAAGAGTGTTTCCAACAGCTTGATTTTATGGTGGTCTTTGACCGTTTCATGACCGGAGATGCGCTGTATGCCGACATCGTCCTCCCCGCCACGACCAACTTCGAAAATTTGGGATACCAGAAGTATCCGGGTGGATACTGTCAGCTCAGGCCAAAGGTCATTGAGCCCATCGGGGAAGCTCAATCCAGTTTTCAGTTTCTCACCCGATTGGCGGGAAAACTGGGCTACGGGCACCTTTTTCCTGCAACTGAGGAGGAAAGGGTTCAATTTGCTTTTAGGAGCGGCCCGGTCTCTTTGGAGGACCTCATGGCCCACGCGGAAGGAGTAAGATATGACGCAGGCCGCCTGGAGTACTGGAAATACGAAAAGGGCCTGCTGCGTTCGGACGGCAAGCCGGGGTTCAACACGCCCTCGGGCAAGGTGGAGCTGGTCTCCAGCATGCTGGAGAAATATGGGTATGACGGCCTGCCTGTGTACATAGAGCCCCAAGAGGGACCCCTGAGAAGCCCGGAAGTTTATAAAAAATATCCGCTGGTTCTCAATACGGGAGCCAGGCTTCAATCGGCCTTTCGGTCCCAGCATTTGAATATTCCCGGTCTCCTGAAGCTGCAACCCAAGCCGCAAGTGCTGATCAACCCCCTGGACGCGGAGGCCAGAGGAATTTCCGACGGCAGCAGGGTGTGGGTGGAGTCGCCCCGCGGGAAGGTAGGGGTATGGGCCAGGGTCACAGACGATGTGATGACCGGTCAGATCGAGTTGAACGTGGGCGGAGGAAACCCCATCCAGGCGGAAGAGTGGCGAGAGGCGAACGCCAACTTCGTGACCGACCTTGACAATCGCGACTCCATTTCAGGCTTTCCTGTTTACAAGGCCTTGCTTTGCGACGTCAAGCGCCGCGACTAGCGTCGCAAACCGGAGCGGTTTCAAGGAACCACAAGGTCCACGACCCGGCCCGTTTTCAGATCCACCAACCCCTCTTCCGAAAGGCGCAAGAAAGGAATGGCTGCCGTGGTGAGCACGGCAAGCGTGAGGGCTGCATCCGCAAAACGAAATCCCAGAGCCCTGGCTCTCTGCTGGATCTGATCGAGTCTTTCGACGATCTCTTCGATCCTCAACCGGGACAGGAGGCCGGCTACAGGCAGGGCAAGCTCCGCCAATATCTTTCCCTCGCTGTATACGACAATGCCTCCGCCCGTCTCGAATATCCTGTTCACGGCCATCGTCATGTCGGCCTCATTGGCGCCGACCACCACGATAGAAAAAGTTTCCCACGCCCCGCTCGTGGCCATGGCTCCGGCTCGAAAGCCGAGGCCCCTGAGCAGTCCGGTAAATTGATTCCCCTCGCAGGAGATCACCGAGACTTTGACAAGGTCCTTACCCGGGTCCGCTTTGAGTTCTCCATCGGGCGCAGGCAGCTCCAAAATCGCTTCCTTGGTAACCAATTCCGTGACCTGATCCATGACCCGGATCTTCAGAGCCTCTGCCCTCGGCACCTGAATTGTAAAGTCAGCCGGATTCACCTGGATCTTTTTCAGTTCCCCGTCCTTGAAATCAGCCGGCCTCGGTCCAACCAGCAGTTCTCCGTCCTGTGCAATGATCACGCCGTTGCTGATGACCACTTCCGCCTTGATCGTGCGAAGATCCGGGATGAGCACCATGTCTGCGTACTTGGCCGGTGCAATTCCCCCGAGCATCCCATCCAGCCTGAAATGTTCGGCCACGTTGAGGCTTGCCATCTGGACAGCGAGAACAGGATCAAACCCTGCATCAATGGCTCGCTGGACCACACGCTCCAGATAGCCCTCTTTCACCAGGTCCCTGGGATCGGCGCCGTCCGTGACCAGCGCGGCTCGCCTGAAATCGAGCTTCCTGTCCTTGATGCGTGCAATGGCCTCGAGCTCCTTGCGAATGCTGCCTTGCCGAATCATGGTGCAAAGGCCGAACCTGAGCTTTTCGACGACCTCCTCGGCGCTCACCGACTCATGGCAGGAAGAAACCCCGTAATCCAGATAGGCGGCCAGACGCTGGCCCCGACACCCTGCCGCATGACCTTCCGACGTCTTCCGCAGTTTCAGCGCCTCGGCCGAGAGGGCCGGGAAGTTGCGTTCCCCTCGCAGAACCTCCTGCCAGAATCCTTCTCCCACGCCTAGAACATCGTCTCTTTTCAGAAGATCGAGCAGTTGGTTGAGTGTCGGTGCTCTTGCCGCCGCATCCTTGCTCAGGGTGACAGACGGGGGGATGGTGGAAAAGATCTTGATGGGCTGGTTCTCGAGAATCTCGAGGCAATCGATGAGCCCTTGGTAGCCCAGAGGAAAGGTGAGTTCCATGATCTCCGTGATGATCGTGGTGGTGCCCCCTCGCATGGCATAGCGGAGAAATTCCTGGGGAGACGCATAATAGAGCATGTGCGCGTGGCCGTCGATGAAGCCGGGAATGAGCGTTCTTCCTGCTCCATCGATCACTCTTGTGCCAGGCCCAATCGTGTGGTTCGCCTCAGGCCCCACATAAGCGATCCATTTTCCTTTCGTGGCGACGGAGCAGCCTTTGAGAACCTCACGGGTGTAGACATTGACCAGGTCGATTCCTTTGACGACCAGATCCGCTTCCTCTTCGCCGAGGGATACGGCGGCAAGGGTTCTCATTCTTTCCGCACTGAGTCTTTCGATCATGGTTCCCCCCCCTTTTTTTCACGCCCCCGACTATACTTGAAATCCACTTGACCCTGTCAAGAGAATCAGTTGCGCGGTCAGCTGTTCCCACATTCTCTTTGCAGGTAAACCCCTCTGAACCTCATGCGTCTAACTGGACAGATCAAGGGAACTGTGTTCAGCAAGGAGGATGGAACATGAAAACCTTAAGAATCTTGTTGGTGATGATTCTGGGATTGTCCGTGGTCCTGGCCGCAAGCACCGCGATTGCAGGCGGCAAGTATGGCCACGGAGGCCCTTCTTACGGAGCCTATCACCATGGAAAAATTGTTTACGTGGAACGCCACGTGCACAGGTATCCTGTGGCTCCGGCTCCCGCCTGGGGCTACTATCCCGCCCCTCCTCCTAGAGTCTATGCTCTTCCGGTTTACCGGGGATACTGTGCTCCTTATGCGGCCCCGTATGTCTATGCTCCGGCTTACCGGCCGGGCTGGAGTTTTGGGTTTTCTTTCGGTTGGTAGGGGATAAACCGGTTGGAGCTCTTGACTGAAAGCCCAAATCCACCGTCTGATTCTTAAAACCTGGGCCGGTCGCGGGTTGGGAGCAATCCCTGGACACCAGCAAGGCGTCAGATGCTAGGCGCCGAGGAGCGACGAGTGAGGCGTATGGAGCAATACGCCGCAATGAGCAGCGAACGAAGGCAACGCCGCAGATGATGCCTTGATGGTGGATCAGGGAAAGCTCCTGCATTTGCCAAGGCATTAAAAGAGTGATAGCCTACATGCACGGATTGTGTGACGGGCGTAATGGGCATTCTATTTTCGGGAGGGCGTGATGAGCTGTCCCTTCGCCCTGGGAGATGAGCATGAAAATCGTTGTGGTAGGGGGTGGATGGGCCGGATGCGGGGCTGCGCTGGCGGCGGCAAAACAGGGGGCTGAAGTCGTCCTGATCGAGCGGACGGACATGCTCCTTGGAACGGGACTAGTGGGCGGCATCATGAGAAACAACGGCCGGTTCACGGCGGCCGAGGAGCTGATCGCCCTGGGCGGAGGAGAACTCTTCGAGTTGACCGACCAAAACGCTTTGCACCGGAACATCGAATTCCCGGGCCATCGCCATGCCTCCCTGTACAACGTGGCCAAAATGGAGCCGAGCGTCAGAAAGCTCCTCCAATCCAAGGGCATTGGGATTCTGACAAGAACACGGATCACGGACCTGGAAATGGAAAACGGCCGGATCAAGTCCATCACAGGAAAACGGGACGAGGAATCCGTGCAGATCAGCGGGGACGCCTTTGTGGACGCCACAGGCACGGCCGGCCCTCCGGCAAACTGCAACAAGTACGGCAACGGGTGCGTCATGTGCATTCTCCGTTGCCACTCCTTCGGAGGCCGAGTGAGTTTGACGGCCAAAGCGGGCGTCAAAGAAATGATCGGCCGCAAGGGAGACCAGATCGGCGCCATGAGCGGCTCATGCAAGCTGCTGAAGGAATCTCTTGATCCCGGGATCGTGAGCGTGCTCAACAAGACGGGCGTGGCGGTGATCCCTCTTCCTGCGGCGAAAATCCTGAAGGGCAAGCTCAGCCTCAAATGCTGCCAGCAGTATGCCATTCCCGAATTCGAGGAAAACATTGTCCTCCTTGACACAGGGCATGCCAAACTCATGACGCCCTTTTTCCCTCTCGAGCTGCTTCGCGAGATCCCGGGGTTTGAGAACGCGCGCTACGAAGACCCCTATGCCGGGGGCCAGGGCAACTCCATCCGGTACATCGGCATGGCGCCCAGGGACGACGCTCTGGCTGTGGAAGGCGTGAAGAATCTTTTCTGCGGCGGTGAAAAGGCCGGACTGCTCGTCGGCCACACCGAAGCGATTTGCACGGGAACCCTTGCCGGATACAACGCCGTCCGCTGGGTCAAGAAAGAAAAGCCGGTGGTGCTTCCGGACACGCTCGCCATCGGCGATGCCATTGCCTACGTACGCAGGCAGATGCAGACGGAGGACGGTCTGGGATTGAAGTACACCTTCTCCGGTTCAGTCTATTTCGTTCGCATGAAGGCAAAGAATCTTTACTCCACGGACCCCAAGCTTATCCGGGACCGTGTCCACAAGGCAGGACTCATCGACCTCTTCGCCGGAAAATAGCCTTCACCGCAAAGAAGCAAAGAACGCAAAGAAAAGTCATGTATTGTCGAAGAAGAGTCGAGCTCACAGAAGCAGGTTTCCCCTTTCTCTGCGATCTTGGCGCCTCTGCGGTGATATCTTTTCCCTAAGGGTTCCAGCAGGCGACCCAGTGGCCGGGAGTTCGCTCCATCAGGGCCGGGGCCTGTGCGGAACACTCCCCGATGCGCCGGGGGCAGCGGTTCTGGAACCGGCAGCCCGGAGGCGGCTCCAGGGGGTTCGGAGCCTCGCCCGAGTGGATGATCCGCTTGCGGGCTCGCTGGACTTTGGGATCAGGCACAGGAACAGCGGAAAGCAGCGCCTGCGTGTAAGGGTGAGTGGGATTTTCATAGAGCTCATCGCGTCCCGCGATTTCCATCAGCACGCCGGCGTACATAATCGCGATACGGTGGGAGATGTGCCGCACCACGGCAAGATCGTGTGCGATGAAAAGATAGGCGATGCCGAGATCCCGCTGCAGATCCTGCAACAGGTTCACGATCTGGGCGCGGATCGAGACATCCAGGGCCGAGACCGGTTCGTCGGCCACGATGAACTCGGGGCTGAGAGCCAGAGCCCGGGCAATGCCGATCCGCTGCCGCTGGCCTCCGCTGAAAGCATGGGGATATCGGGTCGCCGCATCCGGAGGAAGCCCCACACGATCCAGCAGCTCACTGACCTTTTGCCCCGCCTCTCTGGAACTCCTCACGAGACCATGCACCACCAGCGGTTCCGCTACGATATCAAAGATTCTCATTCGCGGATTCAGGCTGGCGTATGGATCCTGAAAAACCAGTTGCATGTGGCGGCGAAGGGGGCGGAGATCCTCCTCTCTCGCTTGCGTGATGTCCTCTCCCCTGAAGACGATACGACCGGCCGTCACAGGAACACGCCGCAGAATGGCTCGGCCTGTCGTGCTCTTGCCTGATCCGGACTCCCCAACCAATCCCAGGGTCTCTCCCGGCTGGATGTGAAAGGACACATTCTCCACGGCGTGGACCGTCAGAAAGCGCCGACCCCAGAAACCGGTCCGGCCCGAATTGAAGCGGACCGTGAGGTTCTCCACTCTCACAAGAGGATCGGAGGGGTTAGGGTTCATGGGGTCGGCGTTGGATGTTGTCTTTTGCACGGTGTTAGTGGTCCGTGGTCAAAAGAAAGTGACGAGTGACAAGTGACAAGTCACGAGTAAGGACCTTGATTTTGTTTTGTTCTCATCTTGTATCTATTTACTCTTACTATTAGCTTGTCATTATTAACTTGTCACTATTTACTAATTACTTCTTCCTCGCCCCCCAGCAGGAGACCATGCGGTTTTCCTCATAGGCCGTCAGCGACGGGGGCAGGCCGCAAGCTTCTCTTGCCCGATCGCACCGGGAGGCAAAGGCACAGCCCGGCGGCGGAGAGATCAGATTCGGCGGCACCCCCTCGATGGCGACCATGCGCTCCGTCACCTCGTCCGGCCGCGGTGTCGCCCTCAGAAGCCCCTGGGTGTAAGGGTGCACGGGCCTCTCGAAGATGTCCTCGGCCGGCCCCACTTCCACGATTTTTCCGGCGTACATGACCGCCACCCTGTGGCTCATCTGGGCGATGACCCCCAGATCATGGGTGATCATGATCACGGAGAGCTGGAGCCGCTCCTGGAGTTCCGCGAGAAGCTCGAGGATCATGGCCTGGATCGTCACATCCAGGGCCGTGGTGGGTTCATCCGCAATGAGGAGTTCCGGTTCACAGGCCAGCGCTGTGGCAATCATCACCCGTTGCCGCATGCCGCCTGAGAGCTCGTAAGGGAACTGCTGCAGCCGCCGCTCCGGGGCATTGATGTCCACCAGCTCCAGCAACTCGACGGCACGGCGGAGGGCCTGCTTTTTTTCCATTCCCAGGTGGTGGCGCAACACCTCCGTGATCTGTGTCCCCACGGTGAACAGGGGGTTCAAAGAGGTCATGGGATCCTGGAAAATCATGGTGATTTCCTTTCCCCGAACCTTTTCCAGGTACTCCCGGCCTCCTGGTCCGAGAAGGGATTTTCCCTTCCAGCGGATGCTGCCGGAGACGATTTCCCCCGGCGGGGCGATCAACCCCATGACGGCCTGGACCGTGACGCTTTTTCCTGAGCCTGATTCGCCCACGATCCCCAGAGTCTCCCCGTGGCCCACCTGGAGGTTGACGCCTCGAACGCCCTGCACAATCCCGCTGCGGGTGGTGAAATGGACCACCAGGTTTTCGATTTCAAGTAAGGGCTGTTGGTTAGCGACAATCATTGAGCAAGCGTCTATTCCGTTTCTGCCTTTTTCCCGCACACTCTTCGTTTTCTGTTCTTAGAGGGATTTCCATGGCCTGAGCCATGCATTTCAAAGAGCTAAACTGTTACGGTTTTTTGAAACGCTAGGCTACCTCCTGCGCGACAGGCCCGCGCTTTCGGCGTGCGCGCATCTGGCGGGCAAACTGTTTTTCCCGCTCCTGCGGATCCGAGACAAGGCGCATCCAGCTCGCCACGAGGTTGACGGCGAGCACGGTGAGAGAGATGGCAATCCCCGGAAAGGTAACCAGCCACCAGGCCCTGAAGAGATAGTTCTTGCCTGAGGCTACGTCCAACCCCCATGAGGTCGCGGGAGGCTGGATGCCCATGCCTAGAAAGGAGAGCGCCGCCTCTGCCAGCACAATGCGGGCGAACTCCAGGATGGCCAGGGTGAGCAAAGGGGATGTCAGATTGGGCAGGATGTGACGGAAAACAACACGGGGCCCGCTGCACCCGACGACCTCAGCCGCTTCCACGTAAGCGGTCTGGCGCACCGACAGAACCGCGCCCCGGATCATGCGGCCGTAGACCATCCACCCGTTGAAGGAGAGAACCAGGATCACGGTGAGCATGCTGGGACCGATGACGGCCAGGATGATCAGAGCGATCAGGAGCCCGGGGAACGCCACCTGGGTGTCGATCCAGCGCATGATAAGACTGTCCGTGCGTCCGCCCCGATACCCTGCGATGAGACCCAGCACCGTCCCGAAAGTGCCCGCGATCAGCACGACAAAAGCGCCGACCATGAGGGACACCCGCGAGCCGTAAATCACACGGGAAAGCACGTCCCTTCCCAGGTTGTCGGTGCCCAAGAGGTGCTTCCAGCTACCGTCCTCGCTCCATACCGGCGGTTTGAGGCGAGCGCGCAGATCCTGGGCTGTGGGGCTGTGCGGTGCAATCAGGGGAGCCGCCACCGCCATGAAAAGAAGAGCGGCCATCATGGCTACGCCGATAAAACCTGTTTTGTCCCGCCACAGCTCCAG
>Ga0073932_1004486_pt1 | contig 16475 bp, 14 predicted proteins | sample DewCreD2012metaG_FD_76967 | JGI IMG/M metagenome (GOLD analysis project Ga0073932, IMG submission 76967) | Hot spring sediment bacterial and archeal communities from British Columbia, Canada, to study Microbial Dark Matter (Phase II) - Dewar... ... | reverse complement strand
ATTTAATCTGGATTTATAATGTCAGAATTTTCAGAACCAACATTCAGTAATTTACCACCGCAGTACACATATACAACTACTGCAGCTAAAGAGAAAAGCAAAAAGATTCGCAGCTATCTTGTCCACATTGGACTATTTATATTGACTTTTATAACTACAACAATTGCCGGAGTCGAATGGACAACAGGTTTGTTTCCACCTTATGAATTCAGTATGCTGGCTAAAGGATTACCTTATTCAATCAGCATTCTGACCATAATTACTTTTCACGAATTTGGACATTACTTTGCTGCAAAGTTTCATAAGGTTCGTTCAACACTTCCTTTTTACATTCCTTTTCCGCCGATTATGTACTTCATAAATTTTGGCACGATGGGCGCTGTAATAAAAACTAAATCACCAATCTATACAAAGAAAGCAATGTTTGATATTGGAGTTGCAGGACCAATCTCAGGATTCATCGCAACGCTTGCAATTCTGATTTATGGTTTTATGAATGTTCCTCCGGTTGAATATATCCTGCAAATTCATCCGGATTATTTTTCCCCTGAGTATGGAAAAGATGGATTGCAACTTGTGTTTGGTGATTCAATTTTGTTTATGCTTTTGCGCGAAATTTTTGTTCAACCAAACACTTTCTTTCCACCGATGAGTGAAATTTATCATTATCCTTATCTGTGTGCTGGTTGGTTTGGTTTATTTGTGACAAGTATGAATATGATTCCTGTTGGACAGCTTGATGGCGGACATATTTCTTACACAATGTTCGGTGATAAAAAACACTATTCAATTTCTGCTGTTGCATTTATATTCTTATTCGTTGTTGGAGTAGCAGGAATTCTCGATTCAACTTTAGGATTTAATATGGGAATAGGATGGTCTGGCTGGTTATTCTGGGCTTTGGTTCTGTATTTTATAATAAGATTAAAGCATCCACCTGTAAATGATTATTCTGAGCTTGATAAAAAAAGGAAAATTATTGGTTGGATTAGTTTTATGATTCTGATTTTATCTTTTTCATTTTCACCAATTACAATCCAGGGTTTGATTTAATCAGAGCTTTTATTGATATATTTTTACCTTTTACAAACTAAAAGAATAACAAAAATTGTTTTATAAATTTTAAGTAAATCGGAAATAGCTTTTTGAAAAGAAAACTAATACACTTTTTTGTTTTTTTCTCATTTTTATTGCTAATAGGATGTGAGAAAAAATTTGATTCTATAATAGATACTTCTAATCACAGTTATCAGGTTTTATCTGTATCTCCAAAGGATAGTATAATCTATAATATCAATGATTCATCAGTTGTTATAAGTTCCCAATTTAGTCAAACAAGTAATTTAAATTCTGTTTCAGTTGAAATATTAAATCCTTCAGGGAAAAATTATTTATCGAGTTCACTTAGTTTATTTGATAATGGTAAATCTGAAAATGGCGACTTAGTGGCAGGTGATAAAATTTATTCTAATAAAATTTTTATGAAAAGAAATGATCAGAATGGAAATTATACAGTCAAGTATTTCGTTACGGACAATATTTTAAATAATCGATTAGCTGCTCAATCAACATTTAAGTATAGAAACGGGGAAACGAATTTACCTCCAGTAATATCTGATGCACTTATTGATCCTGATACTTTAATTGTAACAACCACTACTACAATTCAAACACGAATTAAGGTTTTTGATGCTAATGGATTAAATGACATAAAAGAAGTTTACTTTATAGTTTTCAGACCTGATGGAACAACCAATAATATAAAAACTTTACTTTTTGATGATGGTAATGTAAATGATAATGGAGACTTAATTGCTGGCGATGGAATTTTCTCAAGGAAAATTCAAGTAAATGAAACTAATACAAAAGGAACTTACAGATTTGAATTCAGAGCAAATGATAGGGGCGGTTTACTTAGTAACATTATTAACTATTCAGTGCTAATCCAATGAAGTTAAAAATTCTTTTGATAAATATTGTCTTTTGTTTGTCTTCAATTATTGCTCAGTCTTCTCCTGAAACTTATAAATTATTTGAGGAGGGAAAATCTTTTGAAAAAATCTCAAGTTCAACTCCTAAAAGCAACAGCATAGTTGACATCATTGCAATTGGAGATACAATCTGGTTAGGAACAAGCAGAGGAGTTAGTCTCTCAACTAACAGAGGTGAAAGCTGGATAAATTTTTATGGTCGTTCAGATTTTGGAACTGATAATGTTTCAGCAATTGGTTATCGTAACGGAGTATTTTGGTGTGCTACTGCTAAATCTGTTGAAGTTCCTGGTGGACAGAGATTACCTGCCGGAACTGGATTAAAATATACAACCAATAACGGAGTTACTTGGGTTAGCATTCCACAACCAATTGATGAACAGAATGATGATAAAGTTCAATATGGTATAAATCAAATTCGTGCTTTACCTGTTACTGTTACAATTCAAAATCTTACTTATGATATTGCCTTCACTCCTGGAACAATATGGATTGCCTCATTTGCAGGTGGATTGCGAAAAAGCACTGATATGGGTCAATCTTGGCAAAGAGTAGTTTTGCCTTCTGATAGACTTAATTCAATTAGACCAACAGATACGTTAAATTTCTGCTTATCGCCAGTTGCAGGAAGTTTTTGTGCAGAGGGAAATTTAAATCACAGAGTTTTTTCAATTACTACCGAAAATGATTCAACAATTTATGTTGGAACTGCAAATGGTATAAACAAATCAACAGATGGTGGAATAAGCTGGGTTAAATTTAATCATCAAAATCAAGTAAATTCAATTAGCGGAAATTTTATTACTGCACTGGCATTTAATCGAAATAACAATTCTCTCTGGGCTTCAACCTGGAAGGCAGAAGATCAAAATGAATTTTATGGAGTTAGTTTTTCTCTCGATGGTGGTAATAATTGGTCAACTACTTTATATGATGAAAGACCACATAATTTCGCCTTTAAATTTAATCAGACATTCGTTTTATCAAGAAATGGTGCATTCAGAACCACTGACTTAGGTAATAGTTGGGTGCTTCCAAATTCTATTTTTGATAAGGTTACTAAAACATCGTTAAAGACAAATACATTTTACAGTGCTGCAGTTTCAGGCGATTTTATTTTTTTAGGAAGTGATGATGGACTGGCAAGACTAAAAGAAAATTTTGGAGCTGTTTGGGAAGGAGAGTGGAAAATTTATCTTGCTTCTCAACCTTTAAGCTCAAATGAAGAAACTTATTGTTATCCAAATCCATTTTCACCAAGACAAGATTTGTTGAAAATAAAGTTCAGTACAAAAGGAAAGTTAGAAAAAGTTACAATCAGAGTTTTTGACTTTTCTTTTAATCACGTAAGAACAATTATTCAAAATGCAGATAGAATAACTGATACTGATGGTTCTCCGGAATTTTGGGATGGAAAAGATGAAAATGGCAATTATGTCCCAAATGGAGTTTATCTTTATAGAGTTGATGTCGGAGATGATAATTCATATTTTGGGAAAATTTTAGTTTTGCAATAGAGGAGAGTTTTGAAAAATTATTTTAATTCTAACTTTAAGATTATGTCACACTTCGATGAACTCAGTGTAACAAAAGATGTCATCCTGAGTTTATCGAAGGATGCCAAAAAGAAAAAGTCACACTTCTACGGGCTCAGTGTGACAAAATATTTTTTATACTTTTTATTTCTGATTACTTTCAGTTTTCAGACTTTCGCACAGCCAAAATTCAGCGAAATGTCTGTAAAGCCTGGAGCTTTTAGCAGAATGGGATTTGGTGCAAGGGGAATGGGATTAGGAAACGGACTTTCTGCTCTGACAGAAGGAAATTTAGTTGCTTATTATAACCCTGCCTCTTCAGTTTTTCAAAGTGGTAATTCATTTCAAACAGGTTATTCATTCCTTTCATTAAACAGATCGCTGAACTTTTTAAGCTTTACAAAACGATTTGAATTTTTCTCCTCAAAGGATACTTCAGGAAAACCTTCATCAATAGCTGGGCTTAGTGCTGGAATAATAAACTCTGGAGTTAGCAAAATTGACGGTAGAGATAACAATGGTTTGAAGACAAAAGAACTATCTTCCTCCGAAAATCTTTTCTTTATTTCTCTTGCAAACAGATTTTCTGAAAGATTAGCTTTAGGTTTAAGTGTAAAATTCTACTATTACAAGCTTTATGAAAAAATCACCACCACTGGAGTTGGTTTTGATGTCGGAGCAATTTATAAACTAAGTGATAACATAAATATATCTTTAATGTTTGCTGATTTAAATTCAAAATACAAATGGGATTCTGGTCCTATATATGGACAAAATGGATTGACTTCAGAAGATAAATTCCCTTTATTGAAGAAGGTTGGCTTAAGCTACAAAAACTTAGATTATAAATTTCTTATAGTTGGAGAATTAGAAAGCAGTAACGCAGGTACTAACATCATTAAAATTGGCGGTGAATATAATATCTACGAAAACTTTTATTTAAGAGCTGGTATGGATCAGTTCAACTTAAGTAATTCAGATTGGTCAATACGACCTTCTGCGGGCTTGAGTTATTCATATAAAATTAAGGACTATTTTGTGGGATTTGATTATGCTTTTATCATAGAGCCTTACTCTTCTTCCGACAGACATATAATTGGCGTGAACTTTAATTTTTAATAAATGTAGCAAAATTTATGAAAAGATATATTTTATTATTCATAACAATTTTTTTGATTGATGCTTACTCACAAAATGCAGGCAATACAGGATTATCTTTTCTGAAATTTGGATTTGGTGCAAGAAATAGTGCAATGGGCGATGTGGGAAGTGTTATTTCTGAAGACCTGACTGCATTACATTATAATCCGGCAAATCTCGGTCGAAATTCAGGCAATGAGGTTATGGTCAGTCATAACGCCTGGATTCAGGACATTAGTAATCAGATGATAGGAATTAAAACTATGGCTTTCGGACTTCCTATTGCTATCGGTTTTAACATTACTAATGTTTCAGATATAGAAATTAGGACGCGTCCAGGTGAACCACAAGCAAAATTCAATGCTAATTATTTTTCCGGGAGCATCTCTTCTGCATACAAATTAATGAATAAATTATCTTTAGGAGCAACAGTTAAATATCTTTATGAAGGAATTCTCAATAACGAGGCTACAGGATTGGGCTTTGATTTTGGGATAAATTATTTAACTTCACTCGAAAACCTGAGTGTTTCAGCGGTTGTTAGAAATCTCGGTTCGATGAAAGAATTACGAAATCAAGCAACAAAATTACCATCAGAATTCCGAGTTGGAACTCAATATAAATTCGATTTTTCAGACTACAATCTTAATTTAGTTTTTGCAGGTGAATATCAAAAATATTTTGATGCTTATAGTCATTTAAATTTTGGTTTTGAAGTATTATACAATAAACTTTTAGCACTCAGAGCCGGATATCAAACAAATTATGAAATCAGGAATTTTTCCGGCGGGTTTGGATTGTATTGGGGAAATTTGAAATTTGATTATGCTTTCATTCCATTTGAATCCGGATTTGGAAGCGGAAATATTTTCTCTCTTGCATTTCGATTCTAAAGAATATCTATGAATTCGAGTAATTCTAATTTTGATTACTTAACTCATTACAAAATTGATGCAGAAGAATTTGATTATTTTGAAGAGAGAATAGGTCCAGCAAAACATGAAGAGAAAAGAGTTCACGAAACTATTATTTCACAAGTCCCTCGAAATGCTAATTTAATTTTAGATGTCGGCTGTGGTTCAGGTTGGGTTGCAAAAAAATTTTTACCACTTAGTAAAAAAGTTTTTTCTTTGGATATATCAAAAACTAATCCTCTGAGAATTCATAACTTTCTGAAAAACAATAATCACTTACCAATTGTAGCAGACTCTTTTCAACTTCCATTTAAAGATGAAGTTTTAGATTGTGTTATTGCTTCAGAGGTAATTGAGCACACTTATAATCCAAAAGAATTTATTAAAGAGCTTTTCAGAGTAGTTTCAAAAGGTGGAAGACTTATCATTTCAACTCCTTACAGAGAAAAACTAAGATATCATCTCTGCATTCATTGCAATAAAAAAACACCTGAAAATGCTCACTTGCATTCTTTCGATGAAAACGTTTTAGAAGATTTTTATAAAGAAGATGATTTGAAGAAATTTTATTTTATAGTTTTTGGAAACAAAGCATTGATTTTTTTAAGAACGCATATTATTCTTCAATATCTACCTTATTCAATATGGTATGCAATAGATTGGCTGGCAAATAAAATTTATGATAAGCCTCTACATATAGTTTGTGTGTATGAGAAAAAGTAACTAAACCTAAATTATACTATCTGTTTAATTTATTGATTTTATCCGACTTATATTACGTTTATTTCTTTATTGCATAATTTGGGATTAAATCCATCGTAGGGAACGGACTCCCGTGCGTTCTGTTTTTGGAACAATCAGGAGATTGTTCCCTACATTTTAAAAAATCAACAAAAACAATCAAATCATTTCCTGGAAAATATTGAATGCGCAATGTTGAATTTTCAATTATTTGCTCGAACAATGATAATATGGATTTTCACTGATATAACTTATTTCGTAAAAATATTCATTTGTTTTATTGTAGGGAACGGACTCCTGTTCGTTCTGTTTTCGGAACAATCAGGAGATTGTTCCCTACATTTTAAAAAATCAATAAAAACAATCAAATCATTCTCTGGAAAATATTGAGTACTCAATGTTAAATGTTTAATTATTTTACCGAACACTCCTGTCCGTTCCGTGTTTAATGTTGCAAAATTTGTGTTGAAATGAAATTTTCCAGGTTTTTAAATTCATTATCCCAATTCAAAATTTTGGAAGCAGATACACAATTTGATTTTAAGTTAACATACAATTGTTCATCATTCTTCACATCATTAAGAATTAGTCGTAACTGTTCTATATCATTTTCTTTAATTGTAAAACCGACATTATAATCGTCAACTATTTTTTTCATTTGAGGTAAGTCTGTTGTAATAACTGGAATTTCTGCCATTATGTATTCAAATAATTTATTCGGGAGAGCATAATAATAACTCAAACTAACATTTTCAATCAAAGATAATCCGATAAATGCTCCAGCAGTGTAATTGATTAATTCATCCTGAGGAATCTTTCCCACAAAATAAACCTTCTCAGAAATCCCAAGCATAGTTGATTGATTTTTATAGTAATCAATATGTTCGCCATCACCCAATAAGATTAAGATAAAATCTTCTGTTAAAGATAAAAGTTTGAAAATCATATCAATACCACGACCTTTTACAACTACTCCCTGATAAATCAAAATCTTTTTGTCTCTTGCTATGTTGAGTTTTTCATAAAAGTTCACTGGATTTTTTGCTTTATTAAATAGGGGGAGATTTCTAAGCACAATAATGTTTTGAATATGATAATGAGCTTTTAAGAAATCAGCGTCCATTTCGCCGGTTACAAGAACTAAATCTGCCTTTTTAATAAAGATTTTTTCTACTAATTGCCACAGTTTTTGAACTAAAGGTTTATCTTTCAATCCTGCTAAAAATCCAAACAACTCTCTGCAATCGTAAATAACTTTTGCTCCTTTAATTTTACCAACTATGACACACAATGGAAGGGTATATAAATCTTCAGCAAATAGAGTATCATATTTTCTAAAAAGCAATTGGAATTTTAGTATTGAAAAAAACTTAAAGTAGAAAATAATCGAAGATAATTTCTTGGAAAGTTTAATAATTGTTTTCTTGCCTTTAACGGAATTAAAATTTTCGGTAAGCCAATCAAAGCCGATAAAATTAACTTCATATCCTTTGGCTTCTAAAGAATTATAAAGATTATAACACCTTGTGTCGTAGTCAATGTTACCTAAAAAAGAAATGAGAACTTTTTTATTATGCATTTATTGATAAACATATTTAAGAGTATTTCTCATTACAGTTCGTGCATCAAATTTTTCTTTAAAGTCAATTAAACTCATACTTGGTGTCATTGGATTTGCTGCTTTTGTATCTTGTGAAACTCCGATATCAACATATTGATAACCATTATCGGTTGACCATTTTACTACTTCATACATTACACGATGAATTGGTTTAAGATGTTCATATTCATATAAAAGCATATTGTAAAAACATAGAGTAACAATTTCATTACAGATAAAAAGACTTGAGCCGGCAATGGGTTTATCTTTATAGTAAACCATAAACAATTTAAGATTATCAGGCAGTAATTCCTTTAACTTCAGTAAATCTTCATAAGAATGGGTTGGTTTTACTCCGTGTCTGGCTTTGTTATCAACAAGAATCGGATAAAACTCATCATAGCGATCATTTATTTCAACTCTTATATCAGAATCTTTTAATGTTTTTCGAATATTTCTTCTGACAGTTTGTTGAAATCGTGATATGATATCTCTTTCCGGAAAGAGTTTTATTGCACTTGAGATATAATGCAAATCATATTTGAAACCAAGCCAGAGCATTGCAAAATCAAGATTCTCATTTGGATATCTTTCATAAACTCTTGGTGCAGATGTCAAAAGAATTTCTTTCCATCCTTTTGATTTACCATAATCAATTAGTGTTTGAACAATATCCATTGCTTGTGAAAACTTTATATCTTTTGTTACGATTGAACCGTAACTTGCGCCAATAGGGGATTCAAATAAAGTTTCTTTAATTATTGAACCCGGAAGCACTGCAATAATATTTCCTTTTTCAAGAAAGATTAAATGATTAAAAATGAATTTACCTGGTTTGTGGTAATCAAAAAATTTCTGAAGATGGAACATTGTTCCGTTATTTGACTCCAGAACAAACTTATCCCATTTCTCTTTCCATTCAGGAGTATATTCAATTATTTTCATAACGTACTTTTAAAAATTTTTCTGCCAAAATTACAAAAACTAACTAAGTTTTTAGACGGTTAAATGATTATATTTTCAAACAAATATTTTAATATTTCAATGATGAACAAGATTTCCGTAATCATAATTACCAAAAACGAATCACAAAATATTGGAGATTGTCTCGAATCAGTTAAATGGGCTGATGAAATAATAGTGGTTGACTCAGGAAGCACAGATGAAACAGTATCAATTGCAAAGCAATTTACTGACAAAGTAATTTTTAACGAGTGGAAAGGATTTGCTGAACAAAAATCTTTTGCTATGAATCAAGCTGCTAATGAATGGATTTTAAGCATTGATGCAGACGAAAGAGTAACTCAAAAATTGAAAGATGAAATTATAAATTTAAACTTAAATCAATTTGATGGTTTTAAAATTAAAAGAGAGAACTATTTTCTTGGAAAACTGATTCGAAGTTGCGGTTGGGGAAATGATTATCAACTCAGATTATTTCGTAAAACAAAAACTAAACTTACTAATCGATTAGTTCACGAGGGTTTTGAAGTTAATGGAAAAACTGCTCAGTTAAGAAATCCAATGCTTCATTTTTCCTATAAAAATTTCCAAGATGCTTTCAATAAAATAAATCATTACTCAACTCTTGAGGCAGTAGAGAAAAAGGAAAGAAAGAGAGTAAATTTTTTATCAATAGTTCTTACTCCAATATTAGCTTTTTTTCAACATTACATTATTCGTTATGGTTTCATAGATGGGATTTACGGGCTATTTGTTTCAATTCTTCACTCATATACTAAACTTCAGGTTCAACTTAAAATTTGGGAATTAAAGAATAAATAAAAATTTTTCAGTCAAACGACTAAATGAAAATTCTAATCGCTCCAAATAGTTTCAAAAATTCATTATCATCGGTAGAGGTTGTTCAAATTATCCATAATGAATTGGGAGAAACGAGCTCTTTTGAACTTTTACAATTTCCTCTTAGTGACGGCGGAGATGGATTTATAGATGTAATTGATTTCTTTTCAAATGGGAAGTTTGAAAAAAAATACTATGAACTGGATTTTGCTAATAAGGTTTTTAATTGCCCAGTTTTAATAGATAAGTCAAATGGTGTCTTCTACATTGAATCAGCCGAAGCAATCGGATTGAAAAAGATTTCTTCAGATAATCTAAATCCTCTAAAAATAAATTCTGCTCCACTTGGAATGTTAATCAAAAAAATCATTGAAGATTTTTCTAAAAATGAATTAAAAGAAATTATTATCGGAATTGGTGGAACAGCAACTATTGATTTTGGATTAGGCGCATTGAGCGAATTAGGATTTGAATTCTTAAATGAAAATAATCAACCAATAAATCCGATTCCTGAAAATTTTCATTTGATTAAAGGATTTATTCAATCGGATTATTTGAAAATCCCTTTAATTAAATGTGTTGTTGATGTGAACACTAAATTATTGGGTGAAAATAATGCAATAGAAATCTACGGTCCTCAAAAAGGTGCAGATAAAGAAAAAATTAATTTTATCGAAAGTGGAATTAAAAAAGTCATAGAGATTTTGCAAGCAAAAGGTTTTTCTATCGACAAATTTGAACTTAATGGTGCAGGTGGAGGTATTGCAGCAGGTTTTAATATTTTTTTGAATTCTGAAATAATCAAAGCAAGAGATTTTATACTAAAAGAACTAATGAGAAAAATTTCGTTAACTGAATCAGATTATATTATCACCTGCGAAGGGAAATTTGATACTCAATCTTTTGAAGGAAAGATAACAGGGGAAATTATTAAAGCATTCAATCATACTGTAAAAAGAATTTTTATTATATGTGGATTAGCAGAAAAGAATATCATTACAAAATTACCTCCGAATGTTGAAGTGATTCAGATTAGTGAATTTTTTAATTCCTTAGATGATTCTCTTAGAAATTCTTCATTGGGAATAAGGAAATCAATTCCAAAAATTATTAAACAAATATTATCAGATATCTAAAATTATCTTTCATAATCATACATTTTAATTAAATTCCAAAATAAATTTTTGAAATTTTACAGGAGACTAATGAAAGAATACCACGATTTAGTAAAAATTGTAATGAATGAAGGCGTCAGAAAGTCTTCCAGAACAGGAATTGATACTATTTCTTACTTCGGAGCATTCTACAAAGTTGATTTATCAAAAGGATTTCCTTTGCTTACCACAAAAAAAATGGAATGGAAATCTTTGTTATACGAAGTTTTATGGTATTTATCAGGTGAGGAACATATAAGAAATCTAAAACAACACACTAAAATCTGGGATGCCTGGGCTGATGAACAAGGAAGATTACAAACTGCTTATGGAAGATTCTGGAGAAGATTTCCTGTCCCCGAAAAATCTTTTGCATTAGATGGTGAGATTTTTGTTGATGAGACAAATCCTTTCGTCAAAAGAGAAACAAATGGTCAATTAACTTTCGATCAAATTGGTTGGGTGATAAATGAGATTAAGAACAATCCAAATTCGAGAAGACTTGTTATTAGTGCGTGGCATCCCGCAAATGCTGTAATAAGTAAACTACCTCCTTGCCATTATTCATTTGCCTTTAATGTAAATGAGGGAAAGTTAAATTGTCATTTGACTCAACGTTCCGGTGATATTGCTTTAGGAATACCTTTTAACTTAGCTGCTTACTCTCTCTTGACTCAAATAATAGCGCAGGAGACAAATTTGGAACTTGGCTTTTTTGCTCATACAATTATTGATGCTCATATCTATGTCGCTGATAAAGGAAGTCCAAATGAAAAATACGATCATCTTGATGGGTTGAAATTACAATTAACAAGAGAACCATTTCCTTTACCTAAATTAGAAATAAACAAAAAACCAATTGATGAACTAAAGTTTGAGGATTTCAATTTGATCAATTATCAGCATCATCCTAAAATCCGATTTGAGGTAGCTGTTTGAAAAAAATAATTATAGTTGCAATTGCTGAAAATAATGTAATTGGCAAAGCTAATGGCGAGATGCCCTGGCACGTAAAAGAAGAATTTAAACATTTCAAGGATACTACTTTTGGTTATCCGGTTATTATGGGCAGAAAAACTTTTGAAACTTTGGGAAAACCATTAAAAGGCAGATTAAACATTATAATAACAAGAAATAAAAATTATTCTGTAAGCTTTGATGAAGTATTAATTTTTGATTCATTAGAAAAATCAATCAAGCATTGTGAGCAAAATAATTTTGAAAAAATTTTTATAATTGGTGGAGGCGAGATTTATTTACAAGCTATTAGCTTTGTTGATGAAATGATTATTTCAAGAATGAAATTTAAGGCTGAAGGAGAAGTTGAATTTCCAAAGATAAATGAATCTGATTGGGAAGTTGAAAAAATAATGGAAAAAGAATTATTCGAAGTCTTTATTTATAGAAGAAAAAATGTCAAGTAAGATTAAAATATTACCCGAAAACTTAGCAAATAAAATTGCTGCTGGCGAAGTTGTACAAAGACCTGAATCGGTTGTAAAAGAACTTTTAGAAAATGCAATTGATGCTAAGGCAAATAATATCGAATTAATTGTAAAGCAGGCAGGAAAGTCTCTAATACAAGTATGCGACGACGGTTCTGGGATGACTGAAGATGATGCTATACTTTGCATTCAAAAGCACGCCACAAGTAAAATTTCAACTCTTGAAGATTTGGAAGCGATTAAAACTTTAGGTTTCAGAGGTGAGGCATTAAGTTCAATTGCTGCTGTTTCTCAATTAGAAATCAGAACTGAAACAAGAGATGAAGAAATCGGAACAATTATTAAAGTTGAGAAAGAAGGAGAAATTTCAAAATCTAAAATCTCCACTTCAAAAGGCACTTGTGTTTCGGTAAGAAATCTTTTTTACAATACGCCGGCAAGAAGGAAATTTCTTAAATCAGATTCAACAGAACTCAAACATATTATAGATACTTTTAATCGAATCGTATTAGCAAATCCTAAAATCAACTTTAAATTTTATAATAATGATGATTTAGTCTTCGATTACAGAGCTGGTACACTCGAAGAAAGAATTTCCCAAATTTTTGCAGATAATATGTTGGATGCTTTGATAAAGGTAGAGGAGTTTACCGAATATATTTCTTTATATGGTTTTATCGGAAAGCCTTCCATATTTAGAAAAAGTAAGGGTGAACAATATCTATATCTTAACGGGAGATTTGTAGTAAATAAAAATATAAATCACGCAGTTTTTAATGCCTTTGAAAATATTCTTGAGAAAGGCGATTATCCTTTTTTCGTTCTTTTCCTTACAATAGAGCCATCAAAAGTTGATGTAAATATTCATCCATCAAAACTTGAAGTTAAGTTTGAAGATGAAAAAGATATCTACAATTTTGTTCTGAGTGTGATACGAAAAACTATTTCATCATTTGATTTAATTCCTAATATGACATTTTCTACTCACTCAGAAACAGAAATTGAATCAACTTTAAAATTTGATCCATTTGTTCACACACGAAGAAATGATTTTTCTGACCGACCTTTATTTAATAGACGACCTGAAACCGTTACTGACGAAGATATTGAACTTGTTTTTGGGGGTTTAACTCAAGAAATTTCTAAATCAGAAAACGATTCCTTAAATCAATCAGATGAATATTTTTTACCAAAACAAGTTGAAACTACAACTGAGCAGAAAGAAAGTGAACAAGAAAAGGGTTTCATTATTCAACTTCACAATAAATACATTCTTTGTCAGATTAAATCGGGATTGATGATTATTGATCAACACGTTGCTCACGAAAGAATTTTATATGAAAAAGCATTAAAACGAATTGATTCAAATCTTCCGCTTTCCCAACAGTTGCTATTTCCCATAACTATGGAAATTGATCCAGCAAGAGTCGAACTGCTAAAAGAATTGAATACTTTTCTTGAAAGATTAGGATTCCAAATCAAGTTTAAATCTTCAACAAAAATTATTATTGAAGGTGTCCCAGAAGATATTAAAAGTGGTTCGGAAGAGCGTATTCTTAGAGAAATTGTGGATGAATTTCAAATCAATTATAAAGAAAAAAAACTTGAACAGCGTGATAACATTGCTAAATCTTTTTCTTGTAAAACAGCAATCAAATCCGGAGATAAACTTTCTGAACAAGAAATGCGTTTATTAATTGATCAACTTTTTGGAACTTCAATGCCGTATGTTTGTCCACACGGCAGACCAGTTCTTATAAAAATCTCTTTGGAAGAATTCGATAAAAGATTTGGCAGAACATAATTGTTTAATTTAAATTTGAACAGAATTTTTAAGGAGTAAATTATGCAAGATGATTTCCTGAAAAGAAAGCAAGAATACGAAAACAAAGCAGCAAATACCAAAACTACTGGAATGAAATTTACTACTGTTAGTGGTAAAGATATTAAAGTTTGCTACACGCCTGATGATATCAAAAATATAAATTACCTTGCTGATTTAGGATTTCCAGGTGAATATCCATACACACGCGGAATTCATCCAAACGGCTATCGCGGGAAAATTTGGACAATGAGACAATTCGCCGGATTTGGAACTCCTGAAGACACTAACCAAAGATTTCATTATTTATTAGAGCACGGTCAGACTGGTTTATCAGTAGCCTTCGATCTGCCAACTCTTATGGGCTGGGATGCTGATGCTCCATTAAGCGAAGGTGAAGTAGGAATTTGTGGTGTTTCAGTCTCATCCTTGAAGGATATGGAAATTCTTTTTAATAAAATTCCTTTAGATAAAGTTTCTACTTCTATGACCATCAATTCTCCGGCAGCAATTATTTTTGCTTTCTATCTTGCAGTTGCTCAAAAGCAGGGAGTTGATTTAAAACAATTAAGAGGAACTTTGCAAAACGATATCCTAAAAGAATATATTGCTCAAAAAGAATATATCTATCCTCCTAATCCATCAATGCGAATTATTGTTGATATGATTGAATATTGTTCTAAAGAAGTCCCTCAATGGAATCCGGTTTCAGTTAGTGGATACCACATTAGAGAAGCAGGCTCGACTGCTGTGCAGGAACTTGCTTATACATTAGCAGATGGATTTGCTTACATTGAAGCTTGTATTGAAAGAGGAATGGAAATAGATGAATTTGCTCCAAGAATTTCTTTCTTCTTTAACTCACACCTTGACTTTTTTGAAGAGATAGCAAAGTTCCGTGCTGCACGAAGAATCTACGCTAAAAGAATGAAAGAAAGATACAAAGCAAAAAATCCTCGCAGTTGGTGGTTAAGATTTCATACTCAAACAGCCGGCTGTACATTGACTGCCCAACAACCTGAAAATAATATTGTTCGAACTGCAATTCAGGCACTTGCTGCAGTTTTGGGTGGAACTCAATCGCTTCATACTAATTCGATGGACGAAACTTTAGCACTGCCAAGTGAAAAAGCTGTAAAAATTGCTTTAAGAACTCAGCAACTTATTGCTTATGAAACAGGTGTAATTAATACAGTTGATCCTCTTGGCGGAAGTTATTTTGTTGAAGCACTTACTGATCAGATGGAAAAAGAAGCAAATGAAATTTTTGAACAAATTGATGCTTTAGGCGGAGTTATTCCAGCAATAGAGATGGGCTATTTTCAAAAAGAAATTGCCGATGCTGCTTATCGTTATCAAAAAGAAGTTGAGCGAAAAGAAAAATTTATAGTTGGTGTTAATGAATTTGTTGAAGAAGATGAAAAAATTGATATTCCCATTTTAACTATTTCTCCTGAAGTTGAAATTCAACAAGTAAAGAGATTAGCTGATATAAAACAGAGTAGAAATCAGGAAACAGTTGAAGAATCGCTAAGAGAAATTAAATCAGCGGCAGTTGATGGTAAAAATCTTATGCCAGTTCTATTAAAAGCTGCTCATAATTATGTTACTCTCGGTGAAATGGTCGGCGAGTTAAAAGAAGTTTTCGGCACTTATGAAGAAGTCTCGGTATTTTGATGTTTATTGAATTCCTTAAACTAATACGAATAACAAACTGGATAAAAAACTTATTTGTTTTTGTTCCTTTAATATTTTCGTTACATCTTTTTGATTTAAAATATCTGACGACTGTTTTAATTTCTTTCTTTTCATTTTGTCTTGCTTCGAGTACGATTTATGTTTTTAATGATATAATTGATTTAGAAGCTGACAGACAACATCCAGTTAAAAGATTCAGACCATTAGCTTCGGGTAAATTCTCAATAAAATTTGCATATTCAATTGTTATTTTATTTTTGATTCTTACTTTACTTTCATCGTCTCTGGTAGTTAAATTAGGATTTACTTTAATTATTTTGATTTTCATTATTCTTCACTTTCTCTATTCATTGATATTAAAACATATAGTTCTCCTGGATATTTTTAGTATTGCAGCCGGTTTTTCAATTCGAGTTTATGCCGGTGCATTTGTAATATCTGTACCAACTTCCAGTTGGTTAATTTTATCTACAATATTTATCTCACTCTTTTTAGCTATAATGAAAAGACATTCTGAGTTGAAAAGATTTGAAGGCGACAGTGAAATAAAGACACGGAAAGTTTTGGATAGCTATTCAATTGACTTTACTAATCAAATGGCAACTGTAGCAGCTTCAGGATTAGTTACTTGT
>Ga0073932_1004484_pt1 | contig 16488 bp, 16 predicted proteins | sample DewCreD2012metaG_FD_76967 | JGI IMG/M metagenome (GOLD analysis project Ga0073932, IMG submission 76967) | Hot spring sediment bacterial and archeal communities from British Columbia, Canada, to study Microbial Dark Matter (Phase II) - Dewar... ... | reverse complement strand
GGCCTTCAACGGCGTGCGCTCCGGGACGTGCAGCTCGATCAGATGGTGCGTCTGCAGCGCCCAGACGTCGCCCCCGGGCCAGATCCGGATGCCGCGCCAGCGGTTGTTGTTGTGGCCGGCCTTGAGACTGTTGAAGTACCACTGGTCGTCGAAGTCGATCGGCGCCCACAGCGGCGTGCCGCGCTGGTGATTGATATCCAGCCCACCGTGACAGGCTTGGCCCAGATACGGTCCCATCCAGCAGTCTTCGCCGTTGTAGCAGTCGGCGATCGAGATCCAGCCCTGTTCGTTGGGATACCACGGCCGCATCTCCTGCGGGCAGATGGGCAGCGTGGCGTCCTGCAGCGCGAAACGCGCATCCTTGTGCGGCCGCTGGCGCAGGTTCCCCTGATGCGGATATCGCATGGGAATCTTGCGGAAGGTGTCGAGTACCATATCGAACCAGACACGCAACCCGTTGACCACCAGCGGCTCGTAGAAGCTTTCCTGCGTGCAGACGTAACGCTGGATCGTCAGCGGATGGCCGTCCACCTGAAGGCGGCAGGTAAATCCATAGACGATGCCGGGCAGCCCGGGAGGACGTTCGAGAATCTCGGCCTGCGTCGCCTCCAGGACCAGCGTGCGGACTTCACCATTGCGCAGCGTAAAGCGTACTGCGTCGCCGTGGTTCAGTTCCACCGGAGTCAGCGTGTCCTTTGCGGCGAACTCGTACACGATCGGGCCCCCTTCCGCAACGCATGGCCATGTGCCGATCAGGAAGACGCCGATCGGCAGGATCCGCCATGCAAGCAAACGTCCCGGCAGGTTCCAGGAGACGACCATGGTTGAAATCGTCGACATTTTTCGATACACGATAGCGACGAGGGACGAGGAGCGTGAATGGGGGTACACCCCCGACGTTTCGGCATCCGGTTTTTGCCTCATTCGGTTGCGTCCTTGTGACTCGAGGCGCGGATCTCGAGGCTTGAGAGCGGCTCTTTCCAAACCCCCCAGCTTCATTTTTTCGGCGCTGGCGCCGGTTCCGTTCGTCGCTGTGCAAAGAGCCACTCGTAGAGTTCCTTCGTGGCGTAGGCGCGCCCCCAGCAGTCGTGTCCGACGCCGGGGTACTCGTCGTACTTGGGCCGACCGCCGGCGGCTTCGAGCGCCGCAACCATGTCCCGCGAACGCTTCGTCTTCACCACGCCGTCATTCCCGCCATGAAAGACCCAGACGGGAATCCCGGCAATCTTCGGCGCCTGCGCAGTATCGGCTCCACCGCAGACCGGAACGCCTGCCGCGAAGATTTCGGGGTGTCGCTGCAGTGCGTCCCACGTTCCGAAGCCGCCCATCGAAATGCCCGTCACATAGATGCGCGTCGGATCGATGGGAAACTCCTTGCGTATCGCGTCCAGCAGCTCGAAGGCCACCGTCATCGACTTGCTGGGCTGCTCCGGCATGGTGTGCTCCGGTGCGCCCCACGGCGTATTCACCCACTGTTCGCCGTTCGGGCACTGGGGTGCGATCACGAAACAAGGGAACTTCACGAGATGTTCGTCGGATGCGAACGCCTTCACGCCATGCTTGAGCTGAGCGATGTTGTCCTTTCCCCGCTCGCCGGCTCCGTGGAAGAAGAGCACCAGGGGGTAGCTCTTCTTCGCATCGTAGTCCTTCGGCTTCAGCAGGCGATACGGCAGCTCCTCCGTCGAACCCTTGAACGCACGCGCTTCGAACCGATCCGTCACGTCGGCGCCGGCCCGAACGCTCGCAGCGCAGAAAAAAAACATGGCGAAGATGGCGGGAAAACGGAGCATGGGCGATTCCTTTGCCGTAAGAGGCCATCACAGGATAATGTTGCAGGGCGCACCAGGTCAAGGGCAGCGGCGGTGGTGTAGTGAAGAGGGGAAGCATTTCCGGCCCGCGGAGACTCTTCCATTGGGGTTTTCGTCCATGCGGACTGCTTTTCTTGCAGGAGCGCTTTGGGCCATGAGCATCGGTCGCGCAACCGCGCAGGACTGCGAACTCGTCGTGCATACTGACCAGGTGCTCCGCACCGGCGCCGACCGCGTCATCGGCATCAACGTCAATTACATCCGCGATCACGACGAGAATCGGCCTAAGGCGCGCCCGATTCGGCAGGCGCTCGGAGAGATGGGCGTCCGCTGGCTGCGCTTCCCCGGTGGCGAAAAATCCGATTTCCATCTCTGGGCCAGGCCGCCTTACGCCAGGGCCGAATCGGTATCTCAAGGCTGGTACGCCACATGCGCGGGGCGACGGATGAACTTCGACGAATTCATGACGTTGGCGCAGACGTTGAAGTGCGAACCCTATCTCGTCGCTGCGTACGACAACGAAAAACGCACGGGGATGACCAAGGCGCAGTTTCTGGAGATGGCCGTCGCCTGGGTCCGTTACGCCAACATCGAAAAGAAGTACGGCGTCAGGTACTGGGAGATCGGCAACGAGAACTGGCACAACGAGACGGCCAGGCCGGCCGAGATGGCCGGGATCGTCGTCGAGTTCGCCAAGGCGATGAAGGCCGTCGATCCGACGATCCGGATCGGCTCGAACGGAAACAGCCCCGGCTGGTGGGCCGCCTTCCTGCCCAAGGCCGCGCCTCACATCGATTTCGTTTCCGTCAGCCTCTACAACACCGGCGGATGGCAAAGCTACGACTATTATCCCAAGCATCCCCACGTCGATCTGATCGGATCGGTGCGCCAGGCCTTGAAAGGCATCGACCAGCACGCGCCCGAAGCCGACCGCAAACGCATCCAGGCGGTCGTCGCCGAGACCAATTCGAAGGACTTCGCCAAGGACAAGCCGTGGTCCTCTGAGAACACGCTCGGCCACGCCCTGGTGACATGCGACACGTTGGGCAAGTTGCTTCTCGAACCCCGTGTCGCCTCGGCGATGCTGTGGACCACGCGTTGGATGAAGGATGAGGAGGCCCTCGACAGCCAGTGATACGCGTTCGACGCGGGCAATGCCCTGACGGCCGCCGGGCACGCCGTGGCGATCTGGGGCCGGTTCGCACGGGAACAGATGGTGAGCATCACCGGTCAGCCGGACACGCTCGCCGCCTTCGCCAGCCGAAGTGCGGATGGCAAGTCAATGAACGTCGTGATCGTGAACAAGGGTTATGAACCGTTGAGTCCTGTACGGCTTTCGGTGCTGCCTGCCAGCCATTTCACCCAAGCGACGATGTTCCGGCTATCGGGTTCCGGCCCCGAAGATCGCACGCCGAAGTGGGCAGAACTGCCCGCGGTCCATGTGAAAGACAACTTGCTCTCGGGCTTGAATCTGCCGGGTGTATCGGTGACTGTCGTGGCGTTTCGGTAAGCCGATGAAACAAAAAAAGCGAGCCGTTGCCGGCTCGCCTTTCTCTTGCCAGGCGATCTTCAGCCTTAGAACTTGTAGAGGAACTGGATCGTCAGCGTATCCTGCGTGTTCACGCGATAGATCGAGTTCCCATCGTCGAGTGTAGGTCCACCATCGTATTCTTTGGCAACAAACCAATCTTCGGAAGCCGCATCGTAGCGATATTCGAGGCGGATCTCGAAAGGGCTGACAGGAGAATAGGACATCGTGAGAGTACCACTGTACAACTCGAGATTGTTGGCGAAACGATTGCCATAAACCGTTCGTGTCGCACCATCATCTTTGAAGTATTCGCCGCGTGCAGCCAGATACCACCCGGGCAGGAATTTGTACTTGAGGTATCCAGCGGCTCCCCACCACGCAGCATCGTCGCCCGAATGCCCCCCTGCATCGTCATAATTCTGACCTTCTTCCAAACCGTAGGTGGCTTCCGCCGCGAACTCCCACTTTTCCCAAGGCTGGAAGGTGATCACAGTATTCACGAGATATCGCGTATCTTCACCGGATTGATCTCCATTATTTTCTGTTTCCAGAGAAGAATCAACCTCGTTACCCACCATGCCGCTAACCGTCCACGTAATCCATTTTACAGGCGACCACTTACTCTGAATGATGCCGGACTTGCCTTCATTGTTGTCAATCATGTTGTTCCAACCATTAACAAGATAACCAGCCACATACCAGTTTGAGAAAACCTGGTACTCAAAACCGATACCCGTGTGGGTAGCGGGCAAGGCATGCCCGTAGTTGAATGACCGTGTGGCATTCCAGTTATCCTGAGCCTCGATGACCTCGAACCCAATCGGAGAAGCAAACTTGCCGACCTTCATCCGAATGCCATTGGCCACCGGGATGATGTAATCGATGTAAGCCTGTTCAATGCTGAAATTGTCGATGCCCGAAACGAGGTAGGCATCATCATCCATGGCTGCCAACTGTCCGCGGGTCGCCTCGCCGAAAGAAGCGATGCGATCGGCGTCCGTTCCGAAAGCCAAATCGATTCGGAAACCTGCCTGTCCCTTCTCCTTTGCGGTACCATCGAAGTAGATCTTGGCCAAGTGAACATTGAAATCGTTGTTGTCCATGTCGTCGAAGACACGGTCGTTATTGTAGCTCGGAACCGGCGTCGTCGGCTGGTTGATCGCGTACTGGTACGTCAGATCCAAGTAGCCGCCCATCTTGATCGGGCGCTTGTGAAGATTCGGGTCATGGAAGATCGCGTTGGCCGACGAATTCGCAAGCGCCTTGTCCACCTGCTGCGACGCGCTCATCTTCGTCTCGTTACCCGCGCGCAGGTCCTTGATGGTCTTCTCCTGCTCGGCCATCTTGGCTTCCATCTTCTTCATGCGCTCAAGCAGTTCCTTCACGTCCGTCGATTCGCCAGCCGAAACGTATCCGGCCACCGCGAACAGGGCGACCAACGGCCCCCACCACAGAAAACGGTTCATGCGTTGCTCCCTCCCAAAATGGGAAATGTGTTACTACCTCTTTGCCTTCCTGGAGATGCAGAAACGCTGTTCGCATCTTCCATGCCACACAAATCGCTAACAATTGGCAAATGAATGATACCGAGATGAGTCCTCGCGTCAACATGTTTCCGTCAATTTAATATAGACGCAACCATTTTTAAAAACGATAGTTACACATAAATCGTCGGGCGGTGATCTATTGGCAGGGAAAGATGTTCGATATAAATCAAGCAATACGCCGATTGCGGTGGTGAGCAATATAAGGAGTCGAACTGCTTTATCCCGAACATGCTTGGCGCATCAGAACTCGATCTCAAACGAGCGGTACTGACCGGTAGCCTGCCCCAAGTCTTCTTGAGTCTCCCTGATAAAAGTGCCCATCGTTCCTTTAAGTTCGGCCAAGAATTTCGTAACCGGCTCTTCCGATCCTTCCACCCACAGTTCGACCCGCCCATCTTGCAAATTCTTGACCCATCCGACCAGACCGTACCGTCTGGCCAAGTGCGCCACCGTGGCACGCATCCCTACGCCCTGTACTCGCCCAGCCAGAACTGCGTGCATGCGAAAAGAGTTACTTCTCAACTCCCGCTTCAACCTGCGCGTCCTTTCCTTCTTCTCCTGCTCCCTTGGCTGGAGCCGTCTTCGCGGGATCAACCGCAGCTGCTTCCGGCTTTACGACCAGCAAGTAATAGGCAGCTCCTCCCCCGACAAGCACGAGTGCAAGAAGCACGACCACAAGCAGGAGCTTTCCTTTCGGCTTGCCCTCTTCGCCGCCTTCGACCGCCCCACGCTTCGCCAATCGACCTGCCCGCTTGGCCCCTGCGCTCTTTCTGTCTGCAGTCGCTTCCGCAGTTCCTTCCTTTTTGCCTTCCCGCGCCAAGCGGCGCTGCCGCATGCGTTCGGCGGGCGAAAGAATCTTCTCCGATGCGGTCTTCTCGCTGATGTCTTTTGCCGCGGTCTTTTTGCCGTTCGTTCCGGCCACTGTCTTTGCATCCCCTTCAACGGCTTCTTTATGAGGGTCCTTGGACTTTCCGAATTTTGAAAGTTTCGTCGGTTTACGTGTGGGCGGGGCCTTTCGGGCAGCCTTATCTGCCCCTTCCTCCTTCGCGGGCTCCTTTTCGGCCGGCTTCGGTTCGCCATCCGTTTCCGCAACAACGGCGGCTGGCGCTTCTTCCGATGAAATCGAAGGCTCACGTTCCGGTTCTTCGGGTTCCTTCTCGTCGGTCGGCGCGGACGACCCGCCTTCAGGACTCGCGGAGGTTTCGGCCGCGCGTTGGGCTCGTTTCAGCAACTTGCGTTTCTTCTTCCATTTCTTGAGCCGTCGCAGGAAATGCTCCTCCGACTCGTCCGGCTTGCGCTTGGGCTTTTTGAGCTTCTTCGGTGCGGGATCCTCGCTGCCAGCTTCCAGTGCAGCGGTTGCAGCATCGCCGGACCTTTTCATTGCTTCTTCGGCCGGTTTGTCTTCGGAGATTCGTTCTTCTTCCGAAGGCGAACTCCGCTCGGAAACACTCTCGGCTTCATGCTCTTCGGCAAGGGCCTCAGGGTCGTGCTCCTCCGCCGAGGACTCCGGCTGGGTCGCCGCTTCCTCTTCCGTCTTTTCCTGCGTCTCATTGCTTGATTGCTTAACGGATGCGTCCGCCTCGGTTCGCTCTTCCTGCTCCTGATCCGGCTTTTCCTGCCGATCGTCGCTTGCGGGCGAGGCAGTCGTTTCGCCCTCCTCCGATTGGCCCTTGGCTTGCCCAAGTTTCTCGGTGCGCTCTTCCACTTCTTCGCCGTGCTCGTCCTCCCCGTGTTCTTCGGCACCGGCATCCTCTTCTCCCAAGGCGGGGGGTGATACCGGGGCTTCGACAACTTCCGCCTGCAACGCGGGCTGTTCGACGACCTCGGAATGCACTTCATCCGCCGGCTCGGATTGGGGTTCCGGTTCGCGATCCTCGTTTGCATCGGGTTCTTCGCCAAGCGGCTCGACACCCAGAACGTTCCGCTCTTCCTCCGGCGGCCGTTCCTGTTCGTCCGACGTCGCGTCCGTGCCCACGCCTTCTTCGTCTGCCGGCGGTTCCTCTGCCCGGACAGTGGGGGCTTCTTCCTCGGCTGGCAGCTCCTCGGATGGGCGCGGTTTGCTTGGCGCGAGCGGTTTTCGGATGCCGAAGCGCCGGGCACCGGGACGAGGCAGGCGGGCGGGGTCGGCCAAGCGCCGCGATCCGGGCGCGTCCTTTCGCTCCGCGGCCTCGGTTTCCTCCTCGGCGGCGGGTTCTTCTCTGAAAAGATCCGCATCGTCCTCCGGCGGCAATTCCCGATCGGGGTCCGGCGCCTTCATGCGTCGCTGGGTGACCGCTGTGGGCGAGACGGCCGGCCCTCGACGGGACGCCGGACGGGGCTCGGGCTGGAGCGCCGGAGCACGTCGTGACGAAGACCTGTTTTCCGGCTGAGGCGGTGGCACGACCGGAGCCGGAGCCGATTTTTCGCCCAATTCGACGGTGAAAACGACGTCGCCCAGTTTGATCTCGTCGCCATTTTCCAGACGCGCCATCTGGACCGCAGTTCCGTTCAGCATGGTGCCATGCCGACTGCCCAGATCGCAAACGTACCATCCCCCGGCCCGAAACCCGAACTGGCAATGCCTCCGCGAGATCGATACTTCCGGCACCTTCCACTGACAGCTGTCGAGACGCCCCAGGATCAACGCGGTAGAAGGTTCGGAAGCCGCGAAGTTGTATTGGCTGGAAACGAGACGAAGCTTCTCCATGCGAGAACCCTCCCACTGGCAAACCGTTCGAAGCGTCAGGCGAACCCCATCATAATCGAAACCCGGCGGCGCAAAAGCGCAGGCTGATGGGTTGGACGATGGCGGGGGCGTACCGAAAAAGTTCCGGACAGGAGGACAGGACGCTTTTCGCCAGGATAGACAGGATGGGCGATTCCACTTCCGGGGGTCTCGTCAGCTCGGAGGCCCAAACGAAACACTCCCGATGAAGGCCGGACCGGATGGAATAGACAGGATGCATAGAACGATCAGGATGGGAAGGCAGGATCTGGTGGACAGAAAAAAGGCAACCGGCCGGCGCGATTCCGCCTGTGCGCAAGGAGCGATTGGGCATGCCCGAACTGCCCGAAGTGGAGAGCGTGGCCCGTGCTCTCGCCCCAGCGTTGGCAAGGCGCCGCTTCGGCGAAGTGCGCGTGCTTTCCCCCTCCGCGGTCTCGCGTTCGCCGGAATCGTTGCACCGTCTGTCCGGGCGTGCGATCGAACGGATCGGGCGCCGTGCGAAGTATCTTATCGTCGTGCTCTCCGGCGATTGGAGCCTGGCGATTCACCTGCGCATGACCGGGTGGCTCGGCATCCGCGAAGGGCTCGCTCCACCGGAAGACCTGAAGCACGTCCGTGTGCTGATGGAATTGGTCGGATCGGGGTGGCAACCGCCCGGCTGGCTGGTGTTCCGGGACATTCGTCGTTTCGGGCGTCTTTGGTGCGGTCCGCGCAACCGGATCGTCGCGCTACCCGAAATGAGCCGGCTCGGTCCCGAGCCGTTGGAGATTTCCGAGTCGGATTTCGTCGCTCGCCTGCGTGAACGCCGTGGTCGCCTGAAGAGCCTGCTCTTGAACCAGCGGTTTCTGGCCGGGCTGGGCAACATCTACGTCGATGAAGTGTTGCACGATGCGGGACTGCATCCCTTGCGGGAAGCCTCGCGCCTGTCGGTTTCGTCGGCGAAACGGCTGCATGCTTCCATTCGGGACGTGTTGCGGCGCGCGATCCGCGCAGGCGGCACGACGCGCCGCGACTACTTCCGGCCCGACGGGAGTCCGGGGTGGTTCAAGCGCGCATTGAAGGCGTACGGTCGCGAAAACGAGCTTTGCCGTTCGTGCGGTGTCGGCATCGTCCGTCGCATCGTCGTGGGACAGCGCGGCACGTGGTTTTGCCCGAAGTGCCAACGGCTTTAACCGGCCGTTTCAGCCCTCGATGCGCTTATTGACCGCCTTGATGGCCGCCTGGAGCGCCGGATCGGCGGCCTTCAGATCGACGGAGTGGTCCAAGAGGACCAGCAAGAGCACCTGCTCGGCGGCCAGAAAAGCCAGCTGGCGGTCCTTGCCCTTGACCACGCAGCGCTGGATCCGGCCGATGTCGAGTCGACGCGCGGTCTCTTCGAAGACCACGCGCACCCCCGAGGCGACGGCACCGGTCGTGGTGGCCTCGGGCTCTGCCGGCCAGTCGCTAGCGACGACCATGCCGTCGCGGTCGATCACCAGGGCTCCATGAACGCCCGGCGCCTGTCTGAGCTTGGACAGCAGATTGACCACGATGGGCTCCTTTCGAATCCGAACCGCAGCGCGTCGCACCTGATTTTGCTCTTGGCTTTCAGCGCTGGGTTCTTTCCGAAGGTCCACGCTTCGAAGAGCCAAGAGCCCGAATCACGGAAACCTCCATCGCGCCGCCACCGGATGCTACCGTTTCATCTGCGCGGCCTGCTTGGCGCATTCGCGAACCACCTCCAAAAGCGGCGTGGGTTCCACCTGTACATCGGCCAACACGGCCAGCAACCAATCGCCGCAGGCCAGGATCCAGAGACGCCGGCTTTCGGTTTCGAGCATGGCCTCCTCGAATGCGCCGGTGCCCAGGACCGCACCACCGCCCAGCAGCACGCTGCGCACCTGGGTGAAAAGCGTGGTGGCCACGGCCTGATCGACCTTCTGTCCGGGCAGGCAGGCCAGCAGGAGTCCGTTGGCGTCGAGCACGAAGGCGCCCCTGACACCCGGCTCGGCGGCCAGCGGACCGAGCACCGCATGAAGGGCCTTGGTGCGCTCCTCGGTCGCCGAGGGAGGGGCCGCCGTTTCGCTCGTCGTCCCGCGGGCCTGTTCGATCAGTTCGTTCAAGGTGGTGTCGTCCGGAGCGATGCGCTGCGCTTCCGCCAAGTGGCGAAGCGCTTCCTCCCGACGGCCCATCTGCAGATAGGCCTGTCCCAGGAGTTTGCGGGCGATGTAATGGTAAGGCTGGACGGCCACCAGTTCCTCGAGGCGCCTGGCGGCAACCGGCAGGTTGTTGACCTCCAGCCAGGCATGCGCCTGGGCCAGCAGCAGCGGAGGACTCTTGGGAAACGCCTGCAGCCCGGCCACGCAGACGCGCCACATGCCCTGCACGTCCAGGTTAAGCCGGCTGATCTCGGCCAGGCGCGCATACAACTCGGGCGTGGGATTCTCCAGCAACTGCGCGTGGAGCTTCTTCTTCTCTTCGCTCCGTTCCCGATGCACCTGCTCGCGACGGCGCTTGCGCAGTTCCGGAGATTCGGGGAAGCGATGGAGTCCGAGATACATGACCTCCAAAGCCTTTTCCTTCTCGCCCTCTTCGGTCAGCAGATCCATCAGTTCGACGTAGAGCCGCGAGTTGACCGGGCTGCCCAGCTGATCGGTCAGCTTTCGGATCTGCCGTTTCCGCTGCCAGTCCTGAATGCCTTTCAGCATGTCGCACCCCTCCGCTCCTCGACGACCGATCCGCGGTGGCGAATCGCCCTCGATCCGACCCTGGAGCCTCCTTGCCCGGCACTCGATCCGCTCCCGTCCTGGCCAACGGTGCGACGCTCGCCCGCTCGACTTTGCGCCCGGTCCTGCCGGTCAAGGACCCCGGTATAGTTCCATCAGCGGCTCCTTGAACAATTCCACCAACAGGATGATGATGTCCAGCACAAACATCAACACGATCAGCAGCTCGAGGACCAGCATCCAGCGGTTGAGCTGATCCTGCTGGAGGAGTTGGTACTGTTCGTCCAGGGTCTTGAGCTTTTCGTCCAGGATGCGGTGCCATTCGCTCAGGTGGAAACGGTCGGCCAGCGCCTGGTAGACCCGTGCCAGGTGCCAGTCGCCGAAGAACTTGGTGATGTTGGAGAGCTGGTCGTTGAAACGCGAAAGATCGACTCGGAACTCGCGAAACTCCCTTAGGATCTCCCGCCGGCTCCGGCGGCTGCGGCCCCGCAGGTCGGCATAAGCGCGGTTCAGGGCCGCATCGAGCATGCGGTCGTAAGTCTCCAGCTCGGCCAGTTGGAGGTTGGCCATCTCCATGACGTAGACGATCGGTTCGAAGTTGCAGGGCTCGTCGACGATCAGGGCCGCATCCCAGTCGACCACGATCAGGTCGCTTTCATAGTAGCTCAGATAACGCGACGTCGTTTCCTCGCTCTCCTGTACCGAGAGGAAACTCGCGTTTTCCTCCTGCGTCAGCAACGCGGCCACGTCGCGCCGCCGCGACTCCAACCAGTTCACGGCGTTGAAACTCAGGGAATCCGTGGCCAGCGGTGCGCTCTGGATGCAGAAGACCGTGTAGGCCTCGTCGTCCGCCAGCTCGGACACGGGACGAACGCAGTGCGGCGCCAGTTCCGCGCGGATGCGATCGGCCAGATCCCGAATCTCCTCGGTCAGATTCCCGTCGGTGAATTCGAGGTCGTGATAGGCGATCAGATCCTCGAACCGGTCCACGTCCACGGAGACGCGTGCGGCAATGCAGACCGCGCCCACCTCCAGGATTTTAACCGTACGATGCACCTGCAGCGTCCCGGTGGGACCCTGGCGATCCTGTGCGGGCAGCCGGACCATCCACGGCGGTTCGAAGAACATCTGACGCGGATTGCGGCGGTGCGCGTTCACCGCAAACCGCTCGACGGGAAAACCCAGGACCTGCTTGACGGGCGTGACGATCTCGTTGGCAATATCGTACGCGTACAAGTAGACGACTTCGCCGCGGTATTTGCCCACCGGTCCGCTCTCCCCATTCTCGGCCCGCCTCCAACCTATCGTGCCAAGCCGAGTTGCGCCAGACCCAAACGATGGGGTATAACGGACGGTGTTATGGGTTCCGCCCCTCCCCATCCCGGACGCTTCGCCGGTTCAGGCGGGCTCTTCCGCCTTCCCTCTTCGCCGCTCTTCCTGGGACTCCTGCCGGTCTTCGGCGGACAGGCACGCTTGGGCGATCTGAACGAGGAGCACCTGCCGCATCTGGATGCGGACGCCGCACTTCCCGAGCTTGCCCGGCCAACCGACATCCGCACCTTCGTCCTCAGCCATGCTTCGCATGCCAGGGAAGCGGACGGGCTTTGCTGGCCGGGCGACGAGGCCGTTCACGAGTCGCCGGATCTGAGGACCGCGGTCCTGCAGCGTTTCGGTCCGGAGGGACTCAAGCATCTGCTGGGGGTCTTCGTGGCTGCCGAGGATGCGGGGGCGGAAAACGCGTTGCCCGGCGGTTTCGTGCTGGACCTCAACCGTCATCTCGACCGTCTGGGCTACAAGCGCTCGGAGGTGGTCGCCGGGCAGCGTGTCCACACGAAGAAGCATCTGGACGAGGCGCGGTACGTCCTGCGCCTGTTATGCGGCTCGACCTTGACGCAGGAGATCCGCCTGGGTTCGCGGCGCGGGACGACGATCCGCATCCGCTTCCTGCTCGACGAAGCGGCGTCCGAAGCATGGCACGAAACCCGTTCGGAAGACGGACCGCAGCGCGAACGTGCCTCCCTGCGCGAGCGGCTCTTCCTGCGCATCAACCCGTTCCTCTACTCCTCCGCGCTGACAGGGGAGCGCGACCAACGGGCGTCCTACACCTTTCAGCTGCGGCAGTTGGTGCGCGAGAACGCCCAGCAACGGCCTTGGGTGCTGATCCTCGGCACCGCACTGCCCATGCGCTTCGGACTGAATGGCGGGATGGCGCTGAGCGAAAGCCCCCGCTCGATCCTGGCCATGGGCGGCGCCCCCGAGGACGATCCCGAGGTGCGGCTGCAAGTGGAACAGACGCTGAAATACATGGTCGAACGGGGTTACCTGGGCGCCTTCGAGACCAGCCGCTTCCGCTGCGAGACCGATCTGCGTCACGCGCTCACGTCCGCGCCGGGGCGACCGCCCAGACCGCGCCTGACGGTCAAGCCGACCACCGAGGGGAACGCGTCGGACGAGATCTGGCGCATCGAGCCGCCGCACTTCCTGCCCGAACTGCTCCATCGAGACGATCGCGCCTCCGAGGGCGACGCCGCGGCGTCCATCGGGACGGCCATGAAGGTCCCAACGGAACAACCGTTGTTGCCGGGACTGGAGGGTGCCGCGGAGACCGTCAGCGATGGCGAGGCGCTGCGACTGGTCCGGGAACGCCTGGGGTTGAGCCAGGGACAACTCGCACGTACGCTGGGCTATACGCAAGCCGCCATCAGCATGGCCGAAGCCGGCAAACGCCCCAAAATGGTTCGGAAAATCCTCATGGCCGCCCGGCGGCTCAAACCCGGCGTCTGAACTACTGCTTGGTTTCCGTAGTCGCCTGTTTGCTGGCGGCCTGGGCTTCGTCCCTAAGCTTGATCAACATGGCCGCATCCGCCTTCAGGAAGTCGCCCTTGTTCAAGGCCCACCACTTCTTCGACTGCTCGTGCGCCTTCTCGCTCGTGGGAAACGATTGCCCCGTGAGCGTGTTGACGACCGCCAGGACATCCGAGAAATCCTTCCGAAGGGCCTCGATCTCTTCCTTCGATCGACGGCCTGTCGCGGGACCGCCACCGCCTCCTCCGCCCCCGCCGTCCCCTCCGTCGTTGCCGCCACCCCCTTCATAGGTGGCAGGATACGTGAACGTGCAAAAAAACTTGATGGCCTCTTCCGTTGCCGCTGCCTTGGTCTTCAGTTTGGGGAAGGTCTGCAACATGCTGATCTTGTTCGCCCGGTTCTTCTCGTTCCGGAACAGTTCCAGGACGACCGGTTCGAGTTTGCCTTGCGTATCTTCCCAGTCCGAAATCAGCAGGAAGGCCGCGAGCCTGACCGAAGGCTCGAGATCCGTGCTCGCCACCCGGGTGAGAAACGACTTGCTCGTCGGCTCCTTCGTTCCCTTCAAGAGCTGAACCGCCGCAACGCGGTCCTCGGGCTTGGCGGAAGCATAGGCCTTGACGAATTCGGCGCGCTTTTGAGTCTCCGTCAATTCGCCGGCTTGGGACGTAACCAGAGCAAAGCTAAACGCTACAAACGCAAAGGCCAAGCGGCTGTTCATGACAGTCTTCCTCTCCATCGTCGCGGCGCACAGGTGCACCAACCACCATTACTACACCGACGCTTCCCCCTACACGGTTATTCGAAGGAATCCGTCGGCGTAGTGCAAGTATCCCCACATCGGTAACGGCCAGACTTCTATAGACCTTCAAACGCAAAACCGATACCTGTTGTTCAGAGTCTCTCCGATGACGGAAGCTGCTTGGATTTCAGGAATTAAGTCTGGGACTGGCGGCGGGATCGAACTTCAGATGTGCATTTTGCGTACAGTTCATGTCTCGCTTGCCGCTTCTGGAGACTCCCACAAGCAAGAACGCCACCCTACAGGTCATCGCCCGGCCAACGGTCAATGGGGCCTTTCGAGAGTTTTCGTCCCTCGGGCGTTCCTTTGGGTCGTTTCAGATTGCCACGCCGAAGCGTCTCCCGGTTGAAGAAGCTTCTGATCTTCCAGATCAGACGGATCAGGAGCATCATCACGGTGATGGCGCCCAGTATCAGGAAGGACCAGTGCCGTCCCCACAGGATCAGACCAGCACTGATCAGTCCAAGGATATTAACACACCAGTCAAGAAGAAAGGCGCGATCGGCGACCGCAACTTCCTCCTGGAGTTGCTGCATGGGCGGCAACTGGAGGTCAGATGCGGTCGTCGAGGACGAGGGAGTATCAGCCATGGCAGAACGCCTCGAACGCAAACCGCTTGACCGCACCGACAGGCGGCCGCTATCGGCTCAGTCGTTGGCCTTGGGGGCTTCTGTCGGAGGTGCCGCCTCTGTCTTCTGTCGGGGCTTGACGGCCTGTTCGACCGGTTTGTCGTCGACCGCGGCGACCGCAAGGGCGCCCAGCTTCTCGGCAACGCGCGTCGCCTTGCCGACGCGATCGCGCAGATAGTAGAGCTTGGCGCGGCGGACCTTGCCCTTTTTCTTCACCTCGATCCGGTCGATCGACGGGCAATGGGCCGGGAAGACGCGCTCCACGCCTTCGCTGCCCACGAGGCGGCGAACGGTGAAACTGGCATTGACGCCGGAGCCTTTCTTGCCGATGACGATGCCGGTAAAAACCTGAAGGCGCTCCTTCTCGCCTTCCACGATCTTCAGATGCACATCCACCGTGTCGCCGATCTCGAACGAGGCGAAATTCGCCTTGAGGTTGGTCTTCTCGACCAAGTCCATGATCTCATGGCTCTTCATCTCACGTCTCCCTTGCAACCGCTGAAAACACCGCTCACTGCCCTTTCCCACAAAAGGGAAGAGATGCAACCGTCGGACGGTCAGACTTCCGCGTCGTCCGCCACGCCGTGCTTCCGCGCCGATGGCAGGTCGGGGCGGGCACGTTGCGTTCGCGCCAAGGCCTGTTCGCGCCTCCATTCGGCAATCCTGGCGTGATCGCCGGACAGCAACGTTTCGGGCACCGCGCAACCCTCGAAAACCGCCGGCCGCGTGTACTGAGGGTACTCCAACAGGCCCTCGTTCTCCGGCGAGAACGATTCGCTCCGGACACTCTCCGGATCCCCCAGCACGCCGGGCAGCAACCTCACCACGGCATCCATCATGACCAGTGCCGGCAACTCGCCGCCCGTCAACACATAATCGCCGATCGAAACCCGCTCGGGCTTCAGGATCTCGACGATCCGTTCGTCGTAGCCTTCGTAGTGCGCGGCGAAGAAGACCAGCCGCGCTTCTCGACTCCATGCCCGCGCCAGGGACTGTTCGAATACCCGCCCCTGCGGGCAGGGAAGAATCAGCCGTCCCGGCTCGGGCACGCGCGACCGAACCTCGCGCACCGCCTTGACGACCGGCTCCACCTTCATCACCATCCCGGGACCGCCACCGAAGGGTCGGTCGTCCACCGAACGGTGCCGGTCCGTCGTGTAATCGCGCAGATCCGTCAAGACCAGGTCCACCAGGCCCTTCTCGCGCGCAATCCGCAACATCGAATGCGAAAAAACGCCCTCGAAAAGACCCGGGAAGATCGTGATCACATCGATGCGCATGCGACCGCCAGCGACCCGAAACCCCGCGTTTCACGATGGAACGATACCCAGCTCCATCGTGCGTTTACATGCCGAGCTGCCCGAACGAGCCCAAAGTGCGTCTAGGAAGCCTGCGCTGCGGCGCGCCGACACTCCGCAACCATCTGGTGCACCTTGACCCCCTGCTGTTCCAACAGGTTGCACACGGCTTCCGAAATCTGCGCTCCCTGGCTCACGTAGTGCCGGATGCGTTCGAGCCGGATCGAAAACTTCTCCGCGTCCTTCAACGCAGGGTGGTAATGGCCCAGATTCTCCAAGTAGGCCCCCTGACGTTTTCGGCGGTTGTCGCAGACCACCAAACGGTAATGCGGGGCGTTCCGGCGCCCCATGCGCTGCAAACGAATCTTCAACACGATCCTGCTTCCTCCCTCACCGGCCGTGGACGGTCACGGCCGCCACGTGCAAAGCGCAGCTATATACTCGACACTCCCTTGACAAGCAAGTCACGATGCCGAGTCGTCCGGGACGATCCTGGAACGAGGTGCGTTCCGAAAAGGTCCCGGCCAGTGAGGACAGGATGCTTTTCGACAGGATGAACAGGATCGACCGGCTGGGGGGTGAATGGTTTCGAGGCGGTTTTTGCGTAGCGTGCCGGTCGTTCGGGTTCGACGGCACCGACCGGCAGACCGGCAGGGAATGCG
>Ga0073932_1004483_pt1 | contig 16490 bp, 14 predicted proteins | sample DewCreD2012metaG_FD_76967 | JGI IMG/M metagenome (GOLD analysis project Ga0073932, IMG submission 76967) | Hot spring sediment bacterial and archeal communities from British Columbia, Canada, to study Microbial Dark Matter (Phase II) - Dewar... ... | reverse complement strand
CGGCCTGATTATGGATGAACTGGCCCGCGCCGAAAAAATCGATGTCGACCAGAAGTCGCTGGAAGAGGAATTTGGCAACCTGTGGGCAACCCTGGCGATGACCAACGAAGACTTTGCCCGCCAAACTAAGGGCGGCACCAAACCGACCCGCGAAGTGGTCGATGCGGTGGCGATGGACTCGATGAACCGCCTGGTCACCCGCCGGGTGCTGGAGCGCATCAAGGCCATTGCAACCGGTCAGGCCGAGGCCGAAGCAGAACCAGCCGAAGAAAAGCCCAATAAAAAGGGCAAAAAAGCGGCAGCCGAGCCTGAGAGCGAGTCTCCCACTGAAGATGTGAAACCGGCCAAAAAGTCGAAGAAAAAAAGCGAGTGACGAGTAATCAAAAAGCAACGTCCCGAAGGTTCTCACCTTCGGGACGTTGCTTTACTTCGGTTTGACCAGCGTCCGAACCTGCTCGTGCATGTAGAGCGGCAGGTAATGCGGGCCGCCAGCGTTCTTGCCGCTCGAGCCAGAGCCTTTCCAGCCGCCAAAGGGCTGGAAGCCGGGCCACGCGCCGGTGGTGGCGCCCTGCGGACGATTGGCGTAAGAGACGCCCGCTTCAATGTTATCAAAGAACCAGTTCACTTCCTCATCCGAGCCGTAAAAACCGGCAGTCAGGCCATAGTTGACGCTGTTGGCAATTTGCATGGCTTCCTCGAGGTTCCTGATCCGGCCAACGGTGGCGATGGGCAGGAACATCTCCTGCTGCCAGAGCGGATGCGAGAAAGGCACATCCACCACCAGGGTCGGCTGGCAGAAATAGCCCTTCGCCAGGTGACCGTTGAGGGTCTTGCCACCGGTCAAGAAGCGCCCGGTCTGTGAGAGTTCCTCGGTGAAATTCTTGAAATCCTCGTAAGCAGACTGGTTAATGACTGGGCCCAGGAAAGTCTGGCGCTCGGTGGGGTCGCCGATGACCAGTTTTTCGGTCAGGTCTTTCAGCCGGGCGGTCAGTTCATCGTAGACCGGTTCCTCGACCAAGATGCGGCTGGCCGCCGAGCATTTCTGGCCCTGCAAACCAAACGCTGAGCGGACAATGCCCGTAGCGGCCTGCTCCAGGTCGGCATGACGCGAGACGATGGCCGGGTTTTTTCCGCCCAATTCAAGGATGACAGGCCGGATGTAGTTGCGCCGGGCGAAATCCTGGAACAATTTCATGCCAACCTCGAAGGAGCCGGTAAAGGTAACGCCGTCCACTTCGGGGCTGTCAACCAGGGCCTGGCCGAGGGTGCGTCCCGGCCCGGTGACGAAGTTAACCACCCCGTCAGGAAGTCCGGCGTCGCGGAAGCAATCGACCAGCAGGCGGACAATCCAGGCTGTATCAGTAGCGGGTTTGATAACGACCGTGTTGCCGGTCACGAGGGCCGCGCCCACCGGGCCGCCGGTGAGGGCAAACGGGAAGTTGAACGGGCTGATGACGAGCCAGACGCCATAGGGGCGCAGCATGGAAATATTGGTCGAGTCGTGGTTGGGCAGCGGGTCTTTGCCGAGGGTTTGGATGTAGCCATTGTTGGCTTCCATCTGATCGCAAGCGTAAACAATCAGGTCGGCGGTCTCCTGCACGTCGCCGATGGCTTCCATGCGGTTTTTGCCCACTTCCAACGACATGGCGGCGCTCAGGTGGAACAGGCGCTCTTCGATGAGCCTCGCCGCCTTGCGCAGCAGGGCGACCCGCTCCTGCCAGGGAGCGCGGCTCCACGCTGGGAAGGCCCGGCGCGCGGCGGCCAGCGCCTGGCGGGCGTGTTCCGCGTTTCCTTTTTGCATCAGGGCCAGCACCACATCGGTATCGATGGGCGTGCGGTCCTCGAACTTTTCGCCCGAAAAAACATCCCGGCCATCGATAAACATGGCATACTCCCCGCCCAGGCTGGCCTTCTGCTCGGCCAGGGCCAGGTCATAGCGGTGATGCAATTCTTCGGGCGGGTTGAACATGGTGGCATAGGTAAATTTGAAATCGGTCATCCAGGCTTCTCCTTTGGGGCAGCGGAATTATTATGATTATTTTGATAAATTTTATCATATTATTCCAACTCAAAAAAGACGAGCAGCAAGAAAATAATCCAACTCATACAACCCCAATGCACACTACGTTATAATTCTGCCAAAATGAAACAATTTGCCCAAATTTTCCATCATCCATTCCTGCCCGTTCTGGCCTCGCTGGTTGGGCTGCTGGCGCTTGCGCATGGCTTGCTGCTCCCCTGGCAAGGTTATTCATTCGATGAATGGCATTTCGTCTACTATTCACTGATAGACAACGGGCAAGGATTGACCGAACTGTTCCACTACGACGGCCATCCACAATCGGTCTGGATTTACCTGTTGAGCTTTCGCCTGCTTGGGTATCCCCCCCTGGCCTGGCACTTGCTCGCTTTTTTTTGGAAGGCAGCCTGCGTTTTGATGTTCTGGATACTCTTGCAGCAGGTCTGGCCCAAAAAGCCATAGCAAACCTTTAGCGCAGCGCTCTTGTTCGGCCTCTATCCATTTTTTACGCTGCAAGTCTTCGCCATCGCGTATTTCGAGGTCTGGTACAGTTTTTTCTTGCTTTGGCTTTCCATCTTCCTGACCATCAAAGCAGTTCAACAGCCAAAACGATTCTGGCAATGGACCGCTCTGGCCTTGCTTGTCAAAATTGGGCATCTTTTTACCAGCGAATATACCTGGTTCCTGGAAGTGTTGCGGCCCATGCTTGTCTTCCTGGCGTTACCAGCCGCCCTGCCGCGCGTCGAAAAAATCCGCCGGGCAGCGTCAGCGTGGCTGCCTTACTTCGCGCTGTTTTTGATTGCAGTCATCTGGCGGGGTTTCTTCTACCAACCCTTAAGGCAATCCTTCCGCGTGATGGAGGGGATTTTCAGCGAACCGCACCTGTTCGTTCTGGCGGCTTTGCGACATTGGATTCCCGATTCCGCGCTAACCCTGTTCACATCCTGGTTTTACATCCTCAAACCGGAATACTTCGACTTTGGCAGGCGGGTAAACGTTTTCATCTTGTTGATAGCGCTGACCGGGGGCGCGCTGACCTGGTTCGGACTGAAAAAATCTGACGCTCCAACCACGTCAAATGAAAACGACGCTGCCTGGCCCCCCACCGCGCTAACGATTGGCCTGATTGGCATGATAGCCGGATTTCTGCCCTCGTATGCTGCCGGTTACACTGCTTATCTGAGTGAATGGCCTGGTAACGCGCGCCTGATTCTGGCCGCTTTCCCCGGCGCTGCTTTGCTCGTGACAGCCCTGTTAGATTTAATCGCCAGGCCACGCGCTAAACTTGTCGTGCTCGCCGTTCTGTCGGGGCTGCTCATTGGCTGGCATGTGCGCGTCAATTACGAATTTTGGATGGTTTGGGCCTTCCAAAAAGACTTCTATCAGCAATTGACTTGGCGCATCCCATCGTTAAAACCCAACACCACCCTGCTCTTAACCACTCCTTACACCCTGCCCTTATCGCCAGATTCTCCGGCGCGGATTGCGTTAGAGCCAGATTTTTCGGTTTCTCTGGCAATCAATGCCCTGTATAGCGCACTGCCAGACAAAGATAGACGAATTCCGTACTGGTTTTCTTCAGCCGCAAAAGCGTTTGCAGAAAACAGACAAGAAAAAGAACCATCTTTTCACGCATCTCACGCCACCTTGCACTTTGCCGGTGAGCCAGAGCGCCTGATTGTGCTGCATTTTAATCCTGAACAAAAAGAATGCTTGCGCGTTTTGGAACCAGAATATGCTAACTACAAAAAAATTCCTCCAATCGTCAAAGAAGCCGCCAAACTTTCTCGCCCCGAAAATATCTTGCCAGAATCTCGAACCGATTTTTACCTGCGTGATGTCATTTTAGGAAAAGAAAAAGTGTATTCATGGTGTTATTACTATGCACAGGGCGCTTTGGCTGCCCAATTTGGCCGTTGGGAGGAGACTATCAAGTGGTGGGAAGAAGCCAAACGAGAGAAACGCCGTCCTGGCAGCGGCTATGAATTGCTGCCCTTCATTGAGTCTTTCCTGCGCGCAGGCCGATGGGAAGAGGCTGCCGACCTGACACGCCTTTCCAACCGCCTGACCCCTGGCATGGATACTGCGCTTTGCCCACTGTGGAAAGACACGCAACAAAGCGCCAGCCCATTTCCAGAGCAGGAAAAAGCCAGTCGTCAAGTCAACGATTTGTTGAAGTGTAGTCCATGATAAACAAGTCAGGTGACAGTCACCTTAAAGATGACTGTCACCTGAAAAAAATATGTAGTTAGTCAGTAGACAAAATCCCCGCTCCTTGCCATAATCAGGATACCATTTGTATTCCGATTCCCCTCCCAGGAGACCCGTCCATGACCCTTTCCGAAAAACTGACCGAAACTGCCATTTTGGCCGAATATCATTACGAACTGCGCCCCGTCGAACGCGGCTATGCCAATCGCACCCTTTATATTAATCTAACCGACAACACCATCCGCGAAAAACCGGTCACGCAGCAGATGAAAGACCTGTTTACCGGCGGGCGCGGCTTTGCGCTCAAACTGCTGTGGGATGCGGTGACTCCCCAAACCAAATGGAACGACCCAGAGAATGAACTGGTCATCGCCAACGGGCCAATTTGCGGCATCACCGCCTACCCCGGCAGCGGCAAAGCGACCGTAGTGACGCTCTCCCCGCTGACTGAAAATGTAATTGACAGCAACGTGGGCGGCTACTTCGCGCCCTTCCTGAAATTCTCCGGCTTCGACGCGCTCGAAATCCAGGGCAAAGCCGAAGAAGATGTCATCATCTACATCGACGGCGACACCGGCCTGGTGACGATTACCAAAAACTCGCTCAGCGAGGTAGATGCCCACCAAATCGGCAACGTGCTGACCGAGCGCATCGGCGGCGATGAACGCGGCAAGCGCGGCGTCTCGGTCCTATCCACCGGTCAGGCGGCGGAACACACCCGCATCGCCATGATTAACTCCTCCTGGTACGATGTCCGCCGCAAAGAAGCCCGTCTCAAACAGGCCGGGCGCGGCGGCCCGGGGCGCGTCTTCCGCGACAAGAAAATCAAGGCCATCGTCGTCCGCTTTACCGACATGGGCGGCGACCTGAACGGCGTGGCCGATATGGCCCTCATCCGCAAGGCCGGGCAACGGATTAACAAAGAAATTGCAGAATTGGACGACAAGCAAAACCAGATGCGCAAAGTCGGCACGGCCAACATCGTCGAGATTATGGACCACTTCGACCTGCTGCCGACCCACAACTTCCGCTACGGTTCGCATCCCGATACCCACAAAATCGACTCGAAAGTGTGGAAGGAAGCCTTCACCCAGGGCCTGCCCGATGGCTGCTGGCTGGGCTGCACGCTCTCCTGCTCGCATGGGGTGGACCACTTCCCGCTCAAAACCGGGCCGTATGCCGGGCAGTGCGTGCTGGTAGATGGCCCCGAATATGAAAATGCCGCCGGGCTGGGCGCGAACATCGGCAATTTCGACGCCCAGAAGGTGCTTGAACTCAACTTCTACTGCGACACCTACGGCGTAGATACCATCTCCTTTGCCAACTGCGTGGCCTTTGCGATGGAGTGCTACGAGGAAGGTCTCATTACGAAGGAACACACCGGCGGCCTGGAACTGAACTTTGGCAACGGCGCGGCGGCCCTCGAACTGCTGCATCAGATGGCGCGCGGCGAAGGATTCGGAGTCATCGTCGGGCAGGGCGTCCGCTATATGAAAAAGTATTTCGCTGAACACTTTGGCGCCGACCCGGTTTTCATGCACGACATTGGCATGGAAATCAAAGGTTTGGAAATTTCGGAATACATGACCAAAGAATCCATCGCTCAACAAGGCGGCTACGGCCTGGCGACGAAAGGCCCGCAACACGATGAAGCCTGGCTCATCTTCATGGACCAGGTTCACAACCTGCTGCCGACCTTCAAAGACAAAGCCGAGGCCCTGCACTACTTCCCCATGTGGCGCACCTGGTTCAGCCTGCACGGCTTATGCAAACTCCCCTGGAACGACATCTCGCCCGAAAACAACAAACAGACCAAGGAACCGGCCAAGGTCGAGGAACATGTCGAAAACTACACCTGGATTCACCAGGGCGTGACCGGCATCCCGACCACCACCGAAACCCTGTTGGCGCAGTCGGAGCGCGTCTACAACTTCCAAAAAGTCTTTGCCATGCGCATGGGACGGGTTGGCCGCCAGCATGATGTGCCGCCCTACCGCGCCATGGGCCCGGTGACCAAACTGGAATACGAATCACGCCAGGAACGCTACGATAAGCAACTGAAAGAGGTGGTTGGCATTGACCCAAGTGGCCTCTCCACCGAAGAAAAGATGAAACACATACGTCAATACCGCGAGGAGCAGTATCGCAAAATGCAAGATGCCGTCTATGAACGCCGCGGCTGGGACGAGAACGGCATCCCAACCCCTGAAAAACTCAAGGAACTGGGCATGGACTTGCCCGAACTGCTCGAAGTGGTAGAACAGGCCAGGAAATCCCAGTGAGCAGAGAACAGTAAGCAAGATAAGGCGACAGTCACTTTGGGAATACTGTCGCCTTACTTTTTCGCAAAAAACAAGTACAATGGTGGCTTATCGGCTTTGGCAGAAGCAGGCTTCTGCACTTCATACAAGAAAAGAGAAAATATGAGCGAATTAACAGTACAGGACGGCCAGGTTGTTTCGATGGAATACAGCCTGCATGTCGACGGGCAAATGATTGACTCCTCGCAGGGGCGTGAGCCGCTGGAATTCCTGCAAGGCGCGGGCAACATCATCCCCGGTCTGGAAGATGAACTCTACGGGCTGGGAATTGGCGAGGCCAAGAATGTCATTGTCGCTGCCGAAGACGGCTACGGCGAACTCGACCCGGATGCTTTTATCGATGTTCCCCGCGAGCAGTTTCCCGCTGAAATCCCGCTGGAGGTTGGCGTCGAACTCCAGGTGCGGGATGAGAGCGGACACCCGATGATGGCGCGCATCGACGCGGTGGATGCCGATAGCGTGCGGCTCGACTTCAACCATCCCCTGGCGGGCAAGGAACTGGTCTTCGATATCAAAATCGTCGGCCTGCGCGATGCCACCGACGAGGAAATGGAACACGGCCACGTTCACGGCGATGGACACCACCACTAACAGTATCCAGTAAGCAGTATCCAATGATACAGGAAACAAGCCCGGATGATTTTCCGGGCTGTTTTTTTGCGCGGTGCGCGTCGATGAATGCCGTGCAGGGCCTTTATAATTATGGCGCAGGATTTGCGCGATAAGCGCAAATCAGAGCAGCCTTTGGCTGCGACCCGCGAAGCGGCTGCGCTATGGATTGGCTTCGGGATTCATGCTGGTATAAAGCGCGATAGGGTTACCGGTTGGGTCCTGGAAGACGCCGAACCAGCCAGTCTGCGGAATCTCCATCTTTTCCTGGATGATTTTCCCGCCCAGGGCGACAGCCTGTTTCAAATCGGCCTCGATATCGTCGCTATTGACGTAGATGAGAATATCGCCTGGCTGGGTAGTCTCACCCAGGTCGATGAACCCGCCACCCGAGCCGTCGCCGGCTTCCCACATGGTGTAGTTCATCTCAGGTACATGCTGGATTTTCCAGCCGAACAGTTTCCGGTAAAATTCCCCGGCCTGCGCGCCGTTTGCGGCAGGAATTTCAATATGGACAACGTTTCGTTTGGTCATGGGGCTGCTCCTCTTTGAATTGGACAAGCAATACCCAAATTATAGAACTTAAGTTCTAATAATACAAGCCCCAGATGTGGCGCATCGCCCCCAGGCATGGCAAGATATGGCGTGGCGTAACGCTTCAAAGGAAAATCAGCACCACCAACACCCCAACCGCGCCGCAGGCGAAGTTGACCCAGTCGTTATCGAGCCAGGGCCAGCCGCGCTTGAGCGTGGTCTGCGTTCCGCAGGTGTGCAGGGGGTGTCGCTCGGTTTCCTTATCGCAGGCCGAGCAGTGATAGATGGCCTGCGCGGTCGCGCCGAGCAGCGAATCGAATAGCGAACCAGCCAGCCCCGCCAGGGTGATGAGAATGCCAAAATAGGGGGAGACCGGAATCGGCGGGAAAGCAACCGCGAGAAAACCAATTAAACCGGACCCGGCCAGGGAGGCGAGCGTCCCCGCCAGCGAGATTCCGCCCGAAGTCCCTTTTTCCACAATTTTGGTTGGGTCGGTTATCAGACGCGGCGGATGAGGATTCAGTACCCCCAGTTCGGTCGCCCAGGTATCGGCGTTGACCGCCGCCAACGAGGCCGCGAAGGCCGCCCAAACCCAGGCCTCGCCAGGGAAGAAGTACCATAACCCGGCGAAAAGCGTTGCCAGCCCGCCGTTGCCAAACACCTGGCCGATGTCGCGCTGGCCGCCCTTGGAGAATTTCTCGTTCAGGCCGCGTTTGCGTGCCTTAAAGGCGCGGGTCAGGCCGGTGGATGTGATGAAAAAGGTCAGCAGCAGCACGGCCCACTGCCAGCCGCCAATCCCAAAAATCACTGTGCCGACGATGGCCGCCCCAATTGCCCCAGAACGGCTCAGGCTGTGGGCGCGATAGGCGGCGAATGCAATGAGCGATGCAATGAGAAATCCCGTAAAGAGTTGCATAGTTTAGATGGGGGTTGTCACGATGAAATAGATGGCGAGCAGGAAAAAAAGCGAAGACAGGGTGCTGGAAGCCCAAAGGGTAAGCGAAAGTACCTGCTGATCGGCGCGCCGGTAGAAGAAAACCCCAATCAGCCAGCCTATTGCGAACAGGACGGTGCTCAACAATGGAAGCAGGATGAGTTGCGCCGCCGGAACAGCCCCCAGCGGCGCACCGCCCGGCCCAAACCCAAGCGGAACTCGTTGGGTGGTTGGTATCAGCGCGCTGACCCAGACCAGCGAAGCGAGGTTCAAGAACAAGCCCGCCAGCCAGAGAAAACGCACCCAGCCGCTTTCCCAGGCGCGCCCAACAACAAACGAGGGGAACTCGGAACGGCCCTTGCCGGGAGTCAGGCTGCCCATCTCGATGATTTTCTGGAAGGCCGCCGCAAAAGCCGCCGGGTTTTCGGGGGAAATCGCAAACACCCGGCGCGGGGTGGCAACCAGCAATAGATTGCCCGCCTCCGAAGCCAGGAACTCGACCTCGCCGATGTCGGCCTGGCGCGTCAGTCCCAGAATGCCACCCGGCAAACGAAAGAGCGGCAGGGCCAGCGGCGCAACCAGGCCATGCACGGGCCGCAGCCATTCGATTTCCGAGACCGGGATTTCTTCCACCCGCATTCCCCACATCAGGCGCAGGGTGTTGCGGTCCAACTGGTAATTGGCGCGCCCCAGGGCGTAGAGCCGGTAGGCCAAAACCGGCAAGGGTATCGCCGAAGCCAGAAAAACGACGATATAAATTGCAAACGCAACGCCAACCGGAGTTTGGAACACTTGCCAGAATGAAATCCCCGCCGTTATGACGAGAAATGCAATCAGGGTAATGTGGATGACCAGCCCGCGTTGGCGTGGAGGGGGAAAATCATTCATCGCTGATTTGTCGTCACGCGGCGCTCAATTCGGCGCGGATGGCCTGGCAGACGTACTCGACCTGCTCTTCGGTCATCACGCCGCTAAACGGCACGGCCAGCCCGCGCCGTCCGAGGTCTTCGGTAACGGGAAAATCACCTTCGCGGTAGCCGAAGCGCTCCACCATGTACGGCTGGAGGTGAATCGGCAAAAAGTAGGGCCGCACTGGCACGCCGCGCGCTTCGAGGCGGCTGGCGAGCGCGCCCCGGTCGATTTTGCCATCGATGCGGATAACGTAGACGAACCACGACATGCGGGTCGTTTCGGGCGCGATGAAGGGAATCTCGATTCCGGGAATTTCGGCCAGCCGTTCGGAATACCAGGCTGCCACCTGCTCCCGTTTCACGAGCATTTCCTCCAGCCGCCGCAGCTGCGTAATCCCCAGCGCCGAAGACATCTCATCGAGCCGGTAGTTGTAACCGAGATAGGTGTGCGAGAGCCAGGTATCGCCGGGGGCGCGGCCCTGGTTGCGCAGGGCGCGCATGAAGGCGGCGGCCTGGTCGTCATCCGTGATGATGATGCCGCCCTCGCCGGTCGTCATTTGTTTGTTGGGGTAAAAGGCAAAGATGCCGTAATCGCCAAACGTTCCGGCCTGCTGGCCTTTGTAGGTCGCGCCGAGCGCTTCGCACGAATCTTCGATGACCTTCAGGCCGCGTTCCCGCGCGATGGCGTTGATTTTGTCCATTGGGGCGGGCTGGCCGAAGACATCGACGGGCAAAAGACCTTTCAATGTTGAAGGTTGAATGTTGAAGGTTGAACGAGGCAAATAACGTTCGATACTTTCAACCGCGTCCTTCAGTTGCGCTACATCGATATTGCCGGTTTTCGGGTCGACATCCACAAAAACGGGGATGGCGTTCTCGAACAGAAGCGCGTTGGTAGAGGCTACGAACGAGAAGGGCGTGGTAATCACCAGGTCGCCGGGGACAATCCCGGCGGCGCGCACGCACAGGTGCAATCCCGCCGTGCCGGAGTTGACGGCGATGGCGTGCTTCGCGCCGGTATACTCGCAAAAACTTTCTCGAATTCGACCACCTTTGGGCCGAGGCTCAGGTTGGGAGTGTTGATGACCTCGATGACTGCCTGGCGGTCGGCATCGGTCAGGTCGGGGGAGGACATGGGGATTTTCATGAGGGTCATTTATTCTTCGTTAGTGAAATATGCCCCAGATTCATCACGAACCTGGTTCTGCTTAAAGTTTTCAGATAAGCCGATAAATTCCCCTAATGGAACATCAAGGATGGCTTTTCTTAAGAAAGTTTCGGTCTGTTCATCGTCCATTTGCGCCAATGGATGTTTGAATCCAACCGTTTTATTGAGAACTTGCGCCACCTGGCGAGGCCAATACCCAGAACTCATTTGCACAATTATGCCTTGCAGTTCTTCGGCCATTCGCTCAATTCGACTGTTTGCTCCAATTCTATCAACCAAAATAACAGTCGCCATGTAAAAAGTTGAGCGTCCTAAAGAAATTTCACGCTCAAATCGAGTAACTTTGTCTAGGGAAATTTCTGGATTTCCTCGTCCAATGAACCCAATATCAAAACGTACACCTTTGCCCATTTCATACAATAACGTGGCATCGCTTTCTCGTTTTTCCGCGCGAGACGACAACCAAAACACGCTATTGAACTCATTGGGGGGCGGCGTGACGTGCTTAAACCCCAAAACATGAAGCAACGAGCCAAGTACTAATTTTTCAAAAAGTTTGCCATAGGCTGCTTTTTCTGAGCCTCGAATTGCAAGGGTTTGCGCACCGATTGTATTCAATAAATATGTCAACCACATCCAATTAATTTGAGCCTTATAGTGAGAGCCTAAAACTAACTCGCCGTGTAAATCCCCAACCTGAAGTTTTCTTTCAACAATAACTTCATTACATATCTGGATATATTGTTCACGATAATTAGACAATGCTGTAGGGTTGTCTCGCAAGACATTTTGGAATGCTTTATCTGTAAGACCTAGAACCCATTGAGACAGCCAACGTTCAGATTTCGATACCTTTTTCTTTGCCAAGAAATCTGTGGCAAGCTCCGGCAGTTGACTGACAAAATCAGCAGATAAGGATGAGCCTTTTAGAAAAAGTTCGGTGATTGCCAAGTTCAGCGCTGCGATACGCCGCCTGGTTAGCGATTCGGTAGAATCACGCAGGTTTCTGCCAGTCAAAACATCAAAAACCACGCCACGAACCACATCTAGGCCAATTTGTTCAACCAGTTGACTTCCGCTTGCAGAAAGCAAAGCCAAATCTGCCTCTGATAACAACTCTGTGAAGGAATTCAGTGCAATTTTTTTCTTTGTCATAAATCCGCCCTAAAACAAAATATTATCCACATCAATCTGTGGGCAATTTATTGTGTGTATGTGCCTTGCATCTTTTCCAAGCCACAATGTAGCCTCTTCCCGAATAATTTTGACATATTCCGGGTTTTGTTCCAGTAACACAAACCGCCTCCCCAACTTGGCCGCTGCCTTTCCAACAGTGCCAATACCGGCAAATGGGTCTAATACAACATCTCCCTTAAAAGAGTAATACGTTATCACTTTTTCTGCTAATTCCAATGGAAAGATAGCAGGATGACGGGGGTCATGTGCTGGTGTAATACGCCAGATATTCGTCCGCTCATAGTCATCACCGACTTTTGATTCATTCACTAACTCTTTTTGCGGATGTGCGCGAATATTCCAGTCAATTAATTTGTCAGTATGTTTCCTATAAACCAGAATGTATTCGGTGACCGGGACAGGTTTGTATTGCAAAGGATTGCGGTCAGCAGCAAAACGCCGTCCTCGCCCTGTAGCCCAGCCTGCGCCTTCCGGCTTTTCCCAAATAATGTCATCGATAAAATCATATCCTTCTTCAACAAATAGTCGGTGCATGTCAAATGGCACAGCAATACGGCGGGATGCTTCACTACGGCTGGCGCGGCGCACTAAAACTGGCGAAACATTCATTACAAAAAAACAACCCTCTGCCAAAACTCGATGCGCATTTTGAATAATTTTTCGGATTTTCAGCAAGTATTCTTCGTATGTGACGTAATCGGTATATTCAGGTCGCGCATTGTAATAAGGAGGTGATGTAAAAATCAAATTTACGCTTCCTGCCGGGAGTTCCTGCAACATTTTCTCGCTATCGCCTTGCGCAATTGTGTTGCGTAAATCTGATAATACATAAGCCCCGCTTGTTTTATTTGGCTTTTTTTTCTGATGAGTTGAACGTCCAAGTAAACGCGCTTCAAGGACTTCGGGAGATGTAGATTTATCTTCAAGTATTAAAGATGTATAAGCATCTACCACAACCTCACCAAGACGCTCATGTGATGTTTTTCCCACCAAAGGAACGCGCCAAATGTGATAGCGGTCATCCACTTCTGGCAACCCAAAGTCGATTGCATTTTGCAACTTCGCTCGCTCTAACCAAAATAAAGCGACTTTTTTGGCCGCTTTGACATCAATGACGCTATATTTTCGTTGAATTGCTACAGTTGGACGGACATCCATAACCATTCACTTATCACTGATAATTCTGACCAAATCATTCATCGCCACTTGCTGAACTTCGCCAGCAGCGCGTCTTTTCAATTCTACCATCCCATTTTGCAGGCCCCGCTCGCCAACCGTGATGCGTACCGGACAGCCTATCAGGTCGGCGTCGTTGAATTTGACGCCGGCGCGGTCGTTGCGGTCGTCGAACAAGACTGAAAGGCCAGACTCGGTGAGGGTACGATAGAGTTCTTCAACAGCGGGGAGGGTATCGAGGGTCTTGCCCGGCACGTGCATCAGGTAAATGTCGAAGGGGGCGGCAGAGACGGGCAGGGTCAGGCCCTTTTCGTCGTGATGGGTTTCGGCCAGGGCAGAAAGGATGTTCTCGAAGTTGTATTCGCCGCCCGAAGCAAGAAGCCAGGCTTTATGGGCTTCGAGGGGCGCGCCGCAGGCTGCGCAGGGGTGGCCGGGAGCGGCAAGGGTCAGGTCGGCGATAATATTGGCGGTGTAGTCGCGCCCATAGTTGACGTTTTTGATGTGATAACCGGCTTCGTTGGCCCCAGCCACGAGGTTGGGCGAATCGGGAATCAGGTCGTCTACCACAACCAGCGCATTTTTAACCCCCAACGGCGAGGCGTAGCCGGGGATGGCGCCAACGGCGCGGATTTCGTCTTCGGTGGCAAGGCGCACATCACCCACCAGGGCGGTCAGTTTGGCTTCGCTGAGGGTCTGGTCGCCGCGAATGACGATGAAAACGAATTTTTCGTCGGCTTTGCGGACGAACATGAGGGCTTTGGCGGTCTTTTGCTGCGGTATGCCTAAAAAGGTGGCCAGGCTTTCGATGGTGGGACAGTGAGGGGTCAGGACTCGCTGGAGGACGGCGGGCGGTTCAGCGGCGAAAACGGTCTTTTTAACGGGAGCAAGTTCGAGCCGCGCGGCGAAGCCACAAACGGGACAATGCAGGATTTCGGTATCGCCAACCGGAATCGGGTAGAAAATGTCGCTTTTTCCAGAAAAGAGGGACAAACCAAGATGAAAGAGGAAAGATGGGTCGGCAGCAGCCAGTTTTTCGAGACGCTGGAGCGCGAATTGGCCGAGCGGGAGCAATTCGCCGCTGTGAGAGACGTAGCCAGCGCGAATCAAAAAGCCTTGCCCGGCGCTGCGGGCATGGGCGGGCGGGTCTCGGTGGGTTTGGAGGGGAATTTGGGCGTATCTCATGGTTCGGGCGGCTCGAAGCGGGGCGTGGTTTCCGGTTCGGGGCCGAGGTCGAGGTCAACGTGGTCTTCCATGCGCATTTGGCCGCGCAGGAAGGCGCCATCTTCGGTGACGAAGGAGGTGGTAACGACATCGCCCCACACGCGCCCGGTAGCGCGGATTTCGAGTTTTTGGGCGGTGATGTTGCCGCGCACGGCCCCGGCGACGATGACGGTGCTGGCGCGGATGTTTTCACAGGTGACGCGCCCGCTTTCACCAACGACCAACATGCCGCGCAGGGCAATTTGGCCCTCGAAGGTGCCTTCGATGCGCACGCCACCCGCGCCGCTCACCTTGCCTTCCCAGATGAGGCCGGGGCCGAGTACGGAGGTGATGCGTTCGACCGCCTGAACGACGGGCGGGGTAACGGGTTGGGGGGAGGGAGGGGAAGAACGTTTGAACATCAATTCACCTGAAAAGACAAATTAACACAATGGCAAAATGCGAATGTGCGATTTTTGTTCATCAACAACTGCCAAAGCGTCTTGCTCGAACAAAGATTGGTATTCTTGCAAGATTTTGACCACACGGGTCTCTAAGGCTCACGTGTCACCTGCGCTGCGAAGCGCAACGGAACGGCCTCAGACGCAAGCGCGTGTTAGCCCGCCCTAGCTCGCATTGCGGGCCTTGCGGAATTGTTTTTTCATTACTAATCCAGCAGCCAAAGCCATAGCGGCCAACCAACCTAACCACACTGGTACTGGAAACCCGAAATTTATCAAGAAGTGCATCGCCATTGGCCCCCACAGGTTATTTGTGCGCCAACGGAGGAGAGCAAACATTGCCCCCATGAATGCCGTAACCGCCACTCGACCCAAGCCCCACCAGGCATGAGCGAATCCAAAAAAGATCGAGGGCAATAAGATGGCCACCCATACAGGCAAGTGTCTTCTCAAAGCACTATAGGCAATACCGCGAAATATAAGTTCTTCTATGATAGCGGGTTGCAAGCTGGTAAACGCAGCAAATTGAAGCGTCATAATCCCATACGTCGAATGATACTCTTGCAGGCCTGCCAGTCCATTTTGAGCGAGGTCAGCGGTCAAGACGATGCCTGTAACGAAGATAAATGTGGTCAAGACCACTCGATGATGCTTCTCCTTGGGAAATAAGATGCCGGTTGCGCCGAGATATGTCTTGTATGGTTTGTAGTATGTACGCAAGAGAGCAGGTAACAAACCAAAGGCAATAAGCAATCCGCCTATCAACATAGTGCTGTGCGATATGCCTTGTTCCAATTGACTTCCAGGGTCAATTTTGAACAACAAGGCAGGGACACTGCTGAAAAATGCCAATACAAACCACGACCCACATACTGCGACACCGATTAATAAGTTGTTACAATAAATGCCAAATGGTTGTTGAGAAAATTGATTGTTGTCTGATAATTCATGCATGATCATTCTCCGAGAGCGGGCTAAAGGCAGGCTTTACCGGCAAGTGCGGAATTTGGCAAGAAAATGCCAAAGGGCAAACCCGGCTTTCGGGGTTGAATCCCCTCAAGTATGGGCAACGCCCGCACTTATCCAGTACAAACGATGTTGGGCGTTTTTTGCCTTTGAACTACGCCCTCTGTGAATTTGATAACCGAATTTGAAGACTCGTGCCAACTGCTTCAGCATACCGCCGAATGGTGGATAGTCTTACATCATCGGCATGATTTTCAATGCGAGAAATCGCTGATTTCTTAGTTTGTAGCTTTTGAGCGACTTCATCTTGCGTTAATCCTGCCGCTTCTCTCGCTTGACGAAGAATGACACCAATCTTGAAATCAGCATAGCCAACTTCATAATTTTCTGCAAACTCTGGGGCGCGTTCAGCACGATTTTGAATATACTGTTTAACGTCACTCATGGCTTTTTACTCCTTGCCAAATACTCATTTTTACGACGCATAGCAAGCGCAATTTCCTGCGGAGGCGTTTTTTGCGTTTTCTTGGCAAAACCGTTTGTCAAAATTAGCCAAGAACCGCTCTCGAAGAAACCCAACAATCGGAAAATATCGTTTCCGAATTGGATGCGGACTTCCTAAATTCCTTCGCTATCCACCAGTTTTTTGAAATATTGGCGAGGAACTGATTCTAATTCCTCGATGATTTGCAATACCCATAAAACTTTCTGCGCTTGCTTGCCCGTTAGCGAGTCTAAAAATGTCTCGATAGGGCTTTGACCATTGGGAGGCGATAGAAATT
>Ga0073932_1004477_pt1 | contig 16505 bp, 14 predicted proteins | sample DewCreD2012metaG_FD_76967 | JGI IMG/M metagenome (GOLD analysis project Ga0073932, IMG submission 76967) | Hot spring sediment bacterial and archeal communities from British Columbia, Canada, to study Microbial Dark Matter (Phase II) - Dewar... ... | reverse complement strand
TCGGAAACCAACCGAAACGAGCCTCTCTGTCATCGGTTATGATCCTATTGGCTCATGGACGCGGACCGCTGACACGGTGGAAGAATTGCTGTCCTACCGGAACGATGCGGGCATCACCTGGATAAATGTTAATGGGCTGGATGACCTGGAGTCCATCTCAAAATTAGCTCAAACCTATGGACTCGACAGCCTTTCTATAGAGGATATTCTTAATACGGAACACCGGCCCAAGGTAGAAGAATTCGATGATCATCTTTTTATAATCGCCAAGGCAATTACCTGGAACGATGAAAAGGGTCCTGAGTATGAACAAATTTCCATCATTTTAACCAACAATACGGTTATCACCTTTCAGGAGCACCCGGGGGACTGTTTCGATGCGATTCGGAAACGTATTGAGGTGAACGCCGGCCGGATCCGCAAAATGGGCAGCGATTATCTGGCTTATGCCCTGCTCGATTCACTGGTAGATGAATATTTTAAAACCCTCGATAAACTCGGTCAAAAGCTCGAGGAATTTGAAAATCAAGCGGTTGATGAAACAGGGCGCCAGTTCCTGAAACAACTGCAAAATGTAAAACAGCAGGTCCTATCCCTGCGGCGTATCATCTGGCCCCTGCGGGAAAGTATTTCAAACCTTGAACGGCTCGATACGGAGCTTATATCAGAAGAACTGCAACCCTTCCTTAAAGATTTGTACGACAATATCCTGCAATGTGCAGAAACCATAGAAAGTTATCGGGAACTGATTGTAAGCATTATGGAAGTAAATCTTTCATCGGTATCAAACCGGATGAACGAAGTGATGAAGGTGCTGACCATCATATCAACCATATTCATCCCCCTCACTTTCGTGGTAGGTGTGTATGGCATGAACTTTCAGTATATGCCCGAACTGGAGCATCCCCTGGGCTACCCAATCACCTGGGGTGTTATGATACTCATTGCCCTGGGCATGGTTGCCTTCTTTAAACGCCGCCATTGGTTGTGATATACTCAGTCCATGAATATCTGGATTGAATGGTTTGGAACCTTTGCGTCGGTCGTAGTTGCCATCAGCTTAACCCTGAAAAATATAAAGCGACTGCGAGTTGTAAATCTCATCGGCTCTCTCGCTTTTGCCATCTATGGATTTTTAATTTCCGCATGGCCTGTCTTTGGGCTGAATGCTTTTATCGTGCTCGTAAACACCTACTATTTGTATGTGATGGCCCGGGATGCGAAAAAGCCTGAGACCTTCGAGATTCTCTTTGTAAACCTGGTGCATGATGAATATGCCCAACGGTTTTTACAGTTCTATGAGGCGGACATTAAAAAATTCTTCCCTTCGTTCCCCCTCAAAGGAAAGGATGATTACCTGGCAAGCCTCGAAGCCTGTTTTATTCTGCGGCAGACTGTGCCCGTATCCCTTGTGGTATATCGCAGGGAAGCCAACGGAGATGTATCCATATTGATGGATTATGCAATTCCCGCATATCGGGACCTTAAAAACGCCAAATTTTTCCTGGAAACGGCCCTGAAAAACATTGCCCGGACCGCCAAGGTCGTCCATGCCCAGGCTGAAGTCCCGGCCCATGAGACCTACCTTAAGAAGCTGGGCTTTACCAAAGTGGGGACCTCTGGTTCTGTACAACTGTACCAAAAAACTCTCGGATAACAGATATTACCATGGCAGAACTGCTAAGTACCGCCCCTGCGGACATTGAACGGGCCGCCAGGGCTCTTAAGGAGGGCAAGCTCGTCGCCTTTCCGACAGAAACCGTCTATGGGCTTGGAGCTGATGCAACCAATACCACCGCCCTGGCCCGGGTTTTTGAGGCCAAGCGCCGCCCCACCTTTGACCCCCTCATTGTTCACATCGCCCGGTCGGAGGAGCTTCCTTCGGTGGCTGATCTGTCCCAACTGTCGGCGGAGCGGCGCACATTGGTAACCCGACTCATCGAACAATTCTGGCCCGGCCCCCTAACCCTGATTCTTCCGAAACAGCCTCATATCCCGGACCTGGCTACCAGCGCCCTACTTACCGTGGCGGTCCGGTTTCCCGCCCATCCCGTGGCGCAGGAACTCATCCGCCGCACGGGCCTTCCCGTAGCAGCCCCCAGTGCCAATCCCTTTGGCTACCTGAGCCCCACCCGGGCAGAGCATGTGAAGGAACAGCTGGGGAATAAGGTAGACTTTATCATAGACGGAGGCCGCTGTGATGTTGGAGTAGAGTCCACGGTCCTTGATTTAAGCAGTGAAGAGGTTACCATTCTGAGACCCGGCGGCTTATCCCGGGAACGGATTGAATCTCTTATCGGACCGGTTCATCAAATTGATAGAACGACAAAGCATCCCACAGCGCCGGGCCAACTGCCGAGCCATTACGCCCCCCGGGCAGCCCTGAGCCTCTATCCCGCGGGAGGTATCCCCCTCCAATGTGCCTCCCAGGGCGAGCGGTTTGCTTGCCTCTTTTTTAGCGATGAAAGCCGGGCCCAGTGGCTTGCATCCTATCAAGGAGCAAACCCCGGCAAGGCGGCTCCCCTGTGCCAGGTTTTAAGCCCATCGGGCTCGCTGATCGAAGCGGCGGCCAATTTGTTTGATATACTCCACGAGCTCGACGCCCTCGCAGTAGACCGCATTCTGGTAGAACGGGTTCCCGACCGGGACCTGGGCCCTGCCATCAATGACCGGCTCTACAAAGCCCGGGGTGAGGCCAAGGGCAATCACTAAAGCTGCACCATTAATCGGTGCTGATATAATCGGAAAATTCCTCATCCACCGCGACCAACAAGTCCCCAAGCTCTTCGTCGGCCATGCGGGCTACCGCTCCCAGGGTCCGGGGCCTGCCCGTATCCAGGTCCAGCTTCCCTCGGCGCCAGGTGGTTTCATAAAAGAGCAGTTTTTTAGATTCCGGAATTCCCATATTGATGAGCCCTTCCGCCCCGGCGCGGATGAGGCTTGCCTTTTTGCGGCAGTCCTCGGGGCTTCCTAGTTCCCACACCCCAAGCTGGATAGGATTGGCCGGATTTTGCACATCCCCAAAAAACTCTCCCCGGAGACACCGGTCCCGATTTCCCCCGAGGAAGGGAACAAAGTCCGCATGTTCAGCGAGTTTCCGGTCTGTAGCCCCAAAATTTCCTGTGGCGGGGTCCAGAGTAAAAATGACCGTTCGTTCCGTCGCCTGTCCGTAGGCCTTAAACATGATGCCCTGCAATTCTCTGTTTTTATTCAGGGTCTGCAGAACCGTGTCTTCCCGTTTTAGAATTCGGACCGCCTCAAGGAGCCAGAGCCTGAGTTCTGCCGTATCGGTTTTATAGTTTTCCAGGTCATCCCGGAAACCTGCCAGGGAAACACTTGCATACCGGCATGACAGGAATGACCGGTAAATGTCCCGGACATTGTTTTTTCGGGCAAATTGTAAAATTAAATCCCAGATAAGGATTTCCAATTTCTTGCATCTCCAGATATAGGCGGCTATTTCTGCCTTGTCTGCCGAAACCTTTGGCGCATCGGAGGCGCTTAGGGCCTTAAATTCCGCAAGCCGGGTCTCCAGTGCCTGAAGTTCGCTTTCTTCCCGCTGTTCCGCCTTGGGAAGCCGGATAACCCAGCGGGTGCCCTTTCCCGCTTCGCTATGGACGGAAATGTTTTCCGTCCCAAAGGCGGCATATATCTGTCGTGTTCCCTGACCTTCTCCCATGTTTGCCTTGGTCGTGATACCGACAAACTGGGGCCGACCATCCTGTCCTGGCTGGAGCTTACTCTGTTCAATACCAATGCCGTTGTCCTCTACCGTAAGGAGTATCCAGGGGGTAATTTCTTCCAAAGAAATAGAGAGCACCCCCGGCCGTTCCGCCGCCTTAATCGCATCCAGAGCATTGGAAACCAGGTTTACGATTGCCCGGGCCGCTTCCAGGTAGTGGGCCCTGGCCTCACCCACATTCGGCGAAAACCGCAGGACCAGCTCGCATTGTACCGGTGAATGTTCCACCATGGGAATGACCCGATCGATAATCAATTCCTTGAGGTTGATGGTTCTGAATCGCTGTACCGAATCACGGAAGAGGTTCAGGGTGTTGATGAGGGCCGTCGTCTCCCGGTTAATGTCCTCTATAATGCGGGAGCAATTTTCGGCGGTGAGGGCCCCTGCCATGTCGGCGATGAGCCGGATTGCTTTTTTTGCATCGTGCCGGATTTTCCCTAATTCATCGGCTGCACCGGAGCTAATCCCAATTTTGGGTATTGTTTCCCGAATGGTCCGGGCTTCACCCTCTAGCCGCACAAAATTAAGGGCCCGCCAATTCAGCCGCTCTTTTTCGGCAAAACCGCGGCGCTTGTAGAACATCAATATTTCTGCCTGCCGCTCCCAGATATAGAGATCTATGAGGGCACCTGCAGGGGCAATCGACGCAAGATGGGCTAAAAAGGCCGAGCCGATGCCCTTGCTTCGCCCAAAGGGGCTCGTTACCTGTTTGTAAATATGGAGCCGCTTCTTCTCCGGGTCAGACCAGACTTCGATAAAACCCAGGATTTCCCGCTCTTCTTCCCAGACAAAGGAATACTCGTAATCCTTCTCGAGCCGTTCATCCACCGCATAGGGTGTGGGGATGATGAAGCTGTCGATGTTCAGACTGGGATTCCGCCGGATCCGGTCCTCCAGCTCCCGGTTAAAGGGTTTAATATACAGGCTTGTCATGGTTCTACTTTCCGCCAGAGCCAGTTTGCTGTCAAGGCCGTTAAGGGAATTGGGGGGCTTTATGCACTGAGCAGTTTATATACATTAAAAAGTGTTATATTATTCAAGAGGGTTAAACAATAATGGCTGCTCTGTTTAAATACTTTAATAGTTAGGAGGTTTCCTGATGCGGCAAGTAATCATGTATCCTGGCGAAGATGGTTATTATGTTGTTGAATGTCCAAGCCTTCCTGGTTGCATTTCCCAAGGAAAAACCAAAGAAGAAGCATTAAAAAACATAAAAGAAGCCATTCAAGCCTATACCGAAGCTCTTAATGATCAAGGATTAGCTATACCGGAAGAAAAGTTTGATGCCCTTATTGTCGCTGTATGAGCAAACTTCCCCGTATTTCAGGCCGACAAGCAATTACAGCCTTACAAAAGGCAGGTTTTACTGTAATTCGACAAACTGGTAGTCATATAGTGCTTAAACGGTCAGACCCCTTTGCTCAATTAGTGGTACCTGATCACAAAGAACTTGATACTGGTACCTTGCGCGCAATCATACGACAAGCCAATATTTCTGTGAATGAATTTCTAAATCTGTTGTGAGCCGTTTTTATTTATGGGTGCTTTTATAAAAATTTTGACTGATGAGATCGATTACTGTTTCAGGGCTTTCATACAGATTCGTCCAGTAGGAGTGAGACCAGCGGATTTTAAAAGCCTTAGGGTGGCTGTTTCTATTTTTCCTACCAGCGCCATTCCGCCTATGCTATTTAATTTTTCTGTGGTAGTATTTATGAGGTAATCCAAGCTTCACCTCCTGGGTGCATTTTGTTTTAATGTTAATTCATTATACACCATCAGGTTGGCTTGGGTTACTTTATTTTTTATACGGATTTAGGTAAGAGCCAAGAGGAAACATCGTATGGCAAGAAAAAATATCAAAAAACCAAACCCTTCCAACTCCAACGAAAATATAGAGGACATGCTCTGGAAATCGGCGGACAAGCTCCGGAAAAACATTGACGCCGCTGAGTATAAGCATGTGGTACTGGGGCTCATCTTTCTAAAATATATTTCAGATTCCTTTGAGGAGCTCCATGCGAAACTTGAGGCCGAGATCTCTAATGGTGCCGACCCGGAAGACCGGGACGAATACAGAGCAGAAAATGTCTTTTTTGTCCCCGAAACAGCCCGCTGGTCATACCTGGTGTCCAAGGCAAAGGATCCGGAAATTGGCAAGTATGTTGATGAAGCTATGGACGCCCTTGAAAAAGAAAATGCCTCCCTTAAGGGAGTGCTTCCCAAGGTGTATGCCCGGGGTAACCTGGACCCCACAAGTCTGGGCGGACTACTCGACCTCATCGGGAACATTGCCCTCGGCGAAGCTAAAGAGCGCAGTGCTGACCTTTTGGGCCATGTGTTTGAGTATTTCCTGGGAGAATTCGCCCTGGCAGAAGGCAAAAAGGGCGGCCAATTCTACACCCCTAAAAGCGTTGTGGAACTCCTTGTGGAAATGCTGGAACCCTACAAAGGCCGGGTCTTTGACCCCTGCTGTGGCTCCGGCGGCATGTTTGTGCAGTCGGAAAAATTTGTCATGGCCCACCAAGGGAACATCAACGACATTTCCATTTACGGCCAGGAAAGCAATCAGACAACCTGGCGGCTCTGCAAAATGAACCTGGCCATTCGCGGCATTGACAGTTCCCAGGTGAAATGGAACAACGAAGGCTCTTTTTTAAACGACGCCCATAAAGACCTTAAGGCCGACTTTGTTATAGCAAACCCGCCCTTTAATGACAGCGACTGGTCGGGCGAACTTTTGCGGAACGACGGACGTTGGAAATTCGGCATACCCCCGGCAAGTAACGCCAACTACGCCTGGATACAGCACTTTCTCTATCATTTGAATCCCACGGGTGTCGCCGGTTTTGTGCTGGCTAAAGGTTCGCTCACTTCCAAAAGCTCCGGCGAAGGCGAAATTCGCAAAGCACTAATTGAAGCAAGGCTCGTGGATTGCATTGTGAACTTGCCAGCAAAACTCTTTTTAAATACCCAAATTCCCGCCTGCCTCTGGTTCCTTTCCCGCAACAAAGCCAATGGCGGTTACCGAAACCGCACCGACGAGATTCTGTTCATCGACGCCCGCAACGAAGGGGTGCTCATCAATCGCCGCACCAGAATACTGCGGGAAGAGGATATCCAGAAAATTGCCCAAACCTACCACGAATGGCGCAAAGTTAACGGAAACTATCAAGATATCAAGGGCTTCTGCAATTCCGCTATCGTTGAGCGTGTTAAAGAGCTTGATTATGTCCTTACCCCGGGCAGGTATGTAGGACTTCCCGATGATGAAGACGATTTTGATTTTGCGGAACGGTTTACTCAGCTCAAAGCCGAGTTCGAGGCACAGCTCAAAGAGGAAGCCGAATTGAATAAGGCCATACTGGATAATCTTAAGAAGGTTAAGCTCGTATGAGTGACAATTCGATTATTATTACAGACATACAAAAACGTATTTACACCCTGCGTATGGACATTCAGGCTATAGCAATACTGGAAAATCTGAAAAAGGTGGGGCTGGTATGACGCCTAACATTAGAAAGATGAACTATGAAGGGGGAAGTCTCCCCCTCGCTCCAGCCTCCTCGGTCGCTGCGCTCCCTGCGGTGGCTTCCGCTACCCCCTCTCCGGGGCTTCGCCCCGGACCCCGCACATGTTCACAGGAGGTACTGGTATGAGTGAGTGGAAAGCTTCAATTCTCGATGATGTAGCTTTAATTAACCCAACAGAAAGTTTGGCAAAAGGACAGCATGCAAAAAAAATTTCAATGGAATCTCTTTTACCTTTCACAAAAAAAGTTAAGAACTATACTGTTGAACCTTACAATGGCGGAATGAAATTTAGAAATGGTGATACTATTGTTGCCAGAATCACCCCCTGTCTTGAAAATGGAAAGACTGCATATATTGACATCTTGAATGACAACGAAATTGGTTTTGGCTCTACTGAATATATTGTGCTACGTGAACGCAAAGGAATAAGCGACACGCAATTCCTTTATTATTTATCGATCTCTGATGATTTTCGTGATGCTGCTATTTTAGCTATGACTGGTAGTTCAGGCCGACAAAGAGTTGAAACTGCTGTTATTAGGAATTATCAATTACTCCTCCCCCCTCTCCCCGAACAGCGCGCTATCGCCGCCGTGCTTTCCAGCCTCGATGATAAGATTGACCTCTTGCACCGCCAGAACAAGACCCTGGAATCCATGGCCGAGGCGCTGTTTAGGCAGTGGTTTGTGGAACCCTGCAAGGATGGTTTGCCGGAGGGGTGGAGAGAAGGTAGTTTACTCGAATTAATTGAACTGGTCGGTGGTGGTACACCAAAAACAGTAAATGCAGAATACTGGAATGGAGATATTCCATGGTTAGCAGGTGGTGATATAGCCTCAAGCCATAAGTCTTTCGTTCTCAAATCAGAAAAACAAATTACGGAACTTGGACTGAATAACAGTTCAGCTAAACTTTTACCGAAATACTCCACTGTAATTTCCGCACGTGGTACAGTTGGCAAATATTGTATTCTTTCAAAACCTATGGCCTTTAGCCAATCCAACTATGGCATCTTACCGAAATTTGAAAATTGTTTTTTCTTCTCTTATCTTTTAATAAATCATATAGTTGAAGAACTACAGTCGTCAGCTTATGGTAGTGTTTTCGATACAATTACAACATCTACATTTAAAGAAAACAAGGTCTTCATCCCAACCGAAATGAAAATACGAGATTTCGAATACTCAGTTTCGTCGTATTTTTATAAAATTCTCCACAATGCCAATCAAATTCGCACTCTCGAAACCCTCCGCGACACTCTCTTGCCCAAACTAATGCGCGGGGATGTGAGGATGATTGTATGAAAAATGGTTCTTTTTTTAATAGTTTAAAACCTTGGAGTATCAAACCATTCGAATTATTATTCCATGCTGAATTGCATTTTCAAAAAGGAACAGATTATGACAGAAGATTGGCGCTTGTCAGTTTCGACAACTCGATAGAAGTATCAATTACAACATATTTAACTTTAAATCCAATACAACGCGGAAATCGTTCATATCCTAGAGAAAATATAGATCAATGGTTAAAAAACTATCATACAAAACTTGATTACTTCTTCACAGAATTAACTTCAAGAAAATTGCCTGTATATAAGGGGAAAGATGAGTTAGTTTGGTTACATGACCAAAGAAATGAACAATACCATAGTTCTAGTGCAGGCGTTCCTTCAATTGACACACTAAATGGAATTCGTCAAACTGCAATATGGGTTTTTTCTATTTTATTTCAAATCTCCGATGTAGAAACGCTTTTAAAATATGCATTAGTTGAGTCAGAGAAAAGCTTTCCTGAAATACCAATAGAATTTGCTAAACCTAAAATTAATGGAATACAACAAATTCATGAAGCCTCTTTTTTTACCGCCTCAGTTTTAGGGGGATGGAATGATAACTCTCAGGGTGATAATGAAATCATTGGAGAGTTGACAGGTGGATTCAAAAACTGGATTAATTGCATTCGGGAAATAAAGAATTACAATGATGAAATTATTTCCTTGAAAAATGGTCATTGGCAAGTTAAAGATAAAATCACAGTCCTGTTAAAATACGCTTCATTCTTTTATGACTCCCATCTTGATTCTATTAAAAAAATAGCATTAAAAGTATTATCCGAAATACATCCTATGTTTGATTTGAAACCTGAAGACAGATTTGCTGCAGCAGTTTATGGAAAAAAATTAAAATACTCATCTGAACTTCGTAAAGGAATTTCTGAAACTATTGCATTTTTAGGTGTAAATGGTTCAAAACTAAAAAATTGCTCGCTGCACAAACCTGAAGATACAGTTGATCTTATTATAAAAGACCTTTTTAACGATGCTGACTGGAAGTTATGGGCTAGTTTGAATGATCTTCTTCCTATTCTTGCAGAAGCTGCCCCCAAAGAGTTCTTATCATCCGTTGAAAATGCTTTAAAACAATATCCCTCCCCCTTTGATGAACTTTTCGTTCAGGAAGGACAAGGCGGATTCACAGGCGCAAATTATATGACTGGTCTATACTGGGCTTTGGAAACATTGGCTTGGAGTGAAGAATATCTTTCAAGAACTATTCTTACTTTAGCTGAAATTGCAACGCATGATCCGGGTGGCAGATGGGCCAATAGACCGTCCAATTCCATCTCTACTATTCTTCTTCCCTGGATGCCTCAAACTACAGCAAGTTTTGAAAAAAGGATAGCTTCGCTGAGAGGAATTCGAAGAAATTTCCCAGATATTGCGTGGAAAATAGTTATTAGCTTACTGCCTAACCAGCATCAGATTTCCATGGGAAGTCATAAGCCTTCATTTCGAAATTTTATACCCGAAGATTGGAAACACGAAGTCCCTGCATCTGAATATTGGGAACAGGTACGGGGTTACGCCGCAATTGCCATTGATATGGCAAAAGGAAATATACCGTATGTTTCCGCTCTTGTTGAAAACCTAGATAATATTCCACAACCATCATTAGGCGCTTTTCTTGATTATCTTTCATCTGACGAAATAATCAATTTGCCGGACGAACAAAAACAACCTATTTGGGAGAAAATGGTTGTATTTATTAGAAAGCATCGTCGTTTTTCAGATGCAAAATGGGCTTTGCCGTCTGAAATGGTCGATTTACTTGAGCAGACTGCTAATAAAATATCCCCATCTAAATCTAACCCAGAATATTTACACAGGCATCTGTTTTCCAATAGAGATTATGAATTTTTAGATAAAGATATAGACTGGCATACACAACAGGAAAGAATACTTAAACAGAGAATTGAAGCTATAAGACAAATTTATAAAATCAACAAAACTGTTTCTGTTATTAGCTTTGCAGAGCATGTCGAAAATCCTGTAAAAGTCGGAAATGCATTTGCGCATATTTCAGATGAGGAAATTGATAGAGAACTTCTTCCCGCTCTTTTAGAGTCTCAGGAGCAATTTAAGAAACAGTTTATCAGTGGCTATATTTCGTCTCGCTATCAATTATTGGGTATTAACTGGATTAATAATCAACGCACTGATACTTGGTCGATAAAACAAAAATGTGCGCTCCTCTTTAATGTACCATTTGAGATTGAAATATGGCAAAAAGTAGATGAATTATTAGGTGAACAAGCTGGAGAATATTGGAAAAATATTAATGTTAATCCATTTCCCACTCAGAGTAGCTTGCTTCCCGCTATTAAAAACTTATTACGATATAACCGACCGCTTTTAGCCCTTGATTGTATTTATGCACATTACGTTTCCAAGAAAGAACTTCTCAGAGAACAGGCAATTGAAGCGCTTCTCAAAGGTACTTCTACTGATGAGCCTATAGGCGCAATGGATGCACACCATGTAATAGAAATTATCAAAATGCTACAGGTTGATCCTCAAATCAATGAAGATGATTTATTTAAAATTGAATGGGCATATCTTCCATTATTAGATATTTATAATAATGCTGAACCAAAACTGCTTTATAAGAAGTTATCTCAAGATCCGGATTTTTTTATAGAGATAATTCAGTTAATTTATCGTTCGAAGAATCAAATAAACGAGCAAGAACCTGATGAAACAAGAAAAAACATTGCATCCAATGCATGGAAACTTCTGCATGAATGGAAGCGTCCTCCCGGAAAACTTGACGACGGCACTTTTTCGGGCGAAGTGTTAATAAAATGGTATAATGAAGTTAAAGAAAAAACTATTGAGTCGGGGCATTTTGAGGTAGCAATGACTCATCTTGGGCGTGTTCTCTTCTATGCTGGTTCAGATCCGAGTGGTCTATGGATACATCAATCTGCTGCTGAATTACTAAATGATGAAGATGATGACAATATTCGGCAAGGATTTTCATCAGAAGTATTTAACTCTCGCGGTGTTTATACTGTTGATCCCACGGGTAAACCAGAAAGCGAAATTGCTGCTTCATGGAGACATAAAGCCGAAGAGATTGAAAAACTTGGACTAATTCGATTTGCTACAGAACTCAAAGCCCTTGCAAATTCGTACGACCGTGAAGCTGAAAGAATTATTTCTGGTTTTGGCAATAAAGGTGAAAATGAAAATGGAGAAGAATTGAAAAATGACCAATAACCTTACCGAATCCGCCATCGAAGACCTTGCCATCGAGTTGTTCAAGTCCCTGGGGTACCAGCACCTCTACGGTCCTGATAGTGCGCCGGAAGGGAAACATCCCGAGCGGAGCTCTTTCGAGGATGTGATTCTTGTAAATCGGCTCCGGGATGCGGTTAAAAAGATTAACCCCCACGTACCCCAACAGGCCCTGGAGGATGCGATACGGCAGGTTTTGCGGTTTCCATCGCAGGAGCTTATTGCTAATAACCAAAGCTTTCACCGCCTCCTTACCGAGGGTGTTAAGATTAGTTACCATAAAGATGGCAGTGAGCGGGGAGACCTGGTGTGGCTCATCGATTTTAAGAATCCTGAAAATAATGAATTTGTCGTGGTGAACCAGTTTGTGGTAATCGAAAACCATCAGAATAAGCGGCCCGATGTGGTGCTGTTTGTGAATGGACTCCCCCTCGTGGTCATCGAGCTAAAAAATGCGGCGGACGAAAACGCCACCATCCAATCGGCCTATAACCAGATTCAGACCTACAAGCAGGCCATACCTGGCTTTTTTACTTACAATGAAATTATCGTTATTTCCGATGGGCTCGAAGCCCGATCTGGCAGTCTTTCCGCAGGGTTTGACCGTTTTGTTGCGTGGAAATCGGTGGATGGCCGCATAGAAGCATCGAACCTCGAGAGCCAGCTGACAACCCTTATTAAGGGCATGCTGAACCCCCTGACATTCATCGATATAATTCGCCATTTTATCGTCTATGAAGCTTCTAAACACGAGGATTCAGAGACAGGGCTTACTGTGATTCGCACCGTAAAGAAAATAGCGGCCTATCATCAATATTATGCGGTGAATCGGGCGGTGGCCTCCACCATGAGAGCCGCAGGATACGCGCAGGCCGCCCAACTGCCGGTTGCCGCCCCATGGCCTGCGTCGCTTCAGGAGGTCCCCAAAGCCTATGGTCTTCCGAGTGTTCGGGAACAGCCGGTGCATGATAAAAAAGCCGGGGTCATTTGGCACACCCAGGGAAGCGGAAAATCTCTTTCCATGGTGTTCTACACGGGAAAGGTGGTGCTCACCCTGGATAATCCCACGGTGGTGGTGATTACCGACCGGAACGATCTGGATGACCAGCTTTTTACTACCTTTGCAGCTTCCAAACAGCTTTTACGGCAGGAGCCGGTTCAGGCGGAAAGCCGGGACCACTTAAAACAGCTCCTGCGGGTTGCTTCCGGAGGCATCGTATTTACTACGATACAAAAGTTCCAGCCCGATGAGGGGAATGTGTACGACGTGCTCTCTAACCGGAACAACATCATCGTGATTGTCGATGAGGCCCATCGAACCCAGTATGGTTTTCAGGCAAAGGTTGATGCGAATACCGGCGCTATTACCTATGGCTTTGCAAAATACCTCAGGGATGCGCTGCCCAATGCGACCTATATCGGTTTTACCGGCACGCCGATAGAAAAAACAGACCGGAACACCCCCGCCGTGTTTGGCAACTACATCGATATTTATGATATTGCTCAGGCTGTTGCCGATGGAACCACGGTACGAATCTTTTACGAAAGCCGCCTTGCAAAAATTGCTCTGAGCGATGAGGGGAAAAAGCTCGTGCAGGAGCTTGATGAAGAGCTGTTACAAGATGATATGCCCGAGGCCCAGAAGGCTAAGGCTAAATGGACCCAGCTTGAAGCTCTCGTGGGCAGTCAGGAGCGACTTAAGCAAATCGCCAATGATATTGTGACCCACTTTGAATCCCGGCAGGAAGTGTTCGAAGGCAAGGGGCTCATTGTTACCATGTCCAGAAGAATTGCTGTGGCCCTGTACGATGAGATTATCTACATCCGCCCCGCCTGGCATAGTGATGACCTTAAAAAGGGTGCGATTAAAGTGGTGATGACTTCGGCCTCCTCCGACGGTCCTGAAATCGCCAAGCATTATACCAGCAAGGAAGACCGCCGCCTGCTTGCGGAGCGGATGAAGGACCCCCAGGATGAGCTTAAGCTCGTGATTGTTCGGGATATGTGGCTCACCGGTTTTGATGTTCCCTGTTTGCATACCATGTACATCGATAAACCGATGAAGGGCCACACGTTGATGCAGGCCATCGCCCGGGTCAATCGGGTTTATAAAGACAAGCCCGGCGGCCTCATTGTGGACTACCTCGGTATCGCCGCCGATTTAAAGGAAGCCCTTTCATTCTATGCCGACAACGGCGGCAAGGGGGACCCCGCATTGCTCCAGGAAGAAGCGGTGCGGCTCATGCTGGAAAAATACGAAATAGTTACGGACCTGCTTCATGGCTTTGCCTATAAGCACTATTGTACCGCCGATACTGCCGCAAAACTTTCGATAATTCTGGAAGCCGAAGAGTTTATTTTAGCCCTTGAAAACGGAAGAAAGCGTTATATTGATGAAGTGACAGCCCTCTCTAAGGCCTTTGCCATAGCTATTCCAGACGAACAAGCCCTGGCGATAAAAGATGAAGTAGCCTTTTTCCAGGCGGTAAAATCCCGGCTCGTAAAATTCTCAGGCACCAGCGGAGGCAAAACCAATGAAGAAATCGAAACCGCTATCCGGCAGGTCATTGATAAGGCCCTGGTTACAGGTGAAGTAATCGATGTCTTTGATGCCGCTGGTATAAAAAAGCCTGATATCAGCATCCTTTCAGAGGAATTCCTGTTAGAAGTTAAAAATATGAAACATAAAAATATCGCTATGGAGGTTCTTAAAAAAATCTTGAATGATGAAATTAAGGCCAGAACGAGAACAAACCTGGTGCAGAGTAAGAGCCTTTTAGAACTTCTTGAAAATGCCATTAAACGGTATCAGAACCAGGTGCTTACCGCAGCACAGCTCATAGAAGAACTCATCGATCTTGCAAAGGATATTAAGAAGATGGACGAGGAGCCCGAGGCAATGGGGCTATCTGAATTTGAATATGCCTTTTATTCCGCGGTAGCAAATAACGAAAGCGCCCGGGAGCTCATGGGTAAGGACAAGCTTAGAGAATTGGCGGTCGCACTCTATGAGCAGGTACGGCAAAATGCATCTATCGACTGGACAATTAAGGAAAGCGTCAGGTCAAAACTCAAGGTTGCGGTAAAGCGCACCCTTAAGCGCTACGGCTATCCGCCCGATATGGAAGCTCTGGCAACCGAAACAGTCCTCAAGCAGGCGGAACTCATTGCCGATGAACTGTGCGCGTAGGGTACATCAATTTGGGAGGCAATATGGAGCAGGATATTCGATGGAAACAACGATTTTCAAATTACACAAAGGCTCTATCCCAGCTCAGAGAATTTATTGAAAAAGAGGATTTAAGCAAATTAGAACAGCAGGGCCTTATTCAATGTTTTGAATACACCTTTGAACTTGCCTGGAAAACCATGAAAGACTATCTTGAATTGGAAGGTTTTATTGTTAATAGTCCCCGTTCAGCTATTCAAACAGCATTTCAGTCAGGTTTAATATCTGATGGCCACCTCTGGATCGATGCTTTGGAAAAGCGGATCCTTATGGCCCATACGTACGATGAAGCCCGGGCTCAGGAAGCCAATGATTTAATACGAAACTATTACTACCACATGCTTGTTGATCTTCATACTACATTAAAGCAATTAGGAAGTCTTGAATGAGCTTTGGATTACGGGATTCGGATCTTTCTTATATTGTTCAGACCTTGCGCTTATTTCCTGAAATAAAGCGCGCCTGCATTTTTGGATCCCGGGCAAAGGGAAATTATAAGTCAGGCTCGGATATCGATATTGCCGTTTCCGGTGATACCATCACCTTTAATACTATTGCTAAGCTTCATTCCATGCTGGAAGACGAAGGCCCCTTACCCTATATGATCGATGTGGTGGACTTCGACCATCTCGAAAACCAGGACTTAAAAGCCCATATCGATAGGGTAGGACGAGTGATTTACGAAGCGGACTGACTACTTTTTTCTTGTTCCTCTTGATAGAAACTGCTGAAATCTGATATAAAACCCCTGCGACGCCGTGCCTGCCCTGCCCGGCGCGACCGCAACGAGGCCACTGGTATGCTCAATGCGATTGCACTGGGGCGATATGTTCTTTTACAGAGGTAGGATATGCGTCACCTTTCTCTCGATCCCCTGGTGGAACAGGTCGGTTATGGCCGGTTCCAGCGACGGCTCCTCTGGGTCTGCGGCCTTGGCTGGGCCGCCGACGCCATGGAAGTAATGCTTGTTTCCTTTGCCCTGCCTGCCATGGCTGCGGAATGGTCTTTGTCGGCGGCCCAGAAGGGGCTCCTCGCGACGGCCCTCTTCGTCGGCATGCTCGCTGGTGCGCTCATTTGGGGACGTCTTTCGGACCTGATTGGCCGCAAACTTGGCTTTATGGCCACCATCGGCATCGATTCCCTGTTTGGCCTTCTCTCAGCCTTTTCCCCCAATTTTGCGGTATTTCTTGTTCTGCGAATGCTTACCGGTTTTGGGGTTGGTGGGACCTTGCCGGTAGACTATGCGGTCTTTGCGGAATTCCTCCCCGCCAAAGATCGGGGCAAACGGCTGGTACTGCTCGAATCCTTCTGGGCCTTTGGAACCCTGGCGGCGGCGGGCCTCGCCTGGCTTGTGGTGCCCCGTTTAGGTTGGCGGGCTCTCTTTGTTGTATCCGCCATTCCCGGGGTGCTGCTCTTCGCGGTCCG
>Ga0073932_1004476_pt1 | contig 16506 bp, 12 predicted proteins | sample DewCreD2012metaG_FD_76967 | JGI IMG/M metagenome (GOLD analysis project Ga0073932, IMG submission 76967) | Hot spring sediment bacterial and archeal communities from British Columbia, Canada, to study Microbial Dark Matter (Phase II) - Dewar... ... | reverse complement strand
CAGTAAAATAAATGAAGTAATAATTCAAAGTCCAAAACCATTTAACAATAAGACAGAAACGAGATACAAACAGAAGAGAATGAAGAAACAATTTAGTAGAAGAGCGGCGAAAGAACCGGTGATAGGACATCTGAAAACAGATCACAGAATGAGGAGAAATTATTACAAAGGAATAACAGGTGATGCAATAAATGTAATGTTATCGTCAGCAGGATATAACTTCAAAAGGATGATGAGAAAATGGTCATCATCTTTTTGGCTTTTATTTAATCGCCATTTTATTTCGCCTACCCGCCTTGCCGTCGGGCAGGTTATTTCATTTTTCAATGAAGTTATATTCTCCCAAAAATAAATATGGGTTTTTAAGGGTTTACTATTTAATGTTTTTAGTTTCACCTTTGGACAATTTCTTGGAATGAAATTATTCTCATTGATGCGGAAAACTGGAATAAACGGAACATCCTGCCTAATAGTAGATTTGAAGGAACATTTTTTTGACCGAAAAATAAAATGAACTAATTTATTAAAACATTAGTTTTTAAGTTAAAAAAGAGGAAAAGATGAGACATTTTATTTTATCATTACTGCTGCTAACATCACTTGCGTTTAATGTTAATTCACAAAATAAAAATGGAGATAAAAAAGTGGATAATATTATGAATATAACTGTAAAAGATATTGATGGTAATTCTGTTAATCTATCTGATTTTAAAGATAAAGTTTTGTTAATAGTGAATGTAGCAAGCTACTGTGGATATACAAAACAATATGCCGGTCTTCAAAATCTTTATGAAACATACAAAAATCAGGGATTTGAAATTTTAGCATTTCCTTGTAATCAGTTTGGTAATCAAGAGCCGGGAAGTAATGAAGAAATAAAAGAATTTTGTTCTTCAAAATTCAATGTAACTTTCAAATTATTTGATAAAATTGATGTTAATGGAAATAATAAATCTCCTCTTTACAAAATTTTAACCGATAATCCAACTACTGGTAAAGCCGATATCAAATGGAATTTTGAAAAATTTATTATTGGCAAAAATGGAAGAATTGTCAAAAGATTTCCGAGTGCGGCTGAACCATTAGGTGATGAAATTATTGATACAATAAGAAAAGAGCTAAAAAAGAGTTAATCAATATTTAGTTCTTTTTTTACCGAAAGTTTCAAATCAATTATAGTTTTATGCTCAAGACTCATAGTTAAAGCGATTTTTTTAATCAAACTGTCTTCGTAAGCATTTAACTTTTTATCGGTGTAAATCAAACGCCATAGATTTTTTATTAAAGATTCTTTTTCTTCCTGAGAAAAATAATCATTCAGTTCACTTGTAAATTCATATATACTAACACTTTTATCAACTTTTTGTTCGGCTAATTCTATGATTGCTTTTACTTCTACATCATCAAGATTAAAACATTCTTTCATTTTAGAAATAATAAAATCTTTTTCTTCTTCAGAAAAATCACCATCTGCTTTAGCCAATTCGATAAATAAAGCACAAGTGGCTACTTCTAAACGATGACTTTTATTATTTGTTGTGTTATCTCTTTGTTCAACATTTTCAAAAAGAAGTTTTTTAAGTGAGTTAAGCATAATTAATCCAATTCTGATAATAAACTGTTTATATCTAAAGATTTTGTGTACATAACTACATTACCATCATCATCTTTGGGCCAATATTCCGGCATTTTATCCGCATAAAGTTCTACACCATTTCCATCCGGGTCAATCAAATAAATTGATTCGGATACTCCGTGGTCAGAAGCACCCTGAATAGGATAATTTAATTCCCAGATTCTTTTAAAAATTTTTGCAAGTTCTCTTCTGTTGGGATAAAGAATTGCGAAATGATAAAGTCCTGTTGTTCCTTTTGGCGGCGGTGGTGCTCCTTTACCAGCCCAAGTATTCAATGCAATATGATGATGATAATTTCCGGAAGAGAGAAAAACTGCGGAGTTATTAAAAGTTGCAGTTACATTAAAACCAAGAACATCACGATAAAAATTAAGAGATTTTTCCAAATCAGATACTGTCAGATGAATATGACCGATTTTTACGTGTGGATGAATTTCGTAAGACATTAGTTTTCCCAAATTTTCTAATAAGAATTAACAATCATTGGTTTTACTTTCCAGATTTTTTCAGCATATTCTTTTACTGAACGATCTGAAGAAAACTTTGATACACGTGCAACATTTAAGATAGACTTAACAGTCCAGGAATCTTTATCAAGCCATTCTTTAGCAACTCTTTCCTGACAATCAATGTATGATTGATAATCAGCTAAAGTGCAATAATAGTCCACATTCAGCAAACCACTTATCATATCATTAAAAATTCCCGGTTCTTTAGGATTGAAGTAATTCAAGTAAATCATATCAATAACTTTTCTGAGTTCAGAATTTTCATAATAATATTTTTTAGGGTCATAGCCATTGGATTTCAATTCAACTACTTCTTCTGCTTTTAATCCAAAGATAAAAATATTCTCTTCTCCAACTTCTTCACAAATTTCGACATTCGCACCATCGAGCGTTCCGATAGTTAAAGCACCATTGAGAGCGAATTTCATATTGCCTGTGCCGCTTGCCTCTAAACCAGCAACTGAAATTTGTTCAGATAAATCTGCTGCAGGAATAATCTTTTCTGCTAAGGAAACGGAGTAGTTTTTTAGAAACACTACTTTAAGTTTGTCTCCTATATCGGGGTCATTATTTACAACATCCGCAACCGAATTAATTAATTTGATTACCATCTTGGCTTGATAATATGCAGGTGCGGACTTGCCGCCAAAAATAACCGTTCTTGGGACAATCTTAATCTTCGGATTTTCCTTTATTCGATTATATAAAGTAATAACGTGTAAAACGTTAAGTAGTTGTCTTTTATATTCGTGAAATCTTTTTACCTGCACATCAAAAATTGATTTTGGATTTATCTTAACTTTATTCTCTTTTTCTATTAATTCTATCAATGCTTTTTTATTTTGAGTTTTTATTTCTCTCCATTGCTTCCTGAATTCTTCATCATTAATAAATTCTTCAATATTTTTTATATGTGTCAAATCTTTAATCCACTCTTCTCCAATTTTAGAAGAAATTAATTCTGAAAGTTTCGGATTAGCATATCTCAGCCATCTGCGCGGAGTAATACCATTAGTTATGCAAATAAATTTTTTGGGATAAATTTTATTAAAGTCCGGAAAAATTCTTTCTTTAAGAATTTTAGTATGAAGTTCAGCGACTCCATTAACTGCGAATGAGCCGACAATCGCAAGATTAGCCATTCTTACTCTCTTATCATCACCTGGAGAAATTATAGAAAGTTTGGATAGAATTTTTTCATCGGTTGTATATTTCTTTTTAACATCTTCTAAAAATCTTCTATTTATTTCATAAACAATTTGAAGATGTCGAGGTAAAAGTTCACCGAATATTTTTTCGCTCCATTCTTCAAGAGCTTCCGGAACAACGGTATGGTTTGTATATGCAAAAGTCTTTGTTGTGATACTCCAGGCTTTCTCCCAACTCATTTTTTCCTGATCAATTAAAATTCTCATTAATTCAGGAATTGCAATTACTGGATGAGTATCATTTAGTTGAATACAGTTTTTCTCAGGAAAATCACTGAAGTTTTTATGATTGATTTTGAATTTTCTTATGATATCCTGCAGAGTTGCTGAAACGAAAAAGTATTGTTGTTTTAATCTAAGAAACTTGCCTTCAACATAAGTGTCGTTAGGATATAAAACTTTTGATATTACTTCAGAATCATTTTTCTTCGCAACAGACTCAACATAATTGCCTTTGTTAAAATCCTGAAATTCAAAGTCAGTGTGAGCTTTTGCCTGCCAAAGTCTCAGGTTATTTACAGTTTTAGTTTTATATCCAGGTACAGGGACATCATAAGCAACTGCCAACACATCTTCTGTATCAACCCAATCAAAACAAAAGGAACCATCGGGATAAGTTTTTTTCTCAACACGACCATAAAATTTAACACGATACTGAAGATTTCTTCTAAGAATGTCCCACGGATTACCATTTTTTAACCAATCATCTGCTTGCTCAACCTGATAGCCGTTTTCAATATCCTGATTAAAAATTCCATATTCATATCTGATTCCATATCCGAATGCAGGTAAATCTAATGTAGCCATCGAATCAAGATAACAAGCAGCCAGACGACCCAAACCGCCATTGCCTAATCCCATATCATTTTCATATTCAATTAACTCTTCTAAATCATAACCTTCCTGTTTCAAAATCTCTTTGCATTGATCGTAAAAATCATAATTGATTAAATAGTTGCCTAATAATCTTCCCATCAAATATTCTAAAGAAAGATAATAAACTCTTTTTGAGTCCTGATTGAAGGTTTCTCTTTGAGTTCTTAACCATCTTCTGACTAATCTATCTCTAACAGCTAATGATAAAGCAAAATAGGCATCATCCTGAGTAACAGTGAATTTGTCTTTTACTAATGTAAATTCTAAATGCTCTTTAAACTGATTCAAAATTGAAAAGTTCGAGTATTCCTCTTCATCTGTGAAAAACACTGAGCCATTTTCAGTATTTCCATTGATTTTATTTTTCATTTATTCTATTCCTCATTTGAGTTATAAAAATTTCCCATCAATATTATCGAAAAATTATTTAATTCAATTAAAAATATCTTTTGTAAATAAAACTAAATTTCAATTTCAAACCATTCGTTAATTATCACCAAGCTAAGTTAAAATTATATTCAATCTTTCTAAAAGATCGGAATTTTATTAACTCATTAAAGAGCTACTATTCAAATTTTAAAGTTCTTCCCGGTGTCCAGGGAGCATTTAATTTATCTAATTCCGATTCAATTTTTTTAAGTTCAACTTCTGTCAATTTCTTTAATGACTCAGCCACAACTTTAAATTCATCCTTTGCAATTTGATAATTATCTAAATAAGATTTTGTGGGAGCAGAAGTAGTTTGCCACATTCCGTAGGTTATTTCACCTAACCTGTCTGAAATACTTGGATATGTAGGTTCATTTCTGTTAGCAATTACTTCATCTCCAGTAAGTTTTCGATACAAATTTTTATTCTCAAGTAAAGTTCTGCTTATCTCTTCAAACAAACTTTTTGGGACATTCTCGGTTCTTAATAGTGCAGTTTGAATAGTTTCAAGTTTGGTTTTTAATTCGTTTGAAACTTCAATTGCTGCTCTGACTTTTCTATTAAGTTCAGAGATATCTCTCTGGAATTTGACAAGTTGTTTTCTGTCTTCAGCAGGGAGAGTAACGTTATTCAATACTTTTGTATTAAACTCTTTCGGCTCGGAAACCTGAGTGATTTTTCCATTAATATTGATTGACATAGTAACTTTATATTTACCTGGCATAACCGGATAGCCGCTTGCATTTTCATCATTAGCTTTTTTGACAGGATTGGTTGAGGCATATCTTAAGTCCCACGTAATTCTATTTATTCCTTCTTTTACATCAGTTTTAAGTTTTCTGACAATATTATCGTTCTCATCATAAACAGTAAAAAGCAGATAAGGTTTTTCTTCATCATCTTCTTTTCGAAGTTCATCCCAAGAAGGATAGTAAACAGGTTCTCCTTTTTTCACTAACTCTTTTTCTTTTTCTTTCCTTTGTTGTTTTAATGTTTTGGGAGCTTCTTTGATATAATAAGTAAAGGTAGCACCAAAAGGAGGATTTTCAGCTTTGAAATATGAAGACCCAAGTGCGCTGAAAGTTGCATTTCTGAATATAAACATCCACGCATCTTTCACATCAAATAATTTATAATTTTCGTCCAACAACGTTTTTTCATTTATGTTTTGTAATGGAGAATAGTCATCCAGAATATAAAATCCTCTTCCGAAGGTTGAAACAGCAAGGTCGTTTTCTCGTCTTTGAATATCAATATCTCTGACAGCTTGAGTTGGGAAATTACCTTTAAGTTGAATCCAGTTTTTCCCACCATTGATTGTAAAGAAAACTCCGTATTCAGTTCCGATAAAAAGCAGTTCGGAATTTTTATGGTCTTGAATGATTGAATAAACAACAAATGGTTCTTTCAAATCGCCGGTTATAGATTGCCAGGATTTGCCTCTATCTTTACTCATCAAAATGTATGGTTTGAAATCTGCTTTCTTATGATTATCAAAAGTTGCATAGACTGTATTAGCATCGAATCGTGAAGCATAGAGACAAGATACATAAGTAGTTTCCGGAACTCCCGGAAATTTTTCTATTCGTCTCCAATTCTTTCCGCCGTCTTCAGTTACCTGAATCAAGCCATCATCAGTTCCAACATATAATAACCCTTCCATTAAAGGTGATTCTGTTAATGATACAATATTTCCATAAAAAGATGTTGAAGCATTTTTAGCAACAGCATCAACACTCCAAATTCTTCCCATTACAGGGAGTTTGTTTCTATCAATTCTTCTTGTTAAATCATCACTAATTACTTCCCACGAATTTCCTTTATCAGTGCTTTTGAAAACTTTATTCGCTGCGGTATAAATTACATTTGGATTATTCGGACTAATCATCAATGGTGTGTCCCAATTCCATCTATAAGGTTCTTCACCAGCTTTTTCCTGTGGTTTGATACTCATTAGTTCACCGCTTTGCAAATCGTGTCTTGTGAGACCACCATACTGCCAAAGACAGTAGATGATATTAGGATTTGTTGGGTCAGTCAGAGCTTCATAACCATCACCACCAACAAGAGGAATCCAATCTGCATTTACAATTCCTTCTTCATTGATTGTCTGAGAAGGAACTATCATACTATTGTTATCCTGAGTTCCACCCATTACTCTGTAAAATGGTTCGAAATTATCAACGCTGATTCTATAAAACTGAGTTACCGGGAGATTGTCTTTAAAGTGAAAAGTACTTCCACCATCGAAAGTTTCATAAACTCCGCCATCACCACCAATTAAATAATGATTTGTGTTATTTGGATTTATCCATAATGCGTGGTCATCAACGTGTCTTCCTTTAGTAGAAATCGGAGTAAAAGTTTTTCCACCATCAGTAGTAACTTGGGAATAAGTATCCATCACATAAACTTTGTCGAGTTGTTTCGGGTCGCAATAAATTTCAGAATAGTATTGCGGACTAACATTTTTATAGTTGCTCATTTTCTCCCAGCTTGCACCACGATTGGTTGTTCTGTAAAAACCGCTTTCATCGTAAGCAGCTTCAACAATTGCATAAACATAATCCGGATTAACAGGAGAGATAGCCAAACCAATTCTTCCAATATCAACAGATGGTAATCCGTTAGTAAGTTTGTTCCATGTTTTACCTGCATCAGTTGATTTGTAAATAGCACTTTCCGGACCTCCGTTTAATAAAGTCCAAACGTGTCTTCTTCGCTGATAAGATGCAGCATAGAGAACATCGGGATTTCTTGGATCCATCACAACATCCGTTACGCCTGTATTCGGACTGATGTATAAAACAGAATCCCAAGTTGCTCCGTAATTAGTAGATTTATACAAACCTCTATGCCCGCCCGGACCCCAAAGCGGTCCTTGTGCTGCGACATAAATAACTTTACTATCTCGAGGGTCAATTAGAATTTTTGCTATGTGTTCGGATTTTTCTAATCCTAATTTTTTAAAACTTTTCCCACCGTCTTCGCTTCGATAAATTCCATCTCCCCAAGAGACACTTCTTTGTGAATTGTTTTCACCAGTACCGACATATAGAACATTTGGATTGTTTGGATCTAATGCAAGACATCCAATCGAGTGCGAACCATAATTATCAAAAATTGGTGTCCACGTTGTTCCGGAGTTTGTTGTTTTCCATACATTACCCATAGAAACTGCGACATAGTATTCGTGAATGTTATCAGGATTGACGGCAAAATCACCAATCCTTCCGGATGTAACTGCAGGACCTAAAGATCTGAGTTTAAGCCCGTTAAAAGTTGCAGACTTGTAAGGATTTTTATCATCTTTTTTTGAATCTTGCGCTAATATCAAGACAGAAAAAATAAAGATGAAAAAAAACGAAAGTAAAAATTTTAGTTTCATAACTTCCCTTTACTAATAAATTGTGAAATATGGGTTTTCAATTGTGGAATTAGTCTCGTTTTTTCCTGAATAAATAAAAAACTACAATTGTAAATACCAAACCAGCGAGAATGTAAATAAAGGTTGGAGTTTCTTTGATTTTATAGGGTTTGAAAGTAACAGAGATAGTTTTGCCTTTTCCAATTTCTGCATAATTATAATCCCAGATTAATTTTCTTTTTTCTTCATTGGTTGCGTTATGTGATATTATATCTCCGTGAAATTCATAAATGTATTTGATTCTGTAATTTTCAGCATCGAGCCCAAAACCAGAGGTAATTGGAGGTATAAATTGCGAGAATATCTTTTGAGAGGCTGCACCATCAGTAAGAGAAAATTGATATTGGGAAAAAGATCTAATTATATTTAGTGAGTCAAGACTGTTAAAATCAAACTTTATTTTAGTGTTTATGGTTGAATCACTTGAGTCAATGTATGATGTTACTTCAAAATTTTTAAGAAAAGAATAATTAAATTCATTTTGTACGGAATCAGATTTGAAAATACTCAGGTTTGATATTGAGGCAAGAGATGCACTATCTAAAGCTTTCATCCAATAGTGAATTTCCATTTTACCAGTTCCATCCGGGTAAATATATGCTTTTTGTTCATAGTTAATGCACGAAGTAATGAAAAATATAATTAAAAATATTGATAAAATTTTTTTTATTATCATAGAAACTTTTATGTATTATTGCTCATCAAAAATATGTAAAATTTGTGAATTATATAGAATTTAAAAGGAGTTTGTTAATGCCAAATTATGATTATAAATGTTTGTCCTGTAATACAAAGTTTGAAATATTTCAGTCAATTAAAGACGAGCCTCTAAAAGTATGTCCAAATTGCAATGGCGAACTTAAACGAATGATTGGTTCCGGAGCGGGAATTATTTTTAATGGTTCGGGATTCTATCAAACTGATTATAAAAATAAGTCCTCCGAAAAAACTCAGGAAAAAGTAAAGACTGACAATAAACAAGAAAAGAAAAGTGCTTGATTGATAATTTTCTGTTTTCACTTAATGTAGTTGCTCCGGTATTCATCTTAATTTTCGTGGGCTACTTATCAAAGCAATTAAATTTCATTAACGAAAACTTTGTTAATGTAACCTCCAAATTTGCTTTCAACATTTCTCTTCCTGTACTAATTTTTATGCAGGTATCTTCCCTTAATCTCAACGGAGTTATAGATTTTGAATTAATTAGTTTTATTTACATAACTACAATAAGTTCCTTTATATTGATCTGGATTTTTTCCATACCACTTATTAAAAATTCCAAAGACAGAAGTTCTTTTATACAAGGAGCATTTAGAAGTAATTTTGCAATAATTGGATTTGCAATCATCTCAAGCCTTTTAGGGAAAGATACTTTGGGAAAAGCGTCCATAATTCTTGCTTTTATTTTGCCACTTTATAATATCCTTGCTGTAATTGTTCTCACATTGCCGAGGAGAAATGAAGTGGATTTCAGAATGAAAGAGATGATTAACGAAATTTTATTTAATCCTTTGATAATTGCAGTTGTGGTTGGCTTAATTTTTTCTTTCAGTAGCATTAAATTACCAAAACCTGTATTTGATTCGGGGAAATTACTGGCTGATTTAGCATTGCCTCTTGCTCTTATTGGAATTGGAGGGTCATTGAATTTAAGAGAGATTAAAAAAGCTCCTGCTCTTGCAATAAGCTCTTCAATAATTAAAATTGTTATCCTTCCTGCTATATTCACCTATATCGGCTATTTATTAAATTTCAAGGGAGATGCTTTAGTAATTATTTATATACTTTTTGCTTCTCCTACTGCGATTGTAAGTTTTATAATGGCAGAGGCAATGGGAGCTAATGGAAAATTAGCAGGCAATATTATTTTGATTTCAACTATAGGTTCTGTTTTTACTTTCTCTATTGGAATTATGATAATGAAGTCGCTTTCATTAATATAAAAAGGCTGTAAAAGTTAAAATACTTCAACTAAAACAGCCTTATTAAAAATTGATTAAACTAAAACTTCTTTCTTTACAACCTTAACAGTCCAATTGTATTTATCTTCTTTTACACCAACGTGAATATCAGTTAATTCATTAAATAATCTTTCATCCAATTCGCCAACTTCACCATTGTTAATTACAATATTCTTATCTTTATAAGTTAAAAGACTTAAAGAAGAAATTATTGCAGCAGTTCCAGTTCCAAAAACTCCTACAAGATTTCCATTATCATAAGCATCAATTACTTCCTGAATGGAAACGAGTCTTTCATTTACGTTATCACCCCATTCTTTAAGTATTTGAATAACTGATCTTCTTGTAACTCCAGGGAGAATAGAACCAGTAAGTTTAGGAGTAACTATTTCATCTTTGAAATGAATAAAAATGTTCATTGTTCCAACTTCTTCAATATATTTTTGCTCAACACCATCAAGCCATAGAACCTGAGTAAAGCCCATTTCTTTTGCTTCTTCAGCAGCCAAAAGACTTGCAGCATAATTAGCTGAAGTTTTACATTCCCCCATTCCCTTTCTGACAGTTCTGACATATTTATCCTGAGCAAGAATTTTAACAGGTTTGAATCCCTCTGGGTAGTAAGCACCTACAGGAGAGAGAATAATAATAAACTTATAATCACGAGAAGGTCTTACACCTAATGCAGGTTCTTTTCCAAACATAAAAGGTCTTATATATAATGCTTCACCTCTTTTGGTAGGAATCCAATCACTATCTATTGCTATTAGCTCTTTAAGTGCTTCAAGAACAAAATTAGCATCGAACTCAGGCATACATAATCTTTTTGCCGAGTTATTCATTCTTTCTAAATGAACATCGGGTCTGAAAATTTGAATTTGATTATCAATGGTTTTGAAAGCTTTTAAACCTTCAAAAATTGATTGCCCATAATGGATAAAAGAAGTAGCGGGATGTAAACAAAAATCACGAACGGGATGAATAGATGCATTGTGCCAACCTTCATTCGGAGAGTAATCCATTTCGAACATATGGTCTGTAAAATGAACACCAAATCCTAAATTTTCAGGGAGGATAACTTTATCAGTTCTTTGCTTAATCTTATAAGATATGTTTTTCATCTGAGGGTCCTTCCAATTAATTATTTAGATAAAAATTGAACTAATAGAAAGTAAATATTTCCTTATTCAAAAATATAGATAATTTTGAAAAGAACTTAGACTAAAAGATTAACATCCAGAGCAGGTAGTCCAAAATAAGAATTAAAGCAGAAGATATTACAAAAGAGCGAATAGTGGCTAATCCAACTCCCTCTGCACCCCCCTCTGTTCTGAAACCTATATGACATCCTAATAAAGAAGTGAAAGCTCCAAAAAAAACTGTTTTGATTAAACCCGCAATTAAATCCCACATTTCAAAAAATCTTTTTACAGAGTTAAAAAAAACAGCGAATGAAACTCCAAGAAAATAATTTGAAACAATGTATGCACCAAGAACAGCAATAACATTTGCAAAAATCACCAATATAGGCATCATTATAACTGCAGCTAAGAATCTCGGCATTGCTAAAAATCTAATTGGACTTATTCCCATAGTTTCGAGAGCGTCTATTTGTTCTGTAACTTTCATCGTACCAAGTTCAGCTGCAATTGAAGCACCGACTCTGCCTGCTATGACAATTCCAGTTAATACAGGACCTAACTCTGTGATAATTGCCCTGCTCGTCGCACCACCCAAAAATGAAAGCGGCGCAATACCTTTTAGTTGATATGCCGCCTGCCAGGCAGATACTGCACCAGTAAAAACAGCAATTATTAAAACCAATGGAAGAGAATTAACTCCTATATGCTCCATTTGATATAATATTAGTTTCTTACTACGTGGAATTTGTGGAAAGTATTTGAAAATGTTTCCGAGCAAGACAGATACTTGCCCAACTTCCTGTAAGAATGATAATGTTTTATTACCAATTTTTTGGAAAATTTTTGCTATCAAATTGATTATATATTTTTCAAATTTTACTGGATAAAAATATAATAACTACCCGACTAAAACCATTTGAATATTATTTTTTGAATTCTATTGATATTAAATGTATCTGGGATTTTATTTGTGTTAATCTGTGTCATCAGTGTTCTAACAAAATCTAAGAAGTGATAGAACACCGATAGAACGGATACAACGGATTTGAACGGATTATTTGAAATAATTAGTGTTAATTCGTGTAATTCGTGGCAAGAAAATATTAAAAACAAAGTCCGCACAAAGTATTTTATCAGTGAAAATCAGTCGCATCTGTGTCATCTGCGTGCAAAAAAAAAATCTAACCACAGATAACACAGATTAACACAGACGAAAAAGCCCCTCTTTTGTTGAGGGGCTTTTGATTAAACAAATATTTTTAAATCTTACCTCATCAATATCATCTTCTTTGTTTGAACAAAGTCGCCAGCCTGTAACTGATAAAAATATACTCCGCTTGGCAATGTAGAATTTAGAATGTAGAATTTAGAATGTTTTCCTACTTCGTAATATCCTTCAACTATTGTATCTATTTCCTCACCAAGTGCATTATAGAGTTTAATAGTTTGCCAACTGCTTACTGGTGACTGCCAACTGATAGTGGTACTTGGATTAAATGGATTCGGATAGTTCTGTTCTAAATTAAAAAATTCAGGAATAGCATTATTATGATTATCAGAAAAATTTAATATTATATTTGGTTCAGGTGCTGGTAGTCTCACAGTAGTAAAAACGTGGAATTCACCCGGTTTCAATGTGATTGGCATTCCGGTGTTGGTTACAAAAATACTATCTCTCGTAAAATGATTGTACCACCAGCCAGTTTTACTAAAGTTAGCATTCGGTGTTATATTATCTACATAAAAATTACCTATCACAGCAACATCCATAGATGAATGCATCAAATTTATCTTTTTTATATAACCACCAACATCAATGGTGTAATTTGTTGTATTAAATGCTGGATAAGTTTTCTTGAGTTTAATAAGCTCTCTGAACACTTTGAAAAGATTTAACCTATCTGGTTCTGAATAGTAATTCCATCGGACAGGTTTCTCTCCTGTTCTGCCATTAAATTCAATACTAACATCATAACCCAACTCACCAAATTGCCATATCATTTTTGGACCGGGTATATTGAATAGAAATGCAGCAGCAAGCTGGACTCTATGTAGCGCAGTTCTAAGATTTCTGATATTATAGGAACCTAAAGAATTACCAAACTGAAGATTTTTATACATTAGTCTTTCTTCATCGTGACTTTCCATATAAGTAATTAAATGAGGATGTTGCCAGCCGCGAGCTTTATAAGAGCCCCAACTCAAATCAGAAGCATATCCCATAGTTGCTTCATTGTATTGATAATTCAGATTTCCCCACAATAACATTCCGGCATTTGAAAGAACAATTTCTTCACTATTTGCTGCAAAATGTTCTAAGATTACATAGTTTGTCGGATCAACTTGCCAAATCTTATTTGCCATTCTTGTAAGAAGATTTATTCGTGATTGATCGTATTGGCTCCATGCATTAACGTCGTTTGTAAAGTTTTGAGTAAAACCTTTTGAAAGATCAAATCTAATTCCATCAAATTTGAATTCTTTTATCCAATACTCATTTACTCTATCTACAAAATATTTAGTTGCATTGCTTTCGTGATTAAAATCGTAAAAAACACTAAATGGATGACGTGGCGTTTGATTAAAATAAGGATTATTAGCAGCAGGTCTATTGTTTTGACTATCCCACCACATCATTACAAGCGGAGAATGATAATCAGCGTGATTTAAAACCTGATCTAAAATTACTGCTATTCCATTTTGATGACATAAATCTATAAACTGTTTTAATTTATTTGCGGGTCCATAAAATTTATCAACTGCAAGATGATAAATTGGATTGTAGCCCCAACTTAAATTACCGGAAAATTCCATAATTGGCATTAACTCGATTGCATTGACTCCTAAATTTTTTAAGTATGAAAGAGTATCAATCAAAAACTGAAATGATTTTTGAGTTGAAAAGTCTCTCACAAGCAACTCATAAATGATTAAATTTTCTTTAGGCGGTTTTTGAAAATTGGTCACCTGCCATTGATATTGCGTTTGAGCTGTTTGAAGAACACTTACAATACTTTCGGTTTTTCCAGTCGGGTATGATTTTAAATTAGGATAAACCTGAGGTGGAATGTATTGGTCGTTCCAAGGGTCTAATATTTTTTCTGAATAAGGATCACCTGTTCGAATTTTGCCGTCAACCAAATATTGAAATGCATATTCAACTGCAGGTGAAAGGTTTGATAATTCTATCCACCAGATAACGCTATCGGCATTTACAAATTGTCTTTTCATAAAATGACTTGTTTGAACTTTCCAATCATTAAAATCACCAATTATATAAATGAAATCTTTATATGGAGCAAAGAGAGCTAAAGTAGCAGAAACAGGACTTGTATAATTTATACCGGGTTTTATGTTAGCTGGTAGCGGAGCATTTACAATCTGAGGATTGCAAAACATCACAAAATTTGATGTATCAGAAACTCCGGATGTTGGAGTCGCGATTACTCTGATATTGTTTGCACCAACAGGATAATTAGAGTGAACAAAGTTGAAAAGAAGTCTCGCAGAATCACTTTGTGCAACTTGATTACCATTTACAAATAAACGTATTGACTGAATTTGGGTTTGAAGTACAATTGCACGAACATCAATTTGAACAGTTTCACCGAATTTTACGAATGCAGGTGATCTCAAAGGATCACCAAATTTTACTTCTACAGAAGGATTTTGAATAACCAAGTTTACACCAGGTTGATAAATTCGAACGAATATATCAGGTCTGGTTTGTTTATTGGCTTCAGCACTTCTGAAAACAAAATTTAGAGTTAAGATTTTTTCAGCTGGATTTGTAATTCCATAAAATTGTCTCGGACGTCCAATAATTAGACGATAAAGATTTGGTCCTAATCGAGTGAGTGCTGGCTGAGTTTGATTATTTCCCCAAGTGCCAATTACATAACGCCAATTGCCCAAGTTAGTATTAACTCCTGTATGAGCATAGACGGTTCCAGTATAATTTAATAACTCTTCTGCACCGGGTTGAGTAGTGTCTAAAAATATAACTATACTATCTGTTTCCATTGGATACAATGGAGTTGTAGTAACAACTTGAGCGAAAGACAAGCTGTTTATGAAAAGAAAAAAGATCATTAAAAGATTTTTCATTATAATATTCCTTAATTGTTTTTAATTCCAGTTATTTGAATAACGATTTCTCTTGTGCGAGGTCTGTTATCGAAATCAACAAAAATTATCTGCTGCCAGGTTCCAAGTAAAAGTTTTCCATTATTGAAAGGCACTATTAGAGATGGTTTTTGCAACGATGCTCTAAGATGTGAATGACCATTTCCATCGTGCCACGTTTGGTCGTGATGATAGGTTTGATTTTCAGGAATCAACTTGTTAAAAAGTTGAGGATAATCTTTAAGTAATCCGGGTTCATATTCTATAGTTGTTAAAGCAGCAGTTGAACCAATAACAAAAATCAGAACGTTACCTTCTAAAAAATTATTTTTACTAATGAAGGCTTGGACATCTTCTGTTATATCAATTATATCACAATTGCCTTTACTTTTTAATTTATGGTTATATGTTTCTATTCTCAAATTCATTTTTGGTTGTAAATTCTCTTTAAAATTAGATAATGTAATTAGAAATTACAAGACAATTTCAATTTTATTAAAGCAAACTTTTATCACCCTCATAATCTTTCTCTTTCTCTTTCTCTTACTCTTAATCTTACTCTTAATCTTCAACTTAATCTACCTTGTTAATTCCTCTTCACAAAGGTAACTTTGCACTGCAATTTATTAAAAAAATCAAGGGAAATTATGGACTCAAAATATTATATTGAATTAGAAAATAAGTACGGAGCGCACAATTATCACCCACTCGAAGTTGTTATTGCAGAAGGGAAAGGAGTTTGGGTTTGGGATGTTGAAGGCAAAAAATATCTCGACTTTTTATCGGCATATTCTGCAGTAAATCAGGGGCACTGTCATCCAAAAATTGTTAAAGCAATGATAGAACAAGCTCAAAAGCTTACTCTTACATCAAGAGCATTTTACAACAATGCACTTGGCGAATATGAAAAATTTATTACTGAATTATTGGGTTTTGATAAAGTTTTGCCAATGAATACCGGAGTTGAGGGTGGAGAAACTGCAGTCAAATTAGCAAGGAGATGGGCTTACGACGTCAAGGGTGTACCTAAATATGAAGCCAAAATAATTGTAGCTAATGAAAACTTTCACGGCAGAACTATGATGGCTGTTTCAGCTTCAACTGATCCGGATTCTTATGAAGGATATGGACCTTATCTACCTGGTTTTATAAAAATTCCGTTCAACGATATTTCAGCATTAGAAAAAGCATTG
>Ga0073932_1004464_pt1 | contig 16548 bp, 13 predicted proteins | sample DewCreD2012metaG_FD_76967 | JGI IMG/M metagenome (GOLD analysis project Ga0073932, IMG submission 76967) | Hot spring sediment bacterial and archeal communities from British Columbia, Canada, to study Microbial Dark Matter (Phase II) - Dewar... ... | reverse complement strand
TCGGGCAAGAATATCTTGCTGCTGGGACGTCCGGGGGTCGGAAAGACGACGCTCCTGCGCGAGGCTGCCCGCGTACTGGCCGAGACCAAACGCGTGATCGTGGTGGATACCTCCAACGAGATCGCTGGCGACGGCGACATCCCCCATCCGGGCATCGGTCAGGCCCGTCGTATGCAGGTGGCGACGCCGGCCCTCCAGCATGAGGTGATGATCGAGGCGGTCGAGAATCACATGCCCGAGGTCATTGTGATTGACGAAATCGGTCGCGAGCTGGAGGCCGAGGCCGCTCGTACCATTGCCGAGCGGGGGGTCCAGCTGGTGGGCACCGCCCACGGCGGCTCGCTGGAGAACCTGATGATGAATCCCACGCTGTGCGACCTCGTCGGCGGCATCGAATCGGTGACGCTGTCCGACGAAGAGGCGCGCCGGCGCGGCACCCAGAAGTCGGTTCTGGAGCGCAAGGCGCCGCCCACCTTTGATGTCCTGGTGGAAATTCAGTACCGTTGGAAGCTGTTGGTCTATCATAACGTTGCTCAGGCGGTGGATGCGCTGCTGCGTGGACGCACGCCGCAAGCCGAGATCCGTCACCGCGACGACAATGGCGTCGTGCATATCGAACCGGCGCCGGCCAGCGCGCAGACACCGTTGGGTGTCGCCAGTGCTGTGCCGGCACGAGTTCGCTGCGAACCGGTCCTGGAGGATGCGGCCAGTGCGGACGTGCCCGCGTTGCCACCGGCCAGAAACACCGTGCGTGTCTTCCCGTACGGCATCAGTCAGGCGCGCTTGCGCCAGGCGGCGGCCAGCCTGCAGCTGCCCATCCACTTCGTCGAAGATGTCCGCCAGGCCGACGTGGTGATGACACTGAAATCGCACTACCGCAAGCGGGTGCAGCCGGTGGCGGACGCCGAGAGTCTCGGCGTACCGGTGTACGTCTTGCGCGCCAACACGTTCACCCAGATGCAGTCCAGTCTGATTGACATCTTCAATCTCAGCGAGAACGAAGTGGATGCATTTTCGGTGGCCATGCGCGAAACCCAGGAGGCGATCCGCAAGGTTCTTGAGGGCGCCCGCGCTGTCGAGCTGTCTCCGCAGTCTTCGTCGGTACGCCGCTTTCAACACGAGATGGCTCGCGAGTTCAACCTTGTGTCGCACAGTCGGGGTCGCGAGCCGCAGCGGCGCGTGCGCATCTACCAGGGGTAGTTGGTAGTGGGCGTCTTCATCACCTTCGAGGGGCCGGACGGCAGCGGCAAGACCACGCAGATTGAATTGCTCGCCCGACGCCTGCGTGCTGCGTGCCACGATGTGATTCTGACGCGTGAGCCTGGCGGGACATCTATCGGTGACCAGATTCGGGCGGTGCTGCACGATGTGGGCAATGTCGCGATGACTGCCGAGACTGAGTTCCTGCTCTACTCGGCGTCACGTGCCCAGCTGGTGCGCGAGGTGATCAGGCCGCAGCTGCAGCGCGGCGGCAGCGTGGTGAGCGATCGTTTCGCTGATTCAAGTGTGGCCTACCAGGGCTATGGACGCCAACTCGATCTGGAATGGGTGCGTCGCATCACTCAGTTTGCCACCGAGGGACTGTCGCCTGACCTGACCATCTATCTGGACCTGCCCGTCGAAACCGGCATCGAGCGCAAGCAAGCTGCTTTCGCCGCCCAACGCGGTGAGTCCAATCGTCTGGACCGCCAGACCATGGACTTCTATCGGCGTGTGCGCCAGGGTTATCTCGCGCTGGCTGAGATGGAGCCTCACCGCTGGCTCGTGATTGATGCGACCCAGTCCATTGACGACATCCAACAGATTATCTGGCAGCGGGTGTGTCAGGTGCTGCCAGAGATCAGAAAGGGAGAGAGAGAATGAAACTCGTGATTGCCATAGTCCACAGCCAGGATTCACGCCCCTTGCTGGATGCGTTGATGCAACACGGGCATCGGGCGACACTCATCAGCACCACGGGCGGATTCCTGCGCGAGGGCAATGCGACCGTGTTCATCGGTACGCCGGATGAGTCGCTTGAGGACACCCTGGCGATTATCCGGCAGAACTGCCACACACGCACCAAATATGTAAATCCCCTGCCGCCTGTGATGGAGCCGGGTGAGATGTACCTGCCCAACCCCATCGAAGTGGAGGTCGGCGGCGCGATTGTCTTTGTGATGGATGTGGCGCGCTTCGAGAAATACTGAGCCGCGCCCTGCGATGGGATTGTCGGTCAGTCGAGGTAGGAATCGTCCATTCCGCCCTCGGGCGCGCCAAGATCGGGCAGCGCCTCCTCGATTTGTTCCGGCGTCTGGCCGGACTCGAGCCGATCAACGACCTCGCTGAACTCGGGACCCAGGTCTTCTCCCAGTTCGTTGCCCATCTTGCGCATCCAACGCCCGATCGAGCGAGGGTCGTTCTCATCCAGGTCGCCAAACTGACCGGGATCGGTCAGATCATCGAGGCGACTATCTTCCGACCGTACCAGGCGCACCCGCGACGCCAGTCGGCTCAGGTTCGCCCCCCCACAGCGCGGGCACCTGGGTGCGCCGCGCTCGGCTTCAGAGAAGGTCCGCCACCAGATGCTGACCCGACGGTGGCATTCGTGACAGCGATACTCATAAATGGGCATGCTGGTCCATCCTCCGCGATCTTGCCGGAAATGTGACCGCCGCATTATACTGCGATTTCAGCCGCAAGGCCAGCCATGATTGAAGCCCTGGCCGGCGTGCTGCCGACGACAGGGCGGGCGCCCGTTGCGCTGGCAACGGATTTCTTGCGGATACTTGCATATCCATGGAGGGATTGTGAGCGACTTGCTGGATGCCTACGCGCCATCACCCAATCCCCTGCTGATTGTGATATCCGGCTCGTCCGGCGCTGGCAAGGACGCCGTCCTGAAGCGCATGCGAACGGTCGGCTATCCGTTTCATTTTGTGGTCACGACGACTGACCGACCACCCCGTCCGGGCGAGGTGCACGGCCAGGATTACTATTTCGTCTCGTCGGCGGAGTTCGAGCGCATGGTCGCGGCGGGTGAGATGTTGGAACACGCTCGCGTTTACGACCAGCACAAGGGCATTGCCCGGACTCGGGTGCGCGAGGCGCTCGCCAGCGGACAGGACGTTGTGATGCGGCTGGATGTGCAGGGGGCCACCACCATCCGCCGGCTCGCTCCAGAAGCGGTGCTCATCTTTCTCTCTTGCGAATCTGAGGCTGCCCTCGAAGCCCGCCTGCGGGCGCGTGGCACCGAGACCGAGGAGACCCTGCGCAGACGCCTGGCCCTGGCCGCCGAGGAAGTGCAACGACTGCCCGATTTTGACTACCTGGTCATCAATCGCACCGGTCAACTGGATGTCACGGTGGAGACCATCAGTGCGATCATTCGGGCAGAAAAGTGCCGCGTGCGACAGCGCCGGGTGAGTCTATGATCGGCACCTGGAGAGAGCCCCGGCTGCCACCGGACAGCCGTACCTTGTCCAACATAGGAGACCCCGCATGATGAAAGGCAACCGATGGGTGTCCCGGCGCGCTGCGCAGATGCCCGCCAGCATGTTTCACACGATGGACATGGCCAAATGCCGCGCCCGGGAACGCCGCCTGGAGATCATTGACCTGTCGCTCGGCTCCAGCGATTTGCCGGCGCCCGAGATGGCGATTGCGGCGCTCCGCCAGGCCATCTATGACCGGGAGACGCATGGTTATTGTATGCATTCTGGCACTGCCGCGTTGCGCCAGGCAGCTGCCGCATGGTATGCCAGACGCTACGGTCATGTCCTCGATCCCGACGCCAACATTCAGACGTTAATCGGGTCACAGGAGGGGTTTGCGCACCTTCTGCTCGCCGTCACTGATCCGGGAGACACCATCCTGTTGCCGGACCCGGGCTATCCCAGTTACTTTGGCGCGGCGGCGCTGGCGGGATTGCAGGTGGTCACGCTACCGCTAACCGAGGAACGCGGTTTCCTGCCCGACCTCACAGCCGTGCCCTCCGATCTGGCCCGGCGTGCCCGCGTGCTCGTGCTGTCGTATCCCAACAACCCCACCTCGGCTGTTGCCTCGGCCGATTTCTTTGAGCAGGCAGTTACCTTCTGCCAGTCGAACGAGATCTTGCTCGTGCACGACTTTCCGTATGTGGACATGGTATTTGGTGACTACGAAGCGCCCTCTGTCCTGGCCGTGCCGGGGGGAATGGACGTCGCTATCGAGCTGTACACGTGCAGCAAGAGCTACCATATGGGCGGGTTTCGCATCGGCTGGGCCGCGGGGAATGCCGATGCCATCGCGGCGCTAAATCGTGTCAAGGGTGCGATTGACTTCAACCAGTATGTGGGTATTCAGCGTGCCGCCGTCGCGGCGCTGAACTTGCCGCGATCGGAGACACGGCGCACCGCGCGTGTTTTTGAAGAACGCCGCGATGCCCTGGTGGATGCCCTGAACAGCGTGGGCTGGAAAACGCGCCTGCCGCAGGCCAGCATGTACGTCTGGACGCGTCTGCCTGGCGACCTGCACGACTCCTATGACTTTGCAATTCACCTGGTCGAGGAGACAGGGGTGTGCGTGGCGCCCGGGCGGGCTTTCGGCGAGCGCGGCGAGGGGTTTGTGCGGTTCGCGCTGGTGCGCGAGCCCACAGTACTGCGCGAGGCTGTTCAGCGCATCCAGCGCTTTCTGGACTGACAACAGACAGCCGGCTCCCGAATCGGATGCCGATCCGGGAGCCGGTCTTGTCGCTCTAATGCCGGCAGGTTGGCTGAAGCGCGGCCTGGACTACTCGCGGCGACCCAGATGGCCGTCCAACATGAACAGCGACCCTTTGTGGTCGCCGATCATCTTGATCTGCTCGACGATCTGGGAGGCGTTCTTCTCCTCCTCAACCTGCTCATCAACAAACCACTGCAGGAAGATCTGGCTGGCATAGTCGTCCTCCTTGACTGCCAGGCGATACAGATCGTTGATCAGGCCCGTGACCTTCTGCTCGTGCTCGAGCGTCTTCTCAAACACGTCGAGCAGCCCATTGAACTCGGTGGGCGGCTGATCAATGGCCTGGAGCGTCACACGCCCCCCCCGGTCATGAATGTGCTCGAAGAACTTCATCGCATGCTCTTGCTCTTCCTGAGCCTGCAACCGCATCCAGTGCGCCGCGCCGGGCAGGTTGGCCGATTCAAGGTACGCCGCCATGGACAGGTAGAAGTACGCCGAGTAGAGCTCGTGCTTGATCTGGTCATTCATCTTGTCTTGAAGCTTCTTGTTCAACATCGTGCAGTCCCCTTTCCACGTGAACCATTGATGGAGTTCTAATCTGCCCGGTCAAATGCCCACGCAGCGCTCTGACCGGAAATTGTTGCAGCTCACGACTTATTATATCTAATTCATGGCATCGCGTCAAACTGGGCATCGTTGAAGTTATAGGCCCGCTTGACCAGTCGGTAGGCCGAATCCTGAATCATCTCGGCTGCGTCATCTGCGTCCAGGATGCCGCGCACGACCAGGCCGGCCAGCCAATCGGCCTCCATGCGCCGCCACAGATCGTGGCGCGATGGTATGGATGGGAAGGAGCGGGTGTCGTCGTTGAAACCGACGGTATTGTAGAAGCCGGCGGCGTCCATAGTCAGCTGGCGATAGCGTTGCATCCCGTTGAAGCTGTCCTGGAACCACCACGGTGGTCCGATCTTCAGGGCCGGGTAATGGCCGGCAAGCGGCGCCAGCTCGCGCGAGTAGGTTGACTCGTCGAGGGTGAACATGATCAGCCGCAGGCGCGTGTCGTTGCCGAAGCGGTTTAGCAACGGGTGCAGCGCGCGCGTGAATTCCATCTGTACCGGTGTATCGCTGCCCCCATCCGGCCCGAAGGTGTCATACACCCACTGGTTGTGATTGCGGTACGAGCCGGGGTGAATCTGCATCACCAGCCCATCCTCGATGCTCATTCGTGCCGACTCCATCAGCATATGGCCGGTGAAGGCCAGGGCCTCGTCGGTCGTGACCTCACCTTTGAGCGCGCTCTGGAAGATGCGCTCGGCCTCGGCATCGCTGAGCGTCAACGTGCGCACCATCACCGGGCTGTGATCGGTGGCGTGGGCACCCATCTGTTTGAAGAAAGCCCGTCGCTCCTCAATGGCCTGCACGAAGGCACGGTACGAGCCAATCTCCCGTCCGCACACCTCGGCCAGTGACTGGATATGGGTGCGCCAGTCGGGTGCATACATATTGGCCAGCCCATCCAGGCGACAGGTCGGCAGCACTCGCCCTGCCCAACCGGACGCCTGAATGGCGCGATGGTGCTCCAGCCGGTCGGTAGCCGCATCCGTGGTGCAAAGCACCTCGATGTTGAAGCGCTCGAACATCCGGCGAGGGCGAAACTCCGGTTGTTCCAGACAGGCCATGATCTGGTCGTAGATTGCCTGGGCGGACGCGCTGCACAGCTTCGTGGTCACGCCAAACACCGAATAGAGGACGTGCGTCAGCCACAGTCCCGTGGGAGTCCCGCGAAACAGGTAGAAGTTGTCGGCAAAGAGCTGCCAGATGCGGCGCGGGTCGCGCTCAACCGGGCCGCCATCGCGACGCGGAATGCCCAGCCGCTCCATCGGAATGCCCTGCGAATACAACATCCGGAAGACATAGTGGTCAGGGATGACCAGCATCTCGGCCGGGTTGCCGAAGGAGTAGTCGGGGTCGGCGAACATCCGCGGGTCAATGTGACCGTGGGGACACACCAGCGGCAGATCACGCACCAGCGCGTACAACCGAAGCGCCATCGCCTTGTGGACGGGATCGGGGTTGAAATAGCGATCGTCAGGCATCACAACAGTGGACGAGTCTGGCACAAGAGTCCCCCCTCCAGGCGGCTGTATGATGCCTATCGTAGCCCAGGGCACGCCACTCGTCAAGTGCTGCCGCCCACAAGCGGCCGTCAAGGATCTCTGAGCGGCTGATGTGATAGCTCGAGAGGATGGGCATCGTCACGATCTGCGCATGCACCTGACAGCGAACCGTGATGCTGATATCGCCCAGCACCCCCGGCACGACGACACCGAGCGCCGACTGCGGCTGGCTGCACCGGTACCAGATTCCTATGGCTCACCGGCGCTACCGGTACCAATGACCCATTCGCAGCGCACCGCACCTGTGGGAGAATCTGGATGAAATTAGGTGCATGACCGACCGAGCGTAGTCAGAGCGGATGCCAGGCGTGTGCAACGCAGCGCCCATAGGTCAAGTGCGTACCCCCCTGGCTGCTTACCATGGTGAGCGAAAGCGCGCAACCCTTTCCGGATGGCAAGGGGTTGACGGACGGCCCTGGTGTCCAGACAAGAACGGTAGTATAGTTTGTGTGCCACTATGGGACGGGTGGAGATGGCGTCGAGTGAGTCAAACTGGCGGCAGGACAGGCTGGCCCGGCTGACACTCTTGTTGACCTGCCTGTTGGTAGCAGTCAGCCTGGGAGCCGTGAGTGGGGGTGCGTTCGCAACCGTCTCCCACGCGGCCGAGCCTTCGTTTCAAAAAGGCATATCGTATGCCGCCTGGTGGTCGGGCGCCTACCGTGCCCCCGGCAGCGAGCTATCCCTGGAGGCACTGAAGACCACCGGTGCCACCTGGATCGCCCTCATTGTGACCGGCCATCAAGAAAGCATCGCCTCCACGACGATTGACCGCACCCACGTGTCCACTCCCACCGACGAGGACCTGATCCACGCCATCAACGAGGCGCACAGGTTGGGTCTCAAGGTGATGTTGAAGCCGCACATAGACCTGTTCAACGAAGTCCCCGGCGGCTACTGGCGTGGCGACATCGGCAAGGCTTTCACGACTGAGACCCAGTGGGCGACGTGGTTTGACGCCTATCGCGGCTACATCAACCACTATGCTGCGCTCGCCCAGGCCCACGGCGTCGAGCAGTTCTGCATTGGCACCGAATTGCTGGGCACGACCCATCGGGCGAATGATTGGCGGGCCGTGGCGGCGGGGGTGCGCGCCATCTACAGCGGTCCCATTGTCTACGCTGCGCTGAAGGACGGCGAGGAAGTCTCCATCAAATGGTGGGACGCGGTGGACTATATCGGCGTGGATGGTTACTACCAGCTGAATACGGATCCGAACATCCATCCGACAGTGGAGCAGCTGGAAGCGGCCTGGGCAGGCCCCAAACAGATATTGGCCCGTCTGGCGGCCGACTACAATAAGCCGATCCTGTTGACGGAGATCGGCTATCGCAGCTATCACGGCTGCACGGCCAAACCCTGGGATTCGTGGGAGGTCTCCGACGTTGATCTGGAGGAGCAGGCGAATGCCTACGAAGCCGCCTTCAGGCAGCTCTACCAGCAGCCCTGGCTGCACGGCATCTTCTGGTGGACGTGGTTGCCCAACCGCTTCGAGTCGGGGCCTTGCGACACCGGATACACACCCTACCGGAAACCCGCTGAAGAGGTGCTGCGTCGCTGGTACGGAGGCCAGCCCGCCCCGTCGCTCGAGACGCTCGTTCCGGACTATGACCGCGTGGGTGACATCTATACCGACGGGCTGACGACCGGATGGGAAAACTGGTCGTGGGGGACTCTGTCACTCAACCTCACTGACACCGCTCAGGTTTACGAAGGCACCCGCGCCATCGCGGCCACCCTGACGCAGTGGGGCGCGCTATCGCTGTATCATCCACCGTTTGCGCACGATGACTACTACTGGCTGGAGTTCCACGTTCGCAGTGACACCAACAATCCCCGCGTTGTGGTCTATGTCGAAACCGAGGACGGCGCCGGGCAAGAGCACGTTCCGGTCAACTACTGTGGCCACATTCAGGGCGGCAAGATCGCGGCCGACTCGTGGAAACAGGTGCGCATCCCTCTCTACGACCTGAACCGCAGCGGCCAGCGCGTCACGCGCATCAACCTGCAATACGGCGGCGAACTACCGGCAACCCTGCACATTGACAACATCCGGCTGGTTGGAGCGCAGTCGCCGCCGCACCGCATCAACCTGCCGGTGGTGGTGCGACAATGAGCGTTCGGGGCGAGCCGGAACATCACTCGGAAGGCGACCGTCGGCGATAGACTTCAATGCCCGGACTGAAGCTGGTGTCGGACGGGAACGTGATCGCCAGATGGTATCCATCCTGCAACACCGGCAGCAGCTGGCGGTCGAGATCGGCGCTCACGGTGTAGTCAAACACCACGAAGTCAAAGCGACCTTGGCGGATGGCGCGCGCGTAGAGGTCGGCGCCGGAACCCTCTCCCTCCTCGTCTTGATACCACCAGGTGTCCCAGATGTTGGCGGGCGTGTGGCCGGGCGTGGGGTGGGCAATCAAATAGTAGCGGCCGATAATACCCTGCTCCATCAGTATCTCATCACCGTCAGAGACGTGCGACCGCAGATATTCAACCAGCTGCGTCGCATCCGGCCAGTAGCCGCGGTTGCCCGCCAGCACCGCCTGGCCACTCCAGCCTACGTAGACGATCACACCCAGCGCGAGCAGGCCTATCAGCGCTCCCTTCAGCCATCTGTGGCGGTGCTGACCCCAGTCTTGCCCCAGCGTGACCAGACCTCCCGCTGCCATGGGCGCCACAACAACAAAGACGTATGCCGTGAGACGCACCAGGTTGCCCGTGTCGCGGTTCCAGAACTGGTAACCGAGCCATGCTGCGGCCATCGCCAGCAGTCCGGCTGCGGGAATCCGCCTGCCCCGCCAGTCGAAGGCGAGAATGCCCATCAGGAATGGCAGCCACAGCAGATCGCGCAACAGCTTGAAGATCTGCCAGCTGCCTGTCTGGTCTGATTGCGCCGTCAGAACGAGCGACTGCAGGAACGCCAGGAGATCGGCGCGGTAGATACTTGCATAGGGGATCATCACCGCGATGAGCGGCAACAGCACACCCACCAGCGAAAGGAGGCCGGGTGTCTGAAACGAAGACGATGGCTGGTCCGCTCCGGTGCGGGGGCGACTGAGGATCGAGGCGATAACCAGAATCGCCAGGAACTCAATCAACGCCAGCGCGCCTACCAGCGCCACATAGTGCACCACCGTCGCCAGTGCCAGCGCGAGCCCTACGAACACATAGAGGAAACGACGGCCTCCCGTCAGTGCCACCATCGCCAGATGGACCGCAGTGGCCACAAGGAAGACGCCGAGGCTGTCCTGTGTGGCGAACGTTCCGACATGGATCGCCGGGCCGTACACGGCCACGAGCCCACCGGCAATGAAGCCGGCTGAGGAACCATATAACCGCCGTGCGGTCAAGGCGACCACCACGACGGTGAGGAGCCCCCACCCGGCGCTCAACGCCCGGGCGCCAACCAATCCACCCATTGCGTCCGCCCACGCCAGCGGCGTCATGCTGAGGGGCGGCCAACCCGGGTGAAAGGCCATTGCGTGCGTTTCCTGGCCGTGAAGCACCTGCCAGCCGCCAAACAGGTGCGTTGCTTCGGGGAGGGCGGCCGTCCGGTAGTCCAGACCCGACCGCAGCACCGCTGCCAGGATGACAAGTGTCAAGAATCCAACCGCCTCGACCCATACGGGCCAACGGTGATGCTCAGTCATTGACTGACTCCAGGGGATGGCCATCAGCCATCGGGTACTATCGTGGCTCAGGCCAGTGAGAGTGTCGTGGACGTTGCCAGTCTGCTTTCACAGGTCGTTCGAGGCCGTGACGACGCCGGAGGCCGGGACTTCGAGCCCGTAGCAATCGGTCGTGACAGCGTTGCCGTACAGCTCTTGCTCGCTGTCCGCCGGGTTCATATCCACGCACACGCTGCATCCGCATCGTTCACAATGGGCCTCGAAGATCGAATACCCGTCTGCCAGTCGCTCAAACGCTGTCAGGACGTGTCCCCGCTCCGTGGCGAGGCGGCTGGCCTCCTCCATCAGGGCGGTGCGCTCCTCGAGACAGTAGTCGAGATTCCGACAGGCGCCCATCTGCCACGCGGCGCACTCCTTGCACCTTCCCATCGTCACCAGGCCTTTCTAGCGGAAGTAGGGATCTGCCATCGCCTCTTTGAATGCCTGCAACGCTGCCGGGCTGGACGTGACCGACCAGTTGATGGTCGGCCATTCCAGATCCGATTCGATCTCGACGAGGAGCAGACCCACCACCAGCGGATATTTCGTCTCGAACGAGGCAAAGCAATCGCGCAACCACTGTGCCTTGTTGCCGCCCTGCTCGGCCGTCGCCAGCTCGGTCAGGATCAATGGCTTGCGCCAGGGTGCCGCCGCCTCATACTCCGGCCCGAACATTTCGTCAAAGGTGCGCCACTTCGCCCAGTCCGTGTCGGGGACCGTGCCGTGGTTCAGCTCGGTGGTGCCGATGTAATCCACGACATCGTCGCCGGGATAGTAGAGACTCGCCCAGCGCTGCAGCCACATCGCACTCCACAGGTGGCGCACATTGGTAGCACCCTCTTCACGAAAGATGTCTACGATGTGGCGGAAGGCGGCCTTGAAGTTCTCGGGATCACCCTGCCAGGGATACCATGAGCGCACGCCGGGCTCGGTGCTCTGCTCGTGCGCGAAGCGGAGGATAATCGGCACGCCGGTGTCGCGAGCAGCGCGTGCCCAGCCGCGAATGTACTCATCGTGAGCGCCGGCAGCGATCGTGCTCAATGCGTACCGGGGCTGCACCGTCAATCGGTCGTCAAAGGCGCGTTTCCATGGCTCCCACGTAATCACCGGCAGATAACCCTTCCCGGCCGCCAGCTTGACCTTGTCGCTGTAGAAGACTGCATCGCCGTCTCCCCACGCCTGAAACCACAGTGCCAGCCGGAGGGGGTGATCAGCGAGCCGTCCCAGGCGATCCAGCGCGGCGAAGTCATCGTAAGGGATCTGCTTGGTGAAAGCGCCCACTGTTACGCCGTCGGGCGCCGGGAACACCGGCACCTCAGCGCCCACGCTGGCTGCACCAATCAGGCTCATCGTCAGACACGTCAACAGGACAGACACCGGTCGCAAGAGTCTCATCGTCTGAATCTCCCAGGAATGTAGCCGTCAGCAGGCAACGGTCAACCAATTGCCACCCGCTGCCGACGCTAACGTAAGATCACCGGCAGGCGGATGCCGTAGCGGGCGGTGATGTGCACGCTCGCGCTGTCTGACTGGCCCGTGTGGCCCGCGTGGGCATCCGTCATCATCTCGGTGACTGTCAGCGTCGCCGTATAGACGCCAGGCACCGAATACACATGCGACACCGTCATCGAACCGGTCGCCGTGACGGTATCACCGAAATCCCAGTCGTACATGAGCGGCGATCCGTCCATATCGTGCGAACCCTGGCCCGAGAAAGACACTGTCAGGGGTGCGATGCCCGTCAGCGGCGCGGCGCTCACCATCGCCATCGGCGCTGCGGCGGGCGTCGAGTACAGCGCCACACAGGCCGTATCGTTCAATTGGCCAGTGCCTCCCTGGCCCGGTATCCCGCTGTCAGTGGCTGTCAGGCACAACTCCAGCCAGTAATCCTCGCCGCCGCCGTGCTCCGGAAAGACGAAACTCCCGCCCGTGCCGGTAGTGTTGAACTGGGCGGGGTGCACGTGCTGCTCGTGGTGCAGGAGGGCCTCCCACAGCAGCTGAGATCCACCCAGTGAGCCGTCCTCCGGGTCGCTGCCCGTGCCAGCGAACATCACCATCTCACCGGCGTGGTAGATCGTGCCCGACACCGGCATCGTGACACTGGCTGCCGGCGGCCGGTTGCCGGCGGTGACCGGCAGGCTGGCGCTCGAGGACGAGATGCCGTCGGTCACCGTCACCACGGCGGTGTACAGGCCGGCCACGGTGTAAGTATGTGACTGGGTGACCGAGCCGGTTGCCGTGATCGAGTCGCCGAAATGCCATTCGTAACTCAGCGGATCGCCGTCCGGATCGGATGAACCGGCCGCCGAGAACAATACCTGCAGCGGCAGCGTTCCGCTGCTCGGGGTGGCCGAGAGCCGGCTATCCGGCGGTAGGTTGGCCGACGAATGGCGGATACGCCGCACCTGGCCGGGACCCGTGCCGTTCAGCACGACGTAGTACAGGTTGCCGTCGTTGGGATTGAGTGCCAGGTCGACCGGCCCCGCGAATTCCCCAACCATATCCGATACGCCCTCGCCCAACGTGCCGACCTGGGGCGGTCCGCCGCCCAGCGTCAGGTACTTGATCCAGTCCTGGTCGCCGGAATAGTCGAAGATAAACAGTTTGTTGTGATACTCGGCGGGGTAGGCAAGATTGGTGCCGGTGTAAATGGGACCGGCCATGGCCGACGCATCATGCTGGGCGTCGTCATAGTAGTGCGGGTAGGTGTAATAAGGCAACGTCATAGGGCCCAATGCTCCGCTGTAGACCTGCTGGCATTGGGACGCCGTCAGTGTGTTGGTCATATAGCTGTTGACACCGTCGCTGTACAATCCCTGCGGCTCGTTGTTGCCCTCATAGCACGGCCAGCCGAAGTTCTTGCCGCGTCCGGTATTGATTTCCTCCCAGGAATACCAGCCCACGTTGCCGTGATATGGCTCATTCGTGGTCGGGTCTACTTTCATCCGGAAGGGGTTGCGCAGGCCAGTCGCGTATACCTTGCAATGGTTCCTGGACACATTGGCCGGACTGTCGCACCACGGATTGTTGGTGTATCCGTTGCCGGTGTCCGGGTTGATGCGAAGTATCTTGCCGGCCAGGCTGTTGACGTCGTAGGCGCGCAGCGCGCGGGGGTCGACTACCACAAACCGCGCGCCGTCACCGACGCTGACGAACAGCGAGCGATCGGTGCCGAAGGCGACCGAGCCGATGGTGTGCGACGTGCTGTCAGAGGGCAGGCAGTCCTGCACCGGCGTGCCGTTGTTGTCGCAGGAGGTCTCCGGGCCGCCGCCGTCCGGATCGTCCGGCGAGCCGATGTTGGCAAAGGTGCTGTTGGTACCCAGGATCACCTGCTTGGTCGCCAGATTGGCCACGTTGCCACTGGCCTGCACGCGCACCAGCCGCGACACGCGCTGACCGTTGCCGTCGCGGCCGTCGGCGGCGTACTGCGGGCCGGGCAATTCGGGCGGATCGTAAGTGTAAAGCAGGTACACGTAGTGGTTGGTGTCGAAATCGGGGTCAACTGCCAGACCCAACAGGCCGCGATCGGCCACATCATTGACTTCATTGGAGAGGTCAATGAAGGGCGTCGCCAGCAACGTACCATTCTGATAGACCAACACTTTACCGCTTTTCAGTGCGATCAGCATACGCCCGTCTGGCGTCCAGGCAATGGCGGTTGGGTTCTCCAGTCCGCCCACAACCATCTCGCTGTAGAATCCAGGTGCCCAGGTGGCTGCAGCCGAGCTGCTACCGACGTGCAGCATCAACGCCGCCGCCACTCCCAGCGTTCCCACAAGTGCAGCAACAACGGACAGGCGCATCCAGCGGCGCCACGCTGAGGCCGGTTGTCGAGTATTCGTGTCGTTTCTACTATGCTCCACCCACATCGCCCACTCCTGCTAGTCAGACATTCCAATTTGACCTCGCGGCAGCTCGGCGGTTTGCCTACCACTGCCGGTAATGCCACGGCGTAAGTGTCCATCCCCGCTTGCATCTCAGAACAGCCGCGTCAACAACCGGACCACCGCCGAACCAATCACCCATTGTCGCACCCAACCCGACGCGATCTCTCGAAAGCTCACACCGAACCAGGCATTCCGCACCGGCCGGCTCAGTGCCAGGATCAGGAAGGCGGCCCAGAACAGGCTGCCCAGATCAGCGCTCAGGAGCAATGACTGACGCGCCAGGTGATAGCCACTGGCGGCCACCAACCCGACGAGCAGCACCGCCTGCACCCACACCTCGCGCAGATAGATGGCGTGGACATGATGCTTGCGCGTGACGCGGTAACCAGGTTTGCGATGCGCCCCGTAGCGCAGGGCAATCCAGATTGCCTTCAAGTAGATCGGCGCCGACCCGATCAACAGCTGGCGAAAACGCCACAGTTCCTCATAGGGGATTCCATCTGCCACTGCGATCAACATCAGTTCCATCGCCGCCACGTAGGGCCACAGGCGCACCGCGTATTCGATCGGCGTGCTGACCAGAGGGTAGGCGCTGAAGCCGAGGGTGAAGATCGGCACGAGTATGAACACCAGCATGGCAAAACTGAGCGCGTAGAAAAGGCCCACTTCGTTGAATGCCAGGCGCTGCATCAGGGTCAGGCCGCGCTTGTTGCCCCACAACATCAGTCGCACCGTATCAATGGCCCACGTGCCGCGCTGCTTCATCGCGTTGGGCACATCCTCGGGCGCTGTCTGGCCGATGGCGCCCACGATTGGCAGATAGATGCCGCGCCAGCCACGCCGCAGCGCCTCGACCCCCGACTGCAGGTCCTCCACCAGGTTCCAGGCGGGAAAGCCACCGATCTCCTCCAGCGCTGTTCGACGCCACACCAACCCGGAGCCACACGGAAACACCGAATTGGTCGCATTGCGTGACAGCATCAGCCGCCGGTAGAACAGCGGCTCCAGATTGCCAAACGGATCGCCCGGGCTCACCCGGGCTTCCTTGATCGTCTGGACGTATGCAGCTGCCGGATTCGCCTGTAACTGGCCGATGGCCTGGCGGAGGAAGGTCGGATCACCGACCAGGTCGTCGGCGTCCCGGGTTTCGATGAACTCGACGCCGGGAGCATACCGATCAATCGCGTCCAGTACGGAGTTAAGATTTCCGGCCTTGGCGGCACCGCGCCGCGCCGGGTCGCCGCGGTATGGCGGCTCATGATAGGCCACGACGCTGGCAGGGAACTCGTGCCGCAGACGCGCCACCACCTCCCGAATAGTGGCCCGATGCGAATCGTCGCTGACCACCAGCCTGATTCGGGTCACCGGATAGTCCTGCTCCAGGACCGAACGCGCAGTAGCGTAGACCATTGCCGGCGGTTCGCCGGCCGTGGGGATGATGACCAGCACCTCCGGTTCCAGGCCGTGCGCCACCGAACGTTCCACCGGAACGCTGCGGTGCCAGTTGGTGACGACGGCGATGAGCATCAGTACCGCAGCCAGCGTTACCGCCAGCGCAAACGGTATCGCCAACCACGGCAACGCCCAATTGAGGCTGGCATAGACCCACGGCAGGTACCAGCCCGTGGCGAGCACCAGAGCGATCCCCGATAGCCGCAGTCTCCAGTTGCTAATACCGCGCATTCTGCGCTCCCTGCAAGCCCTTCTGCCAGACAACGATCTCGACCGGAGCCACTACGTAGTCAAAGCTGAAGTTCAACAGGCTGACAGTGCTTGTTACCGAGAAAACCGGTTGGAAAGTGCCGCAACGAGTCAAATCATCCAGGATCTCCTGCGGCCACCGTGGTGTGTAGTCGGAAGCGACGAACCAGTTGTAGTCACACAGTCCAATCCCTGCCTCCTCACGGCTGTAGATGTCAATGACATCCTGAGGCTTTTCAATCCGGCCGCCAGTGTACAGGTACATCGTGTAGGGCCACGAGTCGTTGATCAACAGTTTGTCCCCCGGTTGGACCCGCGCGACCAGGTAGTGTGCGGCTGACCGCATGTCGGGCCAGATGTTGTCGAGCTGCTGCCATTGGACTGCGCCGGTCATCACCAGAACGATGCCAATGGCTGCCACCGCGGCGCGATGCC
>Ga0073932_1004459_pt1 | contig 16578 bp, 11 predicted proteins | sample DewCreD2012metaG_FD_76967 | JGI IMG/M metagenome (GOLD analysis project Ga0073932, IMG submission 76967) | Hot spring sediment bacterial and archeal communities from British Columbia, Canada, to study Microbial Dark Matter (Phase II) - Dewar... ... | reverse complement strand
CATAAAAGATTCCGTAGCCGCCCCGGACAACCCACCGGTCGCCGCCCCGTGGTTTCCACGCGAAGCCGAAGCGCGGCCCAAAGTTGTTCAGGTCCGTCTCATAAGGCTCCCTCGGCCATCCGTTCAATCCCGCGAACTTCACCACGCCGCGCGTGCCGGATACCGGGTTGATGGCGAACGGGTCGAAGCTGTTCATGCGGTTGTTCCGGTCGGTGATCGGCCCATCGGTTTCCCAGCGCAGCCCGATGTTCAACGTCAGGTTGCGGGTCAGTTTCCAGTCATCTTGAATGAACCATGCGAAATAGTCGCTGTAGCGATCCAGTTCGTCGGTCTCTCGCAGTTGGAATGTATTGACGTAGCCGATGAGGAAACTCGCCATTCCGATTCCGGTGGCGCTGTTGCCTGGCAAGCCCGTCGAATTCGGGCTGAAGTTGAACTGCCCGGAGATGATGGGCCGGTTGACATCCTTGTTGATGCTGCGCCGCCACTCGCCGCCGAATTTCACGAAGTGCCGCCCGCGCACCCACGTCCAGTTGTTAATGATCTGGTGCTGCCGTATGGGAGCCTGCAACCGGTAGGAGCTGCTGCCGATGTTGCTGATGCCCGAGATTTGCAGGGCAGGGAAGGCGCCCGAGGGGACTCCCTTCAGGCCGATTTCCTCAATCACCTTGCTCCCGAAGCCGGCGCTGTTGGCCACGAACTTGCGGTTGGACAGACTGTAGCGCGTGTCCATGATCAGATTCGGGGACCAGGTGTGCGTGTCGGCGAACAGATAGCTCGTCTGCCACCGGGTAATGGGACCAAAGGGGTTCGTCGGGTCCGCGATTTTGTTCGGCAGCACGCTCGTCCAATAATACGGATCGTTGTTGTACACGAAGCGTACATAGAGGCGGTTGCTGTTGCTGAAGCTGTGGTCCACGCGGCTGGTGACGTTCTCGCGCGTAAAGACTTGCGCCCGGTTGCCGCTGAAATTCTGGCCGCCGGCCAAATTCACCGGCGGGCGGTTCGGGCTGGGGTAATAGGGCAGCAGGTTGCGCGCCACCGGGTCGATGCGGCTGGCGGGAATCACGTTGCCGGGAAAGGGCGCGCGCCCCGCAGCCGTGGGGTCGTGAATCGGGATCAGCCGCCCCTGCTGGTTGAAGGTTTCCGAAAAATCGCCCGCTTTTTGCTTCGCTGTCGGGACGGTGAGAATCTGCGTAGAGCCGTCGGAGCGCCGCGTACCCTCAAAGCCGGCGAAAAAGTGCGTGCGATTGCGGATGATGGGTCCGCCCAGCGTCCCGCCAAAAAGGTTGTACCGCAGCGGCGCCTTGATCTTTCTCGTACCCTCTGTGGGTGCGAAGAATCCGGCGGCGTCGAGTTTGTCGTTGCGGAAGAACTCGAACAGGCTGCCCTGGAAGCTGTTGGTCCCGGACTTCGTGGTGGACACGAGCAACCCCGCCGCCGAGCCTCCATATTCCGCCGAGTAGGCGTTCTGAAGCACCTTGAATTCCTGAATGACTTCCACCGGAGGGTCGATGTCCACCTGAGCCGAAGCGATACGCAGGTTCTGGATGTTGCCTCCGTCGAGCATGTATCCGGCTTGGTACGACCGCCCGCCCGCGACGGCGAAACGCGGCTTGGCGTTGTTCGAGTAATCGACGAAGATCACATTGCCGGACAGGCGCACCAGTTCGAGCGCGCGGCGTCCCGCCAGCGGCATCTCCGCCACCGTCTTGCCCTCAATGAACTGCCCGACCGAGGAAGATGCGCTTTCGAGCAGGGGCGCTTCGGCTCTTACTTCAACCACATCGGTGACGCTTCCCACCTCCAGCTTCAAGTCGATCTCGACCACCTCGGCCGTTTCGAGTACGATGCCCTTGCGCTCATACTTCTTGAATCCTGTTGCTACGGCCGACAGCGTGTATTCGCCGGGCTGCAAAAACGGCAGCGCATAGATGCCGGCCTCATTGGAGCGCACGCGCGTGGGCACTCCCGTGGCGACATTCGTCGCCGTCACTTCCACGTTCGGAATCACCGCGCCCGCCGGGTCAAGAACCCGCCCGGTGATGCGCGCTTGCGATGTTTGAGCGATCAGCGGCGCCGAGAAGGAGACCAGGGCGGCGCACGCGGCCAGAAATCTCATGTTCGTTCACCTCCCCAAAAAACGTGTTGCCAATATATCACGCTTCCGGCGCGTCCGCACCCGTTTTGCCGCCGGCCTGTGTTACGGTGTCAGGGAAAGGGAATTGCATGCGGTTTTTTATGTTTCTTGGCTGCGCCGCCGTGCTTTCCGCAGCGCAGCCTAATCTCGTCTACAAAGTGGCGCCGAATTGGCCGGCGTTGCCGGAAGGCATGAAGTTCGAACCTGTGACCGGAGTTGCCCTTGATGGCGCGGGGCGCGTGTGGGTTCTTCATCGGAGCAAAGAACATCCCGTCGTGTGCCTCGACCCCGTTTCGGGCAAAGTTCTCGAAACTTGGGGCAAAGGACTGTTCGGCTCTCCCCACGGCCTGACGATTGATCGTCATGGGAACTTCTGGATCACCGACACCGATCTTCATCAGGTGTTCCGCTTCAACCGCGACCATAAGCTCACCTTGACCTTGGGAGAGCGGGGCGTCGCCGGCGCGGATGCCAGGCACTTCAACAAGCCCACCGCCACGGCTTTATCTCCCAAGGGCGACCTGTTCGTCGCTGACGGATATGGCAATTATCGCGTGGTGAAGTTCACCGCCGACGGGAAGTTCATCAAGGAGTGGGGGACCAAGGGCGACAAGCCGGGTCAGTTCGACCTTCCGCACTCGATCGCCATCGACTCCGGCGGCCATGTGTATGTGGCCGACCGCAACAACGCCCGCGTGCAGGTCTTCGACACCGAAGGACGCTTCCAGGCCGAATGGAAGAGCAAGCGGCTAGGGCGCCCGTGGGGCGTCGCGGTTGGTCCGGACGGCTTCATCTACGTCGTGGATGGCGGGAACGCCACTCGCGAGCCGACCGAGCGTAATCGCGCCTTCCGCCTCAACCGTAACGGGCAATTCCTGGACGAATGGGGCTCGTTTGGCAAGGAGCCCGGACAGTTCTTCTGGGCGCATGCGGTGGCCGCAGGCCGCGACGGCGCAGTTTACGTCGCGGAGGTGGATCAGGGCAGCCGCGTGCAGAAGTTCGTCAAGCAGTGAGCTGCGTCCGCGCGATTACTGCTCCGGGGCAGCCCCGAGCTTGACCGGAATCCGCATCGTCCGCCCGTCGCGGAACACCGTGAGTTGCACCGTGTCGCCCGGGTACTTGCGCTCGAGCGCTTCGCGCAGCGCGTCCCGCCTGTCAATCGGCCTCCCGTCGACTTCCATGATGAGGTCGCCGCCGATGCCCAGCTCGTACGCGCCGACGATCACGTAACGCCGCGGCCCGCGCAGTCCCGCGCTTTCGGCGGGCGATCCGGGCACCACGCCTTGAATCAACAGTCCCCCGTCCGGCGGCAATTTCAGGGCTTCCGCCAAGTCGCCCGCCACAAACACCGACTCCACGCCCAGCCATGGACGGCCGAAGCTGCGTCCCGCCTGATAACGCTCGAGCATCCACTTGGCGCGGTTGACCGGCATGGCGAAGCCGATGCCGATGTTGCCTCCGGGGCCGTAAATAGCCGTGTTGATGCCGATGACGCTGCCTTGCGAATCGAGCAGCGGACCGCCTGAATTTCCGGGGTTGATCGCGGCGTCGGTTTGGATCATGGCCTCCAGCTTTCGCCCGCTCTGGTCCTGGATGGTCCGCCCAAGCGAACTCACTATGCCCGTAGTCAGCGTGCCTTCCAATCCGAAGGGATTGCCGATGGCCAGCACCTTCTGCCCGACTTGCAGCTTGTCGGAATCACCTAACTTCAGGTAGGGGAGCTTCTCCCGCGGGGTGATTTGAATCAACGCCAGGTCGTTGGACGGATCACGCACCAGAATCCGGGCCTTATACTGCTTCTTGTTGGCCAGTGTCACCTGCACTTCCGGCGCCCGCCCGCTCACCACATGGTAGTTGGTGAGAATCCGCCCGTCGGAGTCAATCAAAAATCCGGAGCCCGTGCCGGTGTCTGGCACGATTTGCAGGAACCAGTCCCGGCGGTAGACGGTGCTTGCGATGTTCACCGTGGCGTTGTGCGCCGTCTTATAGATGTTGATGTTGTTAAGTTCGTCTTGCGACAGGCCGGCCCCTTTGGCCACCGCTTCCGACCAAAGAGGACCGCCGCCCCTCGAGACCGGCGCGAGCCTCCGGCCCCAGCCTGAAAAGGAAACGAAGGCGATAAAGCCGCCCACGATCAGGGCGGACAGGATCAGGTAGCGGAACTTTCTCATCCTTACTTTAATCCTCGCAGACTTTCGTAGACGCGGCGGGTCTGCTCCGCCGTCTCGCTCTTGGGACCCGAGGTGTCAATGACGTAGTCGGCGTACTTCTTCTTCTCTTCGAGCGGCATCTGCCGGCGGAGCCGCGCGAGAACTTCTTCGCGGCTGAGGCTGTCGCGGCGCATGGCCCGCTCGATCTGCTCGGCTTCGCTGCACACCGCCAGAATCAGCTTGTCAAAACGCCGGTGGCTGCCGGTCTCTATCAGGATAGCCGCCTCCACCACGACGATGCCGTCCGGATCCTTCTCGGCGGCGGCGGCTATGAGCTGCTCTTCGCGCCGGATCACCGGCGGATGGACCATGCTGTTCAACTTCTGCAAAAGCGCGGGGTCGTGGAATACCAGGGACCCCAGCTTTCGCCGGTCGATGAAGCCCTCGGCGTTGAGCACCTCCCGGCCGAACTCGCGGATCACTTCTTCGTATGCTTCTCCGCCGGGCAGCAAGACGGCGTGCCCCAACTCGTCGGCTTTCACCAGGTGACAGCCAAGCTCCGCCAGCGTCTGTCCCACGAAAGACTTGCCGCTGGCCAAACCGCCGGTGAGGCCGACTTTCAACATGCCGCGTCAGCCCAGGCGCCGCTCGGCGGCTTCAATCGTATTCACCATCAGCATGGCGATGGTCAGCGGGCCCACGCCGCCCGGAACAGGCGTGTAGGCGCCCGCCCTTTCTGCCACGTCCAGCGGGTGGACGTCGCCCACCACCGCGCTGTCCTTTCCCGGCGCGCGGAAGATGCGCTCGAGCTCCACGGGGTCGTTCACGCGGTTGATGCCGACGTCGATCACCGTTGCGCCGGGCTGTATGAAATCCGCCGTCACAAACGCCGGGCGCCCCATCGCCGCCACCAGGATATCCGCCCGGCGGCACTCCTCGGCCAGATTGACCGTCCGCGAGTGGCAGACGGTGACCGTGGCGTTCTCGTGCATGAGCAGCATCGCCATGGGCTTGCCGACGATGTCGCTGCGGCCGATGACCACCGCTTTCTTCCCCGATATCTGTATCCCGTAGCGTTTCAATAGCTGCATGATGCCCGACGGGGTGCATGGCCGGGGACCAGGACGGTTGGTCATCAGGTTGCCGAGGTTAAGGGGATGGAAGCCATCCACGTCCTTGTCCGGCGACACCCGCAGCAGCACTTGCTGGGTGTCTACTTGCTTGGGCAAGGGCAACTGCACCAGGATGCCGTCGATCTCCGGGCGCGCGTTCAACTGGTCGACGAGCGCCAGCATTTCCACCGTGGTAACGGTTTCGGGCGGCGCGTGCTTCTCGCTGTAAATGCCCAGGTCCGTGCAGGCTTTCACTTTGTTGCGGACGTAAATCTCGCTGGCCGGGTTATTGCCGGCGAGGATCACCGCCAGCCCGGGCGGGCGTGACAGCGACTTTAGCCTTTGCACCCGCGGAACGCACTCCTGAAGAATCTCATCCCGGATGCGCTTGCCGTCCAGTATCTGGGCCATGTCCGTCAAACTTTCCCCTGCCGGCGAAGCTTGGCATGGTAGATGGCGGCGCCCAGCACCACCGTCAGAATGGCGGCGACCGAAACCTTCGGCTCGAGCGTCATGCCGAAGAAAGTCATCCAGGCGCCCACCACTACGAAGATCACCGGAATCACCGGCCAGCCGAAGCTCACCACCTTCAACTTCTGCCATCCGGGGCGGCGCCGCAGCAGGAAGAGCGATATCACCGACATCACCGCGAAGAAGTTCAGCACGAAACCGATGTAGATGACAAGCTGCGGGAAGGGAGTGAGCGTCATCAACATGGCGCATGCGCCTTGGCAAAGGATGGCGAACACCGGCGTATGCCAGCGCGAGTCGACCTTCGCCGCGCTCGCCAGGAAGGCGCCATTCTTCGCCATGGCGTAATACACGCGCGGTCCAATGGTCACCATAGCGTTCACCGTCGCCAGCAGCGATAGCGCCATCAGTGCGCTGAACAGCCCGGCGGTCTCAGGACCGAACAGGTGCGACGCGGCGAGCGAACCCACAGCCACCACGCCTTTCATCGTTTCGAGCGGCGTGGCGTAAATGAACACCAGGTTCAGCCCGACGTACAGCGCCGCCACGAGCACGGTGCCGAAAGTCAGTGCGATCGGCAGGGTCCGCTCCGGGCGGCGCAGTTCTTCGGCGACGTACGTCGCCGCGTTCCACCCGCTATAACTCACATAAATCCAGAACAGGCTGATGGCGAACTGTTGGAACAACGGCGCGCTGGAGGTGCGCTGCGCGGGCGTCGAAAAGTGGGCGAAGCTTCCCGTCCCCACCAGAAACCCGAGCGCGATGAACGCCACCACCACCAAAACCTTGATGACCGTGAGCACGTTCTGGATCTTCGCCACCCGGCCCACTCCGAAACAATTGAGCGCCGTGAACGCCGCGATCAGCGCCGAGGCGAGAAACTGCGCCCCGCCCACTTTCAGCGACCAGGCGCCCGAGCCGATGGTGAACTGCGCGTTGGCTTGCTTGACCGCCGGGAAGAAGTAGCCCATGTAGTCCGAAAACGCCAGAGCCGCGGCGGCGATCGGCGCCGAGAAGCCCGCGAAGAAAGACGCCCATCCGGTCATGAAGCCCCACGTCGGGCCATAGGCTTGCGTAAGGTAGACGTATTCCCCGCCTGACGAGGGGAAGTTCACGCCCAGTTCGGAGTAACAGAAGGCGCCGAATAAAGCAAACATCGCGCCCACCACCCAGATGATCAGCACCAGCGAGGGAGCGCCCAAGTCACCAGCGAGAAACCCGCTGGTGGTGAAGATGCCGGTTCCGATCATGTTGGAGACCACCAGCGCGGTGGCGCTCACAATGCCGAGTTGCCGGAGCAAAACGCCCGGCTTCTCGGCGACAGGATTGCGAGTGACAGGATTTGATTGGCCCACCGTAGTCAATTGTAGCGAGGAATCGCCGCCTTGTCCGGCGGCTCACCCGCCTATTGGTTTGGAAGCCAACAGACGATGAGTATGGTGATAGGTACAAATGCCTGCCCGCGCCCAGAGGTGTTGGTGAGACCGGCCGTTCGAGCTTGCGCCGCGTTGTTGGCGTCAGCCTGCCTGAGCGCCGCCGCTCAGGCTTCCCCGTTCGAATGGCTGAAGCTGGAAGTGTGGGAGGAAGCCGAAGGGCTGCCTTTCGCCACCATCAACAGCGTGGCGCAGGGCGCCGGGGGATATCTCTGGCTGGGCACTTATTACGGCTTGGTGCGCTTCGACGGGCGGCAATTCCGCGTCTTTGACACTTCCAACACCCCTGAATTGCGTCGCAATCTGGTAACGTCGCTGGCGGCGGACCCGGGAGGCGGGCTGTGGATTGGGACCGCCGAAGGACTCACCGAGTACCGGAATGGCCGTTTCCGGGCTGTCCCCCCACCGCACTCCGGGCCGATTCTCGTGAGAGCCGTCTTGATGGACGGCGCACGCCCGCTCGTCGGCTCCGGCGACCGCGGCGTGTTCGCTTGGGAGGGCGGACGCTGGGAATCCTTGGGACCGGACGGCGCTGACGTCCGTACGCTGTACCGGGACCGTTCCGGCAATCTCTGGGCGGGAACCAACCGGGGCTTACTCCGGCGGGAGGGTAACGCTTGGTCTCGAGTCCCGGTTTCAGGGGGCGCCGAAGCGACCATCCTGGCCATTGAGGAGGATACCGGCGGGCGTTTCTGGGCCGGGTCCACGATCGGGCTGCTGCGGCTGGGCGGAGGAGTCTTGACGCCCGAGCCCATGCCTGGGCCGGTAGCGGGCGCGGCAGCGGCGTCTCTGGCGTCGGATCCCGAAGGCGGGATTTGGGTGGGATACATCCACCGGTCGCTTTGGAAGCTGGGCTCCGGTCAGGCTGTCCGCTTCAGCCATCCCCGTCTGCCCGAGCGGGCTTCCATTCCGGCTCTTTTTCGCGACCGCGAGGGAAGCCTGTGGGTGGGCAGCGACGGCCATGGTTTGGGAAAACTGCGGCAGGTGCCGATGCGCACGCTGGCGGTCGAAGAACGCTGGAACGACCTTCCGGCGCGGACGGTGCTGGCGGCGCGCGACGGCACGATTTGGGCGGGGTACAACAGCGGCGGGCTGATGCAACTCAGCCGCTCTGGCGCGTTGCTTCGCCGCCTGACGTCCTCAAACGGCCTGGCGCACGACAGCGTTTGGTCGCTGCACGAGGACGGGGAGGGCGTGATCTGGGCGGGCACCTTTGAAGGCGCTCTCCACGCGATCCGGAAGGACCGGGTAGAGGTATTCGACTCCCGGCGCGGTTCGCCATCGAGCGCGATCCTTTCCATCCGCCGCGACCGCCGCGGGGAGCTTTGGCTGGCGACCCTGCGCGAAGGAGTGGTGCGCCTTTCCGGGGCCAAGAAACAGACGCTCACTACTCATGGCGGACTGGCCAGCAATCAAGTGCGCTGCACGTTCGAGGACCGCAAAGGCCGGGTTTGGATCGCGACCAACCGGGGATTGAACATCCTCGAAAACGGAGAGTTACGGACTTATACCGTGCGGGACGGGTTAGCCGGCGACTTTGTGTACAGCTTTCATGAAGACCAGGGCGGCGCCATCTGGATCGGCAGCTTTGACGGCGGTTTGACCTTGTACCGCGATGGGCGGTTCACGCCGTTTACCGCCGCCGCGGGCTTCCCCTGCCGGGTGGTTTTCGCGGTCGAAGAGGACCGGGCGGGCTTCCTGTGGATCACTTCGAGTTCAGGCATTTACCGCATCGCCCGCTCGCAATTGGAGGAACTCGCCGACGGGAGAAGGAAAGAACTCGACTGGATGGCGTTCACCGTAGCCGAAGGGCTGAAAAGCCGCGAGTGCGTGGGCGGTCAACCCGGCGTGGCCCAAACGCCGGACGGCCAACTCTGGTTCACCACCATGAAGGGGTTGGCCATCGCGGACCCGGCGCGTCTGCGTTGGAATCCCCATCCGCCGCCGGTGGTGATCGAGCGCGTGGTGGTCAACGGGAGGGACGAAAGTCCTGCGGGCGCTCTGATCGCCGGACCGGGAGCGCGCAATCTCGAATTCCATTACACCGCCCTAAGCCTGGTGTCACCCGAACGGAACCGCTTCCGTTACCGGCTCTACCCATATGAGAATGGATGGGTTGAAAGCAACCAGAGGCGCACGGCGTACTATACCAATCTTCCGCCCGGCGAATACCGGTTCGAAGTCATAGCCGCGAATAACAGCGGCGTCTGGAGCACCCACCCGGAGGCTGTTCGCGTTCAGTTGCAACCGTATTTCTATCAACGCAGGTCTTTTCTCTTGGCCACGGGAGTCGTCGTGGCGGCTCTATTCTGGCTTTCGCACCGCAGGAGGGTCCGCCGGCTGGCGGATGCGAACCGGCGGCTCGAAGAGCGGGTGCGGGAACGCACCGGCGAACTCCACAAGCTGAACACGGACCTTGAAGCGGCCAACCGCCAGCTAATGGAAGCGTGCATGCGCGCCGAAGAGGCGACGCGCGCACAAAGCCAGTTTGTGGCCAATGTGAGCCATGAAATCCGCACTCCGATGAATAGCGTGCTTGGCATGTTGGGCTTGGTGTTGGAAACCCGCCTGGATTCCGATCAACGCGAGAACCTGCAATTGGCGGAGCACTCGGCCCGCGCGCTGTTGAGCCTCTTGAACGACATCCTCGACTTTTCACGGATTGAGGCAGGGGCTCTGACGTTGGAGCGCCTGCCGTTCGATCTGCGCCGTTGCGCTGGCGCAGCGGTGCGGCTGTTGGAGACGAAAGCGCGCGAAAAAGGGCTCGAACTGGTTTGTGAGTGGGACCCATCCCTGCCCGGAGCCGTGCGGGGCGACGCCGCGAAGTTGCGGCAGGTCCTGATTAACTTGATCGGCAACGCGGTCAAGTTCACACACAGCGGACGAGTTTCAGTATCCGCACGGGTCGAGCAAGCCCGGGACGAACGGGTGACCGTTCGCTTCTCGGTGAGCGACACGGGTATCGGCATACCCGAATCGGCGGTCGGCCTCATCTTCGAGCCATTCCGGCAGGCTGACAGTTCCACGGCGCGCAGGTTTGGCGGAACGGGTCTGGGGCTGGCCATCGCCCGCCGGTTAGTGGAGGCGATGGGCGGACGGATTTGGGTGGAATCGGCTGTGGGGCGCGGCAGCACCTTCCATTTCACAGCCGATCTTGAACATTGCGCCCAGCCTGAGGCGGAAACGGAACCGGAGCCTGAGAAGGAGCCGGATTTCGAACGGCCTTTACGGGTGCTGATCGCCGAAGACAACCCCTTGAATCAAAGGTTGCTGGTGAAGCTGCTCGAAGCGCGCGGCATGCGCCTGGAGATCGCCAGCAACGGCAAGGAGGCTGTGGAAAAGTTCGCCCCCGGCCGTTTCGACGTGATCTTGATGGACGTGCAGATGCCGGAAATGGACGGCCTAGCGGCCGTCGCCGCGATCCGCGAGGTGGAGTCCCGTTCCGGCAGCCGCATCCCGATCATAGCCATAACGGCCCACGCAATGACCTCAGACGCCCGGCGCTGCCTCGAAGCCGGCGTGGACAGCCACCTTCCCAAGCCCGTCGATGCGCACCGGCTCTTCGCCGAAATCGAATCCCTGGTTGAGACCAAGCTTGACACCGAACCCGGACTCCGTTGAGGCCTCGCGCGTGTCCATAACCATGGATGGGCAACGGTCCGAAAGTCATCTTCACCTGTAACCGCCGGACGTTTCTTGATAGTCTGGAAAGGCGTTCGTGGGAGCTGAGCTTGGAAGCAATTCCTGGCGGCCGGGCAGCCGGCGCTTTCTGGCGCGTCACATCTATATGTGGAACTCGACGATTCGATGTTTACGTCTCGGCCTTGCCGTTGCGCTGTTTGCGGTTTCGCTATCCGCTGCCGCGCCGGTCGAATTCTGGCAGATCACGGATACGCACTTGATGAAGCTCGATGGGGTCGAACCTGCCTTGAAGAAAGTTCGCGGGCATTACGAAGGCTCCACGCCGGCGTTGGAGCGCTTGTTTTCGGGTTTGCGGAAGGGCGGTCCTCCGGCTTTCCTGTTGCACACGGGCGACGTCATCGACGCTTATCGCTTTGACGGTGAAAACGGCGCGGTGGTGGAAGGCCAGATCGAGCACGCCAGGGCTGTGCTGGCCCGCTGCCCGCTGCCGATATACCTGGCGCTTGGCAACCACGACATACAGCATTACCGCCGGGTGGGAGAAAAAGTGACCGCCGACCGGGGCCCGGACGTGGCAAGCGCGGCGCGGCGGGAGTGGCGGCAGGCGGCCGCCTGTTTCCGGGACGGCAGCTACTACGCATTCAGCCGCCGCTCGGGCAAGACCGAATACCACTTCCTGGTTCTCGACAACGGCGAGCCATTGCCGCCCGAAAAGTCGGCCTTCCTCACCGCTCAACTGGAGTGGCTTGAAAAGGAACTCGCGAGGCGGCGCAACGGTCCGATTATCGTGGCGATGCACATTCCTCTCGCCAAAGACAGGGTATCGGAGGCTATTGCCCAAGTGCTGTCGAGATCGGCGAAAGTGGAGTTGATTCTGGCTGGGCACCGCCATACCAACGGAATCGAGGAGATCCCGCTGGGCGGGCGCCTGGTCCCGCAGATTCGCACATCGGCCTTTGCGATCGACGAGCGCGACTTCCGCCGCGTGCTGCTCTGGGAGGACCGCATCGAAGTGTTCGCCACCGGCAAGCCCGGGCAATTGGAGAAAACGATCGCGCTGGCGGCGGCTGCGGCCGCCGCGGCAAAATGACGAGGAGAAACCAAATGACACGACGGATATTGTGCTTAGCGCTGCTGTCTACGGCCGCATGGGCTGCCGAGCAACGGGCGAAAAACGTGATTCTTTTCATCGCCGATGCGGCCGGCCTATCTACCATTCATGCCGCCAGCATCCACGGCTACGGCGAGCCGCATAAGCTTTTCATACACAAAATGCCGCACCACGCCTTGATGGAGACTTCCACGGCCAGCGCGTGGGTGACGGATTCGGCCGCCGGCATGACCGCCATCGTAACCGGCCAAAAAACCCAGCCTGGAGTGATTTCACAATCCGCATCCGCGGTCCGTGGCAAGCAGGATGGCGAACCTCTTAAGACCATTCTTGAGTACGCCGAGGAGCGAGGCCTGTCAAGCGGCGTCATTACGAACAGTCCGGTGACGGACGCCACCCCGGCTGCGTGCTATGCGCACTCGAACGACCGCCGGTCCTCCGGCGAGATCTTCGCCCAGATTCTTTCGCCGCGCTTCGGCGACGGCGTGGACATCGTGATCGGACCTGGGCGCAAGAGTATCCTTGCCGCCGCGCAGTCGATGGGGCTGGATATTGAGTCCGGCTTGAAGAAGAAGGGATTCGTGTATACCGATTCCGTGGATGCGATTCCGGCTTCCGCGCGCCGCGTGGTGGCGCTGCTCGATTCCGCGGAGTTCGATCTGGACGCCGCTGTGACTAAGGCGATTTCGATCCTCTCCCGCAATCCGAAGGGTTACTTTTTGATGGTGGAATCCGACGCCCACACCAACAATCTGAAGCGCGGCTTGGACCGCATGGTGGCGGTGGACAAGACAGTCCGCAAAGTGGTCGAAATGGCGGGTCCCGACACGCTCGTCATTTTCGCTGCCGACCACTCGTTTGACCTGCGCATGCGGGGCGGCAAGAGAGGCGAGCCCATCGTGCCGGAGGGCAAAGAGGACTCCAAGGCAAACCCGGCGATACGCGTCGACAACGGGCACACCGGCGAGGACGTTCTGGTCGCCGCCCAAGGCCCCGGCGCCCACCGCGTGAAAGGCTTCATCGCCAATACCGACCTGTTCCGGATCATGATGGCCGCCTACGGCTGGTGATGGGCGACGGAATCGCCGCTTATCGTTCGCGTGGCTGAAAACTGATCAGCAGCCGGGAGCCGGTTGCCGCGGCTAATCGCTCCAGGGTTCGCATGGAGGGGCGCACACGTCCGCTCTCAAGGCGCGCAACAACGGGCTGAGTCGTGCCCATCTTGTGCGCGAGCTCCTTCTGGGTAAGGCCAGCGCGGCTGCGAGCTTCGATCACCGCTGCCGCCAAGTCGAACTCTTTTTCGAGCTCCTCGTAGGCTTTTTTGTAAGCAGGATCCTTCATCCATTTTCGGTGCAGCTCTCTCACTTGCGCCATGTGGTAACTCTCCTCATCGAACTGCCTTTGCGCGGACCAGCGCCAGATCTATTTCCCGCCTCGGCGTTGCCTGCGTCTTCTTCACGAAAAACCGAAGCAGAACAACGCGGCGGTTTGTTGCCGCCACATAGAGCACTCGCGCAACCCCGCTGCGGCCGCTCAGTCTCATCTCCCAGAGCCGGCCTTCGACATGTTTGAGATGCGGCTCTCCCACGCGCTCTAGCCCCTTTTCTTCAATCAGCTCGGCGATCCGCACAAGCCTGGCTCTCATATCCGCCGGCAACGCCTCGATCTCTCCGTCCACGATTTCGCTTAGAGTTTCGACCGTCCAGCGCACCTCTTAGCATACCAAAAAAGATATGTCACCGGCCATCCGGCTCTTGCTGCCGCCAACACCGGTCTGTTCCGCATCATGATGGCCGCATACGGTTGGTGAAGGGTGGACAAGCGGCGGATCCTCCCTTTCGCGTATACTGACATCTTTCCGGCGACGGAAAATCCCCGATCCCACGTCAGTATCGAAGGGAGATGCATTGCTAACCGCAGATCTACACGAGGCGAGCCCTTATTCACTCGCCATGCAGAATTTCGAGACGGCAGCCGACGCTCTCGAACTCAGCCCCGACATCCGTAACATGATCCGCTCGCCTGAGCGGGTGCTCATGGTGACCATTCCGGTGAGAATGGACAACGGACACATCGAGTGCTTCGAAGGATACCGCGTGCAGCACAACACTTCGCGCGGACCGGCCAAGGGAGGCATCCGCTTCCATCCGAACGTCACTTTGGATGAAGTGAAAGCGCTTGCGACATGGATGACCTGGAAATGCGCCGTGGTGGATATCCCATTTGGTGGAGGCAAGGGCGGCGTTACCTGCAATCCGAAGAAGATGTCCACTGCCGAAATCGAGCGCCTGACGCGCCGGTATACCAGCGCGATTCTGCCCATCATCGGCCCCGGGCAGGATATTCCCGCGCCCGACGTTTACACCAACTCGCAGGTCATGGCGTGGATCATGGACACCTACAGCATGACCCGCGGCTATCTCATTCCCGGCGTGGTCACCGGCAAGCCCGTCAGCCTCGGCGGGTCGCTGGGGCGTGATGAAGCCACGGGGCGCGGCGTCTTTTACACCATCCAAAGCGCCTGCGACCACCTGAAGCTGCGGCTCAAGGGAGCGAAGGTCGTGGTTCAGGGTTTCGGGAATGCGGGCTCCGTGGCGGCGCATTTGCTCGACGGCGCGCAAAGCGACGTCATCGCGGTGAACGATTCCCGCGGCGGCGTTTACAACAAGGACGGGTTGCACGTCCCCAAGCTGATGCTGCACAAAGAGCGCACCGGCAGCGTGGTGGGTTTCCCCGGCGCTGAGCCGATCAGCGCCGACGAACTGCTTTCCCTGGAGTGCGACATCCTGATCCCGGCGGCGCTCGAAAACGCCATCCACGGTGGCAATGCTGGAGCCGTGCGTGCGCGAGTGGTGGCGGAAGCCGCCAACGGACCGCTGACGCCTGACGCCGACGCCATCCTCGAAGAGAAGGGCGTCTTCGTAATTCCCGACATTCTCTGCAACGCCGGCGGCGTCACCGTATCGTATTTCGAATGGGTGCAAAACGAACAGCACTTGCGCTGGGATCTCGCCGAAGTGAACGGGCGGCTCGAAACGGTCATGAAGCGCGCTTTCAACCAGGTGCTCGAGATTCACTTGGAGCGCAAGGTGCGGATGCGGACCGCGGCGAACATTCTGGCCATCAACCGCGTCGTGGAAGCCACCCGCCTGCGCGGTCTCTACCCGTGATCTGATCCCGTTCCCTGTGACCATGCTAACTACCCGCCGTTCTTTCTTCGCCTGGCCCGCGGTGGCGGCTTCCGCCCCTGCCGCCCAAGACCACTGGCTCTTGACGGATTTCCGCGACATGGAAGCCGCCAAACAGAAAGCGGCGAAGCATGACTGGGCGAAACGCGCCGCCGAACAAATTGTGGCCGCGGCCTCCCGCGCCGCCGCGGATAAGGTGGAAATCCCGGACCGCGGCGGCCAGTGGCCGCATTGGTATAGCTGCAAGCGGGACGGCGCGCGCCTGCGAACGGAATCTCCCACCCGGCACCGCTGCCCGGTTTGCGGCGAGGTCTACACCGGCGACCCGTACGATGCGGTCGTCCTGTACGGTGTCCATAACCGGTACTCTTCGGCCATTCGGGACTGCGGGCTCGCCTATCGCCTCACCGGCAAGCCCGAGTACGCCCGCCGGGCGGCGGAGATCCTCACTGGTTATGCAGACCGGTACCGTTCTTACAAACTGCATAATATTCGCAACCAGGAGGCCGTGGGCGGCGGGAAGATCTTGGCGCAGACGCTCGATGAAAGCGTGTGGCTGATTCCCGCCGCTTGGGGTTACGCGCTGGTTCGCGGCTCGATGAGTCCATCTGACCGCAAGCATGTCGAACAAGACCTGTTCGCGCCGGCGGCGGAGGTGATCCGCCAGCACAAGATGGGGATTCACAACATACAGTGTTGGAAGAATAGCGCTGTCGGGTTAGCCGGCTATGTGACCGGAAACGACGCATTGGTGCGCGAAGCCATCGATGATCCCGAACGCGGCTTCCTGGTTCAAATTGAGAAAGGCGTCACCGAAGACGGGCTGTGGTGGGAAGGTTCGGTGGGCTACCACACCTACACCATGAGCGCCGTGTGGCCGCTGGCGGAGGCCGCGCGGAGAGCCGGCCGCGATCTGTATACAGAACGTCTCAGCCGCATGTGGTCGGGGCTTCTTGCCATCGCGCTTCCCAACGGCGACCCGCCCGGTTTCAACGACAATGCCGGCGGCAACCTGCGCCGCGCGGCGCCCGTGTTTGAACTCGCCTATGCACGGTGGAAGAAACCCGAATTCGGCGCGTTGGCCGCCACCGGATCGCGCCAGGATTACATGGCGCTTCTGTACGGCGCGGAAACGCTTCCCGCCGGCCCCTACGTTCCTGTGGAGAGCAGCCTGCTAAAGGATTCCGGCTTTGCCGTCCTGCGCCGCGCTGGCGTGGCGGCGGCGGTTCGCTTCGGACGGCATGGGGGCGGTCACGGGCATCCCGACAAGTTGAATGTGGTGACATTCGCGAAGGGCGTAGTGTTCGGTCTCGATCCAGGTTCCATCAACT
>Ga0073932_1004457_pt1 | contig 16582 bp, 13 predicted proteins | sample DewCreD2012metaG_FD_76967 | JGI IMG/M metagenome (GOLD analysis project Ga0073932, IMG submission 76967) | Hot spring sediment bacterial and archeal communities from British Columbia, Canada, to study Microbial Dark Matter (Phase II) - Dewar... ... | reverse complement strand
ATGGAAATACATCTGGTCCTCCGACGGGCGCGATGAACTCTATCACGTCGCCACCGATCCCGACGAGCAGCGCAACGTCATCGAGTTTCATCGCGACGTGGCGAAGGAACTGTTCCTGAAAATGGAAAACTACCTCCTCTCCATCAACCAGCGCGACTTCGGCGACGCCATCAAACACACCGGCCACGTCAATGTTCCGAAGGAGATCGAGGACCGGCTGGCCGCGTGGGGGATTTATCGCCGCATCATCGGCGCGCCGGTTAAGAAATGAGAACGCCACGGATGACGGCTCTTGCCAGTCGCCGAGTTCCGGATGGGGCGCATGTGGACTTCAGGCGAGCATGCCTTTCCGCAGACCTGAGGCGATTTGCTTCACGCATCGCCCGGGAGACGAGACAAAAGGAGCCATCGAGATGAAACTGGCCGTGCAGGTGGGAACCGTCGGGGATGGGAGCGTCAAGGCGACCATCCAGTATTGCCGGGATATGGAGTTGAACCGGCTGATCGTGCCATTCCGCAATGTCAAGGGCTACGGCGAGACCGGCGTTCTCGATCCGGCGCACCTGAAGGAGATTCGGCACGAAATCGAGGACGCGGGGATGTCGTTTTCGGGCATGGTGGACTGGGCGAACAAGGCGATGTATTGCGAGGGGGCGGACGGGGCCGAGGGGGCAAAGCATTTCGACCATTTGCGCCGCAACCTCGACACAATCAGCCAGGCGGGGGCGCGCGAGCTGTGCTACTTCGCCATCGTGCCGCCGCCGCAAGACCCGAAGGACGCGCCCGCGCAATGGGACAAACTCATCGGTTTCTGGCGCAAGTTTATGGCCCATGCCGAGCAATGCGGCGTCCGCATCGGTCTGCACACAGTGGCCGATCCAGAGAAAAACCTGCTGTGGGACTACAAGGCGGTCCAGCGCCTGCAGAAGGATGCGCCCAGCCCAAGCAACGGCGTGACGCTGTGCATCGGCAACTTCTGGAACTCCGAGGGCGAGGCGATGTATGACGTCATCCGTCGCCTCGGCGAGAAGATTTTCATCGTCCACGTCCGCAGCACCAAGCAGGGCTTGGGCGAGACGGCGTTCTGGTTCGACAGCGGCGGCCCGGATTTCCGAAAGACCGTCCGCGCGTTGCGCGACATCAACTATCAGGGCGATCTGCGCTCCGAACACATGCCCCACGTCGCGGGCGGCAACCGCGACGACATTGGCACGGCGTGGGCCATCGGCTACATGAAGGCGATGCTGCAATACATGTGAGAGCGCAACACGGAGGCAATGGCAGAACTCGTGGCAGGAGCGTCCCGCTCCTGTCAGAATCTGTGTTTCACGGATCTGTTCACAGGAGCGGGACGCTCCTGCCACGGTTGGCGGCGCATACAGCAGTAAATCGGCTCCCGCTGGCTTCCGGGGGCGATTATGCGTCCTGCGGGGGCAGGGCGCTCCGGCCGCCTCGGGAGGCGTGGTCGCGCATCGACAGGAAATAGTCTTTCAGCGTGCGGTCGGCGGGCTGGATGAAATGGAAGCGCAGGCCCTCGCGCGACAGCCGTTCGTTAAACTCGGCGGCCGTCAGCCGCGCCAGATGCACGACGACCTTGGCCGGGGCCGCGTCGGTCAGCGCGTCGCGGTCCAGTTCCACCCCCTCCCAGCGTGACACGGCTTCGCGCGCGCGTCCGGCCGTGTCCGCATCGACAAACTCCACCGCCACGCGCGACGAGGCCTCGCCGCGCAGCAGGTTCGAGACGGTGTCATAGCGCACGAGGCGCCCCTGGTCAATGATGGCCACCAGGTCGCACCCCTCCTCGACCTCATACAGCAGATGGCTGGAGATCAGGATCGTGACGCCGCGCTGGGAGACCTGCTCGCGCAGCAGCGTCCAGATTTCGCGGCTGCCCTCGGGATCGAGGCCGTTGGTCGGCTCGTCGAGCACCAGCAGGCGCGGCGATCCGAGCATCGCCTGGGCCAGGCCCAGCCGCTGGCGCATGCCTTGGGAGTAATCGCCCGCCTTCTTGCCGGCCGCGCTGGCCAAGCCGATCGCTTCGAGCAGTTCGCCGATCTGCTTGCGGTCGGCGCGCCCTGTGAGCCGGGCGAAAATCTCCAGGTTGGCGCGGCCCGAGAGGTGTTCATAGAGGGCGGGGTGTTCGATCAGGGCGCCGACATCGGCGCGCAGATCGTGCCGGCCGCGCCCGTCCTCGCCAAACAGGTGGAACGTTCCGGCAGTCGGGCGGATCAGCCCCATCAGCATCTTCAGCGTCGTGCTCTTGCCGGCGCCGTTGGCGCCCAAAAATCCAAACAGCGATCCGCGCGGCACGCCGAAGGTCAACTCATTGACCGCCACCAAGCCGCCGTAGCGCTTGGTCAATCCGTCGAAATAGACGATGTGTTCCTCACAGCGAGGCTGAGGCGCGTGCGGTGGCATGGCCCATCCATAGACCATCCCCCGCGCCGGCTCAAGCGAACATTCGCGATTTGCGCAAGACGCCCGGCGGAACACCGCGCCACTTGCGGAAGGCGGCCACGAAGTGGTTATAGTCCCGGTATCCAGACTGCGCGCTGATCTCCTTGATTGACAGTTGCGTGAACGACAGCAGGTCGGCGGCGTGGCGCAGGCGCCGCTCGATGACCCAGGCGCCGGGGCTTTGGCCCGTGTGCTTGCGGAACAGCCGACTGAGGTGAAACTTCGACAGCCCGGCCTCCGCAGCGATGCGGTCCAGCGTCAAACCAGGGTCGGTGTAGCGGCTTTCAATCAGGGCCAAAGCGGCCGCGACGGCCGGCGGATGGGCCGCAGCGCTCTGTGACGCGGCCGCCGCCAGCTCCATCAACAACTGGTGGCCCAGCGCCGACCATTGCCACGGCGAGCGCGGCCATCCCTGCTGCGCGTCCGCATACATCTGCGCCAGCAGCCGGATGGCTTCGGCATCGGGCGGGACGGTCAGAATCCGTCCGAAACGCGCGATGAGCCTCTCAACGAAATCCAGGGCGAAATCCCCCGTGAATCCCAGCCAAATCCATTCCCATGGCTGGCCCTCGATTCTGCCGTAGCCGGTTGCCGATGGAATGACGGTCAGGAAGCCGTGGCCGGTTGTGATCTGGTGTTCGCCATTCGAATCCCTGAACCAGCCCGCGCCGGAGAGGGTATATTGGAACAGGCCATAGGGAGCCCCGCGGCCGTTGTGCCGCCCGCGATTGTCCCAGGCGATCGGGCCGCGGCCGGCGGTATCCTGGTAGCCAATGGCCGTAGGAGAGAAGGCCAGCGGAAACGCATCCGGCGGCTGAGGAAACGCCTTGAGGCCCTGATTAGGCGCCATGTCGGGATGAAATGGCAACATTTCGATATGTATCGCAAGAGACCGTTATGATTTCAAGTGGAATTTCGCCCACCCATCGGCAATATAACGGTATCCATTCTGACGTTGCAGCAGGGGACGCCCAGAGAAATCGACCGGCCGATCGTCGCGAAGCGAGGGCCGGCATGGCAAAGGAGCACGGGAAGCACATGAAACGCTTCAAGATAGGCATTGTGGGATTGGGTCACTTCGGACGGAGTTTTATCGAGTTGTTCAAGGCCCATCCGTATTGCGAAGAAGTCGTGTTATGCGATTTGCGCGAAGACGTCCTCAAAGAGCAGGCGGCCAAACACGACATCCTGCGCGCCTTCACCTCGTATGACGAGCTGCTGAGATCGGACATTGACGGCGTCGCGATCTTCACCCAGCGTTGGAAACATGCCCCGATGGCCGTCCAGGCGCTCAAGGCAGGCAAGCACGTCTATTCCGCCGTTCCCGCCGGCGTCTCGACTGAGGAACTTGACGAACTGGTCAAAACCGTTGAACAGACCGGCCTGACCTATGCGCTGGGCGAGACGAGTTTCTACCGCCCCCAGACGATCTGGTGCCGCCGCAAGTTCGCCGAGGGTGGCTTCGGGCGCTTCGTCTATGGCGAGGGGCACTACTATCACAACATGGCCTCGTGGTTCTATCTGCCCTTCTATGACGCCAATGGTCCGGACTGGAAACGTTACGCCAGTTGCCCGCCGATGTGGTATATCTCGCATTCGGCCTCGCACGTCCTCAGCGTCACGATGAGCCGCTTCACGAAAGTCAGTTGCCTCGGCTGGAGCGACGACCACGAGGACGGCCTGTTCGACCGCACGATCAGCGCCTTCGACAACGACTTCAGCAACCAGACCGCCCTGTTCCGCACCGCCGACGGCGGCATGGTCCGCATCAACGAGTTCCGCCGCACCGGCATGGGCGAATGCCGGCAGACCATCATTGGAACCCAGGCCTCCTACGTCGAACACGTCAACCCCAATCACGGCGGCGTCTCGGTCCAGCAGCAGATCGACGGCAGCGAGGCCGAGGTCAAAGATTCGGCCCAGAGCCGCGCCGTCTTCTCGCGGATCACGTGGAAGCAGGACCCGCACAAACCCGATGGTTCGTATGACTATGAAAACGCCCAGCATTGGATCAAGAAGGTCCACGAGGACCTGACCCACATTCATCGCCTCGACGGCGTCGTTATCACCGAGGAAAATCGTGGCGCGCTGCCGCCCGAATACATCGGCCGAAAGCATCTGGGGACGGGAATCATGCACGACGTCCAGCGCCTGCCGAAGGAATTCGTCGGACTGCGCAATGGCCACTGCGGCTCGCACCAATTCCTCGTGCATGACTATCTCGAATCGATGCAGACCGGCAAACTGCCTCCGAACCATGTCTGGATCGCGGCGCGCTATTCGGCCGGCGCCGGCGTCGCCCATGAATCGAGCAAACGCGACGGCGAACTGCTGCCCATCTTCGACTTCGGGAAACCGCCCAACGACAAGGAATGCCTGGATCCGCTTGTCGTCTTGCGGGATTAGCAGGACCTCGAGAAGAGCCGAATCCATCGCGACCCGAGGACTCCAATCCATTCAACGACAGAAAGGCTTGGATCGGCCGGCGCGTCTGGGCATGATGATTGCGGCGTTGGCGTGACGCCAGCGACTTCATCGGATTGGGTTCCAGTCCAAGGAGCGACGTATGGGACGACTCGCGGTCTTGACGTTGGGGATTCTACTCTTGATCCCGGGCGCGGGATGGGCGGCGGAAACCTTTTCATGGCAGGAGCCGCATGCGAGGGTGTTGCCACAGGGCGACCTCGAATGGGCGCCGCGCGAGTTTGTTCCCGGTTGGGGCGGTCGGCGCGCCACATTGACTTCACGGACGGCAATGACGTCAACAACATCCTGTCTCCCATGCCTCTAATAAAGGAGAGAGCCTCCAATGAGCCTCAAACTGATTCCCATGCCGCAGAAATGCGCCGAGGCGCTGGGCGAGTTCATCGTCTGCGACGCCACGCGCATCCTCATCGCCGACGCGCGGCCCGAACTGTCCCGCGCCGCCGAATACCTCGCCGATCGCATGCGCCCGGCCACCGGCTTTGCCCTGCCCATCGCCACCGGCGCCCCGGGGCAGCCGGACAGCATCGGCCTGGCGCTGACGCCTCCCGACGAACGCCTCGGCGCCGAGGGATACCGCCTGCGCGTGGCGCCGGACCATGTCCTTTTGTCGGCTCCCACCGAAGCCGGGCTGTTCTATGCCATCCAGACCTGGGCGCAGTTGCTGCCGCCTCAGATTGAGTCGCAGTGGCGCGTTCCCGTCTTCGATCCCATCCCGCCGGATTGCCAGTTGCCGCCGGGATGGAAGGCGCCGGCCTGGCGCGCGCCGTGTGTTGAAATCGAGGACTGGCCGCGATTCGAGTGGCGCGGATTCATGCTCGATTGCAGCCGGCATTTCCGCAGCGTCGCGACGCTCAAGTGGGTGATCGAAAAGCTGGCCCGGCTGAAGATGAATCGCTTTCATCTTCACCTCTCAGACAACCACGGTTGGCGCGTCGAAGTTCCGAAGTGGCCGCGGCTTACCCAAGTGGGCTCATGCGTCGAGCCGGAGCCGCGCCGCCACGGCTTCTACACGGCCGCCGACCTGCGCGAAGTCGTCGCCTATGCGGCGCGCCATCACATCATGGTCATTCCCGAGATCGACGTGCCCGGCCATATCTTTGGCGCGGTGGCGGCGTATCCGGACCTGTGCTGCACGGGCAAGCCCATCCGCAACGACCTCTCGCACTTCCATCAACTCGACATCCTGTGCGCGGGCAATGAACGGGTCTATGAGTTTCTCGAAGACGTGTTCACGACACTGGCCTCAATCTTCCCCGCGCCTTATGTTCACGTCGGCGGCGACGAGGCGCCCAAGCGGCGCTGGCGCGCCTGCCCGAAGTGTCAGGAAGTCATCCGTCGGGAAAAGCTGCGCGACGAGGAGGAACTCCAGGGCTACTTTGTGCGGCGCATCGCCGACATCGTCCGTCGCAGCGGCAAGCGCGTCATCGGCTGGGAGGAAGTTATCAACGACCAGTTGCCGGCGGATACCATCGTTCAGTGGTGGCGTCGCAGCACGGGCAATGCCGGCGCCCTCGAAGCCTTCCGCAAGGGGCATCAGGTCATCGTGTCGCGCGGCGACTTCTCCTATCTCAATGCCTGGAAGTGGCAACTGCCCGACTTCTATCAGGCCGAATACTTCCCGCGCGAGCCGCTGTTCCACGCGCATTTCGACGAAGTGGGCTCGGTTGAGCCGGAAGAATGGAAGAGCATCCTCGGCGCCGAATGCTGCCTGTGGGGTGAGACGACGCCCGACGAACTCGTCGCTTCGCGCATGTTCCCGACGATTCTGGCCAACGCGGAGCTGGCTTGGCGCTATCCGGCGCCGCCGCAGCGCGACTTCGGCGAATTCAGCAAGCGGGTCCAGGCGCTGCAATCCTATTTCGAAGGCACGGCCAAACTGACATGGGGCAGCTGAGAGATCCGGCGGCTATTGGCGCGCCGGTGGGCGCGAATACGACAACGTCGCTCAGGATGCTGACAGTGCCTCAATTGGTTCTCAACCAGCGATGCGACGGCGCTCGGCGAGGACAGGAAATGTGATTTATTACCGCGTGTTACTCATTGGCGGTTCCTCGCATTCGGGAAAGACGGCTCTCGCACGCGCGCTTTCGTCACGTCTTGGATGGGTCTGCCATTCTACGGATCGGTTGGCCCGCCATCCGGGAAGGCCCTGGCAGACGCCGCCCCGGCAAGTCCCAGATCACGTCTGCGAGCATTACCTTTCTCTGTCTGCCAACGATCTCGTTGAGGATGTTCTTCGTCACTACAGGAACAATGTTTGGCCCCTTGCAGAAACCATGATCACCGCGCACGCCAGTGACTCCTTGACGGATTCACTTATCCTGGAAGGTTCGGCAATCCTGCCGGATATTGTCGCGGCGTTGAAGCGTCCGAACGTCGCGTTCCTGTGGTTGACGGCCAGTGACGAACTCTTCAAGGAACGCATCCATCGCGAGAGCCAGTATGATGGCAGATCGTCGATCGAAAAAACGATGATCGGGAAGTTTCTGGAGCGAACCGTTTTGTTAAACAAACGGATGACGCAGGACGTGATGCGGCTGAGACTGGCGAGCGTGGACGTGAGTCAAACCGCCAATCTGGACGAGTTATGCGATCGATGCCTGATCGGTCTCGAAACGCAGGATTTCAGAATACCGGTCTGATAACGCACGATCAGACTCCAAGGAAAGGAAGTTGCGCCATGAAGCGTTGTCTCATCGGTTTTTCGCTGTTGCTTGCCTGCATCCCGACCGTCTGGGCTCAAGACTGGCGCGCACTGGACCTGCCGAAAGACTCCATCAAAGCGGGACAAGCGCCCGAGGTTCCGCTGGGTGAACACGAATGGTTCTCAATTCCGTGGCGCATTTTGGAAGTCCGGGAGCGGGCGGGCGCGATTCCGATCGCGCCTGGCGCGCCGGCTGTCTCCATCGCGCTGTCGGGCCGGGCCGCCTCGCTTCGCGTCCTGCACGCGCTGCATGTTGGTCCGGGGCTGAAGGCGTATCGCGACGCCGTTCTCGAAAGCGTCAATAAGGGGACCGATCGCCCCGACTTCCCCGTCGTGGCGCAATACGTAATCCGCTATGCGGATGGCGCCCGCGCGCCGTTCGACATCCGCTATGGCGAGAGCATCGAAGGCGCCACCCGTCGGACTTTTGAGCCGGTCAGCCGCTTCATAGGCGATCTGGCCTGGGCCTCGATCGCCTGGCAGGGGGCGCATGACTACGAGAAGGATGAACGGGCGGTCCTGTATGCGATGCGCATTCCCAATCCGCGACCCGAGGCGCAATTGGCCGCCCTCGAAGTTGTCGCCGCCGGTCCGTCCAATTGCGGCGCCGTGGAGATTTATGCCGCCAGCGCCGAGGCGGTCCCCGCGCCGCCACGTGGCCGGACTTTGGGTGCACTTCACTTTTGTTAATGGAATCTGCGTCTCGGAAGGGCTGGTGACAGACTGGCAATTGGGGCGTTCGGAACGGGTCGAAAAGAAACCTCGCTTTCCCAAATAAATGTGGCGCCTTTTGACCCGCTTTGTGTTAATGAGTTTCTCCGAATTCTTGCATTCGGAGGTTTGCTCATGCCTGCTGCTGCTGTTGTTGCTCCTGTTGTCGTTGCCTCTTGTGGTGCTGTCGCGTCAGAATCCGCGGCGTTGGGCGGGGAGGCCAAACGCGCCGCCTCGCGTCAAAGTCTTGAGGAAAAGCGAGTCATTGCGATGAAACTGGCTGAAGAACGCGCCGTTGCCGCCCGGGATGGTTGGCGGGTGGCGCTCGACGAGTCGGAGTCGGACTGCGAGGACATGGGCGCGATGGAGCGGCGTCTGTCGCGAGGCGGGCGCGAGTTGCAGCGCGCCGAGTTGGAGCGGGCGACGCAGAAGAAGGCGGATCGCGTCCCGCCGCGCTGTCCGAAGTGCGGCAGCATTCTGCGCGCTCCCCAACTGCGCGAGACGACGATTCTTTCTCGTTTTGGCCCGGTGACGTTCAGCCGGCTTTATGGACGCTGTCCAAAGTGCGTCGCGAACTTCGCCCCAGCGGACTACGTCCTGGGCGTGGAGGGCGAGGGCAAGAATTCGCCGGAGATGTCCGAGCAATTGCGTTTGCTGGGCATGGTGGCCGTGCCGGGCCAAGCCGAGCGGCTGTCGGAGAAATTCCTGGGATTTCGCGTGGACGACTCGCGAATTGGGCGCGAACTGGAGCGCGCGGGGCGCGAGGCGATCGAGGAGCGGACGCGCGACGACGAGCAGGCGCTTTCGACCGAGGGCCGTTGGGAAGTGACGCGGAAAATCAAGAAGGGTCTTCCCGCCGAGGACTTCGTCATGGTCATCGAGGCCGACGGATTCAAGACGCGCGAGCGTGACGAGTGGGGCCGAACCGAGGAGTTGCGCGAGGCCGGGACGCCGCCCGAACGATGGCACGAGACCAAGGCCGGGACGATCTTTCTTTTGCCCGACCGCGTGCGCTGCGGCAACAAGCGCGGGCGTCCGACGATTCTGCGCCGCTCGTACGTCTCCACCCGCCAGGGGCCTTTCGAGTTCTCCCAGATGCTCTACGCGCAGGCCGTGCGGCAGGGACTGCTCGTGGCCAAAGTCGTCTTGTTCATCGCCGACGGCGGCGTGTGGCTGTGGAAGATCAAAGACGACCGCTTCCCCGACGCCCTCGGCTCGTTGGACCACTACCATGCCGACGAACATCTGTGGGCGGTGGCCCGGGCGCGCTATGGGGATGAAAAGGAATCCGAAAAGTGGGTGCGGCCGCTGATCCATCAACTGCGCCACGGCGGCGAGGCGGGCGTGCTGACGACCCTGCAGGAACTGGCCGCCGTCGTCGAACAGATCAAACCCGAAGAACGCGACGTGGATGAAAAGACCATCCTGCGCGAGTGGGAATACTTCAACCGTCACCGCGAACACATCCACTACGAAACCAACGCCGCCAAGGGCTACCCCATCGGCTCCGGCTGCATCGAATCAACCTGCAAGCAATACCAACTGCGTGTCAAACGCGGCGGACAATTCTGGAACACGCCAAACCTGGAAGGCATGCTTTGTATGTACAGCCGATATCTGATGAGCCTTTGGAATTAACAAAAGTGAAATGCACCCCGGACTTTCTTCGTCGCTCCAACCGGCAATGACGCGGCCGCCGGAACGTTTGACCAGCCGTGGGCGACGCTGCACAAGGCGGCCCAGAGGCTCGAACCCGGCGACACGGTGTATGTCCGTGGCGGCGACTACAAAGTGACGCAGCCCATCGCGCCGCACAAGTCCGGCCGCGACGACGCCTGGATCACCTACAGTGGCTGGCCTGGCGAAACGGCCGTCTTTAACGGATGGAACATCCATGCCAATGCCGAGGGGAAACTCCCCTTCTCGAATGGCGAGACAGTGGACATTGACGTTTCACGCGTCGGCATCCTCCATATTCACAAGCGCCACTACATCCGTGTGCAGGGCCTGCTATTCCGCGACGCCGCCTATCAGGGCCTCGGTGTCACCGGCGGCAGCGGCCACATTGACATCCTCCACAACCGCATCCATCGCTCGGTCGCCAGCAACATGGCCACCATCGGGGGGAAGGTGGAGGGCAACACGCATCACGTCCGCGTTATCGGCAACGAACTGCTCAACGCCTTTGACCCCAAACTGATCCTGCGGAGCACAGACGCGGGCTGGCAGGCCCATACGCGCCAGCAGGTTGAGAAAGGGTCTTCGTTTGGCGCCGAGGACCTTGACCTGTATCGAACGGATGACTTTGAGGTCGCCTTCAATGAAGTCAGCTGGGGCGCCAAGGAAGGCATCGATCCGCTCAATTCGAGGCGCGGTCGCATCCATCACAACTACGTCCACGACATTTTCGTTATCCCCTCGTTCGGCGGCGGCAAGGCGGGCATCTATGTGGATTCCTGGGGACCGGACGCCTACGCAATCGAGGTGGATCACAACGTCGTCCAGCGCGCCGGATCGGGAATCTCGTTCTACAACGAAGGCAAGACCCCGTATCACGACATGAGCTGCCACCACAACCTGCTTGTGGACAACTACTGGGTCGGCATCAGCGTCGGCGCCAACGCGGACACCACCAGCTTCTCGCGCAATATCCGCATCTATAACAACACCTGCTTTCACAATGGCTACCGCGAGGGCAACAAGGGCTTCGCCGGCGGCATTCACATCCACACCGCCCGCAAGCAGACTGACGTTCTCGTCGCCAACAACATCAGCGTCGAAGGGCGAGACTATGACCTCGCGACCAGCCGCCAGACCGACCGCGCCGAAGACCGCGTCCGCATGGCCTATAACCTCCTCTCCGCGCGCGACCTCAAGGGCGATCCGGCCCGCTTCAGCCAGCATCTGCCCACCTTTGGCGATCTGCCCATCCTCGGCGACGCGAAGTTCATCGATCCCGCAAACTGGAACTTCGGCCTCAAGGCCGACTCGCCCGCCGTGGACGCAGGCCTCCCGGACGCGGACTGGGACGACACCGACGGCACGCGCGCCGACATGGGCGCCTTTCCGCGTCTCCAGCGCCTGCCCGAGATTCCGCGCGCCACCGCGACCATCCGCGTGGATGGCGACCTTGCGGATTGGCAAGACATCGCGGCGCTGCCCCTGCCCGGCGCGCAGCCGCAGCCCCAGGCTGTCCGTCTGGCCTGGAGTGAGGACGGCCTTTATGGCGCCGCGCAGGTCGTGGACAAAGACATCCAGTTCACCATCCCCGACACGGGCCGGGGCGTCGGCTTTGGCATCATCCGCGCCAATGACCTGCTGACCGTGGGCATTCAGCGCGACGGCAAGTCCGTCGAGGCCGAGGACAAACAGACCTTTGTTCACTACTTCGCGCCGCAGCCTGACACAGAAGGCCCGGCGATTGTGTTTGCGCGGCCGGCGTTCAAGTGGATGCGGCAGAGCTTCGACAAGTTTCTGCGGTCGGCCGACAAGCGGGTCACGGCGCAGTGGCGGCGGACGCCGCAGGGCTACGCTCTGGAGTTCTTCATCCCGGCCGGGACGCTTCAGCCGCTGGCGTGGAAACCGCAGACCACGCTCCCCCTGTTTGTCCGGGTCAGTGACGGGCGCGACACGCTGGCCGAGTTCCTCAAGCCCAGCCAGACAGGCAAGCACAGGGAGGCGCCGCCGTCGGCCTGGCAGCGGGTCATCCTCGTCCCTTGAGGCCCGCGCCGCCGGAGGCGCCCTCAGGATCGCAATCCGCCGGCAGGGGCTTCTGGATGAGGACGTTCCGGAACAGCCCCTTCAGGGCCAGCGGCTCATCGCGCAGCACACGCATGGGCAGGCCCTCGAGGATGTCGCCAAGGCGGCGCGTCAATTCGGTTCCGAACGCGCTGGCGAGGGGCGCCATCAGTCGGAAGGCCAGCGGCGGGGCCGCGCCTTCGGGAATGAACTTATCGAGGATGACGGCCCGCCCCCCCGGGCGCAACACGCGCGCCGCCTCCTGCGCGCAGGCGCGTGGGCGCGGCGTGACGGCCAGGATCAAATGGAGGATCGCCGCGTCGAACTGGCCGTCCGGGAAGTCCATGGCCTCGGCGTTCATCACGCGCGCGTCAACGGTCTGTCCCCGGCGGCGCGCGCGGCGTTTGAGTCGTTCGAGCATCGCCGGCGTCAGATCGATGGCGGTGATCGCGACGCCGGGCGGCAGGTGGTCAAGGTCCAGTCCCGTGCCGGCGCCGATGATCAAGACGCGTTCACCGGGCTGCAGGGCCAGCGCGCTGATGGACCGGCGGCGCATCGCGGCAAACGGCCGGCTCAGCACATCATAAACCGGCGCCCACAGCGTATATACAAATCGTCTCCACGTGGCGTTGCGGAAGAGGCTCACAGGTCGCCCTCCGAAGGGATGATAGGCCAGCGCGCGCGGGCGTCAAGCCGTCAAAGGCTGACGGATTGGGGATTTGTTTTCTGCCGCCCGGTTCCGGGCTTGTCCCGCCGGAACGCCGTGGTGTAGCCTGTGGTGGCCGGCTTGTTTACGGAGACTCCCACGAGGGCATGCGGCGCTGTCATGGTTTCGGATTCCACAACGTCATCTTCGGACGCCGGGCGCCCATCCACGACCCTGGCGCCGGATACTCCCGACGATCGCAGTCAGGGCGGTTTGGCGGAACTGGCCTCGCGCATCCCGTTTCTGCCGCCCGAAATCCAGGTTCTCACGCCGGGGCTGTCGCTGTGCGCGCTGATTGCGCTGCTGGCGTTGCGCACGGGCGACCATTTCGCCTACGTCACGCCGCTGGTGGCTGCCATGGGGATCGGCATCCTGATCAAAAACGCCTTCATTCTTCCCAAGCCCTACGCGCCGGGCATCATCTATGCGCTCAAGCAGGTGCTGCGCCTGGCGGTGGCGTTGCTGGGCGTGCGCATCACGTTTGCGAAAATCGCGGCGTTGGGCTGGGAGGGCCTGCTGATTCCGTTGGTTCCGCTGGTGGCGACGCTGATCGTGACCATGATTCTCGGCAAATTGCTGAGAATCCCGGCACGCGCGTCGATTCTGATCGGAACGGGGACCTCCGTCTGCGGCGCCTCCGCCATCCTCACGGCCGGGGCCACCCTTAAATCGCGTGACGAGGACGTCGTTATTGCCATCGGCTCGATCACGGCCTTTGGCACGGTCTCGATGATCGGCTACCCCTTGCTGCTGAAGTCGGGCCTGCTGCCACTGTCGGCGGAGCAATACGGCTATTGGGCCGGCGCGTCGATTCATGAGGTGGCGCAGGTGGTGACGGCCTCGTTCGCCGGCGGCCAGACCGCGGGCGAGATCGGCATCGTGATCAAGTTGACGCGCGTGGCCGCGCTGATTCCGCTGGCCTTTATCCTGTCGGCGATGTCCAACCGCGGCTGGTTCAGCGAGGGGCGCCGGATGGACAGTTCGGCGCGCGTGGCGTTTCCAGTCTATCTGCTGGCGTTTCTGGGGATGGTCATCCTGAACTCGAATGACTTTTTCTCCGAGCATGGACGGCAGAGCATCGAGCGATTCGACATGTTCCTGCTGACCATGGCGATGGCGGCGATGGGTCTGGAGGTGGACATCCGCCGCCTGCTGCGCGTTGGCTACAAGCCCCTGCTACTCAGCGTCCTCGTCACGGCGTTCATTTCGGGCCTGACGCTGGCGCTGGTAGTCTGGCTGATTCCTTCATCGTAAGGGTCTGCGGGCCTCGCGCGTGTGAAACGCTTCCGTTCAGCGCCGGATCGTTTGCATTGCTTGCGGTGGGATTGTCTTGCCTCTCCTCAACTCGGACCATTGCCCCTGCGGGGAGGCGCGGCGCCATCGATGGCGCGCTGGCGGCCCGTGAGCAGGGCGGCGGCGAGCATCAGCAGCGCGATGAGCGTCAGCGGCGTCACGAAGGAGCCCCAATGGTCGAAGGCCAGCCCGGCCAGAACCGGCGCCAGCGAAGCGGGCATGTTTGACGAGAAGAGCCACCCATAAACGCCGGCGACGCGCGAGGCGCCCCATCGCCGGGCCACGGTCGCGGCGTAAAGGACAAGGACGCCGCCGTAGTTGAATCCGGCAATCAAGGCAAACGCCTGAAGCCCTGCCGCGCTTGATTGCAGCGGTCCGGCGGCCAGCAGGTCGGGCAGCTCGTTGGTCGCGCGCAACTGCACCACCACCTGGCTGCCCAGCCAGAGCGCGTTGGTGCTGCCCCGGGCCGGCCGGGCGAGAATCCATTGCGGCGCCGTGGCCAGCGCGCGCGCGCCTTCTGCGGCCTCGAGCTGGTAGGCCACGCGCCGGGGCTCGCGGAACTCGAGCACTTCCGCCGCCGTCGCGGGGCCGGCGGCGAGGAAGGCCAGCGCCGGGAGGGTCGGAAGAAATCGGCTGAGGAACGGGTTCAAAGCAGGCGAAGCTCGGGTGAATGAGGGCGGGCGGGGTGCCGCCTCAGGCTTGGGCGAAAGGGTTCAACACTTCATGACCGGCCGCCCGATAACTGCGGACCAACGCCCGGGTGAGCAATTCCTTGGCGCGGGCCACCGCCGCGCGCAGCCCCAGCCCGCGCGCCAGGCCGGCGGCGATGGCTGCCGCGTAGGTGCAGCCGGTGCCGTGCGTGGCAATCCCGGTCACGCGTGGCGCGCGCAACAGCCACTCGCTCCGGCCGTCGAAAAACACGTCCACCGCCTCGCGCAGGCCGCGGAGGTGTCCGCCCTTGACCAGCGCGGCGCAACCCCACCGGGTGTGCAGGGCCCGCGCCGCTGCCCGCAGGTCCTCGACCGAACGCAGCGGGAGGCCGGTCAGAATTTCCGCCTCGTCGAGATTGGGCGTGACCACGGCGGCTTGGGGCAACAGCTCGTCCACCAGCGCGCGCACGGCGGCCGGTTGCAACAGGCGCGCGCCGCTGCTGGCCACCATCACCGGGTCCACCACCAACGGCGGCCGCCGGCCCTCGCGCCAAAAGGCCGCCACTTCCCGGATGATGGCCCGGTTGAACAACATGCCCGTCTTGGCGGCCCGCGGGGGCAGCTCGGCAAACAGGGCCTCAAGTTGCGCGCGCACCAGGGCCGGCCGGCACGCCGCAATGGCCCGCACCTCGCGCGGGTTCTGCGCGGTCACGCAGGTCAGCACGGACGTGCCGTGCACGCCCAGCGCCGCGAAGGTCTTAAGGTCCGCCTGCACGCCCGCGCCGCCGCCGCTGTCGGAGCCGGCGATGGTCAGGGCCACGGGACGGGTGGGAGATTTGTCCACGGGCAGAGTGTAACGGATTTGGCCGGCTTGTCAGGCCGTTTCGCCCGCAAGCAACCGGTCGGCCACCCGGCGGTGCACCGCGGTAAAGGCCAGCGCGGCCAGCCCCCGCCGGGACACCCAGCGAGCGTCCGGCACGCGGACCGGTCCCAGCGACGCGAAATCCACCCGGAACACCTCGACCGCGATCCGGCTGGTCGTGATGCTGTGCCGCAACTTCAACCACGGCCGCGCCGCCGCCACGCCCGCGCCGAAAAGCCGCCGGGCGGCCGCGCGCGGCGCCGCGCCGGAGGCGACCTCGAGGCTGGGGAACTCCCACAAGCCGGCGTTCACGCCATGGTCCGGCCGCCGCCGCACCAGCCAGCGGCCGCGCCGCGCCCCGACGAATACCAGCACCCGCCGGCGCCGCGTCGCCGGCCGGCGCGCCTGGCACGGCAGACGCGCCGTCCACCCCCGCACCCGTGCCACGCACCAGGGCGCGAGGGGGCACGCTTCGCAGCGCGGCTGGCGCGGGGTGCAGACCGTGGCGCCCAGTTCCATCAAGGCCTCGTTCAACGCCCCGCACGGGCACTCGGCCACGCGCCGGGCTCGCCAGTCGTGCGCGTCCGCTGCGGGCACCGCTTCGGCGCCGCGGGCCGCCGCGCGCACCAGCGCCTCGGCCAGCGCCCAGAGCCGGCGCTGCGTCGGGGCGCGGGTGACGAGGTCGCGAATGCCGAAAACGCGGGCCAGCACGCGCGTCACGTTGCCGTCGAGCACGGGCGCGGGTTGGTTGAAGGCCAGGCTGCAAATCGCCCCGGCGGTGTACCGGCCGATGCCGGGCAGGCCCAGCACGGCCGCGAAATCACGCGGGAAAACGCCGGCGTGCTCCCGGCAAATCTGGCGGGCGGCGCGGTGCAGTTGGCGGGCGCGGGTGTAGTAGCCCAGGCCTTCCCAGAGCTTGAGCACGCGGTCCAGCGGCGCGCGCGCCAGGGCCGCGACGTCCGGCAGCACGCGCT
>Ga0073932_1004456_pt1 | contig 16586 bp, 13 predicted proteins | sample DewCreD2012metaG_FD_76967 | JGI IMG/M metagenome (GOLD analysis project Ga0073932, IMG submission 76967) | Hot spring sediment bacterial and archeal communities from British Columbia, Canada, to study Microbial Dark Matter (Phase II) - Dewar... ... | reverse complement strand
TCAAGGATATGTATAAGAGCTTGGTCGACCAGTTGAAGAAGTCTAATCCGCGTAAAGCGGTCGAAAATGAAGTTGGCGACGATGCAAACTATGTCGTTTTGCCGTGGTGAAATCCCCTACGTCAGTATGTACAGACTGACGGTACATATGCGATGGACTATTCGCGCCTTACTTGTAGCTGTTGCAATAATCGCGGCCGTATTAACGATTCCGCGTTGGCGGTCATTTCAGCAGCATTTCGCTGCTCAGAAGCTGCATCGTCGAGGAATCAGTATTGTTTTCGCCCAACATTATCCCAAGCAGCCTGTGCTACAGCGCGTAGTTTTTGGCGATAACGCTTATGACTGGGTGGAGGCGATTAAGGTCGAGGGCGAGCCTCTTTCAAATAACGATGCTCGCCGGCTCGGCATGTTCCCGCGGCTAACAGAGTTGATGCTGTACGAATGTCCGTCAGCAGACACCGTGCTTTTGAACGCAGCGAAAATGCCATCCTCCCTTAAAGTCTTACATCTTGAGGCGTCCACCATTACCAAGGACGGCCTCAGCTGCATTGCAAATCTACGGAGCATTGAAAACTTACGCCTTCTTGATCTGGCGTTGACCGACGGCGATTTAACTGCTCTTCAAGAGCTGCCAAATCTTAGGTATTTGTCGTTAAGAGGCGGTTGTGTTAACGACAATATTCTTCGAGAAATTGCCGTCTGCGCGCGAATCCAAGGTCTTGGAATGCGGGCCACGAATGTCACCGATGACGGGTTGTGCTCACTTCAGGCCTTGCGCCAATTGAACGACCTAACCATACTTGATTCTCCAATTACCGGTACAGGACTAGCATGCCTGCGCGAGTTGCGAGAATTAGAGTCTTTAACCTTGGACGGTTGCCCCATCACTGATGATGGGCTTGAGGCGATTAAGCAAATCAGGACGCTTAAAGTTGTACGCTTCAATTCCAAGATGGTGACAAAAGATGCTATCGCGGCCCTAGTAAAAGCACTTCCCAAATGCGTTGTCGGCAGCCCCTACTATCAGAATGCAGGCCGGTGATGATTTGCAGCCATCGGCTGGGACGATGGTCAGCGTCGCGGAAAAATCGACGCTGCCCATGTCTTGCTTCTCTTGGAACTGGAAAGTCTCGCCGGTTGGGTTAGCTTAACCTGACTGGAGCTTTCCATGTCCAAGACACGCAGGCACTTTACCGCAGAGCAGAAGGCAGAGATCGTTCGCCGGCATCTGGCCGGCAAGGAGCCCGTGAGCAACCTGGCCGATGAATTCGGGTTGCAGCCCAGCCTGATTCACGGCTGGGTCAACCTGGTTCTGGCCCAGGCAGAGCGGGCGTTTGACCGGCCAGCGGGCAAGCGGCGGCAAGAGGAAGCTGAGGCCCAAAAGGTCGCCTGGCTGGAAGCCAAGCTGGCCAACAAGAACGAGGTTATCGCCGAGCTGATGCAGGAGCACGTGCAGCTAAAAAAAGAACTTGGGGACCTCTGAAGGAACAGTGGGTTCCCCACGACACCCGCGACGAAGTAGTCGATTACGTGAAGCATTGGTCCCAGCGAACCGAACTTCCCAAAACCCGGCTGATCGGCTGGCTGGGCCTGGGCACGAGCAAGTTTTACCAGTGGCAGGACCGCTACGGCCTGGCCAATGAGCACAACCGCCAAGTGCCGCGCGACTTCTGGCTGGAAGATTGGGAGCGGCGAGCGATCCTCGACTTCCATGACCGGCATCCGCTGGATGGTTATCGGCGGCTGACGTTCATGATGCTCGATGACGATGTGGTGGCGGTCAGTCCCAGCAGCGTCTATCGCACGCTGAAGTCGGCTGGCCGGCTGGATCAGCGGAAATTCTCGCCTTCGAAGAAAGGCACGGGCTTTGTGCAGCCGCTGGCGGCGCATGATCATTGGCACGTGGATATTTCCTACTTTAATGTGGCCGGCACGTTCTATTACCTGACCAGCGTGCTGGATGGGTTTAGCCGCTACATCCTGCACTGGGAGATTCGCGAGAGCATGACCGAAGCGGATGTGGAGACGATCTTGCAGCGGGCCGCGGAGAAGTATCCGGACGCCAAGCCGCGGATCATCAGTGACAATGGGCCGCAGTTCATCGCGCGGGACTTCAAGGAGTTCATCCGCTTGATGGGCATGACCCATGTGCGCACCAGTCCCTACTATCCGCAAAGCAACGGGAAGTTGGAACGCTGGCACGGCAGCCTCAAGGGAGAGTGCATTCGTCCCGCGGCTCCCGCCTCGCTGGAGGAAGCGCGGCGCTTGGTGGCCAAGTATCTCGAGCACTACAACCACGTCCGCTTGAATAGCGCCATCGGCTACCTCACGCCGGCGGACAAGCTGAATGGGCTGGCCCAGGTAATCTTTGACGAGCGGGATCGCAAGCTCGAAGCAGCCCGCCAACGGCGGCAGCAGGCCCGCCAAGCCGCACGGGAGGTTGCCTGATGCGCTCGCTCGCGCTACAACCAGATTCGGCCTGGGCGGAGCATAGGGCAATGCTGAGGAGCAACCCGAGCGCCGTCCCAGGGGCCAAGACCGATGGAGCGGCAGGAGGCCCGGTCCTTCACACCCCTCATCGGGATTGGCATCAAAGCGATAAACCTTCGCAGCAGGATGCCGCGACTGACTCGGCAGGATGCCCTTCCCAACTCGCTAACAGCGACCGGCAAACATTCCATTTTCCGCTGAACCAAGACACCCATTGCCAGGTGCAATCAAAATCAGGCGGACGGCCGGACGGCCGTTGAGGACGAGATTTGCTTGACTCAACGATAGATACGGACTACCGAAGACCCATGCATTCTGCCCAGAGATAAGCTGGCACGTTTCGGGAACGAGATAGACGATCGAGTAGCCGTCGGTTTAAAACGTGTGTTCAGTAAAGGCTCTCCGTCGTGGCAACTATCTGCCTATGTATGATAGTGCGGAATGGTAAATCGTCGGTTGCTCGCGCGCTTTCCGGCGCTCAACGGCACGTTGATGAAGTCGTCGTCGTCGATACGGGCTCGATCGATGGCACTAAGCAGATCACCGAGCAGTTCGGTGTCCGATCGTTCGACTTCATGTGGCGCGACGATTTCTCTGCCGCTCGAAACTACTCGCTTCAGCAAGCTACTAGCGACTGGATTTTCTGGGTGGACGCCGACGACGTATTGCCGGAAGCAAGCGGCCGCGAACTGCGTCGTTTGGTCGCCGCGCATCCACATCGCGACGCCGCATTTCTTTTTTCGATTGAAGAAGAGTCACCGGGAGCACGCCTCCGAAGACATACTCACGTGCGGCTATTTCCGCGGCACCCGCAAATCCGCTTTCAATACCGCGTCCATGAACAAGTCGCACCGTCCATTCGCAGGCTGGGCCTTCCCATTCTGGAAACGAGCATCGTCGTGCGCCATCAGTCAGACCGCTCGCCAGCCGCGGAGAAAGCCCGCGCCGAGCGCAACTTGCGCCTAGCTCTGCTCGATTTTCGCGATCGGCCCCACGATCCGTTCATCTGGTTCACCTTGGGATCGACGTACTTGTTCTTTCCCGACGGGCTGGCAATGGCGATTAAGTTTTTGCGAAAGAGCGTCGCCGGCCTGACACGCGGCTCGCAGGTCCAGCTCAATGCCTACTATTACCTGGCTGAGGCCCTGAGCAAAAGCGGCGATCGCCAAGCCGAAGAGCAAATATGCCAGGAAGCCCTCGCTCTATTCCCAGACGATGTAGAACTGCTGATGCGCTTGGGCAACCTATGTGTGGCTTTGGGACGGCATGACGAAGCCGTCGAGTATTACGAAGCGCTGCTAGAGCGGGGCCAGGTCCGCCCTCACGCCATCCAAATTTTAAACCGTGACGTGGACGCCGCACTTCGCCTAGGCAGGCTGTATGCTGACATGGGCCGCGGCGCCGACGCCGAACGGCTTTGGCAGAATTTCCTTCAGCGGAATCCCGATCCGTCGGTGCGCGCGGCACTTGAGGCACTGTATGCAAGCTCAAGCTCATAGTTTGGCCGACTGGAGCTCCTTTCGGGCCAAGGACCGAATTGAGCTGCTCAAGGCCCTGCCAAAAGGAGGTGTGATCGCAGAGGTTGGCGTCTATAAGGGAAACTTCTCGCGGCGCATCCTTGAGATTGTTGAACCGAAGCGGCTGCATTTGATCGACCCTTGGGTGCATCAAGACATTCCACTCTGGCAAGAGCGCGGAGATGAGGACCACCTCGATTTCCTCCGCGAGGTTCAGCGGCGCTTCCAGCCTGAAGTGTTTCGCCGCCGCGTCGTTATCCATCAAGGCTTCTCGCTCGACATCCTCCCGCTCTTTCCCGATCATTACTTTGACTGGGTGTATCTCGACGGTGACCACCGTTTTGACACCGTGCGAGCCGAATTGACGATCTGCGACCGCAAAGTAAAGCCCGATGGACTAATCCTGGGCCACGATTTCATCAAGCCGGAGCTGTACCCGCCATCACACCATGCCAGGCTGGGCGTGGTTCCGGCAGTGCGGGGTTTTTGTGCTAGCAGCGACTGGGAACTCGTCTTTCAGACACCCGACCAGCCGCGCGGCAGCAAGCAGTGTCCGACGTTCGTCCTCCGCCGACGGAGCTAACGATGCCAAAAGAACTTCTTTGCGGCCAAGTTGCCGGGCTGACGGTCAACGTGCCGGCCCTTGTCAGCTATTACCAAGACGTAGTCGAGCCAGCACCTGCAACACAGTACCACGACAATGATGCAGCTTACGAAGGCTGGTCGCTCACCAGCCGCGACGGCACGATCACCGACGGCGTGCAGCGCATCGATCGGAAGGCTGTGAAGCAGGCCGGCGACAAGCGAATGGGCGTTCTGCCGACGCCTTTGTTCCAGGGCTACGTCGTAGAAGTGATCGACCAGATCGTGGCCCTGGGGCTCAAACCTCATCGGGTCCGCGTCATGCGATTGGCCCACGAGGGATTCGAGATGAAGTGGCACCGGGACGCCGATACGGAGTCGTGGCGACTGCATGTTCCCATCATCACGAACGAGCAGAGCTTCTTCGAATGGAAGCTGAACGATGGGGAGTGGCGTGTGCATCTTCCGGCTGGTTCCGGCTGGTTGGTGCGCGTAGATGAACTGCACAGGGCGGTCAACCTCAACCCGGCGGGCGGTTTTCGCGTCCACCTGCTGATGAGCCTTTCCGGCGTGCCGCGGCGCGAAGCGTTTACAGAACCGATCTATGCGAAGTCCGACGTGTTGGCTTCCAAGCCATGACGCGAGGTCTCATTGTCGCCGATGACAGGCTCGGCGAACTGGCTGCCGTTGCGCGGGCCATTGTTCATCAGCGTCTGCCTCGGTCATCGCTGGTGGACGCACTCGGTCGCCAATCAGCACCCGTCTGCGGCGAGCTGCGGAAGGCAGGACGGCTGATCTGTTCTGGCTGGGAGTGCCAGAGCAACCAGTGGATGTCTCTTTGTCGGCTGCTGCAGGCATTCCGCAACACGGAGGGAAATGAGCTGCTTCTCAGTTTCTGCAAATCGCCGCGGAGCGTTGCTGACGCGGGCGCATGGCGGCGGGCGATCGCGAACATTCAGCGCGGGCTAGCTGCCTACGAAATACGCTTGGGCCAGCACGAGCTGCGTTTATCGCCGTTTAGAGTGATTGCCCAGAACCGTCCGCTGGAGAAAACGCTGACCGAGTTGCTGACAAGAAACGGTCGTAAAGCGGCAGGACCGGATGCACTACGAGGTCGCCAATTCGATACGGAGCAGTTCTGGATCGACCTTCAATCGAATTCGCCGGCCGTGCGTCTATTCCGCGGAAGCCGCCTGGTGTCGCTGCAAGCAATGACTCGTTGTTCCGTGTCAGGGCTGGAGAAGCTCCTAAGCGGCTATCTCGCTCGAGCCGTGCAATCGGACGGGCGAATGGTCTATCTCTACCATCCCAGCCGTGGAACGGAGGACCAAACCCGAGACAACGCGATTCGACAATGGATGGCGACCCGTGCGCTTATTCATGTCTGCCGGCGCACCAACGACGAGCTGCGGCCCATCGTCCGCCGAAATATCGACTACAACCTCCAGGCGATGTATCGGGAGGACGGCGACCTTGGTCTTATTTTAGACGGAGAAAAAGTCAAACTGGGCGCGGTGGCGCTGGCGGCCCTGGCGCTGGCCGAATCACCGTTTGCCGACGAGTACAAGGCGATCGTCCAGCGGCTTAGCGCCACGGTCAGCGCACTTTGGACGGAGAGCGGGCAGTTTCGCACGTTCTACCGGCCGGCCCACCGCAATGACTGCCAGAACTTCTATCCCGGCGAAGCGCTGCTGCTTTGGGCGAGGCTGGTGGCCACGGGCAATGATGCGTCGCTCGCCGATCGTTTCTGGAGGTCATTTGAATACTATCAGCGCTGGCATAATGCCAATCGTAATCCAGCGTTCATCCCCTGGCACACGCAAACCTATTGGAACGTCTGGCAGCTCACTCACGACCGCAGGCTTGCCGATGCGATCCTTGAAATGAACGACTGGCTGCTCCCCGTTCAACAATGGGAGTCCGCCCCGCAGCCGGATTGCCAGGGGCGTTTCTACGATCCACATCGACCCTTCGGCCCGCCCCACGCTTCCTCGACGGGCGTTTATTTGGAAGGGCTGGCCGACGCCTTTGCGCTTGCAAGGGAGCTGGGAGACGCGCGCCAGGATGGTTACCGCTTGGCCATTGTCCGCGGCCTGCGCAGCATCGCCCAGCTTACGTTCAAGGACGACGTGGACATGTTCTACGTGACCAAGCGTGATCGGCTACGCGGGGGTGTGCGGACGACCGAGTACAACAACGTCGTGCGGATCGACAACGTACAGCACTGTCTGATGGCGATCCAGAAGGTGCTGGACGTCTTCACCGACACGGACTTTGCCGCGCTGTCATGACGCCGTTTCGGCAACGCGCGGCGATACCCGATGATTCGGGATTTTCACGTTGGCACCACTGACGGCACCTCGGCCCGCGCGCTATTGCCAAACTCTTGCCCCGCTTTGACTTTGCGGCGTTCAATCGCCAGACTTAGGATCTGGTGGGGAAACCCGTGGGGGTTCGAGTCCCCCCTCTCGCATTGGGCGCATGAAGGGTAGTCCCCGTTCGCTTCGGCAACCGGGGCTTGCAAGAGGGCTCCGCTAGAGCATGGCGCAGGGTGGCCCCAGTCGCTTCGCCAACTGGGGCGGGCAAGAGGCAGCAGGAGCAGGAAACTACGAAAGGTCGTTGAACCGCGTCGCAGGGCGCGGCGCGGTGTATATTGCCCCCAGCGGCGGGAGGCGGGCGGCACGGTCGCCGGCCAGCCTCCGGTCCAGCCTTCAGCATGATTGCAGAGCCAGTGCCAGGCTGGCGACTCAGCCGCCCGCTACGACGCATGGTCACCCTGGCGGCCGGGTTCCGTCGTGCCTCCGTCCCCTATCGCGCACTGGCTGGGAGTACCTCACCCCATGGGGAGCCTACGAGCCATCCACCCTTTCTCAAGTGCCCTCGAGTCTCGCCACAGCGACGGTTTGCCGGGCGGTCGCGGCACTGGCCGGCCAGTCTTCCTCGCATGCCTGGCGATGCTCCTTGCGTCCGCGAGGCTGCTGATGGGCACGTCTGGGCTTTGCGGCCAGCCGCCGGCGTCGCCGACCGCCGCCCCTAGCGCCGCCGCCCCGCCCGTGTCCCATCCCCTGCCCACGCTCGACGAAGTGCTGGCAAGTCGATTCGACCTGTGGGGCCAGGCGGCGCTCACGCAGCCGGACGGCCCTAGTTATGAGTTTTTCGCGTCGCTGCTGCCTCCGCCACGCTACGTCCATGCGGATTTTCGCGACTATCCGCTGGTCCTCAGCGCCCCGCTCGCTGCGACCAAAGCCCGCCTGATCTCCAGCGGGCGGGGCATCAACCTGCGCGGCGGGTCCCGAAGCTGGAAGGATGTCGGCGTGGGCGTGGTCTTTCGGGTCGGGCCGGATGAAGTCCGCTTCGGCGAACTGCCCGAGCGACTCTCCGAGCCGCAGCCGGCCGACGGCTGGTTGCCGATCTACACGATCCGCTACCGGCACCCGCAGCCCTTGCCCACGGGGAGTTTGTCCTTGGATGGACACCAGCCAGACCCGCTGCCGGAAGTCTATACGCTAGAAGCCTTTGCGACGACGCAGCCGCCGTGGGCCGAGGAGGCGGCCGTGTTTTGCCAGTTTTCGCTTACCCAGGGGCAGCGAGGTGTGGTGACGGTGCAGTTCGAGACGCCCGGCGAAGCGCGGTTTATCGATGGCAAGCTGGCGGATGCCCAGGGGCGGACGGTCGTGTGGCTGGGTCCGGGCTGGCGGTGGGAGCGGCTGGGGGCGCATGCGGACGTGGAGCCGAGCCGGCCGGCCGTGCTGGCCGTTTTCACCCATCCCACCCGCGATACCCTGGGGACGCTCGATCAGGACACTTACGCCGCGCATCGCGAGGCGACGGCCGCGACCTGGCGGCAGTGGCTGGCCCGCGGGACCCAGCTCGAGCTGCCCGAGCCGCGCGTTGCCCATGCTTATCAGACGCTGTTGGTGCAGAACCTGATGATCGCCCGCGGCGATCGGATGCTGTACAGCGTGGGGAATCAATATGAGGCCTTATACGAGGCCGAGGGCAGCGACGCGGTACTGGCTATGATGATGTTCGGCTATGAAGATCTAGCCCGCCAGATGATCGTACCGCTGCTCGACTTCACGCGCCGCGGCCTGGAGAACCATCAGGCCTCTCATAAGCTGCAGATGATCATCCGGTATTATTGGCAGACGCGGGATGTGGCGACCCTCGCGGCGTGGCAACCGCGCTGGCAGAGGGAGCTGGACCGTCTCCGCCAGCGTGATCCTGCCACGGGCCTGTTGCCCAAGGAGCGTTACTGCGGCGATGTGGCCACACCTGTGCATTCGCTGGCGGTGGAGGCCAAGGCCTGGCGCGCTCTGGCCGACCTGCCGCCTGTGCTGCGCGCGATGGGACGTGCCGAGGACGCGGATGCGCTGGCACGCGAAGCGGCCGCCCTCCGACAGAAACTTCAACAGCTTGTGCGCGACAGCGCCCGGCACCAGACCGACCCGCCGTTCGTGCCGATCGCCCTCTTGGAGCATGAGGCGACGCATGATCCGATCACAGCGACCCGGCTGGGCAGTTATTGGAACCTGATGGCCAATTATGTGATCGGCGCGCGGCTCTTTCCAGCGCATGGGCCCGAGGCGGACTGGCTGCCGCGTTATGTCGAGACACATGGCGGATTGTGCATGGGCATGACCCGCTCTGGAGGTTTTGAACAGGGGCTCTGGACGGGACCGCAACGGGTCAATCCATTATATGGAACCAGATATATCCTAGAGCTTCTGCGCCGGGATGAAGTAGATGCTGCCCTGGTCGGTTTTTATGGGATGCTGGCGCAGGGAATGACGCGACAGACGTTCGTGGCCGGCGAAGGCATTTCGCTCACGCCGCTGGATGCGCGGGGCCGCTTCTTCTATTGCCCGCCCAATACGGCGGCCAATGCCCACGTGCTGGCGGTCCTCCGCCAGCTCCTGGTGCACGAAGTGGACGCCGACGAGGACGGCTGCCCCGAGACGCTGCGGCTGTTGCCGGCCATCCCCCGCCGCTGGCTGGCCGACGGTCAGACGCTTGTCGTGCGCGGCCTGCCCACCGCCTTCGGCCCCGTGTCGCTTCAGGCCCACTCGGAGCTGTCCCGCGGTCGCGTGGACGTCGAGGTCGAGTTGCCGCAGCGCGAGCGACCCAAACAGGTGCGACTGCGGGCACGGGTGCCGGCAGGCTGGCAGGTGCGGTCGGCTCAGGTCGCAGGACGCGCGCTACCCGTCGACGCACAGGGCACCGTTGATCTGCCGGACCGCGAAGGGACGCTGCGCATTCGCTTCGAGGTGGTGCCCAGCGCGGCACCCTAGGCAATAGGCCGGATGTGCGTCACAATAGTCCGCTCGTCGGCGCGGCGGCCTTTGCCGGCCGCGATGTTCCTTGCTGACTCTTGCTCTTGATGGGTCCATGAGCCGGATCGCCTCAATCCACGCCCGCCAGATTCTCGACAGCCGCGGCAACCCCACCGTCGAAGTGGAGGTCACCCTCTCGGACGGTTCGTTTGGCCGCGCCGCCGTGCCCAGCGGCGCCAGCACCGGCGTGCACGAAGCTTGGGAGCTGCGGGACGGCGATCCGCAAGTTTATATGGGCAAAGGTGTTACGACTGCCGTCAAGAATGTGAACACCACGATCGCCGACGCCCTGACCGGGTGGGATGCCCTGGACCAGATCGGCATCGACCAGCGTCTGATCGAGCTGGATGCTTCGCCGAACAAGAAAAATCTTGGCGCCAACGCCATTTTGGGTGTGTCTCTGGCGGTGGCCAAGGCAGCGGCCAACTTTTGCCAGCAACCGTTATACCGCTATTTGGGAGGGGTCGGGGCGAACCTGTTGCCCGCTCCCATGATGAACGTGATCAACGGCGGGGCCCATGCGGACAATTCCCTGGATGTCCAGGAATTCATGATTTTTCCGCTCGGTTTTCTGCGATTCAGCGACGCGCTGCGGTGCGGGGTCGAGGTGTTTCATCACCTCAAGAAGGTGCTGCGCGAGCGAGGGCTGAGCACGGCGGTAGGCGATGAAGGCGGCTTTGCCCCCGATTTGAAAACCAACCGCGAGGCGCTGGACCTGATTCTGCTGGCGATCGAGCGGGCGGGCTATCGTCCTGGCGAGCAGGTGCGGATCGCGCTGGACCCGGCGGCCACGGAGTTTTACGACGCCGAGAAAGGGCTGTATCAGTTCGATGGCCGGCCGATGACCTCCGCGGAGCTGATCGACGTGTGGGCAGAGTGGTGCGACCGCTATCCGATCATTTCGATCGAAGACGGTTGCGCGGAGGACGACTGGGAAGGCTGGAAGCTGCTGACCCGCAAACTCGGGCACCGCATCCAGCTTGTGGGGGACGACTTGTTCGTGACCAACGACGAGCGGCTGCAGCGCGGCATCGACGAAAAGGTCGCCAATAGCATCCTCATCAAGGTCAATCAGATCGGCACGCTGACCGAGACGATTTCGGCCATCCATCTAGCCCATCGCCACGGCTACACCGCGATTGCCAGCCATCGCAGCGGGGAGACGGAAGACGCCACGATCGCCGATCTGGCCGTCGCCCTGAACACCGGACAGATCAAGACAGGCAGCGCCAGCCGCACCGACCGCATGGCCAAATACAACCAGCTTTTGCGGATCGAAGAAGAGCTGGACACTGGGGCGCTGTACGGCGGCCCGCTACTGTTGGCCCGTCACAAGTAGCACCCGGCCCAGGGCAGTTTCCTGCTGCAATGGGCACGAGCTGTGCGCTCTGGCATGCTGAACCGAGACCTCGTGTGTCTAGAAAGCAAGTCCCGGCAGTAGCTCACCTGAGACGTTCGGCGATTGAGGGATCCTAGGTGCAGGGATGCCGAACGCCGCACCGTTGACCGAGCACTGGCAGACGCCAGACGCTGGGAACCGAACACGATCGCGCCGCCTATCGTCAAAGGAGAAAGCGACCTGAAGCTGCCCTAGGGTACATCGTGGTCGAGGGCGGGGAGAGCAGGGGGACAGCGGTTTGCCTGCATGGGGTTCCAGTGCGAGCGGCAGAGCCAATGACCGGGGCCCTTGACGGAGATGGCCGGGGAGGAATAAACTTATGCACAGGCCGTTTGAAAGCCGATCACTTTTCGGCTGCAAGCTGCTTTGGCAGTGGGTGCCTTCCATCAGAGGCGGGAGTTCCGCCCTGTCGAAGGTCGATTCCCTGAGGAAGGTTGCTTGGCAACTGGAACCCTGCCGGCTCGGCCGTAGGGTTTCGGGGTACCTTCAAGGAAGCCTCTGGGGCTTCGAGGACCATCCGGGGCTTTTCCAGGGAACGAGGTCACTGCGAAGGCTGCGCGGTCTTTGTCGCGGGGTGGAGCAGTCCGGTAGCTCGCGAGGCTCATAACCTCGAGGTCGTGGGTTCAAATCCCGCCCCCGCAATTTGGTGGTTTTTCGGCGCCGCTCTTCAGGGCGGTGCCGATCGACGGGGATGTGCCGATCGACGGCTCGGCGTCCACGTGCCCCCTCTTTCGTACCCAGGTCGGTCAAGCAACCTGGGCTATCTTGTTTAGCGGTACGACGCCGAGGAAAGCGCTGCGATCGGGTCAGGCCGGGGCCAACCAGTCCGTCAGTTCTCAAGGTTTCGCAGGAAACGCACCACCCCGTGGGTTTGAGTACCGCCTCCCAGGCCGAGCACCTGCCGGATGGGGGCGGCGCCCGGCGGGGCCAGCAGCGTCCGGCAGCGGTCCAGTTGGCTGGCCAGCTCCTCGAATGCGGTTTGCAACGCGCTGTGCCAGCGATGGAAGGCCGGGCAGGCCGCCGGGTCGCGCAGCCACTGCTGGGCGGTGGCGTGGGTGACGGAAAAGGCCTCAACTAGTTGTCGCGACCAGGCTTCCGTTCCGGTCAGCAGCGTGCGGAAAGCGAGATGGTCCGACGCGCTGGCCACCATGACCGTCTGGCTGAGACCCAGATCAACCACCAGCACGGGCGGGGCAGGTTCGGCAGCCTCAGCAGAGGGCGTCTGCCCGGCCAGTTCCCATTGCGCGGCATGGTGCAGGGCCAGGGGCTGGCTTTGCAGTCGGGCGACCTCCAGCCCCGCCGTGCGGCAGACCGCCAGAAGCTGGTCGATGTAGCTGCGCTGGGCCGCCTGGAGCACCACGCGCCGCATAGGGGGCGATTCCGCGTCTTTCTGCGGCGTCTGGGGCCAGGCATGGGTGTGCCAGCACAGCTCGGCCAGCGGCAGGGGCAATTGGTGCTGCGCTTCGTAGCGCAAGGCCTGATCCCAGGCTCGGCCTTTGCCGACCGGCAGCTCGAAGTAGCGTCCCAGGAGGGCACGGCCAGGCACGGCCAGGCAGACCAGTGCCGGAGCGGCCACCACGTGCGCGACCAGCGCCTTGAGCGGTTCCTCGAACCGACCGAGCTGCCCCACGTCGTCCCGGCTAGCCACGGGAAGATGGTACGCCGCGTCGATCCGTACCTGGCGATCCTCCCGCACCACCCGCAGGGCCTTGACGGCGCTGGTTCCCAGATCCAAGGCCCACACGGCCCGGGGAGCCTGCCACGACAAATTGGGCAGACGGGCCAGCAATCCTTCGCGGGGCGGAGACAGGTCGCACGTCCAGGCGGTCAACCCCAGTGCCTCCAGCGCCACGCCCAGCGCGGTGAAGAACTGCCCCGGATGCTCGCGGAGGGTCTGGCGAAGTTCGTCGCTGGCAAGGCGTGCCCGGCTAAAGAAGGCCCAGCTTTCGATCTTCGGGCGCGCGGTGTCGGACGAAGAGGGAGCGGCCCAGGCGGGTGCGGGCCAATGGGGATCGGTGGGAGATTCCGCCAGCCGTTGCGCCAGGGTCTTCCGCCAACGCGGCACGTCCGGATGGTCGGGGGCGAGCTGGGCCATCCGCCGGACCAGGCCAGCCAGGGCGGCATCCGCATACGGAGCGTCGGCGATCGCCTGATGCAGCGCTACCCGCTCCGAAACCTCGTCCTGCAGCCTGGTGACCTCCTCATCGCGGCTCGAACCAGGAATGCAGTTCAACGCCCGCACCGCGCTACGATAGCGGTGGGCGGCAAGCTGCTTGCGGGCCAGCAGCAGCATGTGCTGCCGCAATTGACCGGCCAGCTTGGTCGCCTGGGCATCTCGGGGCCGCAACGAAAGAAGCCGGTCCAGCGCCTCTCCCAGCTCTTCCCACTGCCGCCCGGCCACAGCAGCGGCGATCCGCTCGCGCAACGAAGCCTCCTCTTGCACGCGGAGGGTCAGATCATGGCCCAGCGCGACGACCGACGGCTCGCGGAGCGGCGGAGGAATTGTCGCCAGGCACTCGAGGGCCTCCTTCCAGCGTCCGAGGGCCTCGAGCTGCCGGGCTCGGTCCACGGCCCGCGCGACCTGGTGGCGTGCCTCCGCTTGCTGCGCTTCCACCGCGGCAAGTTCCGCCGCCGCCTCCTGGGCCACCGCGGCCAGCGGCGGATCGGCCAGGCGCGATAGTCGCTCTAGCTCGGCCAGCGCCTCGTCGTAGCGCTGCTCGGCCGCGAGGTTCCTGGCCGCGGCGATCTGCTGCCGGGCAGCTTGGGCGCGCTGGTTCCAGACGGCATCCACCTGGACGCCGCAGGCGGGACAGAAGCGGTCGGACGCGGCGATCTCCGTTTCGCACGTGGGGCAGCGCTGCCACAAGGCCGTCCCGCAGCTTCCACAGAATCGGCGGCCTGCCAGCCCCGTCTGCCCGCACTGGGGGCAGGTCACCGGGAGGGCGGCCGCCGGGAGCGGTGGTCGTTCTTCCTCCGGCACAGGCGGATTCTCGGCAAGCGGAGTGCGTGCGGTCATGCGGAGTGAACTCTCGGTCCAGGGACTCTCGTCCAGCCACCTCTAGTCCAGACGTCGCCGCGGCACGACAGCGAACGACACCGGCAGCTCGACCACACCGATCCGCGGGTGTCCGGTGTCGATTCGCAACTGGCCGATCGGCTGACTGCGGTATTGGCAGACGGGGGCGTCTTCCGGGAGCGTCAGCGTGAGCTCGTACAGGCCGGCGGCACCACTGGAGGAAGGCCGCAGCTTCGCCTGCAGGAACTCGGGGAAAACAGCCACCTTGGCGTCGGGCAGTTCGTGCTGCGGATCGCGCACCTTGAGCATGATCCGAGCTGTCTTGCCCTGCCCCTGCGGTACATGGCCTAGCTCGATGTACCCTTCGTCCACCACCGCCGCGCCGTACAAGGCCACCGGCCGCACGACGGTGCCTTCCAGGTCCAGATACAGATGCTCCCGTTGGGGAAGCCCGCCCGAGCCTCGTTTTGCCGAAAGGGCCGATGCCGACGGAGCGGCCGGTTCGACCGTGATCCGCAGGGCGTGGCGGAAGCGGCCAGGTTTGGGGCCGGCAGGAAACGTGATCTGGAGAGTCAAAGCCGCGCGGGCTTCATACTCGGCCGGAGGCTGGTCCAGCAGCCTGGCCTCCCAGGACAACCCTTCGCAGGCCGATTGGATGTCCACGACGCGCAGGCTGTCCCAAACTTGGGAATAGATCGCGACGCGCGTGCTGACCGTGTTGCCGGCGACCACCGACCCCAGCGAGAGCTCGGCGGGGTCCAGGGCGGCGGTGGCTTGAACCTTGCCCGCCACGGTCAACTCGAGCGTGCGGCAGGCGGGGTCGTTCGTTTTGATCCGGGCTGACTGCTGGAAGGCCAGGTGGTGCCGGCCACTGTTCCATTCCAGAACCACCTCGGCCTGGCCGCCGGGCGGCACGCGGTTCTGGCTGACCCCGCTGACGGTGCATTTGCAGGTCGTGCTGTCCGGCTGCAAGAGCAGCTCGCCGTCGCCGGCGTTGCGCACCGTGAAAGCGTGCCGCCCCATGGTCGAGGGGGGCATCGATCCGAAGTCGTAAAAGGTTTGTTCGCACACGAGGCGGGGCGTACCCTTGGCGGCAGGACCGGCGGATCGGCCGGCGGCCTGGTCGCGTGGCGGAGCGACCACGGCGGCCCCGGTCCACTTGTCGATGATGATCCGTGCGTCGGGGGCTCGCGGATGTCGCAGGCGAAATGTCGCTTGCACCGCCAATCCGACTCCGCCGGCCAGCAGCAGCCCCACCACCGACGCGCCGATCCAGAACGTCCGCCACATCCCCTGGTCCCCTCCTTCAATGAACAGGCGGAGGGCACACGGCACCCCCGCCGATCGACGATCTCCCAAGGTTTTCGACTAGCTTGGGCAACGACGCTTACGGCTCGAACTTGCCCTTGGTGAGCCGGAAGAGGAACACGCCGTTGAACATCTCGCCAGGCGTCAGCTCGACCTTGCTGTCGGTGTAGCCCACGCTCGCCTGTTCGTCCGGCGCCAACCCTTCCACCGGGAAGCCCGGGTTGAGGAAGCCGTCTCCCTGCTGGTCGTGGAAGGTGCGCACCGAACCGTCGGCCATCAGGACGTTGCAGCTCCCGCCCGGTCCGCCGCCATGGACGGTGAACCAGTCGCGGGTGTCCTGGAGGTAGGTCCGGTTGACGCCCGTGCCATCGGGCCCCAGAGGCTGGCCGCAGCCTTGTTTCGCATCGCAGGCGAGCTGTTCATCGAGGATCGCCCCCTGGGCGGCGATCAGCGAGACCGATTTGGTGGACGCCTGCCAGTACGCAGGGCCGTCGTTCATGGCTTCCGTCAGCAGCGCGCCCTTGGGGATCCAGAGTTTCTTCCCTTTGGCTTTCAGGGCGGTGGCCCAGATGTCGTCCGGGCTGGCATCGTCCCATTCCAGCGTGCGGCCCAGCGTGGCTTCGTCGACATCGCCCGGCGCCGCATCCCCGATCAGCGGGATGTTCGACGTGGGGACGAGGGCCGTCTCGGCAACCCGCCGGGTTAGCGGCCCCAGGGTGCTATTGACCCCCTTCAGCCCCTGTCCGCCTGTGTTGCCGTTGGTGACGACCTGGTTCGAGGCATTCACCTGCACCTTGGGGCCGCTGCGGGCCAGGAACCAGCTCGCGGCGTAGTTGGTGTTGTAGCCGCCATCCAGGAAGTACCGGGCGACGAACACCCGCCGCTGCGCACCGCCCGAGTCGGTGCTGGGATTCCACGCCTCGGTCCTGCCGAAGCCCG
>Ga0073932_1004453_pt1 | contig 16592 bp, 9 predicted proteins | sample DewCreD2012metaG_FD_76967 | JGI IMG/M metagenome (GOLD analysis project Ga0073932, IMG submission 76967) | Hot spring sediment bacterial and archeal communities from British Columbia, Canada, to study Microbial Dark Matter (Phase II) - Dewar... ... | reverse complement strand
GGTGATCGAAGGCACAGCCAACGGAGGTGACGAGGTGTCGGACTGGCCGAGCTGGGATTTCTTCCAGTGGTTCTGGCCGACGCTGCAGCTTGGGACGGCATTGCTCGTGGGAGCGATGCCGGGGCTGGCGATCGCGTCCCTGCTGCTCGCGGAGGGCGGGGCCTATCTGCCGGAGCAGCGCGGGCTTGATTGGCCGCGGTTGGCGATCCCTTTGGTGCTGAGCTGGTGGCTGCTGCTCCCGCCCCTGCTGTATAGCATGTTGGCCGAAGCCAGCCTGGTGCGGATGGTCTCGCCCCTGGTCTTGCGCACGATGCAGTGCACGCCGGACGCATGGTTGCTGTACTACCTCGAGTCGCTGGCCCTGCTGCTGGTGCTGGCCGGAGGGCTGGCGCTGTTGCAGGCCCAGCTGCTTCTGATCCTGGTGCCGCTGGGGGCGGTGATCGTCACCGGGTGGCTGCTGGTGTCGGCACGGCTGCTGGGGCGGCTGATGTGGTACTGCAACCAGCGGGTGCAGCTTCCCGAGCCGGCCGCCTAACAAGGCGCACAGAGAACACCCCCGCCCAGCGTGCCGCGACGCCTCATCCCAGTGGTGTCAGGGCGGGAGCTGCGTGCGGCGAGGCGACCACGCCCCACAGCGTGTGCGGGCTGACGTCGTAGATCACGACCTGCACCAGCGTGCCTGTCAGCGACCGCGGGCCATCGAAGACCACGATCCGGTCGCAGCGGGTCCGCCCGGTGAGCTGCAGCATGTCCTGCCGGTCTTCGCCTCGTTGCCGCGCCCGGTCGCTGGGCCCTTCCACGAGCACTTCCACTGCCTCCCCCAGGAAGCGCTGGTTGTCCTCCTCGCTGATCTGGTTCTGGAGGGCGAGCAGCTCGTTGTTGCGCCGGTTTTTCACCTCGTACGGCACATCGTCCGGCAGAAGCTGAGCCGCCTTGGTGCCTGGTCGCGGGCTGTACTTGAAAATGAAGCTGTTCTTGAAGCGCGCCTCGCGGACCAGATCGCACGTCTGGGCGAAATCCTCCTCCGTTTCCCCGCAAAAGCCCACGATGAAATCGCTGGTCACTGCGGCCTGCGGCACCACCTCCCGCACGCGGGCCAGCATCTGGCGGTATTCCTCGACCGTATAGCCCCGCTTCATCCGGGCCAGCACCTCGTTGGAACCGCTCTGGGCCGGCACATGCAGATACGGACAGACCTTCGGCAGGTCCCGCACCGCCGCCAGCAGATCGTCCGTCATGTCACGTGGGTAGTTCGTGACGAATTTCAACCGCACCAGGCCCTCGATATCGTGCAACTCCGCCAATAGATCCGCCAGCCGCCACGTCCGCCCATCGCTGCGGTACTGGTAGCTGTTCACGGTCTGCCCGAGCAGGGTGATCTCCTTGCACCCCTGGTCGGCCAGCACCCGCGCCTCGGCCAGAATCTGCTCCGGTGGACGCCCCTGCTCCGGACCGCGGGTCATCGGCACGATGCAGTAGGTGCAGAACTTGTCGCAGCCGATCTGAATCCGCAAATACGCCTGAAACGGCGTAGGCCGCATCGTCGGGTCGCGCAGCGGGTCGAACGTCTCGTGACTGCGGCGGATCACCTCCTGCGGACCATCCTTGCGGCTGAGACTCACCGCCAGTTGAGGCCCCTGCCCGGCCGCGACCCGCTCCAACAGCTCGCTGATCCGCGCCAGTTGTCCCGGCCCGACCACCAGATCGACGTACGGCGCACGCTCGAACACCAGCCGCTGGTCCTTCTGGGCCATGCAGCCCATCACGCCGATGATCTTTTCCGGATGCTGCCGCTTGAGGTTCCGCAGCCGGCCCAGCGCCGAATACGTCTTGTTCTCCGCCTGCTCTCGGACCGCACACGTGTTGAAGAGGATCACATCCGCCGACGCCAGATCGCTCGCCAGCACGTAGCCCCGCCGCCGCAGGTCGGCCACGACCATTTCGCTGTCCAGCACATTCATCTGGCAGCCGACGGTGTCGATGTACAGCCGTTTGCTCATGGACGTCGTGAAGGAAGGAACAGGATGCCTGCGATCTGCTCAGCGGCGCTATAAAACCGTTACGATGATTCCGACCGTTTTTTCCTTTTCAACATCTCGACAAGCCGACGCTGCTGTTGCTCCTGCCGCGCTTGCTGGTCGAGCTCCGCCAGAAGCTGATCGCGCCGGCGGAGCATCAGCCGGGCCAGCGAGCCGACGGCCACCATGCCGCCCAACGTCAACAATACCCAATCGAACACATCCATGAGCGAATCGGATTTGTAGTTTGTGGCCCGTGGTGCCCGGTCTGAATCTCCCGTCTCTTGGAACAACCCGACCCTTCTTGCGGACGATGTGGCGATTCCGCCGATACCGCACGTCCCGGCGACGCCCTTTCCAGCCGCCCGCACCCAAACCAAGGAAAAAATCGAATGTTTATAGCGTTGACGGCTCCTCCAGACGCCTATGCGCAGCGCCTAGGCCCAGATGTGTGCCCCGACGCAGCGGTATTGTACCACCTGAGCGTGCCGCCTGGCGAGGCGGATCGCCATACTGCCCCCCTCACCGGCGACAACGCAACCGGCTCGGCCCTGAGAAGCCCGCGGGCGATCCGGGTTCCATGCCGACCGCGGCACGCGGACCCTTCCTTCCTCCCCCGGGCAGTGATAGGCTTCCAAGTGGGACTTGGGTGGCACGCCATCCGTGCCGTCTGGGCCAGTCCTGCTTGGAATGACGGACCAAAACGCGATGCCTGCTCCGCGAACCACGCCGCCTGCCAATGGCTATGTCGAGCATGTCGAGCTGGCGGGCCACATCATCGATAGCCTGATCCTACCTAAAGTGCTAGACTGCATTACCGCAGCAGGGGGATCGTTCCAGATCGAAAAGATCTCCGTCGGTCAAGGACGCAGCGACCCCAGCTACGCCCTGCTCGAGGTTCGCGCCCCTTCGGCCGAGCGGCTGGCCCAGATTCTGGCCGAAATCGCCGACCACGGGGCCACGCCGGTCCACAGCCAGGATGCCCGGCTGGTCGCGGCTGACATTCCCGGCGCCTTCCCCGAGGGGTTTTACAGCACCACGAACCAGCGGACGGAAGTCCGCCTGGGGGGCCGGTGGATCACCGTGCAGGACCAGGAGATGGACTGCGGCATCCTGGTCGACCCCGCAGCGGGTGTCGCTCGCTGCCAGCCGATGGCCGAGGTACGGGTGGGTGAGCTGTACGTGGTTGGTCATGCCGGCGTGCGGGTGCATCCGCAAGAGCGGCAGCTTGAGCCGCACGGTTTCGAGTTCATGAACAGCCCGGTCTCGACCGAAAAGCCCAAAGGCGTCGCCATCCGCCAGATCGCTCTGGAGCTGGTGCGCCAGAAAGCGGATGGTGGCAAGACGTTGCTGGTCGGCGGGCCGGCGATCGTGCACACCGGCAGTGTCGAACATGTCAGCACGCTGATCCGCCGCGGCTACATCCACCGCCTGTTCGCCGGCAACGCCCTGGCCACGCACGATATCGAGCAAGCCTTGTTCGGTACCAGCCTGGGCGTCCGCCTGGACAGCGGAGACATTCTGGAAGCGGGGCACGAGCATCACCTGCGCGCCATCAATCGCATCCGCCGCGTGGGCGGCATCCGCCGTGCCGTCGAGACGGGTCTTCTGACCAGCGGCATCATGTACGAGTGCGTCCGCTGCGGGGTCGATGTTCTGCTGGCCGGCAGCATCCGCGACGACGGCCCCCTGCCGGAAGTGATCACCGACACGCTGCACGCACAGGCCGAGATGCGCAAGAGTATCCGCGATGTCACCTTCTGCCTGATGGTGGCCACCGCTTTGCATTCCATCGCCGTGGGCAACCTGCTGCCGGCCTGGGTCAAGGTGGTCTGCGTCGATATCAACCCCAGCACCGTGATCAAACTGGCCGATCGCGGCTCGTTCCAAACGATCGGACTGGTCACCGACGTCGAACCGTTTTTCCGCGCCCTGGTCAGCGAGGTCGAGCGGCTCGAAGCCACCGCTTCGGCTTCACCGGGGTCGCCGGCCGGATGACGATGCCCCAGGACACCCTCCCACCTCTGTCTTGTCCCGACCCACCGCCACGGCCACGCGTCCTGCCCGTCGCGCCGCAAACGATCCGTCAGGCGGCCGACCTGCTGGCTCGCGGAGGCCTGGTCGCCTTCCCCACAGAGACGGACTATGGTCTGGGCGGCGATGCCACGCAGCCTGACGCAGTCCGCGCGATTTTTGCTGCCAAGGGGCGTCCGGCCGACCATCCGCTGATCGTGCATCTGGCAGCGCCCGACTGGCTGCCGCAATACGCCGCACACGTCCCGGACGCGGCCTGGGCGCTGGCCGAAGCGTTCTGGCCAGGCCCGCTGACGCTGGTGCTTCCCCGCCACCCCCGGCTTTGCCCGCCGGTCAGCGGAGGGCTTTCGACGGTTGGCCTGCGTGTGCCAGCGCACCCGGCGGCCCAAGCGCTGCTGGACGAGCTGGGCCGGCCGATCGCGGCTCCCTCCGCGAACCGTTTTGGCCGCGTCAGCCCGACAACGGCACAGCACGTGGTGGACGATCTGGGTGCGCGGGTCGACCTGGTCCTGGATGGCGGCCCGTGCGGCGTAGGCATCGAATCCACCATCGTCGATCTGTCCGGGCCGACGCCCGCGATTCTTCGCCCGGGAGGCATCACCGAAGAGCAGCTTGCGGCCGTCCTGGGAACTCTCGGCAAGCCAGACGCTCCTGGCCGACCGCGGGTCTCGGGCACTCTTCCGAGCCATTACGCCCCGAGGGCACGCGTGGAGATCGTCCCGCAAGATGCGCTAAGATTGCGTGCGCAAGAGCTTGCCAGACAAGGAGTTCGGGTGGCCATTCTGTGGCGGGAAGAAGCACACCAGGCGCTGCCTGGCCTCCCGGCGAACGTGCAGATCGTTTCCCTTCCGACCGACGATGTCGCCTGTGCTCGCATGTTGTATGTCGCTTTGCGCCAGATCGACGCGCTAGGATGCGACGTGGCGCTTGCGAGCTTGCCACCCGAGGTCGGGTTGGGGGTGGCGATCGCCGACCGGCTCCGGCGAGCTGCCGGACCGCGCGAGAGCGAGGAACGTGCGGCACGGACCGACCGGTGACGAGCATCGAGCGCTTTTGCAGGTCGCCATTGCGGCAATTCGCATTGCGCCGTGAAAAACAGGGTGCTATGAAAATGCGCCGCGTCCGCTCACCTGCATCTTGCAAGCCGCCGGCCCATAGCGGTATCTTGGTCACGCGCCACACAGCTCATGGCGGAAAGTTTCCCGCCCTCGTGGCTCATCGAGGGAGCGTGAATTTCCCTTACTCGACGTTTGCTTTTCACCGCAAGGTGCCATCGGCCGCATGCAGAATGTCATTTCGCTGGTTTTGGGGGGTGGTCGCGGCACCCGGCTTTACCCGCTCACGAAATACCGCAGCAAGCCGGCCGTGCCGCTGGCAGGCAAGTACCGGCTGATCGACATTCCGCTGTCCAACTGCATCAATAGCGGACTGAACCGGATTTATGTGCTGACGCAGTTCCTTTCGGTGAGTTTGCACCGGCATATCCGGCAGACGTACCGCTTCGACCACTTCAGCGGCGGGTTCGTCGAGATTCTGGCGGCCCAGCAGATGACCGACGATGCCCGCCACGACTGGTACCAGGGCACGGCGGACGCGGTACGCAAGCAACTCCGCTACATCCAGCAGCCCGGGATCGACTACGTGCTGATCCTGTCGGGCGATCAGCTCTACCGGATGGACTACCGCGAGCTACTCAAGACGCACATCGAGAGCCACGCCGACGCCACCATCGCCGGCATTCCCGTGACCCGCGAGCAGGCCCGCGCGTTCGGGATCATGCGGATCGCCGACAACGGGCGCGTGGAAGGCTTTCTGGAAAAACCGCAGACCGACCAGGAAGCGGACATGGTGCGGATGAGCCCGCAGTGGATCGACGCCCGGGGCATCCCCAGCCGCGGACGCGACCTGATCGCCAGCATGGGCATTTACGTGTTCAACCGCGACACGCTGGTCGATTGCCTGGAGAAGACCGACTATCTCGATTTCGGCAAAGAGATCTTCCCGGCTTCGGTGCGGGCCAGGCGGGTGATGGTGCACCTGTTCGACGGCTACTGGGAAGATATCGGGACGATCAAGGCGTTTTACGAGGCGAACCTGAGTCTGGCGGGCCCCAGCCCGCCGTTCGACTTCCACAGCCCCTCCGCCCCGATCTACAGCCGACCGCGGTTTTTACCCCCTTCCCACATCGCGGGTGCTCAGATTCGCCACAGCCTGGTGGCCGATGGCTGCCGCATCGGGCGGGGGGTGACGATCGAAAACAGCGTGATCGGGCTGCGGTGCGTGCTCGGCGACGGCGTCACGATCCGCAACACGGTGATCATGGGGGCCGACTATTACGACGACGAAGATCATCGCGCCTTGCATGCCGGCCATCCTCCGCTGGGGATCGGCAGCGGCAGCCGGATCGAAGGAGCGATCCTCGACAAGAATTGCCGCATCGGGCGGGAGGTGGTGATCGTCAACGAGCAAGGGATCGAGCATCGCGGCGATGACGAGACGTGCGTGATCCGCGACGGGATTCCCGTGGTGGTCAAGGATGGCGTGCTCCCCGACGGCTTCCGCTTGTGATTCCTCTGCGGCCCGCGGTTGGGTGCCGTCGCTGTGCCGATCGTCGCGGGCAGATCGGCCGTCGGATGGCATTTTGCAGGTGAGGCGGTGCGGTCCGACGTCCGCGCTCGCCGGCTTCTGCGCCAAGGGGGCGACTGCGCTTGCGGTCAGCCATTCAGCTCGACCGCTTCTTCCCAGTGTTCATACAGCCGGGACAGGGCGGCTTGTTGCGTTTCCAGTTCGGCTTGCAACGCCTTGACCTGGGCTCCGTCGCGGAGCACTTCTTCCCGGGCGAACAGTTCATGCAGCTCGGCGACGCGTGCTTCCCGCTGGGCGATCTCCTCCTCGATCTCGGCTACCTTGCGGTAGGGAAACTTGCGTTTGCGGCGTGTCTTGCCGGCCTCGCGAGCCACCGGCAGCGGGCGCGCTTTCCCATCGCCGGCGCGATCCGTTGCTGGCGGGGCATCGGCCTGCACCGCTTGCCGGGCGTCCCCAACCAGACCCTGCCGTACCAGATGCAAAAACGTGTCGTAATTGCCCGGTACGACGCGAAATCGCCCGCTGCTTTCGACCACCAGCAGTTTGTCTGCGACTTGATTGATGAAATACCGGTCGTGACTTACAAACAGCACGGAACCATCGAACTGCTTCAGTGCCGCTTCCAGTGCCCCCCGCGCCCACAGGTCGAGGTGGTTCGTGGGCTCGTCGAGCACCAGCACATTCGCTTCCAGAGCCGCCAGACGCGCCAACGCCACGCGGCTACGCTCCCCGCCGCTGAGCTGCCCCACCGATTGAAACACCATGTCGCCGGTAATCCCGAATCGGGCCAGCAGGTCGCGTCGCTGCTGCTCCACGGATTCCCGTCCTGGCGGGCGTACCGCATCCAGAACCATCGTCTGCGGGTCCAGCCCGCCGAGCATCTGGTCGTAGTAGCCGATCCGCACTCCGCTGCCCAGCACCACCTGACCCTCGTCCGGCGTCAGCTCGCCCACGATGCATTTCAGCAGCGTCGTCTTGCCGCAGCCGTTGGGCCCGAGAATGCCCCACTTTTCCCCGCGCACGATGTCGAGCGACAGATCGCGAAACAGCGGCTTGCCGGGAAACGATTTCGCCAGCCGCGTCAGCCGCACGACCACATCGCCGCTGCGGGGAGCGGGAGGAAACGCCATCGGCGGGGCTTGGATCACACGCGGCCGGGCGACCCGCTCCAGCCGCTCGAGCTTCTTCCGCCGGTCCAGCGCTTGCTGGTGCCGCTGCCCATACTGGTTGCGTCGGATGAAATCTTCCAGACGGGCGATCTCTTCCTGCTGCCGCTCGTAGGTCCGCTGCTGCACATTGAGCCGCTGCGCCTTCAGCCGCTGGTACTGCGTATAGTTTCCCGGATACGACTCGACCGTCCCCTCGTACAGCTCCAGCGTCCGCGTCGTGACCCGATCCAGAAAATAGCGGTCGTGGCTGACCACCACCAGCGCTTGCCGGGTGCTCAACAGATACTCTTCCAGCCAGGCCGTCGCATCCAGGTCCAGATGGTTCGACGGCTCATCGAGCAGCATCAAATCCGGCTCCGCGAGAAGCAGTTTCGCCAACAGCAGTCGGTTCTGCTGCCCTCCGGAAAGGGTGTTTGCCGGCTGGTGGAAGCTGGCGTTCGGAAAGCCGAGCCCCTGCAAGACGCGTTCGACCCGATAGTCCAGGTTGTAGGCGTCGTGGTGCGCGATCTCGTACTGCACACGCTCATAGCGCTGCGCCAGCCGGCCACGTTCCGCCTCGTCCTGTTCGCTGGCCAGCGCCGCCGCGAGCTCCTCCAGATGTCGCGTGAGCTGGGCCACCCCTGCCAGCGCGCTGGCCGCTTCATCCCAGACCGTGCGACCCTCTAAGAATTTCGGGTTCTGGTCTAGATAGCCTACCGTCGTGGAGGGGTGCTTTTCGACCCGACCGCGATCCGGTTCGATCTGCCCTGCGGCGATTTTGAGCAGGGTCGTCTTGCCCGCGCCATTGGGACCAACCAGCGCAAGTCTTTCACCAGGGCGGACTTCCAACGAGACGCCATCGAGGACCGGCTCCGGCCCGAAGTATTTCGCGACCTCCTTCAGCTCCAGCAGGATCATGCGGCGATTTTACGCCGCATTGGCCGGGTCGGGCAGATGGTCTTTTCTGGCGCAAAAGGCCGTGGTGTCCGAGGCGACAGGCAGCCAGCCGAAGGCACCGCTGGCAGACAAACCGTACCTAAGCGGGCGACGGCCGCGATGATCGCGGTCCCGTTCGGGAGGGCGGACCTTCAAAGGCGCTGACCTTCGGGACGATGAAGCGGCCGGGGGGCTGTCAGACGAACCTGCGACGTCGCCGGGCCAGGCCCAGACCTATTGCCAGCCCACAGCCCCCAAGGGTCAGACTGCCCGGCTCGGGAACCACAAGCGGCTGGCCATTGATATCAAGCGGAATCATCTTGAAGCTTACAGGGTCATTCGTGGTGAAGTTCAAGAGAACCGGGTAGGAGGCCGGGTTATCGGAATCGGCCGGGGGACTAATCCCCGTGATGGTGAACGTCGTGACCCCGCCCAGGCTGATGTTGGTGCCGCCTGTGGCGCCTGATACGGTCGTTGAGTCGAACTTGACCGTGACCGGGTCGAATCCGTTGGGCAACGTCACGGAGCTGAAACCAGCTCCTGGCGTATCCATAACGAAGAGGAATCCATACGCAGGTGGGTCGAACCAGCGTCCACCTCTAACCCCTGTGAAGACGAAACCGCCGGTCGCGGGATCGACGTCGCCTGGCAAGACCGGGTTGTCCTGCGATGTACCAATCAACGTTTGCAGCAGCGGCCGCATCCGGATGATGACGGTTTGGGACTCGGAAGAAAAGTTCGGAATATCGAGGCCGGCGGTGACGAAGAAATGGTTCGCCGTGTCGCCGTCGCCACTGCTGCTTCCTGGGATCGTACCGCCGAGGAAGTTGATGGTGTGGCCCAGGAACTGGAAGAGCGTGAACTTGTCGGAAGTAGGCACGGGGTCACGGTCGGGGGCATCAAAGTCAAGTCCTCGCACCGACTGTAGATTCCCTGAACCGTCGAGGATGCCGACTTGAATCTGGAACCCGCTCCAAGGCGTGTTGGTACTATTGATGATGCTGGTGGTTGTACCCGAGGAAGTACCAAGGCCCAGAGCATATTCCGTAGGCGCAGCAGTGGATTCTCTGCTACTTTGAATCGTTAAAACCAAGTCGACGGAGTTATTGTTTAGAAACTGGAGTGTCTCCAGAGACAAGATATTTTGACTTAATGATGTGTTATCGTTTCCGGGGGCTGGACTCGAAAATGAGGGACTGCTTGAAGAAAACCCTCCGGACGAGCCTTGAACTATGGCGCCTGTAATGACAGGCCCCGCCCCCCCACCGCCGACGACGAGGGCCGCATCTGCCCGTGCCCCAAACACCGCTGCCGCAAGCATCGGGATCCAAATCCAGGTTCGATCCAAGCACTGCATCGACAGCCCCTTCTTCAAGGTGGATACGGCGAATCCGGTCACCGCCCCTTTTCCCGTCGCTTCGATTGCCTGCGCAGACTGCTTCCTTCTGGTTCCTTCTGCTTCCTTGCGTCCATAGTTGTATTGGCCACTGGACAGCCGCTCCTGACAATGGACTCTTTAAGAAATAGCAAACAGACTCCAAATCGCGGAATGCGGTGGCCACATTGCGGACCAAACCCGTGCACGGTATAGGCAATTTTCCCGAATTAACATCAAATCCGATCGCAAGATACGATGCTCCACCTCCAAGCTCCCACGTCGCCACGCTGGCTGGCCCAGGTCGAGCCGCACCTGGACCTGCTGCTGATCGACCATGCCCACTGTGAGAAAAAAGCTGCGGGCGTGGCCATGAATCTGCTGTTCGCCTACGTCGAGCACCACGAGCTGACGCAGGCGATGACGGCAATCGTCCAAGAAGAACTTGACCATTTCCATCAGGTGAGGCAGCTCATCGACCGCCGCGGCATCCGCTTCCGCAAACTCAGCCCCTCCCCCTATGCCGCATCGCTCCACGAGCTGATCGACAAGCAGGAGCCGCGCCGGGCCGTCGATCGGCTGCTCGTGGCCGGCTTGATCGAGGCCCGCTCCTGCGAGCGGTTCGGCCTGTTGCGAGACCATCTCGCGGACCGCGAGCTGGCCGAGTTCTATGGCCAGCTCTTCGAGTCCGAAGCACGCCACCACGCGACGTACGTCCGTCTGGCGGAGCAGTTTCTGCCGGAAACCGAAGTGCGCGAGCGACTTGCGGAGCTCGCGGCCGCCGAAGCACAAATCATCGCTGCCGGCTCGCCCGAACCGCGGATGCACAGCTAAACGAAACGTTGTGGAGCGAATACCAAGCCCACAATCCGTCTTGACACACCCCACCTAAATGGGTGTTTCTCGCGATTGGCCTTGTAAGATTTGCAAGGCCCAGGGACATTACGCCCTGCTCGCCGTCAGGGATGTCGTTGCGGCGGGGCCTCGGCCGCGCAGGAAGCGCGGAATCCCCTACTGGTCGTACCGGCAAGCGGTCTTGCGGGCGATCTTCTTCCAAGGAGGGAAGGATGCAACTCATCGCACTCATCGCGGCCTGGGCACTGGCTGGCACCTCGAGCGACCTCCCCGCGGCCGCAACGGAAGAAGGGGCGGTGCTGATCCAGTTCGTTTCGGCCCGCTGTCCGCATTGCCGGGCGATGCAGCCGGTGATCCAACAGCTTGTACAACAAGGAGTTAGGGTCGAGGCGGTGGACGTGGACCGGCAATCGGAGCTGGCTGTGCAGCACCGGATCACGGCCGTCCCGACGTTCGTGGCCTGGCGGCAAGGGCGCGAGGTCGGCCGGCAAGTGGGAGTCGCCACGGCGAGCCAGCTTCTGGGGTTGTGGAGGGCCGCGGAGGGTCCGGTCCCGGTCGAAGCGGCGTCTGGGCAACCGGCGGCGACACGCCGTGCGCAGGCAGCAAGCGTACGTCTACGGGTCGAGGACGCCAGCGGCTATAGCTTCGGCACCGGCACGATCATTGACCGTCACGAGCAGGAAGCGCTGGTGATCACTTGCGGCCATTTGTTCCGCAGTTCCGGCGGCCAGGGCAAGATCACCGCTGATTTGTTTGTCGGCCCGACCCGGACCGTCGAAGGACAGCTCCTCGCATACGACCTGGAGCGGGACGTGGCGCTTTTGAGCTTGCATGGCTGCCCGCCGGTCGAGCCGGCTGTCGTCGCCCCGCCGGGCCATGTCGTCCGACCGGGAGATGCCGTCTTCTCGATCGGCTGCGACCGCGGAGCGGAACCGACGGTGCGACCCAGTCGGATCACGGCGGTCAACAAATACCGTGGCAAGCCCAACTACACGGCAGCGGGCCAGCCGGTCGACGGCCGCAGCGGAGGCGGATTGTTCACTGCCGACGGGCTGTTGATCGGCGTTTGCAACGCGGCCGACCCGGCCGACGACGAGGGACTGTATGCCGCTTTGCCTTCGATTCAGTGGCAACTCGATCAGGTGGGCCTCGCCGAAGTCTACCAGCGGCCTAGCCGGCCGTCGGCGGTGGCGGCGGCCGCCTCCTTGCCAGAGCAGCGGGTCGCTGCGTCAGAGTCCCAGGTGTCGATCGGCGGGGTGGCGCCGGTTTCCAACACGCCACAAACCCCAGGCCTCGACGACGAATGGGAACTGGTCGTGATTGTCCGCTCACGACGCGACCCGTCCCGCCAAAGCGAAGTCTATGTCGTCGATGCTGTTTCTGGAGATTTGATGCATCGGATCACCCTCGCAGCGCAGGAGACAGGCCAGCGTCGGGCCGCACAGGCGGCAAGGGCTGCTACGGCAGTGGCCAGCGCGTCGGACCGCGAGGCCGCCAGACTAAGGGATGTCCCCGTCGTCCGCGGCCAATCGAGCGAACAGCGATAACATCTGTGATCTTTGTAGGACATTCCCGTGCGGGCGTCGCTCCGACGCGGAATGGATGGGGGTGAGCATCAAGGCCGGCCACGCCAGCCGAGGATGCGCTACAATGGGCAGGCTGCCGGCCGGGACAATCGCCCGTTTCAGGGGACTGCCGAGGCAAGCGTCGCCAGCGGCAGGACGGGACGCCTGGCCGGTCTGGAACTGCCCATGCCCGCCGATTTGTTCCATCCACTGATCCAACAATGGTTTACGGCGCGGTTCGGCGAGCCGACACCGCCCCAGCGGCTCGGCTGGCCGCCGATTGCGGCCGGGCAAGACACCTTGATCGCCGCACCGACCGGGTCGGGCAAGACGCTCGCGGCGTTTCTGGTGTGCCTGGACCGTTTGCTGCGGCAGTGGCTGGCGGGGGAGTTGCCCGACGGCGTGCAGGTGGTGTACGTGTCCCCCCTGCGCGCCTTGAGCAATGACATCCAGCGGAACTTGCAGGTGCCGCTGGCGGAGATTGCCGAGCTGGCGGCAGGTGCCGGTTTTGGCCGCTGGCCGGTGCGGACGGCCGTGCGGACGGGAGACACGCCAGCGGGCCAGCGGTCCGCGCTCAGCCGCCAGCCGCCGCACATTCTGGTCACCACGCCCGAGTCGCTGTACCTGTTGCTCACCGCCCAGCGCAGCCGCGAGGCTTTGCGGAACGTGCGGACGGTGATCGTCGACGAGATCCACGCCCTGGCTCGGGACAAACGCGGCTCGCATCTGACCCTTTCGCTGGAGCGGCTGTCGGCGCTATGTCCCCAGCGGCCGGTGCGGATCGGCCTGTCGGCCACGCAGAAGCCGCTGGACGAGATTGCGACGTTCCTGGTGGGCGGAGCGGCGGACCATGAGCCGGTGATCGTCGATGTGGGGCACGCCCGCGACCTGGATTTGGGGCTGGAACTGCCCCAGCAGCCTCTCGAGGCGGTGTGCAGCCATGAGCATTGGGCGGAAATCTACCAGCGACTGGAGACGCTGATCCAGTCGCACCGCAGCAGCCTGGTGTTCGTCAACACGCGGCGGCTGGCCGAGCGGGTGGCGTTCCGGCTCACCGAGCGGCTGGGGGATCAGGCAGTGGCCAGCCACCACGGGAGCTTGTCGCGGGAGATCCGGCTGGATGCGGAGCAGCGGCTGAAGTCGGGCCAGCTTCGGGCGATCGTGGCCACGGCATCGCTGGAACTGGGGATCGACGTGGGATATATCGATCTGGTGTGCCAGATCGGCTCGCCGCGGTCGATCGCGACCTTTCTGCAGCGGGTGGGGCGGTCGGGGCATGCGGTAGGGGCCCTGCCCAAGGGGCGTCTGTTCCCGTTGACCCGCGATGAGCTTTTGGAATGCCTGGCATTGCTGCGGGCGGTGCGGCGCGGGGTGCTGGACCGGATCGAAATCCCCGAGGCGCCGCTCGACATCCTGGCGCAGCAGATCGTCGCCGAAGTGGCCGCGCAGGAGTGGGACGAAGAGGCGCTCTTCGAGTGCTTCCGCCGGGCGTACCCCTACCGGCGGCTGACCCGCGACGATTTCGAGGCGATCGTGCGGCTGGTTTCGGAAGGGTTTGCACGCCACAGCCGCGCGGGGGCTTATCTTCACCGCGACCGGATCGGCGGGCGGCTGCGGGCGCGGCGGCATGCCCGTCTGGCAGCGCTCACCTCTGGCGGCGCCATCCCCGATACGGCCCAGTACCGGGTGGTGACCGAAGGGGATGAGACGCTGGTGGGCACCGTGGACGAAGACTTCGCCCTGGAAAGCCTGGCCGGAGACATCTTTCTGCTCGGCAATTCGTCCTGGCGGATCCGCCACGTGCGCGGCGATCAAGTCACGGTGGTCGATGCGCAGGGAGCGCCGCCGACCATCCCGTTCTGGCTGGGAGAGGCTCCGGGTCGGACGGCCGAGCTATCCGCCGAACTGTCCGAACTGCGCCGCCAGATTGCGGATCGGCTAGGTCCGGACGCTGGAAGAGACGCTACCAGCGCGTCCTGCAGCGAGGACGAGCGAGAAGCTGCGGAGTGGCTTTGCGACGAGTGCGGCTGTCATCGTGAGGCGGCGGAGCAGGCGGTCGCGTACGTGGCGGCGCAAAAGGCAGCGCTGGGGCTGGTGCCGACCGGCCGGCAGATCGTCTTTGAGCGGTTTTTCGACGAGTCGGGCGGGATGCAGCTTGTGATCCATGCTCCACTGGGGACGCGGATCAACAAGGCGTGGGGGCTGGCGCTGCGCAAGCGGTTCTGCCGCACGTTCGACTTCGAGTTGCAAGCGGCCGCCGACGACAACGGGGTGCTGTTGTCGCTGGGGCCGCAGCACAGCTTTCCAATCGAGGCACTGTTTTCGATGCTCACGCCGCAAAACGGCCGCCATCTCTTGGAGCAAGCGGTGCTGGCCGTGCCGCTGTTCGAGATTCGCTGGCGGTGGAACGCCACGCGGTCGCTGGCGGTGCTGCGGCAGCAGGGAGGTAAGCGAGTACCTCCGTTTTTGCAGAAATTTCGCAGTGCCGATCTGCTGGCGGCTGCTTTTCCCGAAACGGTGGGTTGCTTCGAGAATCACCATGGCGACGTGCACATCCCCGACCATCCTCTGGTGCGACAGACGATGCACGACTGCCTGACCGAAGCGCTCGATGTCCAGCGGTGGCTGGCCTTGCTGGCCGACATCCAGAGCGGGGCGGTGAAGCTGGTGCCCGTCGACACCCGCGAGCCGTCGCCGTTCTGCTATGGCCTGCTCAGCGCTCAGCCGTATGCGTTCCTAGACGACGCTCCGCTGGAAGAGCGGCGGACGCGGGCGATCAGTGTCCGGCGGGGGCTGGACCGCGAAGCCGTGGCTGAGTTGTCGCGTCTGGACCCTGCGGCGATCGCGCAAGTCGCCGAGGAAGCCTGGCCGCTGGTCCGCGACGCCGACGAGCTGCAAGAAGCGCTCGTCCAGTTGGTAGTGCTGCCGCGGGACGAGCTGCGCGACTGGCAATCGCACTTTGCGACCCTGGTCCGCACCGGGCGGGCGGCCGTGATCACCCTTGCCTGCGGGCGGACGCTGGCGATCGCCGCCGAGCGCTGGCCGCTGGTGCGCGTCGTCTATCCGGATGCCTCGGTGGAACCGGCATTGCGGCTGCCGGATGCGATCGCCCAGGAGCGATGGGAAGCGGCCGACGCACGCGTCGAGATCGTCCGTGGGCAGATGTCGTGCCGCGGGCCGCTCACCGCCGTGTGGCTGGCGCAGCGGCTGGGCTTGGAGGCCTCGGCCGTGCTGGCGGCCTTGGAGTCGCTCGAAGCCTCGGGCCTGGTGCTGCGGGGGCGATTCACCTCCACCGCTTCGCCGCAGGCGACCCCGCTGCCGGCAGCACCCGGTGCGGCGGCCGCTGCGCCTGCCCAGGTCGAGTGGTGCGAGCGGCGGCTTTTGGCACGCATCCACCGCCTGACACTCGACGGCTTGCGGCGGCGGATCGCCCCGGTTCCGCCGCAGGTTTATTGGCGGTACCTCGTCGAGCTGCACCAGCAGCATGATGCGCCGCCTGGGCAGGGGCGCGAGGCGGTACGCCACGTGGTGGCTCGGCTTGCCGGGTGTGAGCTGCCGGCCGGCGTGTGGGAGAGCAAGGTGCTTGCCGCGCGGCTGGACGATTACGACCCGGCATGGCTGGAAGAGTGCCTGCTGTCAGGCGAGGTGGTCTGGGGGAGGTTGCGGCCGCCACGACGGGACGAGAACGACCGCGGCGGTGCGGCACTGAATCGCAGCACGCCGATCTCGCTGGCGCTGCGGGACGATCTGGCCTGGCTCGTTCCGCCCCAGCGCGCCGATGCCAGTGCTGCGGCTGGCGGTCCTGCCCGGCAAGTGCTCCAGGTGCTGCAAGCGCGGGGTGCCCTGTTCCTTCGCGACCTGGCGACGCTGTGCGGGCTCTTGCCGACGCAAGTGGAAGCGGCGCTGAAGGAGCTGGCGGCGCTGGGGCTGGTCTCCTCGGACAGTTTCGCCGCGGTGCGTGCAGTCGATGGCGGCCCAGCGCGCTGGCGGCGCCGACGCGGCAGGACGGTCGTGCGTGGGGGCACGCCGCTCAGCCCGATCGGCCGCTGGTCGCTCTTTCCGGGGCCGCTGCCTG